>Ga0222663_1000215_pt1 | contig 31778 bp, 28 predicted proteins | sample AntAcemetagen602_FD_179852 | JGI IMG/M metagenome (GOLD analysis project Ga0222663, IMG submission 179852) | Saline water microbial communities from Ace Lake, Antarctica - #602 | ecosystem: Environmental > Aquatic > Non-marine Saline and Alkaline > Saline | place: Antarctica: Ace Lake... | reverse complement strand
CCATCGACGAAACGACCTACAGAGCCGTTCGAGCAGACACGCCCACCTATGCAGGTGACAAGTGGCATCTTGAGTGGTCGGTTGTCGAAAAGACACCAGAGGAAAAACAAAATTATTACAATGCATCCTCTGCAAGAGTTAGAGCCAAACGCAACCAACTGCTGTCGGACAGTGACTGGATGGCCCTGAGCGACAACACCATCACAACCGAATGGGCTTCCTATCGGCAGGCGCTCCGTGACATAACCTCCCAAGGGGGCTTCCCCTACACCATCGAGTGGCCAACCAAACCGGGAGAGTGACATATGAAAATCTGCGTATACGCCATCAGCAAGAACGAGGCTTCGTTTGTCGAGCAGTTCTGTGAGTCCGCACAAGATGCGGACCTGATCCTTATTGCCGACACCGGCAGCACCGACGAGACCGTCGAGCTCGCCCGCGCGTGCGGCGCGACCGTGCCTGAAATCTGCATCACCCCGTGGCGGTTCGACAAAGCCCGTGACGCAGCGCTTGCGCTGATCCCCCGCGACATCGACGTGTGTATCAGCCTTGACCTTGACGAGCGGCTGGAACCCGGCTGGCGTGAGGAGATCGAGCGCGTATGGAAGATGGATGAGACCACCCGGCTGCGTTACAAGTTCGACTGGGGCGCAGGCATCGAGTTCTTCTATGAGAAGATTCACGCACGTCACGGCTACCACTGGCACCACCCGTGCCACGAGTACCCCCGCCCAGACGCGCGGATCGACGAGGTCTACGCCCACACTGACATGCTGCTGGTAAGCCACCACCCCGATCCAACCAAGAGTCGTGGCCAGTACATAGACCTGCTGGAGCTATCGGTGAAGGAAGACCCGGCCTGTCCGCGCAACGCGTTCTATTACGCCCGCGAGCTGACGTTCAGCCGCCGGTGGGTCGACTCCATTGTGGCGCTGCACAAGTACCTCGAAAACCCGAACGCCAACTGGGCGAACGAGCGGTGCTACGCCATGCGTGTCATGGCCCAAGCCTATGAGGCACTGGGCGACAAAGCACAAGCGCAAGTCTGGCTGGACAAGGCGACCAAGGAAGCCCCCAACACCCGCGAGCCGTGGGTCGAGCTGGCCGACATCGCCCGCAAAACAGAACAGTGGCAGCTTAGCTACGACTGTGCTAAACAGGCGCTGACGATCAAGGACAAAGCCTTGGTCTATACGATGGACCCGAGTGTCTGGGGGGCAAAGCCGCATGATCTACTTGCGCTGGCAGCCTACCACCTTGGGGAGCAAGAGGAAGCCGTCGAGCACGGCACGCTCGCAGTGGACCTTGAACCCGGCGACGAGCGGTTGAAGCGTAACTTGGAGTTCTACTCCCTCGATAAGGCGGCCTGAGAATGCCCATCACCCCATCCTCCACGATTGGCTTCGCACTGCGCGGTGACACGCTCGGCCGTTGGACTGAGTTTAACCCGGTTCTTGCGGACCGGGAGATTGTCCTTGAGACAGACACGAACCAGTTCAAAATCGGGGATGGGGTGAACGCGTATCTCAGCCTGCCATATGGCGGGATCGTTGGCCCCGTTGGCGACACAGGCCTTACTGGCCTCACAGGCGACACGGGCGCGACTGGTCCGCAAGGTATCCAAGGTGTGCAAGGCGTGCAGGGTATCCAAGGGCCTACCGGTCCGCAGGGCCTCACAGGCGACACAGGCGCTGACTCGACTGTCGCTGGCCCCACCGGCCCGCAAGGTGCGCAGGGTGTGCAGGGTACGTCCATCTCTTTTCTGGGTCAGGTCGCCACCGTCGGTGATCTGCCTGCTGGTGCTGCGGCAAACGACGCGTACATCGTCACTGCCGATGGTAACCTCTACGTCTGGGACGGAGCCGCGTGGGTCAACGTCGGCCAGATCGTCGGCCCGCAGGGCCCTACTGGTCCTACGGGTGCAGACTCAACGGTGCAGGGCCCACTCGGCCCCACTGGTCCACAGGGTGTACAAGGTATTCAAGGCGACACTGGCGCGCAGGGTATTCAGGGTGAGGTAGGCCCAACTGGTGCGCAGGGCGGCGCTGGACTCGACGGCATAACAGGCCCAACTGGCCCAACGGGCGACATCGGTACTACTGGTCCAACAGGCGCAGCTTCTACACAGGCCGGTCCAACTGGACCGCAAGGTGTAACAGGCCCAACCGGAACCCAAGGTCCGACTGGACCAACAGGGTCGCAAGGCCCGCAGGGTACATCCATCACATTTAAGGGTGAGGTCGCCACTGTCGGTGACCTACCTGCTGTCGACAATGTCATCAACGACGCTTACATCGTCACTGCTGATGGCGACCTCTACGTATGGGATGGCGCAGCGTGGGATAACGTCGGGCAAATCGTTGGCCCGCAGGGCCCCACTGGGCCACAGGGCCTGACCGGCGCCGCTGGCGCTGACGGGGCCACAGGGCCCACTGGTCCGCAGGGTGATGCGTCAACTGCCGCTGGTCCTACAGGTCCGACAGGTACACCCGGCCTCAAGGGCCCAACGGGTTCGACTGGTGCGACTGGTCCGACCGGAGCCGCAGGTGCTGCGGGTGGTGCTTCTACGGTTGCCGGCCCGACAGGTCCAACCGGTGCGCAAGGCGTGCAGGGTATTCAAGGTATTCAAGGTACTCAGGGTAGTACTGGCCTCAGCGGCCCGACAGGTTCGATTGGTGTAGCAGGTCCGACAGGTCCGCAGGGTAACACCGGACCGACTGGTTCAGAGGGTCCTCAAGGTACCTCGATCAATTTTGTTGGCGAGGTCGCCACTGTTGGTGACCTGCCGCCTACAGGCAACACACTTAACGATGCCATCATCGTGCAGGCATCCGGTGATCTGTACATCTGGGACGGTTCGGCTTGGAATAATGCTGGCCAGATCGTCGGCCCACAAGGCCCAACCGGCCCCCGTGGTCTCCAAGGTCTCGCAGGTCCGACCGGCCCAAGCGGCCCGCAGGGCATAGACGGTACACTCGGTGCGGTTGGTCCCACTGGCCCACAGGGTATCCAAGGTACATCCGGTGCGCTCGGCGCAGCGGGCCCCACTGGTCCGCAAGGTATTCAGGGTACACAAGGTACGTTCGGTCCCACGGGTCCGACAGGTTCGACCGGTGCAACGGGCACAGGGGCCACTGGCCCAACTGGCCCGCAAGGCCCGACGGGTGTGACAGGTCCTACCGGCGGTGGCCCTACCGGCGCAACTGGCCCCACTGGTTCGCAAGGCCCGCAGGGTGTAGCCGGTAATGGTCCGACAGGTCCGACAGGCCCCCAAGGCGCGAACTCTACAGTCGCAGGCCCCGCAGGCCCAACTGGTCCATCTGGCCTTAACGGCACTGGTGGTTCGACCGGCCCAACTGGTCCGCAGGGTCCGCAGGGTCCGCAGGGTACAGGTCCGCAGGGTCCGCAGGGTACGTCTGGTCCGCAGGGCCCACAAGGTGTGCAGGGTCCGCAGGGTCCGCAGGGTACGTCTGGTACAGCAACTGCCCCTCCCGCTGGAGCCGTCAACAGTTATGCCCTTTTGGGGGAGAGTGGCTTTAACATACCCCCTAGAGGCCTCGGTACCACTTTGGCAGGGTCGAGCCTATTGTATGTAGTTTTTAATAATGGCGGGTGGAACCCCTTTAATATCTCGCCTACAGGCACTTGGAGGTTGATGGGGCCATATACCGTTCTTGAGTACGATAGCAGGACTGTCTTCACACTTTGGGTTAGGATAGCGTGATATGAACTTCCGCAACGCACAATACAACGCTTTTGGGACAATCGACTGCGAGATTCAGCACCCCGCTCACGGCTGGATACCATTCACCGCTGACCCAAATGATGTGGAGCCAATCGGCGCACAGGTTTTCAACGCTGCCAAGGCAACTGCGGCACCTTACGTTGCACCACCTGTTGATCTCGAAGCCCTCGCCGCCCAAGCCCGCGCGCAACGCAACGGCCTACTTGCCGCATCAGACTGGACTCAAGTCCCGGACGCTCCCGTGGATCAAGCTGCATGGGCTACCTACCGCCAAGCGCTGCGGGACATCACGGCGCAGGCCGGCTTTCCCACGGACATCAACTGGCCAGAGGCCCCATGACAAGGCCGCTCTGGGAAGCCACGCGCGACCAGCATCACGCCTGCGAGGAACACCCCGTGGGCGCTGCCATGGCGTCTGGCAAGCCGCCTATGGATTGGTACAGCGACTGGCTCTACGCGATCCAGCGCATCCACCACAAGATCGACCCCACGCTGCCTGTGGTTCTGCACCGCACCGCGCGGCTGGAAGACGACATCACTGAAGTGGGGCGCATCAGCACGCCTGTACCTGCTGCCTACGCATACGCCGAGTCTCTGGACACGGACGACAAGATCGCCGGGGCAGCATACGTGCTGACCGGTGCGCACCTGATGGGTGGCGAGATTATGCGACGGCGCCTTGAAGGGTACCCGACCTCTCACCTCGTGTGGGATGACCGCAAAGCGGCGCTTGAGGAACTCAAAGCGTACCGTGTACGTAGTGAACTGGCTGCCGAGGCTCGCGACTGCTTTACCGCGCTTCTCCGCATCATGGATGAAATCAAGGAGCGTACCGATGGACGTGCTTAACACCATCATGCAGTGGATCATAGCGCCAGTGGCCGGATTCGTATGGCTACTGCACACCAAGGCGCAGACGAACACGACAGATATTGCGGTCATCAAGGCGCAAATTGCTGCGACCAAGGAAGCCCACGACCGTGAGTTCAAAGAGGTCAAGGAATCCTTTAAGGCAGTGATGGAAAAGCTCGACAATATAGAACAGCACTTGAGGAAGTGATGTGGACCCAGCTTCAGTCACCTTAGCGATAGGTGCCGCCAGTAAAGCGTTCTCGATGCTCAAGCGCGGCTTCGAGATCGGCCGCGATATTGAGTCTATGCACGGTGACATCCAGAAGTGGATGGGTGCCTCTGCGCAAATCTTCGCGATTGAGAAGTCCACGAAGAATCCAAGCGTTATCACGCGGCTTCTGACAGGCTCCGGTAACATTGAGGCGATGGCTACGCAAGCGGTCCTAGCACGCAAGCAGATTGAGGCGCAGCGCTATGAGCTGAAGGTGTGGGTGTCGATGACCTACGGCATGGGAACATGGGAGGAAATCCTGCGCACCGAGGGGCAGCTGCGCAAGCAACGACAAGCCGTAATCGCAGAGCAGCAAGCGTTCTTTGCAAAAGTGTTCCTTGGCGCCACGCTTTCTGCTACTGTCGGCATAGGCGGCGGGCTGCTGTACTTTTTCGCAATGTATCTGAAGGATCTGCAACAATGAAAAACCTGACGGCAATACTCGGGGCGGTGGCCCCGACCATCGCGACCGCGCTAGGCGGACCACTGGGCGGCATGGCGATTAAGCTGGTGGCCGACAAGCTGGGTCTCCCTGAGTCAACCTTGGAAGCGGTCGAGGCTGCGGTAACAAACGCCACACCGGCGCAACTGGCTGAAATCAAAAAGGTCGAGGCGGACTTCAAGGTCAGCATGAAACAGCTGGACGTGGATTTGGTTAAGATCGCTGCGTCAGACCGAGACAGCGCGCGTCGCCGCCACGCCAGCGTTAAAGATATGACGCCCACCGTCCTTGCCGTAGGGACGCTGCTTGCGTTCTTTGGCTACGTTGGGGCAGTGACGTTCATCGACCACGGTGCCGACCTTGGTCTCATCAACGTTGCTGTAGGCTGGCTGGGGGGTAGCGCATCTGCTGTCATCTCCTTCTACTTCGGCGCAAGCAACACAACGGAGAAAACACATGAGCTTTAGACTTTCAGAGCGCAGCATGAGCAACCTGCAGGGTGTAGACGAACAGCTCGTGGCAACTGTGAAGCTGGCGATCCTGACCACGAAGATTGATTTTGGTGTGATCTGCGGACTCCGTACAATAGAGGAACAGCGGGTCCTAGTCGACAAAGGTGCGAGCAAGACCATGCGCTCCAAGCATTTGGACGGCAAGGCCGTTGACCTAATGGCCTACATTGGCAGCAGGGGTTCGTGGGAACTGAACCTCTATGACGACCTTGCCGACGCCATGAAGGAGGCCGCCATAGAGACGGGTGCTGTCCTGCGCTGGGGCGCCGCGTGGCATATACCAGACATCCGCAAATGGAGCGGCACAATGGAGCAAGCCATGAACGCCTATGTAGATTTGCGCCGGAGCGAGGGCAAGCGCCCCTTCATTGACGGCCCGCACTTCGAGCTGGCGTAACCGAGGAAATACGCTGATGGCAAAGACTCCCGCATGGCAAAGGTCTGAAGGCAAGTTGTGCAGGATTTGGCGCAGGTACCTTCTGTACAAGAGGGCCAAAGGATGATGGACCTGCTTGTCACTATTGGCGCAGCGATAACCAGCGGGCTGGTGATGTACTTCTTTGGTTACCGCAAGGCTGGCAAGGCGCGTGCGGCGAAGCAGACCGAACAGCGTCTGGAAGATGTGAAGACAGCCCGGGAGGTGCGCGATGAAATTGAAATCTTGGATGATTCCGGTCTTGCTGATCGGGCTTCTAAGTGGCTGTCTGGGAAGCACTGAGTGCGACTGGTCACGCACAATCCCTTTTGGCGGCCAGCCGACGATCGACTGGCTTCTGGAAAATGACCGGGGCCTACTAACGGACGTGGTAGTCCACAACGAAACCAGAGGGAGGGTATGCAAATGATGGATAAGAAGAAAAAGATGATGAGCTATAAGAAGGGCGGCATGGTGTTCAAGCCGTGTGCCTCGTGCCCGACGCCCGGCAAGTGCCGCGCCGCGGGCAAGTGCGCGAAGAAAGAAGCAGCGAAGAAGAAGAAGTAAGCCATGGCAGGGGTCAAGCTCCAGAAGTTTTTAGGGAAAGCTCCGCGCACCGCGCCAGAGCTTCTTCCCGATATGGCGGCGCAGACGGCGACGAACGTCAAGCTGTATTCTGGCGACTTGATCCCTTACCCACAACCGGTTGTCGTAGGGAACCACGGGCTGTCGGGGGTCGAACCGGTCACACTGCACGCGCTCTACGATCCGGCGAACAACCCTGTCTGGCTCGCGTGGGACAAGGATGTGGACATTTCCACACCGTCCGGCTCCCGGAACGTCGGGGAGCAGCGGTTCTACTACACTGGCGACGGAAAACCCAAGGTGTCCACCTACCGTCTGGCCACGTCTGGGACCGAGCCCTACCCCACGGAGTATTATGATCTCGGCTTACCTCTCCCGATATTGACCCCGGCGGCTACCGCGGCGGCCTTCACCACCAAGACGACAGCGACATACGCCCGCGATGCTGGCGGCCTCGTGACCATGACGACTTCTGAGGCGCATGGCCTCAAGTCAGGTGCGTTTGTCACTATAAGCGGCTTTACCAATCGGTCGGGGACCTACGATCAAGCGGATACGACCATCACAGTGACGATCACGGGGCACGGACTGGCTATTGGCTCGCGGGTCTTGTTGCGGTTCACATCAGGCACCGCGGCGGCGAACATCCTAACGGTTACGAATACGCCCACAGTTGATACGTTTGAGGTGGCGTCGACTACACCCCTCACGACCAGCGGCAACGTGGAGTGGGACATCACCAACCTGAATGCCACGTCTATCGAGGTCACGGTTGTTGACCCAACGACTTTCACATACACCAGCCCCGGGTTCCAGTCCGCGCCCACACCAACAGCTGACGGGCGCGTTGGCCTCGCTGGTGCTACGCAAGCGCGCAGCTACCTCTACACGTGGTTCACCCCGTGGGACGAGGAGTCTGTAGGTTCAGAGCCTTCGGACGAAATTTTTACCAAGGAAGGGCAGGTCGTCACAGTCAGCAATCTGCCGATCGCCAAGCCCGCAGGTAACAACCAAGTGCAGGGCATCCGCCTGTACCGCACGCTCTCGACTGTGTCGGACACCGAGTATTTGCGGCTCGCCACCCTGTGGTTCCCCGTGGCGGTCACGACCGTGGTCGGCACGACAGTCACAACCGCGCAACCGCACAACCTGTCAGTGGGAAACTACTTCAAGATCAGCGATGGGGTTGCCGGTGGCGAAGTCACAGATGTAACGGATGATTTCACGTTCACCTACGCAGGCGGTGTCGGGTCTGGCGGCGACGGTGGCACGCTCTACCACGACGTAGCTGAGAACCCCGGGACAAGCACACCGCGGTACTGGGGCGAAAGCTCTTACGACTTCGTTGACGATTTCAATGTGACCAGCCTGCTGAACGCATTATTGACGGACGATTACGACCCGCCGCCCGAGGGGCTGCAAGGTCTGCTCGAATACAACAACAATATCCTTGTGGGTTTCGTTGGCAACGAGCTCTACTTTTCGGAGCCGGGCCAGTACCACGCATGGCCGCGGGCGTACAAGCAGGAAATCCCGCACAACATAGTCGGGCTTGCCGTGTTCTCCGGCTACTTGATTGTGGCCACCGAGAACTACCCTTACCTTGTCCAAGGGAACGACCCGGTTGTGCTGAGCCTTGGGCGTATAGACGCCCGGTACCCTTGCCTTAACAAACGCAGCATCGCCAGCATGGGCTTCGGGGTTATGTATGCCACACATGACGGGCTGGCACTTTACTCGACCACGACTGGCCCGCAGCTCGCGACCCGTATGCTTTACAACAGCGACACATGGAACGCTGACCTCGACCCGGCCACGCTACTCGCCACCGCGTACAAGGACACCTACCTCGCGTGGCATTCTACGGGGGGTATCAGCTTTGAGCGTGACGAACGGGCAGGCGGGTTCTTCGTCGACCTCGTGACCAATGAGCAGCCCGAAGCCACGTGGTACGATCCGCTCTCAAACAACTTGTATTACACCACAGGGACTGACGGTGACGTGTACCAATGGGACAACCTCGCCCAGCCCCCACAACCATACGAGTGGAAGTCCAAGGTCATCACCACGCCCAACCCGATCAACATCGGTGCAGCGCAGGTGGACGCGGATTACGCGCCGGTCTCCCCAGTGTGGGACGCTGCCGAGACAGAGTGGGGGACCACTGAGGGTATATGGGACGCCAGTGGCGGGGTGGTGTTTAAGTTCTGGGTTAACCGGGAGCTCGTAATGACACAGGAGATGGACAGCCGTAGAGTGTTTCGGTTGCCTAGTGGCTATCAATCGGATACATTCGAGATAGGTGTTGAGGGCTCTGTGCGGTTGAGAGCCGTACGCGTCGCTGAAACACCGATGGGTTTGAGAGAGGTCTGATGGCAACACGGAGCAGATACACGGCGGTCCCCGCAGTCCCACTCGTCGGTGTCGAGGAGTGGCAGTCGCAGATTTTGAACGCTCTCAAAGAGAATGTCGAGCTGCTTACGGGTACACGTGGGGAACCTGATCTGGCTAGTGCGGCGGTCAATATCGCGCGGCTGGCTGTGTCTGTGCCGCCAGTGCAGACGATGCAACGGGTTAGCGCAAACGGCAGCGGCGTCACCATAAGTGGGGCCAGCGTGCCTATCCTAGAGGACTACAACCAACTGCTCACCGACGTGCAAAAGCTCGCCAATGACGTAGCTAACCTGCGGGCGACCGTGGAGATACTCATTACACAACTGAGAGGATAACCATGGCCCGTGCTCCCATGACCAAAACCCAGCGTAACAGCCAATCGCAGGCGGCACCGACTTCTGTCCCGCCTATCTTGCAAGGGCTTATGTCTGGCGTGCCACAATCACCTGCAATGCGCGGGCTCTCTGGCGCGATGCCCTCGCTTGTAAATGGTGCGGCCCCGCAGATGGCTCCTAGCCAGCTGCCGTCTTACCAGATGGGCGGTGCGATCGGGCCCGACGGGCAGCCAATGCGCCCCGCTGGTATGGCAATGCTCGGGCAGATGAATCCGCAGGAACCTGCGTCGCCCGACATGATCGAGATGCAAATCCAAGACCTCGCAACCCGCAACCCGCAGGTAATGGCGCAGATCAAGCAGGCGATCGACGAAGCGGTGATGACCGGTGAGCTGACCCAGCAAGAACTGAATACGATGGTACAGCTGGCGACCACAGTGATGCGCAACCCAGCGCTCTACCCGCAAATTCGCCAGTTCGCTATCCAGCAGGGCATCGCCACCGAGCAAGACCTGTCGCCCGAGTACGACCAAGGGCTCATCGTTGCTATCCTCATTGCCGCCCGCGCCGCGCAAGCTAACGTCGGCGGTCAGAATATGATGGCCGGTGGTACTCCTGCCATGGCGGGCGCAGCCCCTGTGCAGTCCATGAAAGACGGCGGCCGCGTCCGCGGTGAGGCAAGCGATCCTGTGATGATCGAGGCGCACACCGGCGAATACGTGATCCCAAAGAATGTTGTGGACATGAAGGGGCGTGAGTTCTTCGACCGGATGCTGGAGCAGTATGCAGAGAAGGCCGACGATGCGGACTGACCTGACCATCGAGATGTTGTCACCGGAGCAGGTGGATGATGAGTGGGCGGCACTGGAGCCCATACTCGATGCGTCGTGTAAAAGTAACGAAGTGGGTATCCTCGACATTACGCCAAATGATATTCACGTGCTGGCAACTACGGGTATGTGTGTGTTGTTTATCGGCCGGGAGAGTGGTGTGCCCAAGGTAATCGTGGCCCTTCAATTCAACGATACGAACGGGCATAAGGGCGCAGATGTAATCGCCATGGGCGGTGAGCGCCTGATGAAATTCAAGGACGCGTATTGGAATCTGATCTTAGATTGGCTTAAAGCCAACGGGTGTGTATTCCTTGACGCATATGCCAACGAACGACTGGCAAAAATATACAGGAACAAGTTCGGGTTTAATAAATCCTGCTCGCTTGTCCGCATGACTTTATAGGAGACAGCGATGTCTAAGGGTGTCAAAAAAGTTCTGGGTATAGTGGCGGCAATCGCCATCCCGTTTGTCGCACCGATGATAGCCGGTGCGCTCGGGACCGCAATGGCGGGCGCGGGCTGGGCCAGTACTGGCGCTTTCCTCGGGACTGCAGGAGGTAGCGCGCTGACAGGCGCTGTGCTCGGCGGGGCAGCCTCGGGCTTGACTGGGGGGAACCCACTGACCGGGGCGCTCATGGGTGGACTCGGCGGCTTCGCGGGTGCCGGTGGCTTCCAAGGAATGTTCGGGGGGCCCGCAGCGGCGTCGACAAACGCAGTGAGTGGTCCGATGACGGCCTCGCTTAGACCACCTGTGGGCGCAGCTGGTGCGGCTGGCACAGCGGGTGTAACAGGCGCGGCCGCTGGAGGCGCAGCAGGCGCAGCAGGCGCAACCACCGCTGGAGGTCTTGGCGACTTCTTCCAAAAAGTAGGGCAAGGGATACTTGCCAACCCTGCGGGCGTGGCTCAGCTGGCCATGACCGTGTTTGGCCGCCCACCGCAGGAGCTGACCGCCGTGGAACAGGCACAACTCGAAGAACTCAAGGGTATGGCTACGACAAACAGAGAGATGTTTGAGCAGCGGGTACGCGGGGCCAATGAGATGATCCAGATGGCGGCGCAGCAAGCCCCCAATCCCCAGCAGGCGTTTGCCGAGACTAAGATCGCCTCGGAGCGGCAGCTGGGTGAACAGACCCGTGGTATGGGGGCGGACGAAGCAGCCTTTGCCCAGCGTCGTGCGGGTATCCGCAGTACTCAGGCGGGGGCGACAGCAGCTGCTGCTGAGGAGGCCCGTGGTCGCCAGACACAGGCGGGACTTATGCAGACTGGATATGGTATGCTCCCAGATCAAGCCCCACAAGGAGTGGCTGGGCTGTCGATGCCTATCTACCAAAGTCTGCAAGACCGTAGAGACCAGTACACTCGTGATTTGGCGAGCGGCGCTGGCGATCTGTTTGGTGGCATCGCATAACGAAAGGCACCACTATGGCTACCAGCGTTTTTAATAAGGGTTCGTACACTATCAGCGGGATCAGTCCCGCGCGCACTGGTGTAGGCGAAGCCTTCCAAGCAGGTGTGGAGGCAAACCTTGGTCGGCAAGACGCGCGCAGCGTCATGAGCGCACGCGCTGAGCAGACGCGTCTCGCAGGTAACGCAGACGTGCGCGCCCAGAAAGAGCTGGAGCTGCGGCAGCAGCAAGTCGCTGCGCAGATGGCCGCACAACGAGCAGCACAAGGCCGAGCGGCACAGGCCGCTGCGCGGGCGAACCAGCAGGCTGCACAACGCGCTGGCCTGCTGCAGGGCTTAACCGGTGCTGGTGCGAACCAACCCGCTGTGCAGCCTGCTGGTTCGCCTACGCTTACTGCACCGCCCTACGACGGGTCCCCCTTCGGGTCCAGTGTACCACTGTCTTTTGGGGGTAATGTATCTGGCGGTGCGGGCACTACGGTATTACCCGGCAAAGACGGTAGCGACTACCTCGGCCCACTGGAGAACATACAGTTCATGAGCGAGGTGCTACCAGCTGAAGCTCAACGCTCCTTTATGACCCCGGAGTCTATGGCTGTGCGGGCGGGTCTAGCCAACACACCAGCGGGATACGGGGTTGTGGCCGACTTGCGTACAGCTACTGACCCTCGTGAGCAGATGCAGTTGCCCGGCGTACCCGGAGTGACTAGCCCTATGGCTGTGCAGCAGGCGGTAGCGCAGACTTTACAGGACCCTAACCTAACACCGGAGATGCGTAGGGCGCTGGAGATACAGCAACGTACACTCGGTGTAGCGGCAGCTACCGGTAGCGGGCTTCTTGACGCAGTTACAGACGCTCTTGCACTCCTACAGCGTATAGGTACTCGCGCGCTGGAGTACGGTGTAGCCGTACCGCTGTCTATGGTATCCCCGGAACTCGGGGCGCAGTTCTTTGAGCAGATTAACCAGTACGACGAAGCAGCTGACAGGTTAGCACTTGTGGGTCAGGGTGCGCCTAGTGGTTCCGTGGCGGCAGACTCCGGGGTCGGAGCACCGGCTCCTAAAACACCGACGAAAGAGACCTCGTGGGGTGGACTGCAGCTCAACTTCGGTACGCCGGTGGAGTTAGCCTTCGGGAAAACCAAAGGCGCTGGTAGTCGTGTGTTTGTTGAAGCCCCTGAAAAAATCTTTGATGCAATAGACGCCAATAACAGGCAGCTCGCACGGGAAGAATCACTGCTGCAGTATTACGCGACTACAGGTGACGCCGCCGGGTACAACCAAGGCTTGGCGGTGAGCAACGCTATAACTGCTACTGACGCGCTACGCAAAGAGAACAGTTACCTCCAAGGGATGGCGGCTATCGTGGGTATCCAGCAAGAAAACTTCGGGCCAGTGCAGGAGATACTGCAGCGCCGGTACCCGAACCAGCAGGTCGAAGTGCAGCCGTACACCGACGGCACCGTGGCGATCTTCCTCGACGGCGAGCGCGCGTATCTGGAGGACTGGGACATACTCGCGCAAAACGTGCGCGATAGTTATGACCAAGACTACATATCACAGCAAAACGCTGCGGCTACCGCAGAAGCTGAGCTGGCACAGTTCGCCCGTAAGGAAGGTATAAAAACGGAGCAGCAAGGTGCCCGTGAGATTGCCGTCGCAGCGGCGGCCGACGCCGCTAAGAACCGTAGTATAAACTGGGAGGCGGACGCGGCCAGCGGAGATTCGTTTGCGACGTACATCACTCCTCAGAACGAGCAGGTGCAGCTAGTGCGCGTCAATGACTACCCGCACAAAGACGACGCTGGTAATGACGCACCCGGCCCGGCGATCCTTGTACAAACGCCTAGTGGTCAGTTCTCCACACCCGTGTATATTGCTCCTGACGGCACAGTACAGCCCGCAGGATAGCTGGAGTAGATTATGGCTGAACAAGAGCTGAAGTACGGAGCTGGACTGCGCACTCGGCGGACTGATCTCTACAGCAACCTACCAGAGATGGGGGTTAAGGGTATCCGGCCGGGTCTTGCGGACGCCACAGTGGAACGCCAACGCGCGCTAGACCGCATCACTGGGCTTGGCGCTAGTACAGCGCCACGGCTGCAACCGCCTCCCGGTAATACTGGGATCGCGCAGGGCTCTGGCGTCTATTACAACCCCGGGCAGGATCGTTTCTCCGCAGGCGGTGTGGAGTTCGGCCGTGAGGATTACGATGTTGCGCTGCAGACACGCGGCGCGATCGGGCAACCGGCTCCGGCTCCGGAAGGGCCCGGGTGGCAGAGCCGTAGCTCCGCTGAGTACAACCGGTATTTGGACTCTATCTCCGAAGGCCGGGGGTTCCTCGGCAATGTCGGCATGGGTTTTCGTGACGTAGGTGAAGGTGTTGTTGGGGGCATTGGTCGCGGAGCCCAAATGCTGGGCGCTGAGGGTGTCGGCGGTGCGCTTGTAGGTGCCGGTGAGTTCCTCGGCCCGAGCGCTGCGGACGACGCGCGCGATGCTATGATCCGCGAGCGGCAAGGGCTGGGTGGGCAGATTCTTACCGCTGCCTCGCGCTCTCTGCCCACGGTTGGACTCGCCATTGCAGGCGGTGTGGGCGGCGGTGCGCTTGCTGCCGGTGGCCTTCGCGCAGCCGCTGCCGGTGGGGCTGCTGCCCGCGCCGGGCAGCTAGGCGGTGTCTTCGCCACGATCTTCCCAATGGAAGTGCAGTCGTCCTACACGGCAGCGCAGCAGGGTGGCTATGGCGTTGAGGACCCCGAGGTCCAGTCAGACATCTGGGCCACAGCCCTCACCAAGACCGTAGCACAGACGCTACCAGAAGCCTTCCTCGCAGGGGCGTTCAGCCGCGCGTTCGGCACGGCGTTGCGTGACGCAAGTAAGCGCACGCTGCGCAATACTGTCGGGCCCATTGTGGGTGTCGGTAGTGCTGAAGCCGCCGCGGAGACATTTGCCACGCTGGCCGACCGGGTGATGTTTGACCCTGAGCTGCGGGACCAGTTAAACGAGCGTGACTGGGCAGCGCTCGCCCCTACGCTCTTTTCCAAGTACAAAGATGAGGCGATTGTCGCCGCAGGCGCAGGCTTCCTACTTGGTGGTGGCTTTCGCGCTGCTGTCATGCCGTTCGAGGGTGGGCGCGCGCCGACCACAGAAAAGACACCCACACCAAACCGCGATCTCACGGGCACTGAGCCTGCAGATGTGCTTAGCGGTGGTACGGTTCAGGGAGCGCCTACGCCGCCACCCACAGACACAGGGCCTATCATTACGCCGCCACCGGGGGCTATGCCTATACCGGGTATGCCTGAAGAACCAAAAAGCAAACTGGCTTTGTGGACTCAGGAAAGCGACAAGATGGTGACAGATGCAATCCGTCAGGCAAACCCCAATGTTCTCGATAAAATCACAGAACTTCACGCACAAGACCTGACCGCAGAGGAGGTTGCCACAAAAGTTGGGATGGATGCTGATACAGTGCGTTCTTTGCGCCGTGGTTTGGGCCTTCCAGAGCAAGGAAAAGGATCGGGTACCATCAGCGGGATAACTATTCCCGGTGATATTGATGAACGCCAAAAATTCGAGGCGTGGCGCGCTAAATACAACAAGTCAAAGATGCCCGCTTCTCAAAGCTCATTGTCAAGCGAAGCGGCTGTCGCTGCTGCGGAGCCTGTCATCACGCCCGCACCGGCACCTGTTGCAGAAGGCCCTGTCGAACAGGCTACGCTTATCCTGCAGCGCCGCATGGACCTACCTCCGGGGGCGCAGCGGCTGAGCCAACGGCCGTCTGAGCGCGCTGAGACTTACGCCCCGGCCCCGGCCCCGTTGGCTGAGACCGCTATGGGTGCGCAAATGCGCGCTCAGCAAGACCTGCTGGCTCAACAGGTGCAGCAAAGGCAGGCAGCACAGGACGAGGCAGTGGCGCGCACAAGACAAGAGGCAGCACAACGTACGCAGCGCGAGGACCAGCTTCTCCGTTCGCGGGATGAGCAGCGAGCATTGCAAGCCGACGCTGAGACCATCGGGGGTCTCATACTGGGCGACCAGTATAACCTGCTCACAGACGCAGCGAAAGCGGACTGGCAAGCTGAAGTGGCGGCTGTCGGCCCCGAGGTCCGGGCCGATGTAGCCACAGCACTAGGGATCGCCGAGTTTGACCCAGAAGTAGAAATAACAGACCCCACTTTCCGCCAAGCATATACTAAACTCGTTGCGGACGCAGAGAAAGTGCGGAAGCGGCAGAGCAACAAGCTGCGGCGGCAAGCCGCTGAACCGCCAACGATCATAGAGCCAGCGGTTGCGCCGTCTGCACTCCCAGAGGGAGTGTTTGGTACTGCCAAGGGGCAGCCCTTCAAGAATAAAGTTGCGGCTCAACTGCAAAGGAAGCGCGTGGCAAGTCGGGAAAACGTACCCGCCGACCGGCTTGACGCCGTGGAACTCCCCGGAAAAACCGGCTGGGGTCTGCAAGTACGCCCGGAGGCGGTGCCTCCGGCACCACCCAAAGGTGACAAACTCAAGCAGAGGACGCAAGACGCCCCTAAAAAGCAAGGCGCAAAGGAGAGCGCTCTACGCAAAGGACCCAAAGCTGGCAAGGGAGTTCGAGGCGAAGACACCCAAGGGCAGGAAGCTGCCGGAGCGCGTGTCGAAGAAACCGCTCAAGAACCGACGCCTGCCCGGAAACCTGAAGTAAAGTTCAGCCGTGGTATGACTGATGCGGAGCGTGCGCGCCTCAAAGCGGCGGAGGCTGCAGCTGTAAACCTTAAAGCAGAGCGCGCCCCAGCCACGCGGTCGAAGGAAGAAGCGGAGGCTGCGAAAGAAGCCGAAGCCGCTGCGCTGCAGACTAAGAAAGATGCCGAGACTCAGAAGATGGAGGCGGCTAAAGAAGCCGCCGCTGCGCTGAAGGCCAAAAAAAAAGCTGATGCCGAGGCTGCCAAAAACGCACCCAAAGCTAAGGGTACGCGCGCACCACCGGAGCCCAAAAAAGAAGCCGCCGCTGCGCTGAAGGCCGAGCTCGTCGATCTGGTGGCTAATGCTAAAGATGTGTTGATGAACGAGTCGCGCACAAAGCGGACACTACTAAACCAAGCGGAGCTGGATGCCGGGCTTGAGCTACTTACGCTCAGCGACAACGCTGACCCAGAAGTAGCTGCGCTTGCGGACGGCGCGCTGGAAGCCAACGCCACTGCCAGACAATACAAACAGGTTGGGGAGTACCGTGCCCGGGCGGATGCACATCGCACCCTCGGTGGTAGCACGACCGACGCAGACTTCGCGGCTAAAGAGCTGAAGACTATGGTTGATGCGTGGAACAGCGGTGCCGTACCAGATAACAGCCGCGCCATGCTCCAGACGCGTTTCAAAGAGCTGGCTGTCCGCGTGCGCAGGGCTGACCCTAAGAACAGCGTGCTCGGGTATGCTACTGTGCGGAACACGCCTAACACGCGGATGGGGCAGATCGCCACCACCGTGGAGACCGGTAAATTCTCCCTCGCCACCTTGGCCGACGCAGTCCTTGCCAACGGCAAGCGCGCGACGCCTCTGCCCGCTGGTAAACAGCGGATGATCGCCCGTAATTTCCTGTCCAAGTTCAAGGTCAAGCCCAAGCTCTCGGTGTTCAAGGACCAAGCCGACCTGCAGCAGCGTAACCCTGACCTATACAACCGTGCCGTGGCAGCACGTACGCAGGGCGACTTCGACACCGCCCCAGCTGCGGGGTACTTCTTCGACGGTGAGGTGATCGTGTTCAGCGACCGCATCGCAACGCGCGAGCAGCTAGAGTTTGTCATGGCCCACGAGGTGCTGGGCCACTACGGTATGCGCGCCGTAGCGAGCAACGCAGACTTTACAGCGCTCATGGATACCATCTACACCGACAGCTCGCCTGACATGAAGCAAGCTATCGACAACGCGGTGGCAGCACGGGAGATGTCGCGCGCCGAAGCAACAGAGGAATACCTGTCGGACTTCGCAGCCCGCGTCGAGATGAGCCTGCTGCGCAAGTGGTGGGCGAAAGCCAAGAGCTGGCTGAACGCAGTCGGCTTTAAGTTCGATGACGATGTCGCCCGCTACATGATGAACCAGAGCCGTAGGTACCTGCGCACTGGGGAGACTGGCTCCGTGTTCAACACTGACCGCGTGGCCGCGGGCCTCACCCGTCTCGATGCTGGCACTGACCCCACGGGTACAGGCCGCTTCAGCACGCAGTCGGCCACAGGCACTATCCGGAGCATGGGCCACATAATAGATAACCCGGTATCGGCTGAGCCTGACTCCATGATGGACGCGCAGGACCGGATCGACTCTGCCATGAAGACGCTCAAGCTGGGCATGGCGGACATCAGGAACTCGTACGACAAGGTCAAGCAAAACTTGGTGACACCCACCATTTTCCGCGCCATGCGCAGCGAAGGTGGCCAACTGGTGTACAACCTGTTGCTAAAGAGGACCAACACCGCGCGCTCTGTGGTTACCCGGATGCAGACCATGCGTAAGGCAGCACTTCAGCCGCGGATCGAGCGGCTCGCTGGCATAGGTTTCAGCGGTAAAGGAATCAGCGTCGAGGGTCGTGAGAAGGCAGGTTACGTCCTCAAGGCCAACCGTATGGTGCAGACGTTCAACTTCCGTGCACCGTCCACGAAGAACCTTCCGAAGCTGTACCTGCGCGACCCGGTCACTGGTAAGCTGAACCCGGTGAAGGGTATATTCGAGAACCTGCTTAAACAGAACCGCTTGTCACGTGCGGAGTGGGCCAAAGGCGTCAAGGTACCTTACAACACCCCAGAGACCATGACGGCTGCCAAGCGCGCAGAGCTCACAGCCGCGCGCGACGCAGAGCTGGCTAAGGCCACCACTGACAAGGCCAAGAACGCGATCACCAAGAAGTACGCAGCACGCATCGACAGTAACACATACAACGCGGTGGCCTACCTAGACGTGCAGCAGACCTTCACGGACGTGGAGTGGGAGGCGTTCAACCAAGAACTGGATGCCATGGCGCACACAGCCCAAGCTGTGCTCGAAGCCAAGCTGACCAAGTACGACGAGGAAGTGTCCACAACGTACCGCCGCCTGCAGAAAGCTATGGCTGCCGCGATGACTGACAGCGACCGCGCGTTAATGGACAGGGCAGTGCGCCGGTATGTGGAAATACAGGACGCAAATCTCGCCACCTTTGAGAACGGGACGATTGACCCGTCGACCCGAGACGCTGAGTCTGCAGAAAAATTCCTGATCCAGTTCAACTCCGCACTGCTCGGTAAAGGCCGTGACCGTATCTATGATCTGTTCACGCCAAACGATAAGAACAACGGCATCGCGGCGTTCCCAGAGAGCGAGAAGCAGGCGATCATCGACATGATCGACGGTCTGCGGACGCGTTATAACCCACCAGAGAATACCCCGGGCAGCCCCTCGTCGGTGAAAGAGGCGCGTATGGCGGTGCAACGGGAAGTAGGGTTCATAGCGGGGCAACTCTCAGACACAATCGACGCGGAGAAAGCCGCGGTGCGCACGATCCTGACTGGGTATGTGCCCATCGTACGTGAAGGCGAGTACAGTGCAGGTATGGAGTTCCGGGATAAAGACGGGAAGAAGTTCCAGCTCATGGAAGCCTACCGTGAGCAAGCGCCGTACATGCAGTTCGCGAAAGAATCACAGTCGATCACGGCAGCCGAGCAGCTCACCGATCTGTTCGGCGGTCAGACCTATACCGTGGAGGTGTGGGACGCCGATGCAGACGGGGGTAAAGGCAAGGCCGTGATGAAAGAGGGTACGCTGACCGGGATCAGTGGTGCGGTAGTCAACGCTGCCAGCACCGACCCGGAGCTCAGCCATGACGCAACACTGCGCTTCATCCGCAGGTTCAACATCCCGTTGACACCGCAGAAGCTGGAGCAAATCGTCATCGCGTCCACATCCGCTGGTAACAACGCCATCCTGCGGCAGCTGAAGACAGGGTTTACACCCGGCGCAACCAACGACCTGACCAGTGCTATCTCCCAGCACATTGAGTCCAGAGCATCCACAATCGCTAGGGACAAGACGTCAGTAGCACTGGCAGACGCAATGGATTTCAGTGGCGACGGCCGCGCGCTGTGGCTTGGCGATCAGGCGAAGTACGACCGCTTGAAGGCGGAGTATGAGCAGCTCAAGGCTGAGCCTACACCCAACGAGGACGCTATCAGCATCGCCCGGCAGGAGTTTGAGGAGTACCACAACCAGTTTGTGACAGAGGACGCACCGAACAAAGGCGCGGCTAAGTACAACGAAGCGCGTAAGTGGGTGGATTTCCTCGACCAACAGAAGGGGGTGCTGGAGACAGACCTCGCTAACAACAAGCACATTGCGATGGTCCAGATGCTGACCTCTATCAGCTACCTTGGCATGATGGTGGCGTCGGCCGGACTCAACGTAAGTAGTATGGGTACGAACGTACCGGCTGCCCTTGGTACCGTGAACCATAAGACAGGGTTCGGCGGGGGCTTCGGCATGATGCGGGCGTCCACCACGCTCACCAAGATGATTAAATCGGCGGGCTTTGGCGGGCAAAACGACACCGCTGAGTTCTGGAAGGGGCTCACAGACGCCCAGCTCAAGGCGAAGGGTATATCGAGGGCGGCTGCGGACTTTATATCCGAGGGTATCAACAGTGGTATCTTCCAAGCCGCACAGACCAACTCGTTAATGGGTTCAGCCCGTGGCCGCATCACATCCGGCGGTGCGCAGAAGTTCCTGCTGACGTTCATGGGGCCGTTCAACATAACAGAGCAGCTTAGCCGTCGCGCAACCGGTCTCGCTGCGTTTGAGCTGATGTTCCAGCGCAACCTTGCCGCGGGTAAGTCACGTGAGGCAGCGGCGGAAGCAGCAGCTGAGTTCAGTGCAGACCTAGTGCTGAAGACATTGGGGGACTACACAGCGGGGGGCAGACCGGCGCTGTTCCGTGGTGGGCCACTCCAGTTCGCGTTCATGTTCAAGATGTTCACGGTAAACACCGCGGCGCTTATTGCGAACCTACCACTGAAAGGGCAAGTGGTCATGCTTGGGTCCCTGTGGTTGCTCAGTGGTCTGCGGGGCGTACCCTACGCTGAAGACATCGAGGACCTTGTCAACACCTTGGCGCAGAAGTTCGGGATACCCATGCCCAGCATCCGCGACTCCATCCGCCGCACTGGCGACGGGCTTCTTCCCGGTCTCGGTGAGACGCTGGTAAGCGGCGCGCTGAATAAGCTGGTACCCTACGATGTGGGCGGGCGCTTTTCCGCAGGTGACATCGCGCCGGGGACTGGCATGTTCTTGGCCGGTGCTGACGTGCAACGTGAGTTTTTCCAGATAGGTGGGCCAATGGCCTCTTGGACCCAACAGGCTGTGGGTACGATTGGCAGCATCATTGACGCCATTGTGCCCGGTGGTAAGGCCCCGTCGCTCACATCCATCCTGCGGGAGTCGCCGGTCACGTTCGGTCGCGCATTGGGGGACGCCGTCGCCTACGAGCAGTACGGTGCCATCGTGGATAAACGCGGGTACACCGTATCCAACGATTACAACTCTGCTATCGCCATTGGCCGTATCCTTGGTCTATACCCGGGCTCCGCTTCACGGGCGTACGAGAGTGTGCGGGAGTCCAAGCTGATCGTGGAGTACCAGAAGTCCATGACCTCTTACTACCGCGACCGCATCGTCGCAGCGCAGGTACAGGGCGATCGGGCGAAGGTCGCGGACCTGTACGATGAAGTTCGCGAGTGGAACCGGAGCGCGAAAGGCACGGGGCTGGAGGTTGTCAACATACGCGACAGGGTCAGCAAAGCATTGCGCGCCCAACGGTTGAGCGCCACCGCGCGGTTCCTAAAAACTACGCCGCTATCCTCAAGGGATGCGGCGCAGCGTATCGTCGACGTGTATACCGCTAACTAGGGTCAGCGTCTGTCTGCAATGTCAACCACGTCGCCCATCAACAGGTTGTCCTGCTGCTGCTCGATACCTTCGAGGATCGACTGCAGCCGTGGGTGCTTCAGGTTTATCCCTACAACGTAGCACTGCGGCGGCGAGATCGGCGTGTGCTTACCGAGCGAAGCCTTCTTCGTTATTGGCGTTGCGTCCGCCCCATCGTGCGCGATCTGGGCTGTGAAGTCCCGTGGGTTCCCGCCTCGCTTGGCGAACCACTGGCGAAAGTGCGTGCGCTCCAGCAACATCGTGCCACCCACCAGCTTGGTTGAGCCTGTGTTCCTGTGCCCGTCGATGCGGATACGGATTGGCCCTCTGGGCAGCCGGTCGTAGTTCGGCAGTGGGTCCTTGCCCGGATCGTGCCAGACCAGAAGCGTGTCGCTCAGGTGCTCGTTGACGTATTCCGCCAGCAGGTCGAACACATCACGACGGTTATCCTCGACGGTCTCGCGCATGTCGTCGATCTGGCTGAGGACCCACTTGATCGAGGGTTCCTGTGGGTAGTCGATGATGCCCCACTCATGTGCCAGCCGCATCGCCAGTTCAGTCATCACGATGGCGACTTCCCAGAACCGCTCCACACCTGTGAACGCCTTGTTGTACTTCTTCTGGAACTCCTCGAAGGCGTTGGCCAGTATGGCGCGGATACCCTGCTCACCGATCTGCATGACCCGCTCAAGGAACATGCGCCCAGCGTGGCCATAGTTCTGTGTGAACAGGCGGTGTAACTTACGGCCTACGTCGGTGCCCGCGGAGAACAGGGGTGACGCATCGACCCTGAGTTCCAGCAGTCGGGCAAGCTGTGCGTCCGTCTCGGCGCCCGTGGAGATCAGCTTGCTGGAGATCGGCCTGTTGGTTGAGAGGGTGGAGAACAGCGCCCATTCTTTGGGGGCCTTCTCCTCAGCGCTGCGTGTGAGGCGGGCTTTGTCCCGGCCTTGGCTGACCCAGTATAGATAATCACCAATGTCTTTGTCTGACATCTGGGTGGCTTCGTCCACCGTCATGGGCAGGTTGCCATAGAGACCGAAGCGGTTGAACAGTGAGTTCGCTGTGAACTTGGATTGGAAGTGCAGCTTCTCTGGGTCGCCCCATAGCGACTGCTGCATCAACTGGGCCAGTGATTTACCGCTGCCGGACGGGCCGTAGAACGACACGGTCACGCCCTTGAGCCCGGTGAACTGCATGAGGATCGAAGCGAACCCGATGCCTATGGAGAACTGGTGAGCGTTGAGCTTGCCCTTGCGCAGGATAGAGGTGCCAGCCTTCCATGTGTTGTAGTCCCCACAGACTGTGAACATGTCACTGCCTGCGCGGTTCACGTGGGTCGCCAGCCTGATAACGTCCTTGGCCACAGTCCCATCGTCGTTGCGCCGGTAGAGATCGTCACCCAGAACGAAGACCTTGTTGTCTTCCTTCCACCCCATCGTAGAGTAATGGTTCGTGACAGTCCTGACCTTGCGCAACTCATTCATATATGAGCGCATCATGATCTGAAAATACTCCGTCTGTCTCTTGGTCTGCAGTACAATGCCTTGGTCTGCGATGCTGCCGACGAACTCCCGATACGTGCCGTCAGCCAGATAGGCTTGGCGCAGCGCCAGCACTTTCCACCCTACGTGTGGGCGCTCCCACATGAACTGAGCCACCTCGTAACCAAGGTGCTCGTCATACCCATAGCTGAGCGGGTAGATGTCGAAGGGTGCTACCTCGATGTCGGTGTCGTCGATGGTGGCCATGATCCCCTTGGCTGTCCGCTTGAACGGCTTGGGTATCTCGACCTCTGTGACAACTTCCTCGGGCGCGTCGGCGCTGGTGTCCACCTCTTGGTACCGCACACCCAGTCGGGCCGGGCTGCCGATCTTACCTATGAATGGGCAACCCTTACACCCAACAGGTCGCTCACCCTCAAACTTCGCACAGGTCGAGGCCCCGGTGGCTTGCTCCCGCCACTGTTCCATCTTCTTGAGCGTGGCAGTCTCGGAGTAACTGGGGTGGTCCTCACTCCACCGCCGCGCAGTATCCTCGGGCTCCTCGCAGAACGCAGCCACGCCAATCAGGGCGTACCAGAATGGCTCGGGCACCTTGTCTTGGTTCTCTACCGCCCAGTTGATCTGCTGGCACTTCTCCACGATGATGCTGCCTATGGCAGGGGGCATGTCGCCGCGCGCTGCGAGACTGTCCAGCAGGCCGCTGTTCTTCTTTTTGACTGGCGCGTTTGTCGGGTTGAAGTAGTAGGCCAGTGCCTTCTTCAGTGCAGCCCCGGTGGTATCACCGCCGTCAAGTAGCACCTCAACACGTTTGGGTTTGGTCGGGTCCTTGAAATTGTGGGTGCCCACAGGGCGCAGGACCAGCGAGGCGTCGGCCGTCTTGGTCACGTCGATGTCGAACTTCTGCCCTGCGGCAGCGTCCTTCATGGCGCGGGCCAGTGGCGTCCACTCGTCACGATTGAGGTCGCGCTCCAGAACCCAGTAGGTGTGCAGCCCGTTGCCCGATCTGATTATCAGGGGCTTGGGCAGCTTCATCTCGGTGATGAATTGACCAAGGGCCTTCAGCCCTTCTTTCCATGTGGGGAATGGTTTGTCGTCTCCGCAGTCTACGTCGATCGTAACAACCTTGGTTGCCTGTACGTTTACGTTTCTGCGGCTGCTGTCATCCATGAAACTGGAGATAGCGAAGTACGCATCCTGCCCTCGTTGGTCTAGTGCTTGCACTTCATCCACTACATCAGTCAAGCTGTTGTAGAACCGGTTGCGTTTACCGGTTAGGGAGAACCTGCAGTACATACCTTCTGTCGGCAGAACGCGCTGGAGGAAATCCAACGTCTTCATGTGTCACGCCTTGCTTTGATTTGGGGAGGGCCGATGCCCTCCCCGTTTAGCCACCTTACGCCTATACTCCCAAAATCTCAATGAGCGCGTCAAGGCGTTGTTCACTGGTCCAATGCTGGGCCCCGTAAGGGGGCCAAGTTCCTTCTTTTAACAGGGGTAGAAGCTGGCGCAGGGTCTCTTTGACCTTCTTCTCGTTGCGCTCCCGTATCGGTCCACCGTCCACCCACTTGTAATAGGTGGCCCGAGAGGTACCGAGCAGCTTGCTCATGTCCTTGATAGTCAGGGCCATGCGCTCGCGCACCAGTTCCACCTTCTCAAAGTCGAGGGCGGTATTATTCATCGTCGTCATCATCCCCTACCAGCGCGGCGATCTCGTCAGCCAAACTGGCCACGTCGTCGTCCACTTCAGCAGCGGCCTTGGGCTCTGCCTTTGGCTTTGGCTTTGCTGCAGCCTTGGGCTTTGCTGCAGCCTTGGGCTCCTCAGCCTTCTTGGCACCGAAGCCGCGCTTCGGCTTCTCCTCAGCCGCTGGGGCTTCTTCCTCAGCTTCTTCCTCAGCTTCCTCCTCGGGCTCCGGCTCAGGCTTGACTTTCACTGGGGACGCCTTGCGTGGCTGGCTTGGCGCTGCAGCCGTCTCGGGTTGCTTCTCGCCAGTGATGTCCATCACGTTGTCAGCGCCGAACAGAGGCTCCACCGCAGCATAGGTATTCTCGTCGAGGAACCCACCGAAACCAAACTTCAGCTTGGGGAAGGACGCGTCAGTGTCGAAGGTGATCTTGGTCTTGACCACCTCGGCGGGGATGCCACGTACTGACAACTCCTTGTGGTATGCGTTCAGCCCCTTCAGTGCTGCAGGCGTGACTTGCAACAGGTAGACGGGGCCTTCGGGATCATCAGCCGACACAATGGCCAACCGCTTCTGGTCGGTGCAGGCTTTGAGTTGCTGGCCTTGCGGTCCAGTCTTGGAGCCCCACGCATTGTGTGGGCACGATGCACACACGTCGTTCTGTGGACCCTCGCTCTCAGGGTGCGGGCGCACACCGTCTAGCGAGAAGCAGTCGGGTGCACTGGGCTCAGCGTCCTTGTCCCACGCCTTGGCGTAGAAGGTCTTGGATAGCTTGGGGTTGGCACCCACGATCACCACGTCCAGAGAGGTGGTGTCCAGTACGGTCTCGGTACCATCTTCGATGATCCGGAACCGTGCACCCTTGATCGAGATGCGCGGGAACGACTGGCCACTGGAGATACCAGAGGCAATGCTCTGCGACAGGGCAGAGGGTTGGCCCACCTTGGCGGCAAGGTGCGCGGGGATTTGTACGTTTACGGGGATGATATCGCTCATAGGGTCCTCCTTAACGAGCTGTCGGTTTACGGACGTTGATGTCCAGCTTGGTGCCATACTTGACGCCCGGCGGGACTTCCTTGTTGGTCTCGATGTAGCCCCGAACTGCGGTCTTGCTGATCCGCTTCTCCAGCATATCGAAGGCTTCTTCCTCGCGGATGAAACGCAGCACGGCGTCCCAATCATCGACGTTAGCAAAGTCGGTGGTGGTCAGGAAGGCTGTGCCGTGGTCCGTCTTGAAAGACGTGAGCCCATCGGCGTCCAGCTTGGCTTTCAACCATGCTTCCAGCTTGAGCATCTTCTCCTTGACGGTAGCCACCTTGTCCTTGGCTTCCGCCTCGATCACTTCCTTCTGGGTTCGTAATTTCATGTACGTCTTGATGACGCTGTCGACTGTCACGGTCATGTGCTCACTCCGTTGATTGTTGGATTAGATCGAGCAGCAGGCCCTGCAGTTTCTGCTTGTTGGCCAGCCGGTGGTACATCTTGTACTCCAGATCGGTCGCTTCGATGTGGACCACGTTGCTGACATGCCGTTTCCCGATACGTTCAATGCGCCCGTTTGCCTGAACATACTGCTCGTTGCTGGTGATGGGGCCGTACCACACCACGGTCGAGGCCGCGGTCAGGGTCAAGCCGTGTGCCATCGTCGCAGGGTGAGCGATCAGGATACGCGGGTCTTTGCTGTGCTGGAAGTCGTAGAAAATCTGGTCCCGCTTCTTGGATGACACAGCGCCGTTGACGACACCGACCGACCACCGCTTAGACAACTCACGCTCCAGCATGTTCAGCGCCCCTGTCAGGGGCACGAACACGATGACTTTCTCGCCTGCTTCTTCGATCACCTCCTTTACTGCGTTCACCCGTGGTGAACAGTCAATCTCGAAATCTTGCCCATCGTCCGTGTAAGCCACGCCGCAGGCAATCTGTACCAGCTTCTGTACCTTCACAGCCTCGTTCACTGCGCTGATGGTTCCGTCGCCGGACTCCATCTCGATGACAAGGCGGCGCATCATGGTCGTGTAGTGTTTCTTCTGCTCGGGTGTCAGCTCTACCCTGCGGGTCTGGATCACCGTGTCGGGCAGGTCGAAACATTCGTCACGTGTGTAACGTATAGCCGGTTGCAGCACGTTCTTCACGGTGTCCATGCTGTCAGCACGGGGCACGAACTTCCACTGGCCGATCTTCATCATCACCTGTTCACGGAACGCAGTGTAGGTGCGCGTTGCATAAGGGCTGTCAACCAGTTGCGACAAGGTCCACGCGTCGGTGGGGTCGTTAGGCGTGGGCGTACCAGTCATCAGCCACAGGCGGGTGTCAGGGTTCTTGCCCATCCACTTCTTGAAGTGCTTGTACCGGCTGGTCGATGGGTTCCGCAGCACCGCCGCCTCGTCCACGATGACCAGATCAAACTTGCCGATCGCATCCTCAGCGATGATGTTGAACCCGTCGTGGTTGATGACGTAGAAGTCCGCCTCTGTGTTGAGCAGCTTCTTGCGCCGCGCCGCGGCACCGTGGAGTACCACGTGCTTGCGGTGGTAGAAGCCCTTGAATACAGCGTCACCCCACACCCGCTCCAGTGTGGAGAGCGGGGACAGGATCAGCACCTTCTTCACCGCGCCCAGCTTAATGAGGTAGTCGGCTGCCCAGAGCGCGCTCTGTGTCTTGCCAGTCCCGATCTCGTTAAGCACCAAGCACTTGCTGTTCATAGTCAGGAACGCAGCGGTCAGCTTCTGGTGCTCGTACGGTACGAACTGGCCCGGCCAGTCGTAGTAATGCAGGATAGGTGAGGGTGCGGCGATCCCGAGGGCCCGTAGCTTTTGGACCTCGCCGATCTTATGCGGCACCGCGACCAGATCAGTCCCACGGAACGACAGCATCTTAGCAGAGGGGACCGTCGCCAACACCCGGGCCGGGTTCTTCAGCTTCAGTGCCAACGCCTTGGCCTTTGGAATTACAAGCACGGATATACTCCCTAACCGCTTCGATAGTCTCGTCATCATAGGCAACAAAACATTTGCCGCCCGCGTTCTCAATGTCCCTCATGCACTTCATCTGCAGCGCCGTGGGCTTCTTGGTCTTGTCTGCTTTGCACTCGATGCCAACGAAGTGGCCAAACACACAGGCGACCCTGTCAGGGATACCTGCAACACCGAAGGGGCCAGCCTGTGGACTGTAGTACCAGACGCCCTCGGCCTTCATCATCTTGTCGAGCCGCGCTTTGATCCGCCCCTCTGGTGTCGTAGCCATGTGTACTTCTTCTGTGTATTGTATGTCAACTTTTATTTTGCATATTCGCAGAAAGATTTACACGGGCACCAGCCACACAGCCCGCTCGGCTTGGCTGGCCAGTTGTCATGCTCAGCCGAACCCTCGATCCGTTTGATCTTGCCGAGTATCTTCTCCCAGATCGGGGCTTCCTGCTTGCGAGTGAAGGTCTCGCTGTCCATCTTCATCTCTTTGAGCCAGACGAAGGTGGTTTTGATACGCTGGACTTCAGGGTAATGCTTGAACACCTGCACCGCAAACAGCTCCAGCTGGTCGAAGTCGGGGCGGCGCTTGCCTGTCTTCCAGTCGAACATGATAGCCTCTGGCCCCTTGCGCACAAGCACGTCGATCTTAGAGCGCAGCCACGCGTCGGGGTCCCACCAGCCCGTGGGCTTGAGGCTATCGTTGAGCGTCATCTCCTCCTCGACCGTGAGCACACCGCCTGTCGCCAGTCTCTCGATGCTGGCGCACAGCGCCTCGTACCGTGACGCCTCTTGGTTCAGGGTCGCCGCGTCCTCACCCAGCCTTAGCTCCAACGACTTATGCACACGCTCACCATAGGCAGTGACGGCGTTGCCGGGGTCGCGCACGGATTTCTCGATGCGCTGGTGGTAGTAGTTCTTCGGGCAGTTCTCATACATCTTGAGGGCTGAATATGAGTGGGCAAGTTTGGTCATTATGCTGTATCCTTTTCTTCGGCCATTGCGTCCATAGCGATCGCGGCCATTGTCTCGGCTAGGTTACCGCCCTCCGGTGTATTGTCTACAAGCCACGCGAGGAGATCGTCCCCACCCTTGTTATAGACGGCTGGGAACAGGCGGCCCATCTTCACTCCAGTGGGGGCCATTATCCGGTAGTGGGCGTGGCGGTGCTCTGGGGTCATTTCGCTTCTCCATAGTTGGGGCCGATGTCTGCTTCGCAGGCCACGGGCAGGTCGGGTGCCCACTTGGGCGGGGTGGCCATGACGTCCATCATGAAGTCCTTGCAAGCATCCGCTTGCCCCTCGGGCACCACGCAGACGATCTCGTCGTGCACCTGTAGCGCGACGGGGTAGCGCCGCCCGATCTTGGCCATCTGCTCGGACACGACGATGCGCGCAACAGCTTGTGTGATGTTCTCCACCACCTTACCGCCGTAGAGTTTCGTCCACGTCAACTCTGGGAGTTCGCTGCCCACGACACGAGCCTCGATAAACTTTCGATACACCCTTGCGTCGTTGATATACTCGAACCCATGGGCGGCACGGCGCAGGGCTGGGTATCTAAGGCGCAACCCGTTGGGGAGAACGATACCTTCGCTATCGAAAGATATAATATCGCAGAGCTCGCCGCTCGCGCCCGCCACCATCTCGCTGAGCTGGTGGTTACACCGGTTCCAGAACGCTTGGATGCGGTGGTACTTGTTGCGGTACAGCCGCACGATCTTCTGCGCCTCACCCTCGTCGACCTTCACAGAGATAAACCCCGTGGCCAGCGAGTGCTGGAACTTAGGCGGACCCATGCCGTAGCCCAGTCCGAGGATGCAGGTCTTGCCTACGTGCCGCTCGACCTTGTCGGTCTTGACGATGCGGCGCTGGTACACATCAGTGGCGAACTCAGAGTACACGTCGCGCCCCTCGCGGAAGGACTGCACGAGGTCATCCTGCCCAGCGAGGTAGGCCACCAGTCGCGCTTCGATCTGGCTGGAGTCACACGCCACGACCACGTGCCCATCGGGTGCAGCCAGCGCCTTGCGCAGCGCGCCCCCTCTCGGCAGGTTCTGTAGGTTCACCTTGTCCCCGCCGCTGAAGCGGCCAGTGTGGGCACCGTAATAGTTGAGCATGATGGGCAGTGGCCCACGCTCAGAGATTTCCAGAAACCGCTTGGTACGTGTCTCCTCGATGGTGCTCTTGGTCCCCAGCCGTGCTTCGACAATGGTGCGCACCGATGCCTTGGGGTGTTCGAGCAATGCCGTGAACTCTGTGTCGTTCTTGGCAAAGGCAAAGGTCTGCTTGCCAGTGGTGGGGCTGACCTTCATGGGTGGCTGTACGCCCATCGCTTGCAGCAGGCTGGCGAACTTCGGGTTGGACATGAGGAACTTCTTGGCCCGCTCCTCGCCGCCCAGTTTCTCTAGCAGCTTGGCCTTGCGCTCGTGGATAGCAGCGAGGTGGTGTTCCAGCACGTCCGTGTCCAGCTCCAGCTGAGGCTCAGTGTACATCCGAATGGTCTGGTCGATGACCAGCAGCTCCTCCTTGGGGAACTGGCGCATCAGCTTCTTGAACAGCTTGTACGTAAGCTCAACGTCTTGCACGCAGTAGTCTGCATAGGACCGCATCTGCTCTGGCGTGAAGTCTTTGCGCCGCATACCCAATGCCCGCACGACCTCGTCGCCCTTTGCACCCAGCTTGTAGTAGGTAGCCAGCGCCTTGAGGCTGCCGCCCACAGTCATGGAGTGCAGGGGCCGCGCCATGCTCAGCGTGTCGAGCCACAGCTTGGGTTTGATACCACAGTGCCAAGACAGGATCGCCCCGTCGAAGGCTGTGTTGTGGCACAGGATCGCTGCGTTGGTGTAGTCGACGGCGTTGAGGAACCCCGACGCGTCAGCGCCGGAGTACCAGTCAGTCTCAGTGTCATTGACCTTGATCCCTACACCGATGATCTCGAAGCGGGGGTCACGGATGTACGCCTCGGTCGTCAGCTTAGACAGGCTGTAGTCGCTGTCGTAATAGGTCTCGAAGTCGATGGTGATAATGTCCACGTGCTACTCCTCGGTTGCTGTGAAACTGCTGGCGTTCGCCGCCCATAGGCAGAAGGACGCGCGTGTCTGGCCGTACCTACCGAACACATCTGCCTTGGCGATACGCCCTACTTTGAACAGCCTGTTGAGTGTAGCGTTTGCTGCACTGGTGGTTATGTCGGCCTCTGCTGCGACCTCTGCTGTTGTCACGTACGCCGGTGCAGTGGTGACAACTTTGTATACCGTGCTGTCTAAGTCAGAGTCCACTGCTTTTACGATATGCGTGGCAAACCATGGAGTACGCTCCGGCTGGTGTGAGTTAGGGATCATGTCCGCAACCACTGCTTCCCCAACCGCAAGGTTGGCAGACCGTGCCACTGTAGGTGGGATGTAGACTTGTGTGCCATCGTCGGTACAGGCGCCGAACGCAGAGCCTGACTCTGTGATAAAGACGCAGAATATGTTTCCAGTTTTCATTGATCCATCCTTAGAATTACTTTGCCAATTCGATAGTCTATCTTGTAATCAGGTACCCCGTCACGCAGGTCCGCTACGGCGTCCATGAGTAGTTCTTCTAGTATTTCGGCGCGCTCTTTCTCTGCCTCGTATCGCTCCTTGTAGTCGATGGATGATCCGACCATGCGTCGTGTCAGCGCGACCAGCTCGTCATCGGTTATCGGTTCTCGGCCCTCGGGTAGTTTCCATTTGGTCATCCACGCATCCCCTCTGCATCGTCCAGCGCGCCAGCCTTGTACTGGCACCAGTCCGGCGTCATCATGTCGGCAGGCAGCTGACGCCCTTTGCCGTCCTCGCCTTTGTTCCAAACGCAGACGTTGTTGATGCGCCCCTTGCAGTCGAACCGTCCGCTTTGGCACTTGGCCACCAGCTTTCCCGGCTCGTCGTCCCACT
>Ga0222663_1000212_pt1 | contig 32156 bp, 7 predicted proteins | sample AntAcemetagen602_FD_179852 | JGI IMG/M metagenome (GOLD analysis project Ga0222663, IMG submission 179852) | Saline water microbial communities from Ace Lake, Antarctica - #602 | ecosystem: Environmental > Aquatic > Non-marine Saline and Alkaline > Saline | place: Antarctica: Ace Lake | collected... | reverse complement strand
GTGCCGCCGAATGAACCCCGAACGTCAATCCCTAACGCCTCTAAAAATTAGCCCCTAAAAAACGCCGTCGACCCGGCTGATGCCGTATGCTCAAATCAAATCCGACGGTAGTTATGAATAATGTGGGATAGATGGCCGTCCACATGCCGTAGATATTTTCGACGCCCTTGAATCGAATCTCACGTTCAGGGAATTCAACAATGTTTTCAGCTTTTTCCAAACCGGTCATCATCATTACCGATGATTCTTCTGGGTCCAGCCGCCCATCCAAGTACATCAGCATTTCAATCCGGACAACGTCAAAGCTATCAAAGTTATGGACGTGTGATTCAGAAACCTGTCCGTTCGGTGTTGAAATGACATAACCGTTCCGGGTTTTAACCCGGGTGGTTCGCCAGGTGATGTCGACCACGCGGCCTTCGTCCATTTCACCGATCCGCACCCAATCGCCAACATTGAATGGGCGTTCGATGTTAATAACGATACCGGAAAAGATGTTTGAAATATTGGCCTGAACGGCCAAGCCAATAATCATAGCGAGCAAACCAGATGTCGCTAGCAGGCTGGTTATGTGCTGATCGAACACGAAGGCGATGATACCAAACAGGGCAAACGAATAGATCGCAACAGAAGCAAAGACTCGAATGACGTTTGGAATCGTGCGCTCTGTATGATCCTCCAGCGGTTGCCAAACAAAGCGTTCTGCCGCGATGGCGGCCAATCGAGCAGGCACCAAATACCATAAACAATCAAACACCAGGACCATCTTATCGACATAGGCATCGGAAAGATTAACCGTTGCGATATCTAGGGTTAAATTGCTAACCGCCAACAAGAAGGTGGGCCACGCAACAACCCGCAACCCCCAAGATTGCACGCTCCAGAAACGGCCGCGTTCGCGCCGGTCCATGGTAACGGCAAAGATAATGCCGAGCAGGCCAAAAATTCCGAGATAGATAAAGTATTCACCCGGAATGAAATCACGAACGTTGATCTGAATTTCTTTAACAATGACGCCCAAATCAACTTGGCTGAATAGCGGGTCTGTCGAGGCAAATCCGACGTAATCCGGATTACCCGCTGATGTTTTCGAAACAACATCTTGGGCGATCCAGGCGCGTTCTAATTCCCAACCAGTTGAATCCGGCACGGCGTTCTTTTCCCGCAACGCCTTGATGACTGATCCGCCGGAATTCAGACCCAGGCCCAAAACGTCAACCACGTACAAAAGATTATTTCGGTTGAGCGTTTTGTGCGAGAAACTGATGCCGACCAAGTGCTCGCCATAAACCCGTGATGCGTCAGAGAAATTCATCAGCAAGGTGTGTTTAACGCGATACAGCCGATAGGTCATATCATCGACTTGTTTTTCGTCGATAGGGTCGCCTAAAACAACGGGATCGCGGGCATTTACCACGTATAGTTCATGCGGTGAGAACTCGCCCCGGAACCGAAACCAGATGTTGAAATCCATCGTGAAGGTGCCAGCGTCGAAATTGAGATCAGAGATTTCGTTTACTTCCAGGCCCGTATAAACAACGTTGGTTTTGTACATGAACCGATCATTCACATACAAAACTTTGCCCAGTTTCAATTCGTCAATGTAGTTCGCGCCGCCCTGAGATTTGATCGGCTGTAACTGAGTGAGGGCAGAGATGATATCCACGCCATTAAAGATACCAACCAACACGGGCTTTTGAGTTTCGCCCGTCGCCGGATCAAAATAGGTCAAGCCAGATAGACCTTCCCAGCCCAAGGATGGTTTATTCATGCCGTCAAAGGTGGATTGCAACGCCGTTCGCATGGCAGGAATGTTGGTGCGATCTGCACCTTTCGCCGCGCTTGTCACTGCATCGATGGCGAGATTGGCCGCATCATAGGCATAGGCTGCCAGCCAATCCGGCGCGTGGTTATAAGTGTCTTGATAATTGTTGCGGAAATTCTGCGCGACCTCATTGGCCGTATCAAACAGCAGGGGGGCTGCAATCATCATGTCATTGGAATAGATGCCCGGTTGCGTGCGGGCATCCAAGCCGTCTGCCAACGCTTGTTGGAAGGCGTGGGTGCCGAACGAAGCTGGCACAATGATCGGATTGCGGATACGAATATCGCGCATCATTTTTAGTATTTTTGCGCCGTCCCGTTCGTTAACGGCGAGAAAGATCAAGCCCGCATCGCGGCGCGTTTTCAGTTCTTCAACAATGGCCGTTAGTTGGGCATCCGTGGATCCAAACGATTTGTTGAACATCCACTTATACCGAACCGACGTGCCAAACCGCAGATAGGTCTTTTCAAACTCTGCAACCAAAGTATCGCCATAGGCGTCTTGATCGCCAATGATGGACACCAATTTGTGCCCCAAAACATTCCGCGCATAGTTGGCCAAGAAACGGGCTTGTTGACCGTCATTAAAGACAAAAGAAAAGCTCCATCTGGATTCCTGGGCCATGCCGGGTTTTAGAGGTGCGGGGATTAGGTGCGGGATTTTACCGGCTCGATAGGTTTCCGTAACGGTCTGGATTACCTCATTCGACCAATGGCCGATCACCGCACTGGCGCGGCTGGCAACAATGGCGGTGGCAACGGCTGAGGCTTCAGCAGGGTCGTTCTTATCGTCATAAACATCGACAACAACGCGGTTTTCCTGAATACCACCGATGGCATTCACCTGGGCGACCATCAATTCCACGCCTTCGCGCAACGACTGGCCAATTACCGCATCTGCGCCGGTCATCGGCCCAACCACCGCGATTCGGGTGACTTCAGCATCGGTTTGTTCGATAAACGTGACCCGCGTGATGACAGAGATCAGCACCGTTGCCAGCACCAACACAGCCAGAATGCCAAAGAACATCTGTTTTTTAGACAGATTTGTCAGGTCGATCCGGTTCAACATGGGTTGAGTCTCGCCCCTTCGATCACGCAGACTACATCACCCCTTCGTTAGGGTGTTATTAAGCCTAGTTTCGGGGGTTTTTGCGCCGCCGTCAAACCTGCTGACGTTACGGGTCGTGATTGTCGGTTATAGGTCGAAAACAAGGGTTTGCGTGGTCTGATCGCCGTTTTCGTCTGTCACCGTTACCTCAATCTCATCATCGGTGCCGCCACTGTTGTGATCGTAGGTAAACGAGCCATCCGCATCGACCGTCGCCGTGCCTTGGGTGCCTTGGGTTTTCAGGGCATAGCTCAAACCCAAACCATCGCCATCGGCGTCCGGATCGCGGCCCAAAATCATGCCTTTGTAGTTCTCATCATTGCCGATTTTGATTTGCACCAGATCGGCGTAGGTGGTCGCCCCAATCAACGTTCCATCATAGTTATTCCCAGAACTGTCGTGGGCAACCGTGCCGTCGCCTTCGTTAAACGTCCAATAGGCTTTCAGGTTGGCTTCATCGCCATTCAATTGACGATCATAGTTGTTGGTGATCTCGGTTCCCGTTCGAACATCGTCCCAAACCCGAACGTCATTGATTTTACCGTCAAAGCTGTTTGTGCCGTTGCCGGACTGCGCGCCAATGTGAACATCATGGCCCGCGGTGTCAGCGCCCAGCGTGATCGCGCCACTCGTGCTGAGGGTTTGCAGGGTACCGTTCACATACATGCTTAAGGCGCCCGCCGTATAGCTGACCGCTACATGGTGCCAGCCGCCATCATTGATCACCGTATTACCAGAAATCGTCGAACCACCGTTTTCATTAAAAAACAGGGTGTTGCTTGAAATACCAATTTGCTTGCCGCCCGCGCCCCAGGAATCGCCTGCCTTGCTGAAAATTTCTTGCTCGCCGGTTGCTGTGGTTTGCACCCAGGCTTCAAACGTCCAGGCGTTTGCCAGATTAAAGTCGGCTCCATCCACATGCACATGATCGCCATTGCCGCTAAATTCTGCGGCAAAATCATGCTCCACCGCTGGGGCGAGGCCAACATCCACCCGAACCACTTCCGTATCAACGCCCGATGTGGCTCCTGTCGCTGAAATCGTGAATTCATCGGTGCCTTGGTAATTAGCATTGGGCGTGTAGGTCCAAACTCCGGTTGATGAATCGATGGCCAACGTACCATTCGACGGATTGTTGACGGATGCATAGGTCGGCGTGCCCGTTACATCACCGCCGGTCATCGTGCCTGATGCTTGCGTGTCTTCAGCGATGGAAAGCTCCAGCGTCGCAATAGTCGGCGCGATATCAACCACCGTTGCGCCAGAAACGGTGCCCACCGATGGGTCAGCATTCTGAAGGCTGAAGACGAGATTATCGGAACCAGCCGCCAGAGATTTATCGACGTTTGCCTGAATTTCTGAATCCGTCCGTACATCGGTCCAGATACGCATCTCGGCTAACCGCCCATCGATGTAACGGCCTGATCCGTTCCGTCCAATTTGTCCGTCTGTGACGGTCCACGAAACATTCGACGTGCTGGTGATGGTCTCTACTTTGTCGCCGTCGACCCATAACGACAGGGTGTCGTTGCCCTGATCGACTGTGATGGCGACGTGCGCCCAACGGTTCAGCACGTTGGCGACGTCATACGAAAATTCATACTCCACGCCATTTGACGTCACCATAAAACGGGTCGCACCATCCTGATTGTTTGAGTTTCGGTCTAGATGGATATGCAGATCGCTTGCGTTGAAGTTTGAAGACGTCACGAAAATCGTCTCAAATCCGTTTGCATCAAATGCAGGCAGCGTATCCAGGTCCATCCACCATTCGATGGTTAAATCCGTGTGAGTGCCAGCAAAGTTGACGCCGGTAATGCCATCATTGGTGCCGTCAAAATCAAGCGCTTTCTCAAAAGGTGGTCCAATAATTGGTCCCTCATCGCCAGCGCGCAAACGTGTCGGGTCACTCGCTGACGTGCCGCCGCCGTTGTCCACACCCAACGTCGAGCCGTTGGTGACGATGCTCGCTGCCAGTGTTGAATTTGAGATGAACTGCCCGTCGCCCTCGTCAAACCGGTAGTCGCCGACTAAGCCCGTTGCGCCCGGCAGGTCCGTGTGCATGCCATCGCGAATTTCGGCTTCTGTCCTGGCGACAGTCCATAGACGCACGCTATCCGCATCACCGTTCAAGTAACCGGCCGTCAGATTAGATGAAGCGCCAATGGTGACATAATCAGTTGGTGCGACGGGGGCTGTTGTTGTTGATGCCCCGCCGGTTGTCGAAACGATGGATTGTTCCTCACCGTTTACATAAACATGCCAGGTACCGCCTGACCGGGTGATCGCAACATGCGCCCAATCCCCAGCACTGAGCAGGGCGTTTGTTCGAAGTCGACCGATGCCAAAGACATCAGCAGAAACGCTATAAAGACCATCATCTTGTCGATCAAATAGGATGGCGTAACCGTTGTTGGTGCCGGTACGGCCGACATGCGCCCCAATCATATCGGAGCCAGTGTCCGTGCCGCTCCAGCGGTACCAACCTTCAACTGTCATGTTGTCGGTCGCGGTCAACGGCGTACCTTCAATCTGGACGTAATCATCGCCGCCAAAGCGCAAATACCCGCCGCGTGGCCCGGCGTTACCATCGACCGTGGTGTCTTGGTTGCGGAAGGTGATGTTGTTGGCGATCAGCTCATTGTTGGTGCCGGCTAAATTTGTGATGGATGCCGAATGGTCGGCGGCATGGGTTTCTCCAACCGGCTCATTAAAGCGCCAATCGCCTACCAAATTTGTGCTGTTCGTCGGTGTATCAGAGGCCATGCTTTCGCGCACCTCATCGGCGGAAAGCTCACGGCCCCAGAACCGCACACTGTCCATTTCACCGTTGTAATAATCTTCTAGTGTGCCATCCCCATTGGGTTCCGCCACGCCAACCAACAGGGTTGCGCTGGCATCCACCGCCGTGAAACCACCTGAGCCGCTGGTGGACGTCGCGGCGAAGGCACTGCCGTTCACGTACATGGTTGGTGCGCCAGATGTATTCACCGTAAACGCGACATGCTGCCAATCGGTTGTCGCAAGCGGCAAGCTGGCGAAGGTGTAGGTTGTGCCGCCATAGGCCTGAACGATGAAGGTGTTGGTGGTCGTCATCTCCCAACGGAAGCCTTTTGCCGGATCACTGCCCGTGGAAAGAATGGTTCCATTGGAATGCGGGCGTATCCAGGCCTCGGCACTAAACGACGCCGTGACCTCAAAGCCACTTTCAACGCCCGTTTGCAAGTAGCCGTTGGTGCCATTGAAATCTGCCCACCGGCCCCGATGGTCGGGCGTCGCCACCGCTTGCGTCAGTGTGCCGTCATGGCCATTGCCGGTAATATCGCGAGCGACGCCAGCCGTTACATCATCAAAGACAATGTTCGTGTGCAGACCTTGTTCGGAACCGGTCAGTTGCTTGGTATAATTCGTCTGAACTTCTGTGGCCGTGCGGGCATCATTCCAGATGCGCACATCGGCAATGGAGCCGTCGAACAGATCGTTATTATCAGAATTGGACCGACCAATGAAATTGCTGTCGAACGAGACCGACTGCACACTGTTAAAGCCAGTCGCCGCCGAGGCTTTCTCGACGCCGTTGATATACAATTTGGCGCCGCCAGCCCCATCAACGACGGCAGAGACATGCGACCAGGCGTTCAACGTGATTTTATCCGTGGTCGTGATGCTGGTTTGCACCAGGTTGCCCTGGTTGGTTGATCCGGTGCGGCTATACAACGCAAGCTCGCCCGTTGTGCCGTTCAGGGTTAGGATCAATTGATCATCAACCTCACCTTGTCCCAAATCAAAAACCCTCATCCAGCCCGTGCCTTTTTGCGACGTATAGCTGTCTGGATTGATCCAGGCTTCCAGGGTGACGGCACCCGATAAGTCATCAATCGTGCCCAAATCAACGTAATCATTGAGGCCGTCCAACTCGACAAAGTTACGCGCCGATGATGTGCTGACCGTTGGCGTCGTGATCGTCACCGCAATGGGTTCAATCTTGGTGATGCCGCCGCCCACGGCTTGAACCGAGAATGTATCCGCCCCTGTTTGCTCGGCAGTCGGCGTGTAGGTCCATTCGCCGGATGTGCTGTCGATGGTCAGGGTGCCTTTGGTCGGTGCGGTTTGGATTGAATACGTTGCCGTGCCGCCAACCACGTCCAGCGCCGTGATGGTGCCAACGGTGCTGGACCCGCTCTCAACTGTAATATCATCGCCGTAGATGACGGGTCCGGCATCTATAACGGTTGGGTTGCCTTGTAGTGTCGCCGTCTGCGAGCCACTCGTCGCGCTCTCGTCTGGCACATTGCCCGCGCCCGCCGCTGCGCCATCAAAGGTATAATTCGCGACCAAGTTGGCTTCGGTGATGTTGATGCGTTTGTCGTAGTTGGTGGCGATCTCTTCGGCTGACCGAAGGTCGTTCCAAAAGCGCACGTCGGCCATCTCACCGTTCACAGCGTCCGTACCGACAACATTCGCGCCGATGGTGGCGATGGCGTTGCCGACGGTGGCCGTCAGTTGTTGGGAAAGAACTTCCAGGCCGTTGATGTAGACCTTGGCCTGACCGCCGGTGCCGCCCGCATAGGTGAGGGCCACATGGTGCCACACGCCGTCGTTGACGGCTTCGGTGGTGAAGTGGTTGGTCTGCGATCCACCAGAACTGCCGGACACGCGGACTGTGCCGTTCGCGTTGATGACCACGCCGATAAAGTCGCTGTATGGCGACGCGCTCGAAACGACCGTCAGGGTCTGCGAGGTCGCACTGGTCGTCCGCACCCACGTCTCGAACGTAAACGCCCCAGTGCCGGTGGCAACAGAGGCGGGGTTGTCGATACTGATGTAATCGCCGGTGCCGTCCAGCTTAATGGCTTTACCAAGCGGCGCGACGGTGTCGGCATCGCCTACTTTCACTAGGTCATTGCTATTGCTGGTTTTATCCTGCACCAAGCCCGAATTCACATCGTCATCGAACTGCCAGTTGGCAACCAGACCAGTTTCATTGCCATTCAATTGCTGATCATAAGTGTCGCGAATTTGTTCGGCTGTCCTGCTGGTGTTCCAGACGCGGACACCGTCGATTGCACCCGTAAATTCATTGACGATGCCTGCCGATCCATGATCTTGCGCGCCAACGGATAGGTCGGCCGCGCCGGACAAGATGGTTCCGCTGAACGTTGACTGGCTGGTGTTTTCACTAAAGGCAAAGGTTTGCGCCAGCTCACCGTTTTCATAAAACGCGATGGTCTGTGCTGTTGTGTCGATCGAGACGCTGACATGCTGCCAGGTATCGGCGGTCTGGGTAATGGTGGTGTCGTAAACGGCAAAGTTCGTGGCGCCGCTGTTGCCCAGCATCAGGCGCAATTCACCGTTCTGAATGCCAAACCAATAAGATCGGTTTGCGCTTGAATTATCGTTGTTCCACTTTGTTAAAATGGCGTGAGACCCGCTGCCCAGCGTTTGCGGATTAATCCAAGCCTCTAGCGTCATTGAACCGGTAATGTCGAACGCGGCGCGGTCACTGGCGATGAATGCATCATCGGTGCCATCGACCTGCCCGAACCCACCGGAGACATCGACGCTTTCTTTGATGGTGTCTTCAACCGTCACCGTGATGGTTTCGTTATCAACGATGGTGCCGTCGCCCTTGGCGCGTAAGGTAACGATACTGCGCCATGAAAACCTTCAACGGGTGTGAAGGTCCATCGGCCGGTTGTGGCATCAACCGTCACCGTGCCTTGGTTGGTGACGGTATAGCTGGCTTGTTCGGCGTTGCTGCCATCCAGCACGACAAAGCTTGGTGTGCCGTTGACTTCGCCGCCGTCCATCACGCCGGTAATGGCGTGGCCTTCGTCCACCGTGAACGCGGTGCCTTTGATCGTTGCACCGACATCGACCCGGACAACGTTCGTGTATGGAGTTGAGCCGTTGCCTTGATTGAGCGTTCCATTGTTATCGCCAACAGAATCATTGATGGTGGCACCCGATGCCTCTTCAAAGGCCCAATGCGAAACCAAGCCGTCCGCATTGCTGACGACCGGGCTGCGATAGGTTTCGGCAATTTGTTCTGCGGTGCGGGTTGTATTCCAAACCCGCGCATCGGCGATCTGTCCGCTTAGGCTGGCACCCGTATCCGTCTCGCCGCCCAGCGTAAACTTAACGTCTGAACTGGTGCCGCCGGTCGGCAGCGATGATAGCGCCTGCGAGCCGAAGCTCTTTCCATCGACATACAACGTCACGGTCATATCCGCAGCGTCGCGCACCAACGAAAGATGATGCCATTCTTTGGTCGATAAATTCGTATCGAACGTGATGGCCTCACCATTTAGGTTGCCGCGTTGATGGCGGTATACAATGTCGCCGCCAGAATTGATGCGCAACGCGTATTGGTCGTTGTGCTGCGATCCAACGGCGAAATTCGTGCCCATGCGCATCAAATAATCAAAGGTGCCCGAACCTGGAAGATTTTCCGACATGAACCACGTTTCCAAAGTCAAATCACCCTGAATGAACAGGTTGTCGCCTTGGCCTTTGTCAATGCCGCCAACGCTGGCACTGACGCCGCTGATGTTGATCGCCTTGCCCATATCGGGCACCAACTTCGCGCCGCCTTGCAATGTTCCGGCATTGCCGACGGTCGCAGCGATTACCCCTGACGCCCCCGTATCATTGAATTGCCAATAACCCTTCAGGGTCGTCGGCAATGTGCCGTCGATGGCTTGATCGTGATTGTCGCGAATTTGTTCAGCCGTGCGGGCTTCGCTCCAGACCCGCACTTCATCGACACTGCCGTTGAGAAACTCTGTCTGCGTTGCCGTACCCGAGGTTGTTGTCGCGCCGATGTACCAGGGGTCAGCGCTGGTCGTTGAATTGGCGATTGCCGGGGCGTTGTGGTCGATGGTGCCGACAGCTTCACCATTCACGTAGAACGTGACGTCATTGTTGGCGTCCATCACGGCAGCGACGTGCGACCATTCACCAACTGTCAAAGCAGGAAAACGCGCGTTGACGTAATCATGCACACCCAACGTGGTGAACGATGGCTTGCCGTTGGTCAGGGTCAGTGCAAACCCGTTTTGGCCACTCTCGCGTCCCGATGCCAAAATTCGACCCGATTCACCGGCTGCGCGCGGATTGACCCAGGCCTCGACCGTGAACCTGTTGGTTAGACCATCGAGCGCCGATTGGGCACCGAGCGCGATGTAATCATCGGTGCCATCCAGGGAAATAAATTGCTGGGCTGCGGCGACATTGCCAGTCGCAGCAACAGCTGTGACGGTGACGGTCACGGTTTCCGTCGTGGTGACACCGCCAACGGTGCGGCTTAGGGTAAAGCTGTCGTTGCCCGCGTAGTTGGCTGTGGGTGTGTATGTCCAGGTGCCGGTAGCATCGACCACGACGGTGCCGTTGGTGCCATCGGTCTTTGCGTAGCTGTCAGCGGCAATTAGATCACCAGAGATGCTTTCGTTCTCGTTCACGACAACTGCGTTGCCGTAGGTATCGGGCGAGGCATCAACGCGGGTTGCGCCCACACCGTTCAAGGTCGCATCGCCGGCAACGTTGGTATTGGTTGAAAGATTGGTGGCCGTCGTGCCCGTCGCTTCATCAAAGGTGTAATGACCCACGAGATTCGCCGCATCAGGCTTGGGCGCTGTCGCGAAGTCAGCGGCAACTTGGCCATCGGTTAGCCCGGTATTATAGATCCGGACATCGGCAATTTCGCCCCGGAATTCTTCCCAGAAAGCATCGGGCGAGTCGCCGATCATCAGGGGGCTGGTGGCGAACGACCAGGCACCAGACGTGTGCGCAGACCCAACCATAACGCCGTCAACAAACAGCCGTTGCAGTGATCCGCTTGACTGATCCCACGTTACGGTTACTTGGTGCCAATCGCCATCGGCAATGCTGGTTGTTCCGGACGTGTTGGCAACCGTTCCAGAGCCGTTTTTGACTTCAAGGGTGGGCAAGCCAGCACTGGTCAGCGTGAGGCCAACGCCGTTCAACGACGTTGTGCCACTGTGCATATTCATCAGTGTTACTGCATTGTTGGGATCGGTGCCGTCGGTTAGCCAATCGCCATCGGTCTTCATCCACACGGACCACGTGCCGGTCGTGCTGCGCAGATCAGCATCTGCGGCAATGGTAACGTTGCTGGTCGATGCGCCATCCAGGCTGACAGCGCCGCCCAGGAATGGGGCGGCATTTGCACCTTGTTGATAGGTCGCAGCGGCTCCGCCGCTAACGCTGTTGGTGGCGCTATTGTCTGAATCTGGATCATCGAACGTGTAATATCCAACCAGCCCGCTCTCAGAGCCTGTCAGTTGCTGGTCTTTGAAGACGTCGATATCGCCGCCATCGCGGGCAACGTTCCAAATACGAACGTCATCAATCTGACCTTGGAAGTCTTTGTCATCTGATGTTGATCGGTTCAGTTGACCCACCGATGCATTCGAGCGCATGCCTGTTGAGAACGTCACATCGGTGGCTGTGCCGCCAAGGTCCCCATCTAAATAGGCATGGGCGGTGCCGGTTGAATTCCAACTTAACGCAACATGATGCCAGCTATCGGTGGGGACAGGGCCAAGGTCGAGCACGGTTCCTGAATCAAGGGTGACGCGCAGATCCCAAACAGACCCATCCCGCACCATCGCGATATGCAGTTGATCGTTTGTCGATGTTGGGCCGTTGCCGAAAATGTAATGCGGCTCTGACGTGCTGAGGCCCGTATCATTAAAGTTAAACCGCAGCTCAAGAGTACCTTGCGTTGGGTTCAGCAGGTTGCCGTCGATATCGATGCGGGCGTTGTTGCCGTCCAGTTGAGCAAAGCCGCTGGATACATTCACCGCATCATCATCAAAAACTTTGACGGTGATGGTCTCCGTATCCACTGTGCCGTTGGCCCCGGTGGCGCGCACCTGGAACGTATCACCGCCGACATAGGTCGCGGTCGGTGTGTAGGTCCAGGCACCCGTCGCGGAATCAATGCTGACTGTGCCGCCACCGGTTGTTGTGGTGCCACCAACCAATGAATAGGCAACCGATCCGGTGTCATGAACATCGTTGGCGGTCATCGTGCCTGAAACAGCTGTACTCAGGTTTGTCTCAATCGTTGCATCATACAGCGTGGGCAATCCGGCTGGGTTTGCTGTTAACGCTGCTGCACCAGATAACGTCAGGTCAACGTCACTTCCAGCTTGGTTTTCAATAACACCTTCGGTGGTTAGGCGATCAAAGGCGTAAGCGGCCACAAGATCGGTTTCCGCGCCGGTCGCTGCTTTGCCGAGGCCATTGAGAATTTCTGTTGAGGTCAACGCCTTTGACCAAACTTTGACGTCATCAACCAGTACTTTTGAATCGCCACCAGCAACAGCGATGGGATTGCCACCAATGGTCAGCGTTGCACCACCAGAGAAATCAATGTTGGCAATCGCGGTCTCACCGACCAGTGTTCCCTCAACATAAATTTTCAGCATCGTACCGTCATAGGTGCCGGTCAGGTCATACCACGTGTCCGCCGTCACGGCGGTAACGGTATTCGCACTCGCCACGCCTGTGCCGGTATCAGCACCATAGAGTGCAAGGGTGTTGTTGCCGCCGCTGCTGATCGTACCGCCGGTCGAGGCTTGCTTATACAGAATAAGCAGATCGCCTGTGCCACCCGCCGTCATATGCAAGAAGTTCTGCTGGCCTGTGAGGTCTGTGAAATTCACGCGGGTTTGGAATGAAAACGAAGAACCAAGTGGAATTTCTGTCAGATCGGCAATGGCCCGCGATGAGGTGCCGCCATCAATCTGTAAGATATTGCCGCTGGAAACAGTATTCGCCGTGGCCGTCGTGCCATCATCGGCGACGATCACAGAGATGGTTTCAGTGATGGTGGTGCCGTCTGTGGTGCGCGATAGCTGGAAGGTATCCGTGCCAACAAAGTTGGTTTGCGGCTTATAGGCCCAGGCTCCAGTAACAGCATCTAACGTCACCGCGCCTTTGGTTGGTGCTGTGCCGGTGGCATAGCTATCGGCGGTATCCATGGTGCCGCTGACGGTCTGGTCTTCCAAAATGTTGAACGACGCGCCAAAGGTATCTGGGCTAGCCTCAATGCGCGTCACGCCGCCTGCAAGTGCGCCGTCCGGAGCTTTGCCCGCCGCCGTCGCGTCATTGCTGATCGTCGTGCCGCTGGCTTCATCGAACGTATACAGACCGATCAGGTTTGCCGCGCCCGGATCGGGTGGCGTGGCGAATTGGTCGCGCACCTGGGCATCGGTTAGCTGCGTGTTGTAAAGACGGACATCGCCAATTTCACCTTTGAATTCTTCCCAAAACGCGTTTACCGAATTACCGGCCGTGAACGTTGGTGCCGTCGTGCCATTGTAATCCCATACTGCGGTGCTGATGCCCGACGCAGCCAAGGTGCCGTCCACATAAATTTTTTGAACGCTGCCCAATGTTTTATCATACGAGAACGTCACTTGATGCCACTTGCCGTCAGCAATGGTTGTTGTCGATGTTGCCGTGCCGACCGTACCAGAGTTATTCTTAACGTCGGCTTGGATGCGACCATCGCTCAAGACATATAGGTGAGGCCCGTTGTTCGAAGTGGATGTATCGTGAAGACCGAGCAACGATGCTGAATTGCCGGTATCTGCGTTACCCGTATCCCAATCCAGATCTGACTTGACCCAAATGGACCATGTGCCTGAGGCGCTCTGCAAGCTAGAATCTGCTGCGATGGTTATCTGACTTGCGTTTTCACCGTCAAAGCTAACAGCACCACCCAAGAACGGTGCGGTGCTTGCCCCGTTTGTATAGGTGCCATCGTTGGTGCCCGCGTTTGCGACGTTGGTAACGGTGTTATCCGATGTGGAATCATCAAACCGGTAATTACCGACGAGTGCACCGCCTTCGTTGCCAGTGATCTGCTGGTCTTTAAATATGTCGATTTGCTCGGCGGTGCGAGTCGTGTTCCAGATACGAACTTCATCTATCTGACCAGCAAACAATTGGCCGCTGCTGCCATTATCAGACAATGTGCCAATGGAAATTAGGTTATCAATTCCTGCTGACGTGTAACTGAGGCTGGTCTTCGCTTCGCCTTGTTCGCCGTTCAAATAACTATGGCCATTACCGGATGAATCCCAGGTGATCGCCGCATGGTTCCATTCGCCCGGCTTGATCTTACCCAGCAGGATGGAATCGCCATCATCCATGATAGCCCTTGCTTCCCAGATGCCGGTGCCAGAGCCGGTCTGGGCGACATAGATGTAAACCCGATCACCGCCACTTGTTGCCGTGTTGGCAAACATGAAGTGCGCTGCGGTGTCGGTGCTGGCGAACGCGGCATCATTGAAATTAAACCGAAGCTCGACCGTACCGGTCGTGGCAGAGAGCAGACCCGTGTCATCGGGCAGATCAACGAAGTCATTCACGCCGTCCAGTTGCAGCACCTTCGCGGCGACATTGACGCCGTCATTGTCGAACACTTTGACGGTGATGGTTTCCGTATCGACCGTGTTGTTGGCACCTGTCGCCCGCACTTGGAAGGTGTCGGGGCCGACGTAAGCAGCCGTGGGCGTATAGCTCCAAACGCCGGAACTTGCATCAATTGTAATGGTGCCGCCGCCGGTTGTCGTCGCGCCGCCGACAATACTGTACGTTACGCTGCCTGTGCCGGTATCGCGCACATCATTGGCGGTAAACGTGCCGGTGGCCGCTTCGCCTTGCGTCGTTTCAATCACGCTATCGAATAGGGCAGGGGTGCCTGCGGGTGTCGCAACCACATTGGTCGCACCGGCGAGTGTTAGGTCGCTGGCAAGACTGCCCGAAGCCTTGTTCTCAACCGTGATGTCATCGGTTTTCTGATCGAACGTGTAATACGCCGCAAGGCCCGTTTCGGTTCCGGTTGCGGCTTGGCCATAGGTACTGAGGACTTCGGCAGGGGTCAGAACTTTCGACCAAACCTTGACCTCGTCAACTTTCGCGTTGGCGTCAAAGCCTTGAACTTCAAGCGGATGGTTGCCGCCGATCACCACATCCGCATCGCCGGTGAAGGCAACGTTGGCTTGCGTGCCGCCGAACACGGCTTTGCCATTGACATAAAGCCGGGCGGCTCCGGTGGCTGCGTCAAAGGTGGCGGAGATATCGTACCAAGTGTTCGCCGATACAACGAACTCAGAAATGCCACTGATCGCAGGGAGGGCACTGTGATCCTCAACATAAAATCCGAGTTTGTGATCGGTGGTTTTATAGACAACGACGTTGTCGCCATTCGCCACCCGCAGCGCCAGAAAATTCTGCTGCCCGGTCAGCACATCAAAAGACACGCGAGCCTGCAACGAGAGGGCGTTGGTAATCTGGCCTTCGCCAATCGTTGCCGATGCCCGGCCGTCCGCTGTGCCGGGCACATCAAGAACACCGCCATCGGATGGGAAGGTGTTCGAAGCGATGCTGGCGTCTTGCTGCACTGTGACCGTGATAACTTCGCTATCGGTCTGCGCCGTGTTGCCCGCACCAACGCTTCCCAACGTGAAGCTATCGGTGCCATAGAAATTTTCTGCCGGATCGTAGGTCCACGCGCCAGTAGCCGCATCAATCCGCACCACGCCGCCTTTATCGGTGGTGAACGTCGATACCCCATTGGCGGTGGCAACGTCGTTCGTCGCGCTGGTATCTGTGATTGAATACATCGGCGTCCCCAAAACGTCGTTCGCCGTATAAATGCCCGACGCCGTGTCATTTTCCGAAACCGTCAGCGTGTTGCCACCAATGTCGTGATCAGCAACGCGGGTCGCGCCGTTGATCGTGCCATCGTTACCGTTCGCAGTTTTGTCGATGGCGTTGCCGGATGGCTCATCAAACGCATAGTTGGCAATGAGGCCCGTTTCAGCGCCGGTCAGGGCTTGGTCATAATGGTCTTTGATTTGCTGCGGCGTGCGGGCGGTGCTCCAAACGCGGACGTCATCGACTTGGCCCTGATAATAATGAACATTCTGGGCCAGCGCTCCAATGGCAACATCAGACGTTGACGGCGCGATATCGCCGTTCCAGCCAATCGAAGCATACGAGATTGGATTACCAATCAGGTCACCATTGGCGAAGAACGACACCACCTTTGTCGTTGGGTCAACAGTCGCGGCGACGTGCATCCATTCGTTTGCCGGAACTGTGATATCGGATGTAAACGCATAGGCGATGGTGTTGGCATCGTTGGCGAAGGTCAGGTCGAGCTTGTTTGTTGTTGGATTGACCCGGAATGAGAAATTAGATTCAGCACCATTCCATTGCGACAGGATGGTCTGAAAGTCGCTGTGGTTGGCACGACCCAAGTTAATCCATGATTCGACCGTTATCGCATTCCCGGTCGAGATCGCGTCGAACGATGTGCTGTCCGCCATGGTAATTTTGTCGTTCGTGCCATCAAAGGACATCGCGCCGCCACGATCCGCCATCATCGCCGCGTCGCTATTCAACGTGCCGTTTTGCGCTGTGCCCGCGCTGTCCGTCACCGTGACCGTCGCTGCGTCGCCGTTGTCATCAAATTTATAATAGGCAACCAAATTATCTTCGCTGCCCGCCAGTTGTTGGTCAAAGTTGTCGCGAATTTCAGTCGCCGTCCGCGCGTCTCCCCAAATACGAACGTCGTCGATCTGGCCCTGGAATTCGTCACTGATGACACCGCCATCATTCTTGCCACCGATGATGGTCTCATTATTAGATACGTTGCGGGTGCCATTATAGGGCGACGACGTGGCAGCGGAAAAAGCGATGGGCGAGCCGACGGCGCTGCCGTCACGGTAAAAGGTAACGGTCTGGGCTGTAGTGTCGACCGATACGGCATAATGGTGCCAGACATTTGCTTCCAACGTGATCGATGATCCGAACTTTGAAAAGCCGTCCGAGTCACCCAAAAAGAGAACCAGCGTGCCGGTGGTGTTCTCAAATCCAAACCAATGAACTAAACTTCCCGTTACCCAATCCGTTGCCAGCGCATGAAATCCCGCCGTCGGTCCCGTTTCACTCTTTGCCCACGCCTCAAATGTTTGAGACCCCGTCAGGTCAAGATCGTTATGATTGGCAATGCGGAGCACATCATCAGTGCCCGAAACATCCAGCACACCACCGGCGACGTTCACCGAGGCATCAACGTCTTGTACCACGGTGAACGTCACTGCTTCATCGACGCTGCCCGATGTTGCGCCCTTGGCCCGCAGGGTGAACGACACATCGCCCGCATAGCCGTTGACGGGTGTAAAGGTCCAAGCGCCCGTGCCGGAATTAATCGCAAGCGTGCCGAGGGGATCACTATTGCCTGCATTGGGGTTCAACAACGTATAGCTAGTTTGCGGATTACCAGATAAATCAAGCACCGAGTAACTTACGGTTCCTTCCAATAAACTGTCTTTGCTCATTGTGCCGCTGATGGCCTGGCTTTCTAGAACCTCAAGCGTTGCCGTGTTGATGATGGGGTCGATGCCATCGGCATCGACAACGGTCGGCTCAATCTCGTTGCCGATTTGGGCAACATCGCCGAGCGACAAATCATTGTTGTTGGATGTTTTGTCTTGAACCACGCCGTCTTTCACGGCTTCGAAGGTGTAGTACGCTTTAAGGCCGCTTTCGCTGCTCGATACGGCCTGATTGTGGTTCAGGCGAATGTCGTCTTCGGATCGCGCAATCGACCAAATCCGCAACTCGTCCACATTGCCGTTCAAATAATTGCCCGTGCCGGGGATGCCGCCAACCGTGTACGCCGCCGTGGATACTGCCGGTGCAGCCCCTGCGGCCTGGGCATCGACTTGGCCATCGACCATCAGTTTGTAGATGCCGTTTTCATAGGTCATGGCAACATGGTGCCAGCCGCTGTTCACCGCCGCCGTGCCGGTGATTTGGGTTCCCGCCGCCGTGGTGAATTGCAGCACGCCCGCCGCCGTTACGTTCAGGGCAAACACGCTGCCTTGCGCCATTAACGTTTGCGTGCCGCTGCCGCCGTTTATTTTGGTCCAGGCTTCAATTGTGAAGGCATCGCTGAAAGTGAGTGACGCACTATCAGGCAGCGCCGCGTAATCATTCACGCCATCAAACGACAGCCGGTCACCAGATGCTTGCTGGTCCGCATCGGCAATCACGTTGATCCGGGCCGTTTGCGTGTGCAGCCCGCCGCTTGCGCTTGTCACCGTATAGGCAATTGTGTCTTGGCCGTGATACTCCGTATTCGGTGTGTAGGTGTAAGCACCGGTCGCCGCATCAAACCCGCTGATCGTGCCGTTCGCCGCCGTCGGTGTTGTAAACGTTAACGTGCCAGTCAGCGATCCGGCGTCCAGCTTGCCTGTATGCGCCGTGCCCTCAAACGTCATCCCGTCGCGGTCAATGGCGATCTCGTGCAGATTGACGGTGTGATCCGATCCGGTGTCTTCGCGGTTGGCAATAACGACAAATTCGTCACCCGCTGGATCAAACGCATCACTGCCGGAAATCACCGCACCGTTTGATGGATTGCTGGCCTCAAACACATGCATCCGCACATTGGTGCCATCATCGAAAACCTCAAACGTGTATTCGGTATTTTTCGTGAAGGTGATGGAGTCGTTTTGCGTCAGGGCGATGTTGGTTACCGTTCCGGCGACTGTTTTATCGATGCGCAGGTTGCCCGTCGCCTGATCCAGGAAAAATTCGATGCTGTTGCTGGGGCGACCATATTGTTCTTGGGTGCCGGCTGTGGTTGCCCGCGTGAAGATGCTCAGAATATCGCTCGTCGCGCCTGTGAACGTGAACGATCCGGTGACATGAACGGGGGCGTCGGCCTCTGGCTCGAAGGTGTCTTTGGTGCGCAGCCATTCCCGGTTACGAAGCACCGCATTACCGTTCTCAGCCACGATGGAGTTGTCGTTCGGATTGGCGGTGCCAGAACCATCCGAATCCATCACCACCCATTTGCTGGTGTTAATCAGTCCGATGGTCACATCGACGAGGGCCGGATCACCAGTGCCGACCGTATCATTGGTGCCCAAAACAGCATGGTTGATAGAGGCGTCTTGGGCGAGATCGGTGACGGTCTGAGCGCCCGCTGTGGTTGATGCATTGGTCGCCCGGTAAACGGCAACAATGCCGTCATCATCCAAGATCGACGTGTTGCTTGGTTCCATGTTCGCGGCAATGTCGCCCGCAGTGCGGGTCGAATGCCAAATTCTTATGTCCGCGATATCGCCATTAAAATGATTGTCGTGATTGTTATTGGCACCAATACGAAAACGATCATGTGTGACGTTCTGAGCGAACGTTTGCTGACTGTGCAAGACACCATCAACATATAGAGAGCCTGTCGTGCCATCATGGGTCATCGCGACGTGGTGCCATTGGCCATCATCAACGCGGTATTCGGAAATAAGGTCCGGCCCGCCAAAGGTATCGTACCTGACGGTGCCATCGGCATCGACCCACATGAAAGCGCCGGTGTTGTTTGAATTGCCGCTGTACAGGCTAAAAATTTCATAGCGCTGGCCGGAGGTAATCGAATTTGGCTTGATCCACGCCTCTAAGGTCAGCGGGCCGGTTCCCGATGCCACACCACTTGGGTTTGTGTCGATGGTGATAAGGTCTGTCGTGCCGTCAAACCGGAACGCCTTGGTCGAAACCGATTTATCAAACGTGTCCGACAGCACACCATCGGTGTCGATCTCTAGTGTGCGGGTCGATGAATATAGCGTGTTGCCGACCTCGACCTCGGGCACGGTAATTTTCAAATCATCAATGTAGTGATCGGCATTCTCGCCGCCCGTGCGCGCAGCAAACAACCATGACCAATCGGTTTGCGGCGCATACGATGGAATATCGATGTTATCGATCACTGTGTTACCCGCGTACTGAACCACTAATCCCGCGTCGGTGTGTTCGATCACCACATCAACAAACGAGTCCACCGCTGCATTGGTACGATCATTGGCTAAATCCAATGGATCAGATACGGCAATTACTGTGCCGTCGTACTTAACCTCAATTCGTCCGAACGTGCTTTGGCCACCAAACGATTCTTCTTGGGTCGCGTTGTCCCAGGTATCGAAGGTTACAGAGAGGCCCGTATCGAGGCCTTCTTCTTCAGCGTCGGCGGTGGTGCCGACCGATTCATCAAATGCCGCTTTGCCAAAGCCGAATGTCATGCCGTCTGCCAGCAGCTTTTGCGCATCAGTCGTTGCGTTGTCACCAATTTTCAGCTTGAAGCTGGCTTTGAAATCTTTCTGCCCCGCAACGGCTGCGGGCGGATCAACAAGGAACAATCCCTGGCGATTGTCGATGGCTTCAGTTAGGCGCAAAACGCCGTTTCCAACGCTGGCATTATTGGTAATGGTTGCGGTCGAGCCATCGGACTGGGTTTTTGTATAAGTCGCTGGAATGATGCCCGTGCCCGTACTGTTATTCAAAAAATTGGTGTCGATCACCGTTGTTTCGGTGGCATTCGTATCCGTGCCGTCATTGACTTCGAAGGTTACGGTGCGGGGCAGGGCACCGGGTTCCGGTGCGGCGCTGCGATAGCCGATTTGGCGCGCAATGGCCTGAACCCCTGCAATCGTCGCCGCTGCGTTTAAGTCAACAATCAGGGTCTCGTTGGTCTCACCATTGTTGGTGGCGTTGACCGTACCCATGACAACACCGCCGACCGAAACTTGGCTGCCCGCATTGGTGCCGTTGGATAGCGTCATCGTATTTCCAACAACCAATTCCAGGCGGTCGCCTGATTCTTGATTTGATGCAATCGCGATTTTCAGCGTGCCGCCGGTCAGGGTGCCTGCCGCCGTGTCATCCACATCGGTGATCGCGATGTTCGGGTCTACAATCGTTGATGTCGTGGTTTTATGAACAACCGTTTCGCCGCGCGAGGCCGCCACCAGCGGCGCATCGTTCACCGCTGTCACGGTCACGTTAATCGTTGTGGTGGTCGATTGCTGCGCGTTCGCCGTTGTCGTCTCTGTCGTCGTAACTTGGAACGAATCTGCGCCCGAGTAATTCGCATTCGGCGTGTAGGTAAACGAGCCATCGGCGTTAACCGTTAGTGTGCCGTTGGTTGGGTCTGCCGCTTTGCTGAACGTGAAGGCTTCTTGTTCGGCGTCATGGGCGATGATGCGGCCGGTAAACGATCCATCTTCCAAAACCGTCAGCGTGGTATCGGCGACGCCCGGCGCATCGTAGCTCCAGACTGGGCCATTTGTCAGCGTACCTGTGTTGCTGTTTTGGCTGCTGTCCTCGGCGCTGGTGCCAGCCCCCTCATCCAGTCGCCAATAACCAACCAAGTCTGCCTCGGTCCCGGCCAATCGCGCGTCTTTATTGTTCAGAATTTCGCTGGCCGTGCGGGCATCGTTCCACATTCGCACATCAGCGATCTGGCCCTTGAAGGCGTTGGTTGCGTCATTCTTGGAGCCAATGTTGATCTGCCCAACGGTGATATTCGGTTTCATCTCGACCGGCGACCCAACGGCAATGCCATCCAGATACAGTTGCATCAGGCCACCCGTGTTGGTAACAGCGACGTGGTGCCACGCCCCTTTGGTCACGACGGAGCTAGATAGCGAGCCGCTGACCTGGGCCAAATCGAAATGCAGCTTGCCGTCGGTTCCGATAAAAAGGTGCCCGGCTGTGCCTATTGCATCTGCCGGGTTGCCGAACATGGCAATCTGGTGCCGTCCGGTCGAGCCCGCATCAATGTTGATCCATGATTCAACCGTAAAATCAGAACTGCCAAAGATAAGGCCGTTGTTGCCCGCAACTTGAACCGTATCGTTGGTGCCATCGAACGTCAGCACGTTTCCAAATACGGGCGATGCGATTGTTACCGTGCCATTATAGGTGCCATTGGCTGGGCTTGCTGCGCCGTCGGGAACAGTGGTGCCTGAAACGCTGTCATAATCAAAGTAAGAAATCAGGCTGGCGTCGCTGGTTGGGTTGGCGATCTTGGTTTGCCAATTTTCGCGCACTTCTTGCGTCGTGCGCACGTCATTCCAAATGCGGGTGTCGGCCAATTGACCATCGAAATATTGTGTGCCCGTGGTTGCCGCGTCTTCGCCCAAAACCAGATTGCCGCTGGTGCCGCCCGATGGGTCATTGGCATAGACGTTGGTGTCGGCAGTTGTGACGCCGCCCTCTGTGCGGGTGGTGGTGCCAGTAAACGCAAAGCCATCCACGTACAGCGATACGGTTTTAGCCGTCGCATCGCGAACCACCGAAACATGGTGCCAATCGCCAACGGCAAAGTTGGTATCAAAGACAAAATCGGTTTTGATGCCCGCGCCGCTTTCGTGGCGATAGCGCACATCGCCGTTGGCCAGTATGGTCACGTCATACAGCACATTGTTGGCTGTCGAATTGCCGACGGCGCCGTATTGAACAATGACTTGGTCGGTGGCCAGCGTATCGACGCTCACCCAGGTTTCAATCGACATATCCCCAGTCAGGCGGGCCTTGGCGACCGCACCGAAATTGACCGCGCCGGTGCCGTCTAAATCCAACACCCGGCCAAAGTCTGTCGCGCCCGCAACCAGCGGTGCATCATCAACGTCAGCAATGGCCAGGGTCGTTGTGCCGTCTGTGGTTTGGAACGTGTTGGCAGTTGCTGCGCCATTCCATTTGAAGGTGACGTTGCCCGAAAATTCAAAATTGGGCACAAACGTCAAGTTTGGAATGTCAGCAGCAGCGATCTCTTGGTTCACCGTCACATCAACGCCGGACAGCTTCAGCGTGCCGCCAGTCGGCAGCGAGGTGATCTTGACCTCATTCACCGTATCACCGGCCTGACCAAAGTTGTTATTAAAGTCTGCCAACGTGAACGTGACGGTCGAGTCTTCAGAGCCCGCTTTGGTGAAATCAGCGTTCAGCGAATGGGTGACGGACCGGGCCAGAGCGGTCGACGTGCCGCCATCGCCATCGGAGACAATAAATTCGATGGGTCGTGTGGTCTGGCTCGGGCCTGCCGCAGAATTGTTATACTGAACATTGCGGAACAAGGCCTGGACCGCTGCCGGGTTTGCATTCGCGTTCAGGGCAATCTGCAAAATCAACACACCCGCGTTTGCCGTGCCGCCATCATTGGTGCCATCAATGGTGCCAATGATAACACCGCCGAAGCTTACGGTGGTTCCGGCAACGCCAATTTGACCGGCTCCGTTCCCTTGGTTACGCACCAACAAGCTATCGTTGGCCGTGGCGGCAGAGGTGATGCGAATGGTTGCCGTGCCGCCGGCGAAATCAGTGAAGGCTGCTTGGCTGGAATCGACGTCGGCCACAACGATGTTACCGTCGATAAGGGTCGCGTTGTTTTGGGTTAAGAATTGCGAGCCGGTCCCTGTGGAAGTTGTCGTAATTGTGGGCGCGTCGTTGACGTTGGTGACGGCGACGTTGGCTGAGGCCTTTGACGTAAAGGCCGTTGCTCCGGTACTGCGGGCGGACCATTCAAACGATGTTGCTCCAGCGTAATTCGTTGTTGGTACATAGGTCAGGTTCGCCGCCTGACTGGCCAAAATCAGTTGGCCTGCCGTTATGGCGACACCGTTCAGCAGAAACTGCCCGTTCGCCGTTGGCGGCAAGGTATCAATGCGAAAGGCATCCATTGCGCCTTGCGTGCCCGCATTAAAGCTGGCGCGAAAAAAAGCTTCAGTGAACGTCGTGGTTGTGTCTTCGGTGCCCGCCCGTGAGAACGTATCAACGCTGGCGGCGATATTTGGTGCCTGCGTTGGTGCGGGCGTCGGAGCGGGTGTCGGCGCCGGTGTAGCGGGCGGTGGCGTTGTGGGGGAGGACGTTGGTGCTGGTGGAGCCGACCGCAGTGGTGGTGGGGCTGGTGTGAAGCTACGTCCGCCATCACCTTGGAACCCACCGTTACTCCCGCCGCCAATAACGGGCGTGAAAACCGGCACAGATGGAAGGCCACTGCCGCCGGATGGTGTTGGCGCGGGTGCCGGTGCGGGGGCAGGCTCAGGCGCAGCGGGTTCGGGTGCCGCAACAGGGGCTAGCGCTGGTTCTGGCGCAGCGGGTTCTGGTGCAGTGGGTTCTGGTGCTGCGGGTTCTGGTGCTGCGGGTTCTGGTGCTGCGGGTTCGGGTGCTGCGGGTTCGGGTGCTGCGGGTTCGGGTGCCGCTGGTTCTGGCGCAGCAGGTTCTGGCGCAGCAGGTTCTGGTGCTGCGGGTTCGGGTGCCGCTGATTCTGGTGCAGCCGGAGCAGGTGCTGCGGGTTCTGGCGCTGGAGCGTTCGCGGCGACAACAGGTTCTGCCGGGGCGGGCGGAGGTGCAGCTGACGGTGTGTCTGCGCCGCCTGAGGCGGCGGGTGCGGGTTCTGCACCGCCGGTTGGTGGCGTGGCGTCGGCGGTCTGAACCGCATCGTTTACATCAGCGCCATCGTTCAGCGCATCAGAAAGGGCGTCGGTGTTGGTATCGCCAATGGCCTCATCAACATTCTCGCCAGAGGCCAAGGCTTGCAGCGTTGGATCGCCTTCGCCCGTATCAACGGCAGCTTCGGCGGTGTTGACCGCATCGGTTGCCGCTTGGGCATCGGCGACAGCGCCGCCGACATTGCCGCCATTTGCCAAAGCGTCGGCCAACGCCGCCGGATCGGCATTACCGATGGCGTCATCAACACCATTGCCAGAGGCCAAAGCTTGCAACGCTGGATCGCCTTGACCCGTGTCAACGGCGGCTTCGGCGGTGGCTTGTTCGGCGGTAACGGCCCGAGCATCGGCCAAGGCACCACCAACATCGCCACCCCCAGCCAAGGCATCTGCCAAAGCATTGAGGTCCGCATCACCAATGGCTTCATCGACGCCTTCACCGGATGCCAGGGCTTGTAGGGTTGGATCGCCCTCGCCGGTATCAACGGCGGCTTCGGCAGCGGTAATTTCATCTTGGGCTGCGGCGGCGCTGGCCAGGGCATCACCGGCATCTCCGCCGTTTGCAAGGGCTTCGGCCAAGGCTTCGGTGAAGGCAGCGAGCGCGGCTGGGTCTGCGTTCGGATCAAGCCCGGCATCAACAAACGCCTGATCGACGGTGTCTGAATCGCCACCGGCCAGTGCGGCCAACAGAGCATCAGCAAACGAGAGTTCGACGGTTGAATCAGAAATCCCACCAGCGGCATCTTCACCCGCATTTGATGCGTCTGAAAGCGATTCACCAACACTGTCACCGAGTGCCAAATCTTGCGCGAGGTTCTCTAAGAAGGCCTGGGTCGCGGCTTCAACTTGGTCTGGGGTCAGGTCGCCCTGATCGCCCAACGCTTCGGCGACAATCTCTTCGATGTTTTGGCCCGTGGCGAGAGCTTCTTGCAGTCGATCCGCTAAGGTCTGTTCAGTACCGACACCAACAGGATTACTGAAAACCAAATCCGCTTCGGCAACGGCGGTTGCCGGATCGACACCGTAGCCAAGTTCCTGGGACAGCACTTCAATGAAGGCATCTTGATTAGCGAGCACCTGGGCCGGGGGAATACCGCTATCAAGCGCCCGTTGAATGGCGTCTTCCAGCACGGCCTGAACAGATTCATCTAAATCGCGGCCACCAGAAATAGCGATCAGAAGTTGCTCGACCGGGTCCGTCAGATCGGGCGCATTGTTGGCTGCTTCGGTAGCAGCGGCTTCACCGATTAAACCATCGGGCAAGAAGCCTGAATCGAGAGAGGCATCATTTTCGGGGGCCACCTGCACCACTTGGATGGGATTAGAGGCTACTGCATTTAGGCCTAGGTCGGCCGGGCTTAGAACAAATTCATCCGATGCCGCAGGGTCGTCTGCAACCGTTGGATTCTGATCCTCGCGCAGTTTGGCGTCGTCCATGGCCATAATTTAGCGTTTCAGGCGGGCCGCAGACAGGTCGAAATTGTGATGCTTTGTAAGGCTTGGCATCATAAAAACCCGGCGTGCCAGCAGGCTTACATCAACCTGACAATCTATCCCTCCCCCCGGTTGTGTGCCCACCGCGCGGACATACTTCTTTACAATCTTAAAAATAGCGAATTTCTGCCAATTATAGTTGTGTTTTGCGTTACATACGATGAATCGAATCGGGTGCGGATTGATTCCTACTTTTCAAGAGCGCTATTAGCGCAGTAAGGTGCAAAAGATAAAAATTAACAAGCGATTAACCGCTTGATATTGCTGAGTACCCAGGGAAGTAACGTGGTTGATGGATTGAAAGTTGATAACCGCTTTAGGCGGATTATGGGCGTGTGCGCGCTGATAGCGATCAGTCTTGCCTTTCTTTTGGGTGCGAGTCAGGCCCGGGCCACCAGCCTGATTGAGTTGCTGGAAAGAACTGTTGAAAGTCATGATCGGGTTGAATCTGCCCGCTATGCTGTCACCGCAGCCAAGGCGCGGGCGCAGTCGGCGGTCAAGGATTGGTATCCAACGTTCGATCAAACTGCGACCTATGGCTACGAAAATATCAACAATCCGGCCTCCGAAGACACGCAGTCGCCGTTTTATACGCTTGATTTGAAACTGACACAGTTGCTCTGGGACTTTGGCGCGACCAACACCGCCATTGAAACCGAGCGCCTGAATTTATTGGATGCAGAATTGCAATTGGTTGCGGCCCGCCAAGACCTCATCTTGGAAGGGGCCCAGGCCTACGTGAACCTTCTGCGGTCCTATCAGGTTGTGGAATACGCCCTCCAGTCTGAAGAAAACATCCGCAAGCAGACCGAGTTGGAAGATGCGCGGGTCGAGACCGGTTCGGGCCTTTCGACTGATGTTTTGCAGGCAAAAACCCAACTCGCGGGGGCCGAGGCGCGGCGCATCCAGTCACAAGGCGCGCTGATTTCGGCCCGCAACCGTTTCCGCGCTGTGTTTGACGAAGTGCCGGATACACTTGCTGATCTAGATGGCGTCGATCTGCCCATTGATTGGTTGCCGCCAGACTTGGGATCAGCGATCTCAATCGCGCAAGAATCGAACACAGACTTGGCGTTGGCCAATGTGGCCGAAACCATCAGCCGCGAAGATCTGAACAGCACGCGGCAATCTGAGTTTTTCCCAACCTTAAACGGGTCTATTGAGCGCAACACCAAGCGTAATTCTGGCGGCACGCTCGGGACCAAAGAAGAAACCATCGCCAAGCTGGAACTCACGTATTCTTTTAACTTGGGTGCCCAGAGCCTGGATAATCTTCGCGCCAGCCAAGCCGATCTGGCGGCGCAAACGGCAACAGTTGCTGACACGTTGACCAGCATGGAAGAAACTATTCGCAATGATTGGTCTAGCCTGAACATCGCCCGGTCGACGGCCAGTTCGCTGACCACCCAATCCCAGATTGCCAAGGCTTTCTTAGACTTGGCCCGTGAAGAACGCCAGTTGGGCCAGCGGTCATTGATTGACGTGCTGTCCGGTGAAACGGCTTACATCAATGCCTTGTCGGATGCGGCTTCTGCGGAAACGGACGTTTTATTGGCAGCGTTCTCCATGCTGCGGAATCTGGGCAAACTGAATTACGAGTCGTTTAAGCCGCGCGACGTCAAAACCTTGGAAGACCTGGAACGGGTTTCTCAAGCTGGCATCGCAAAAGGCTTTGCGGCGACAGAGTTTCCTGATGATCATCAAGTCCATATCGGCACAGTGTTAGGCGATGCCCTTAAAAAATCACCAGAAAATACGGTACCAACCGCACCCACACTGTCCGAGTCCACAACGCCTTCGGTTTTGGTTGACGATGCCCCAACTGGATCTGTGACGGCAGCGCGCAAAGCGCTGTCTGCGGCCTTAGAGTCGGCCAATGCGGTAAAGGCTGCCCCTGTGACGCCGGTTGTTGAGGCACCGCTTGCGATTGTTGATGTGCCCCAGGCGGGTCCCATCACATCGTCAGAACCGGCGGCACTATCGGAAGCAACGGACTCCGCCTTTTTCGTTGGTGAGAGGACCGTGAGCGCAGAACCTTTGGCCGACGTGCTCTCACTCTCTGAGATATTCATTGAGCAAGAAGAAAACAGCTATATCCAAATTGCGGCGGTCGAACCGAAGCGCACCCTGCGTCAGGTCGTGGCTCCAAACAGTGCGGCAACGCCTGCCCGCGCCGAGGCCAACGTGCCCAGCTATTCGCTATCAGATGTCGTATCGTGGTTTTCGAACGCGCCTGATGCGGCGGAACCTGCCGACGTTGAAATGGCCATTGCCGCCAGCGCGAACCCGACACCTGTGGCTGCGATGGAGCCAACCGTCACTGTTGACGTGGCACCGCAAACCGAGCGCGCCCCAGAAGCCATCGCATCGGAAAATGATAATCATTTGACATTGTTCTTTCAGGCTTTGTCGCAGTTGCTCGGCGGCGGCACTGAGGCACCAAGCGCACCCGTGACCCAGGTTGATCCGCCAGAACCAGCAGCAATTCAGCAAGCAACGGTGGCGACTGTACAGACAACACCATCGGCAGAAAACGGCGGTGTTCCGAGCTATTCATTTGATGATTTTGCCACTGTATTGAGTGGGCTGTTAAAACCGTAAGACGCACGCCGCAACCATCACAAACCATTACATGCCATCACCTACTTTTTTTCGCAGTGCCGTAAGGTGGTGTGACCTAAGAGGGGTGGATTGCGCCGAATCTCATGATCTGCGACGATTGCGCCTTGAAATATAAACGGGCGGATCATGTGGTCCCCGGCAAGCCAAACAACAAAGATGAGTGCGCGGTCGATGCATGAATTGTTTCGAAGACTGGCTGACAGGCCTTGGATCGCCGCAGAGTTGTTGTTGGCATCGCTGTTCGCCAACCTGTTGGCGTTGGCCTCGCCTTTGTTTTCAATCCAAGTGCTGAATCGCTATTTGGTCAGCGGTGTTGATGCGACTTTGTGGACTCTGACGGCGGGCGTCTGCATGGCCATTGCCCTGGAAGTTTGCTTTCGCCAAGTGCGTCAATCCTTAGCGGCCAGCGCCTTGAGTGTGCGCGATGAACAACGTGCAATTGGCGCGTTAGGCGTATTAGCAACGGCCAAGCGATGGGCCTTGGATGCGATCCCCGCCGGTGAACGACGTGAAGCCATGCGCGGCCTGGATACGGTTGAAACCACCTACAACGCCAGCAATGTGGGCGCCGTTTTGGATGTGCCATTTGCGCTGTTGTTCTTGTTTGCTTTGGTCTTGCTGAATGTGTGGCTTGGCTTAATTGCCGCCGTGTTTGTCGCAATCGTTTTTATCTACGGCATCACCAGCCAACGAATGCTGCGCGATCCCATGGCGCAGGCGCAATCTTTGGCGGCAGAGGGAAATGCCTTGGTGGCAAGTTCGGTCACGGCGGCCGATGCGGTTCGCGCCTTTGGGGCAAAGCCCTTGTTAATGGATGCATGGCAAACCTATGTGCGGTCGGTGCAAGCCGTGCGGCGCAGGATTGCGGATCGGCAAGCCCGCGCCCAACAGGTGTCGCAGACGGCACAAGCCTTGATGAGTGTTGCCATGTTTGCCGTCGGCGCGATCTTGGTCCTGATGGGCAAGATGGACGTGGGCACGATGATTGGGGCAAATATTTTGTCAGCGCGCGCCTTGGGCCCGGTGACGCGGTTTGCACAGTTGAACGAGTCGATGGCCAAAGCAGCCGAAGCCCTGGGTAAAGTTGAACAACTGGTTGCCTTGCCGACCGAGCCCGAGCAAGGCACGGCGCTGTCTTCCTACAATGGCGCCATTGAATTTCGCGATGTGAGCTTTACCTATCCCGGCGCACCAACCCCCCTTTTCGAACGCGTCACCTTCAAGCTACCGCCGGGGGCGGTGATGGTTGTCACCGGTAAAAACGGCACGGGTAAAACAACGTTGGCGCGATTGCTGGTCGGGCTTTTGGAACCGGAAAAGGGTCAAATGCTGGCGGACGGCATCGATGTTCGTCAACTGGTGCCGGACTGGTGGCGTCGGCAACTTTTGTACCTCCCGCAAGAACCATCGTTCGTTGGTCGAACCCTGCGTGAAGATTTGCTTGCAGCGGCAGGGGATCGAGAGATGGACGATGACGCGTTGCTCACCCTCATGCGTGATGTTGGCTTGGGTCGCTTCATTGATGAAAGCCCTGACGGCTTGGACATGCCGATCCAAAACAGTGGCCAGAACTTTGCCTTGGGGATTCGAAGACGCTTGGCGATGGCGCGGGCCTTGGCTGTGAATGGCAAATTGGCCGTCTTTGACGAACCAACCGAGGGCCTGGATACGGAGGGAAAAAAAGCCATCTATGCCGTGATGAAACGATTGGCGGAAGAGGGTCGAACGCTCATCTTATTCTCGCATGATCCAGTTTTGTTGAAGGGTGCGAGGCTCGTCTTGGATATGAACATGAAGCCCGAACCAAAGTTTACGGGCATTGCTGACACACAGCTTTCAGAGTTGAAAAAGAGCAAAGACGCCATATCAACACCAGCGCCAGCAGCGGATGCGCCACCACCGCCCGCTCAGGCGAATAAAGAGGTGGCGGAATGAGCCCCGTAGCAAACATCACAGCGACCCGATCGTTAATCAGCACGCATGTTTTCTTGTTTGTCTGCATCCTCAGCGTTGTCGCCTTTTTTGTTTGGGCATCGGTTGGGCGCTTGGATGTGGTTGCAACGGCGTTCGGCGAAGTTGTGCCGTCATCGCAAGTCAAGACCGTGCAGCACTTAGAAGGTGGCATCGTCCAAAATATTCTGGTCAGCAGTGGCGAGCGAGTCAGTGAAGGCCAAGAATTGATCGCGCTGGAACCGCTGATGATTGGCTCAGAAATCGAAGAGGTGCGCGTTCGCCTTGCAGCGATCTATGTCACGATGAAGCGATTGGAAGCAGAATTGGCTGGGGCAGAGACATTTTCCTTGGATGTTGAGCAGTCTTTTGATGTTGAAATAGAGCCGGAATTGGTGGCTCAGGCTCAGGCCTTGTTCGATGCCCGCCGGGCGCGGCTGTCCAGTCAGATCGCGGTTCAAGAACAACTCATCGCGCAACGGCAGCAAGAGATTAACGAGGTGCGCAGTCGCCTTGGCAACAACCGCGAAATGCTGAAGCTGGTTGAAGAGCAGGTCGAAATCTCAGAGAACCTGTTGAAGCGTGAATTAACCAACCGGATGACGCACTTGGGCTTGCGGCGCGAAGAGCTAAGCTTGCGCGGCCAAATAGGTGCCGACAAGGCCTTGTTGCCACGGGCGCAGGCGGCAATGGCCGAAGCCAACGCGCAGGTCGGAGCCATTCAAAATGCGTTTTTAGAGGAAGCGCGGGTTGAACTCGACCAAGCCCGCCGTCTGTATAAAGAGCAATCACAGCGGGTTTTACAGTTGCGCGATTCACTGCGGCGCACGGTGTTGCGCGCGCCTGTTGATGGCATCATCAAGACCATGAATGTTGTCACGCGCGGCGGTGTTGTCCAAGCCGGGCAAGCGGTGGTCGAGATTGTGCCGGTTGATGACCGCTTAATCATCGAGGCCCGGCTCGCAACCCAAGACATCGGCTTTGTTCAAATGGGGCAAGCGGCAGCTTTAACACTGACATCAGCCGATGCGCAGCGGTTTGGCGTGCTTGATGGCATCGTCGCTGCAATCAGCCCCGATACGCTGGTTACCGAAGAGGGTCAGCCCTACTACAAGGTTAAGATTGAAACGGACGCCAGCTACTTTGAACAAGGCGCGGCGCGTTATGATCTGTATCCGGGTATGCAGTTACAGGCGAATATTTTAACCGGAACCCGCACCGTGTTGCAGTATATGTTGGACCCGTACATCGCATCGATGCGTATGGCGATGAGTGAACGTTAAACCCAGGGGATCAAGAGGATGGGGATGGCTTTCGCTGTCTTTCAAAACATGCAATTCTGTTTTAAGTCATCGGTAGCAGAGCGCGCGCTTTAGGAGGTTGGCCATGGGTTGGCTGAAAAATCTGACCGGCAAAAAAGACACGCCCCCAAAAACGAATGGCGACGGCGCGCCTACTGACGCGAAAGCAGAAGAAGGTCCAAAGCGCGAATTTGATCGGATCACTGGCACCGGCGAGACGGTGCGTATTCTCGGTGATGGCACCCGTGGCACCATCTATGAATTGCTGGATATGAGCCTGGGCGGATTTGCCGCAACCGGCTATGAAGGCAAGCTTAAAGGCAATCAGTATTTAGAATTTCAGTTTTTTGGCACGAAAGAGGGAAAAGACGTCGAATACGACGGCTTCGCCAATGTCGTGCGGGTGAAAGATGGCATGCTGGCGGTGAAGTTCACCCCGCAGCCACGCCTTAAGCGTTTTATGCGCGAGTACATCGAGGCCAACAAGTAGTCGGTCACGGCCACATAGCCATCATTTAA
>Ga0222663_1000202_pt1 | contig 34343 bp, 32 predicted proteins | sample AntAcemetagen602_FD_179852 | JGI IMG/M metagenome (GOLD analysis project Ga0222663, IMG submission 179852) | Saline water microbial communities from Ace Lake, Antarctica - #602 | ecosystem: Environmental > Aquatic > Non-marine Saline and Alkaline > Saline | place: Antarctica: Ace Lake... | reverse complement strand
TACGCTCCAAGGCCTCCGCTCCGTCTGCGGATGAACTCGGAGAAACTTCTTGCAACACCAATCCTAACTAGACATTAATACCACCACCAACGTCACCCTGTTTTAACGATTTGAGGGACATCCCCTTTCTTTCGCCGGCATCCATCAACCTTCGAGGCTTAATCCCCTGCTTATGATTACTTCCCGAGGACTCAACCACGATGGAAATCGCTGCAATCCATCTATCAGGAGAGATGCGCGGTCCAGGGACGGGGAAGTTGAAGCGGCTATTCCTTTGTTTTGCAGAACCATTACTGCAAAATCTGACTTTGTTCACGTTCACTCCCGTCAACGCTGATGCGTTAGCGCTTCTACAGAAGTCTTCCCCGAAAGCACCTTCCCCTGCACGGCATAGGTGAGGTCAGCTTTTCCCGGTTGATTCCGGTCCCTTTCCTTTGTTTTGACCTTGTCGCTCCATTACGAGATTACAACGTGAATAAACCGGGTGTTGCCCTTCAAAAGTAGGCACAAATCCGAATTGTTTGTATAAGTGAATCGCAGGTTTAAGCCGCGTGTTCGTGAGCAGGAAAACGGCTTCAGCCCCGATAGAGTCCGCATGGGTGATTGCATGCTCCATGAGGGCGCGCCCGTAACCTTGACCCTGAAATCTGCGTTCCACTGCCATTCGTGCCAATTGGAATCGATTGTTGTCCTCTTTAAAGAGTGCACACACACCGGCAACCGCACCCTCAGTGACGAGACTGAAAATAAAACCGCCCTCGTCGATGATTTTCGACGGATTGGCCGCGAGGGCTCGATCAGCATCTTCGAGGACAAAATATTCAGTGATCCATATTTCGTTGAGGCGCACCAAATCCTCGAGGTGCTCGCGATTGTCTCTCTCGATCTGCATATTTTTCTACCGAACGGTATTCATCAGTATCACCTCAGGATGTAATATCACGCAAGGCAGCAATGAAGAGCAACGTCTCCGGGGCCCTGTGTCAGCCTGGTTGCTCCTGAGATAAAAGTGGCTCGCAGGTTTCATCGCGCCGCATTTTATCCGAACACATCACGACCTTTTCGGAAAATTCACCCCCGTCCATCGCGCCAGCGCCAGAAGCCAACGAGAAGACTCCCAATGAGGCAGTGATACACCGCGCTGATGGCGCAGGGGACCGGGGCGACGGTGGCGGGGAAGTGCTTCCCCGCGAGGGCGGCGCCGAGGCCGGAATTCTGCATCCCGACTTCGATCGAGACAGTGCGGCTGTTTTCTTCGGCGAGGCCAAAGAGTCGCGCAACGAGGTAGCCGAGGCCGAAACCTCCTACATGGAGCAATGCCGGAGCGGCAAGGAGACGCCACCCGGCTTCGAGGATGATCTCGCGCTGCGCGCCGATGATGCTGGCAACAATAAGCACAATCGCGACGACCGAAACAAAGGGGGAAAACGGTTTTACAGCGCGGCTGAATTTCGGGAGAAACTGATTCGCGAGGAGTCCGAGGGTCAGGGGCAGCAGCACAACCTGGATCGTGCTTTTGCAGAGTCCCCAGGCATCCACTTCGACGAGGGTTCCGGCATACCACTTCGTGAGAAGCGGAGTGAGGACAATTGCGGCGAGAGTCGAGACCACGGTCATCATGACGGAAAGGGCAACATTCGCTCGTGCGAGAAAGGCAACGACGTTCGAGGCGGTGCCGCCGGGGCAACAGGCGACGAGGATTAACCCGACCGCGAGCATGGGATCGATTTCATCGAGATGGAGCAATTTCCCGATCGCCCAGCCGAGAAAGGGCATGATCCCGAACTGACAGACGACCCCGATGGCCCCCGCCTTCGGCAACTTGAGGACGCCTTTGAAATCCTCGAAGGTGAGGGTCAGCCCCATCCCGAGCATGATGATCCCGAGGCCCCAGACGATGAGCGGCCCGCGGAACCAGGTGAACCATTCCGGAAAAAACAGGGCAAGGACGCTGCACACCCCGACCCAGAGGGGAAAGGCGTTCGTGAGCCAGCTGAAGAGGCGTTGCATGCCGTATCCAACGGTAAGCTTGCCGAAATAGACAAGTGAAATCGGCTTTCGGACGCAGTTCGGCCTTGCTTCCGGTTCCACCCCCCCTATTTTCCGGCCTCAATTTTACAAACCAACAGGTATGGACACACGCAGAGTTCTCGTCGCCGATCCCATCGCTGAGCGCGGGATCGAATTACTCAAAGAAGCCGAAGGCATCGAGGTCGATGTGAAGCTCGGTCTGAGCGAGGCAGAGTTAATCGCCCTCGCTCCCAACTACGAAGGCATTATCGTCCGCTCCGGGGTTAAAATCACGGGTCCGATCATCGAGGCCGGCTCAGGCGTTCTCCGCGCAATCGGCCGCGCCGGCGTGGGCGTCGACAATATCGACATCCCCACCGCGACGAAGCACGGCGTCGTCGTCATGAACACCCCGGCGGGAAACACGATTTCAACCGCCGAGCATGCGTTCACGCTCATGATGTCGCTCGCGCGTCACATTCCGCAGGCGCATCAGTCGGTCATCGAGGGGCGTTTTAACGAAGGCCGCAAGGCCTACAAGGGCGTCGAGCTTTACAACAAGACCCTGGCGATCCTGGGAATGGGTCGCATCGGGGGCGAGTTTGCCCGTCGCGCGATGGGTTTCGGGATGCGGGTCGTCGCCTACGACCCCTACATGGCGGCGAGCAAGGCGAAGAACATGCGTGTCGAGCTCTGCGCAACGGTGGACGAAGCAGTCGCGCAGGCGGATTTTATTACCCTCCACATGCCGAAAACGCCGGAGACGACGCACCTCATCAACGCGGCCCGGATCGAGTTGATGAAGCCCGGCGTTCGCATCATCAACTGCGCCCGCGGCGGTCTCATCGACGAGGCGGCTCTCCTTGCAGGCCTCAAGAGCGGTAAAATCGCCGGAGCCGCGCTCGACGTGTTTGAAGACGAGCCGCCTTCCGCCGATTACGAGCTTCTTTCCCGCGAAGAAATGGTCTTTACCCCGCACCTCGGGGCCTCGACTGAAGAGGCACAGGAAAATGTGGGCATCGAAATCGCGGAAGCGATCCGGGACCGTCTTCTCCACGGCTCCGTCGTCAATGCGATCAACATGCCTAACCTCGATGAGGACACCCTCAAGGAAATCGGGCCCTACCTCAGCCTTGCCGAGGTTCTCGGAAAAATGGCGAGCCAGATCGGTCCGGCCCAGCCGGATTCTTTCCGGATCGACTACGTTGGCACCGTCAGCGACATCGACACGACCCTCGTGACGCGCTCGGCGCTGAAGGGGTATCTTGAAACCGGATTGACCTCCGGCTCGGCAAACTATCTCAACGCCCCTTCCCTCGCCGAAGATCGCGGGATGCGTGTCACCGAAAGCCGCCCGGCTGAAGTCTGTGAATTCACCGACCTCCTCACGATCACGGTGAGCAGCGGGGCGGATTCCATGTCGCTCTCCGGCACCTTTTTCGGGACCCGTCCCCGCCTCGTGAAGATTCAGGAGCACAATATCGACGCTTGTCCTGCGGGGCATCTCCTCGTCTTTGAAAACACGGATTCGCCGGGTGTCGTCGGCGCTCTCGGGCAACTCCTCGGTGCGAAAGGCATCAACATCGCGAGCATGGCCCTGGGACGAAACGAAGTCGGTGGGAAAGCACTCAGCATTCTCAATATCGACTCCGCCGCGACCGAGGATGTGATCGCTGAGATCCTGAAAATCGACGGCATTCAGAGCGCTCAGGCGGTCGAGCTTTAACTCGAACGGGTTCCCTGTCGGAGGGAAAGAGATCAAATGAACAGTTTTTATTTGCCTTTTTTCCCTCAATCGTGTTTCCTACCGGCATGAGTAATCATGATGCGCCAACACCGGTCTCACGGGATGAGGCATTGCGGGTATGGAACTTGATGAAGCAGAACGAGCCGCTTTCGGAGGAGGATCAAGCCCTCGTCCATCAGGCAGCGAAAAACCAGATGCTGGCCCACCACCAGATCCGGCCACTGTCTGGGAAAGAGCGGTCCGGGACCAATACCGAAATCTCAGCAAATACTGCCGGGAAAGAAGTCTTATCCTGACCAAAAACGATCTTCCTTCCATTTACTTTGGAAGGGGAGGGATGGAGCACGAGGTGTTTCATGCCGACGATTCAAAACGCTTCTGGAAATCCACCTTCCCCGATCAGGCGGGCTTCGGTCCAGCCGGTTACTCAACGCCCATCGGCTACTTCCGGCGCCTTCGTCTTTCAAACCGTGTCTTCGGCGATGATGTTCGCTTCGAGGGCATCTGGAAGCGCCCCGAAGGTCTCTCGATCCTGACCTCGCAGCGCTACATTTTTCCCGATCCTGAAACAGGGATGCCGACCGATGCAGAAATTTCCGACTGGATGCAGACACTCGGCTTTGCCTGGAACAATGAGCATTCAGGCTTCATCCGCAAAGCCGACGAAGTGCTCGTGCAGGACACCCACCGTCGCAATTACATCCGCGCGATCGACGGCGAACTCTATGCGATCGATGTGCAGCCCCGTCTCCCCAAAGGCAGGGAGATCGAGGAGGCGATTCCCTACGATGTCGCGATAAATAGCTAATACCATTTAGGGAGACGGATTGGCGGAATAGCTGAGTTGGATCTTTTCAAATGCGAGGCGTGAGTGAGGAGCGATGCGGGCATCGTGACGAACTCAAAACGAAGCAGTTGGGAAGATCCGGCCAGCTCTCTTTTCAACGCCGCGAAGCGCTTTTTCCCAACCGTAAACCTTCTTCATTCCGTCAATCCGTTTGTCTAGATGGTATAATTTCACGAAGTTTTCACGGAAGCTTCATGAGGCGTTCATCAACGCAGACGATTCTTCAAGTGTCCCACCACGGGGCTCTTGAAGCATGTCACCTCTCCGCTCAGCGATTCGATTCGGCCACGGTCTCCTCCGGGGCGATGAGCAATTCTGCCTCCAACCTCTCGAAAGAACCGAGGCGCGCCCAGCCCTTTCCTGCCTCCTTATCATTCTCCTCGGGGTCGGAGCCTACGGCGCGACCATCGGGATGTGGCAGGGGCCAAAATTGGCCTGCTTTGTCGCGATCAAACTTCCGTGGGTGATTCTCCTGACGCTCCTCAGCAACGCGATGCTGAATGCGATCCTCGCCTCGCTCCTCGGGGTCCGGCTCAACTTTGCACAAACCACCCTCGCCCTTCTGAACGCCTTCGCCGTTTTCGGCCTGATCGTCGGATCGCTTGCGCCCATCACTTTCGGCATCGCAATCGACGCGCCCACGCCGCACGAACCGGGCGGGCAGGAAACCCATCGCCGCCTCATCCTTGTGCACACCCTCCTGATTGCTTTCGCCGGGATCATTTCGACGGGGAAGCTTTACCGCGTCCTCCTTCACTTTGCGGAGTCGGCGAAAGCAGCCCGCCATTCCCTCATCGGACTGCTCGCCGGAAACCTCTTCGCCGGCGCCCAGATCGGATTCCTCCTCCGGCCTATCTTCGGCCAGCCCGGACTGAAAATCGAATTCCTCCGCCCTGACATGTTTCGGGGCAATTTCTACGAATCCGTTTGGTGGGCGCTCAAACACGCCCTCTAAACCAACCCACCAAGACCATGAATGAAAATGATAAGCAAGACGCTCCCAAATCCGAAGTAACCCCGCCCGCGCTTCCGAAATCGCAGGACCGGATGAGCTATGAAGCGATCCCCGGAGATGCCGGAGTCGCCGCCGTGATCGATGCCCTCCTCAAAAGTCCCGGACGACTTCTCTTCGAATGGGAAGAAGGCCGGGGGCGCTCCGTCCTCAAACACCTCGCCCTCATCGCGACGGGATCTTTTCTCATCTTCGGATTTCTCCTCGGTCTCTTTTCCGGCGGGAGCCAACTCTGGGCGGTCCCGCTCAAGGTTTTTGCGGGTGCCCTCATCTCGGCGCTGATCACGCTGCCGAGCTTGTATGTCTTCAGCAGTCTCGGCGGGTTTGACTTTACTTTGAAGAAGGCTGCCGGGCTGCTTCTCTGCGGCCTGACTTTGATCGGGGTGATCCTCATCGGACTGGCGCCGGTTCTATGGATTTTCACGCAGTCAACGGACTCGATCGGATTCATGGGATTTCTCGTCCTTGTTTTCTGGATCGCGGCTCTGGGCTTCGGCATCGATACGATCACGAAGGGAGCCAAAGCCTTCGGTGACCACAGCACGACCTACCTCACCTTTTGGTCGCTGATTTTCATCGTCGTCACCTTTCAAATGTCGACTTCCCTGAGGCCGCTCCTCGCTCCGGCGGAAGACACTTTTCTTCCGACCGAGAAACGATTCTTTCTTGAGCACTGGGGAGAGGTGTTCCAATCGCATTATGATTGATCCCCCTTTGTCATCCTCATGAAATAGTGGTGAAAAATAGGAGCATCTTGCCGGGGAAACCTCGTGCGTTTTCAGTCCGCGATCCGCGACCCAACGCTGACGCCAGAGACGGGTTAGGCAACCCATCCTACTTTTAGAGCCGCCGCGTGGGACGGGTTGCCTTACCCGTCTCATCAATGCCCCGGTGCCACTTTTTTGACAAAGTCGAGTTCAACCGGTCCGGGGCTTTGCCGGTGGCGAATACAATTCACCACTACCTTCCTGCATCGTGGATGGGAAACTAACGCGGACGCGACATCTGGTTGGCGCGGATTCCGCCATCGACGAAAATGGTTTCGCCGGTGATATAAGACGAGTTTTCGCCCAGCAGGAAAAGGGCGGCACCGACGCAATCAGCGGGATCGCCCAGCGCTTTCATCGGAATATTCCTCTCCGCCTCCTCACGCGCGGCGGGATCTGCGGCGACCGATTCTGTAAGCCGGGTGCGGATCAGCCCCGGAGCGAGGGCATTGAAGCGGAGACGGGGCGCGTGCTGAACGGCACAGGCGCGGATCACTCCACCGAGGGCGGCGCAGGCAGGGTCGTAAGCGAGATGGTCCGGCTCGGACTGTTCCGCATTGATCGAGGTCACGGCAACGAAACTTCCGCCATCGTCCGCCCTTCGGGAAAACTCAACCGCAAGGAGGTAGCCGGCCCGGGCTTTGATATTCATCGTCGCATTCCAAATTTCCACTTCGCTGAGGCGGTCGGTTTCCCCATCGAGATAGACCCCGGCGCAATGGACGAGCCCGTCGATTCCGCCCATGAGTTGAGCGGCTTCACGCACGAGATCACCCGGCTCGTTTTCGGTGGAAAGATCCGCCTTCAGATACCGGGCGCCGCGTTCAGCCAACTCGCCCCATTCGTGCGGGGTGGGTTCCTCGGCCGCGACGACGAGATGTTTCACCCCCTTGTCGAGCAACCCGAGGGATATCGCACGACCAATGCCGTGGGTTCCGCCCGTCACGAGAATACGTCGTTGTTTCCAGTTCACTGCCAAAAGGGTGGGGATACCGTCGGCGCTGGTAAGAGAATACAATAGGGTTAACTCACCGACCTAACCCTGTTCAATCATCCTAAAACGGAATGTCGTCGTCCTCGTCGCGGATCGGCTCGTAGTTCTGTTGCGGGGGTGCTGCCTGCTGTTGCGGCGGCGAGGCCTGCTGTTGCGGTGGCGAGGCTTGCGGTTGCGGTGGCGAGGCTTGCGGTTGCGGTGGCGAGGCCTGCTGTTGCGGTGGCGCCTGCTGATACTGGGGTTGTTGTGGCTGACCGCCGCCGGAGTTGTCATCGCGTCCGCCGAGGAACTGAAAGCCCTCACCGACGACTTTTAGTTTCGTCCGGGCTTGTCCGGAAGTCTTGTCTTCCCACTGATCAAGGTTGAGACGCCCTTCGACATACATGGGCCGACCTTTCTTCATGTATTCGCCGATCACTTCCGCCTGACGTCCCCAGAAAGTGACATCGACAAAAGTGGTCTCCTCTCGTTTCTCTCCATCGTCGAGAGTGTAATTGCGATTGATCGCGAGACCGATGTCGGTCACGGCGGAACCTTTGGGCGTGTATCGCACTTCCGGGTCCCGGGTGAGATTCCCGATGAGCATGACTTTGTTGAGATTCGGCATGGGTAAACTTTATAGGAGGCTGGGAGCAAATATCCAGCGTTTCTTTCAGCTCATGCGGTCTTCCGGCGTCTTCGCCGCATCCACTTTCCTCGCGCTGCCGACGACAAGGACCGAAGCAACGATCAAACTGACGCTGACCGCAACCATCACGGGAACGTTCGCCCACTCGACGAGAAAGAACCCGAGGAAGGGCGCCGCGAGAATCCTCAGCCCCGCGAGAAAGGTGTGAACGGACATGTAATCGGCGATGTGTTCGGTCGGGGCGAGCTTGGTCACGAAGAGGTTAAACATGATCTCGCCGCCACCTCTCGCGAGTCCAAAGAGCGCGCTGCCGATGAGGATTAAGCGGACATCGCTCCACACGAAATAGAGGATCACCCCAACGAGGAAGACGAGATTCACGGCGATGCGGAGGCGGAAGAAATTCACCCGATCAAAGAGCCAGCCCCAGAAAAAAGTGGAAACCAGCCGCATGATCGAGGGCACGATCCCGGTGATGAGACTCACCGTTTTGACATCGAACTCGAGGCCGTGAATCGGATTCACGAGGTAATCAACCCGCAGAGCGTTGGCGGAAAGGACCCCGACGCCCATGATCATCGCGGCGGTGAGAAGCCTCACAAAAACTTTGTCCGCCCGGCTGATGTGAACCGACTCCCAGAAGGCGTGACGCTTCTTGCTGGAGCGGCGCAGAACTTCGGAGGGAACGAGAAAGTGGCAGATCGCCGAAACGCACGCCGCTCCGACCATGAACCAGAGGAGAACCGGATAACGACTGAAATCTTCATCCAGAAAAACGCCGAAAACCCAGCTCACGATCATGGCGGTGAGAGCACGGATAAAGATCGCGACCGAAAAAAGGCGACCGCGACTTTTCGCCGGATAATTCAGCCGGAGGTAGTGAGTCTGCAGCGGGATCGCCATCCCGATCATGCCGATCCCGATGGAAATGCCGGTCACAAAACAGGTCTCACTTTCAGCTCCGATCGCAGAAAGGAGAAAACCACCCATGCTCACCAGGCTGATCACCGCTGCGACGAGACTGGAACGAATCTGCCATTTGATCGCAAGCGGGACGATGAGCAAGCTCCCCAGCAAGCCCACTGCGGGACTCGCAAGCAGGAAGGACTTCAGCGCCGCGCTCGACTGGAACTGATTCACCGCGATGAGCACCGCAAAAGTTGCTAGCGCGGTCTCAATGATTCCGGCGCTGACGGCACGAACCGACTCCGCGAGAAACGTTTTTCTTATCCGTTCGCGATGAGGTTCCGCCTCACAACTCACTGATCGGTACCTTCCTCTGACTGAGCGGCGGCATCGTCGGCCTCAGGGGCAATGCTCTCTGCTTCTGCTTCTGCTTCTGCTTCTGCTTCTGCTTCTGCTTCTGCTTCTGCTTCTGCTTCTGCTTCTGCTTCTGCTTCTGCTTCTGCTTCTGCTTCTGCTTCTGCTTCTGCTTCTGCTTCTGCTTCTGCCGCCGCTTTAGCGGCAGCCTCCTGCTCCGCTTTTTTCTTCGCAATGATGTCCTCCCACTCGTGGAGGGCGAAACCATCACCGATACCTCCGATGCCGTCCATCAACTCCTGGCACTTTGCCTGCCAGGCCGCGAGATCGGGCGGGCCTTTGGTCTCATCACGTGAGCCCGGGAAAATGAGGTAGGTGACAGTCAGGTCACTGACGGGGCGATTATAGGGCGTCGCGTTTTCACTGAGAGTCCTCGCGACACGAAGTGAGGCTTCCCCGAACTTCCAACTCGGTCCGGCGTCTCCGGCGATCATGGGATAAAGCTTATCTTCGTGAATGATCACGCCGTAATCCCCGATCGAGGGCGCGAACTCGTTTTCATCGGTCCGGCCGAGAAAGGAAAGCGGGAGGACGAAGAAAGGATCGGCCTCGGCAATGAGATAGCTTCTCGCTTTCAGGTCCGCGACCTCACGAGTGAGGGTGTCGATCTGATCCCGGAGGTAACGGTTTCTCTCGATCGAAAGCCCCGGAACCGCGAACTCTTCGGTGTATTTCGCGAGGTCGGTTTCCCATCGTTCGAGAAGCGGGTTCGGCGTGGTGCTTCGCTTACCCCAACCGTAACTCGTGAAGGGCTGATAATATTGTGACATGGAAATGTAGTCATCGAGCATAGGCCAGCGATCGCCGTCAGAACCATCGGTGACGACATCCATCTCACCCTGCACGAGGAGTAATTTTTGTCCCGTCTCCGGATGCGCGACCTGCAGCACGGTCTCAAGGTCGTAGAGATTGTGACGGGACAAAATCCGGTCGATCCGGGTGACCCGCTCCTGGATGTAGTTCGTTTTCAGCTCATAGAGATGATGAAAAAATGGAGAGACTTCCGCCTTCCCGATGAGGGCGTCGAAATCCTTGAGGATCTTCGGCAGGTTCCCGTTAATCGCGCTGAGTTCCTTTGCGGACTGGTTCGGCTTGGGAACCGTCAGGGTGAGCTTCATTTCGATCCCGTAGCTGTCGTCGTTTTCCCGCACCTTCGAAGCAATATCTCCCTGCTCGGAGACAACTTCGGTTTTAACTGGGATATCGCTCCACAGCTCAGCGACATCGACTTTCTTCCAGGAAACATATCCTGAAGGCATCGGCGGAATTTTTTCAACTTCGACAATCTTCTCGACAACCCTTTCCACCACTTTCTCGACCGGTACTTCAACGATCTTTTCCCGGACGACAGGCTCGGGGGCTTCCGTTTCCCCCCCGAGAATTCCGATGAGCGTTTTCTTCACCGCCCCTCCGGAGTTCGTCATGTCGATGATCACAAGAATCCCGATAAAAAAGGCGAGACCAAGCAACGCCATGAGCAGAAAGTGCCCGAAACAGCCTCGCTTCTTCTTTCGTGAAGTCGACCGGCGGGGAGGCGCGTCCTCGTCCGAGATGAAAAAGTCTTCCTTGTCATTCATGAATTTCGGGAGCAGGAAATAGTTGCGATCTACGAGTCGTCAGCAGGAGCACGGGACGGATTCTTACTTTTCAGTAACGGGATATGACCCGCTTCTCAACGCAATTTAAACGAAGAATCTTTCATTCATCATAGACTTAGATGACGGTCAATCAAATCGCAGAACAGGAACCGTTCACCACCGCCGACGGATCGACGATTCGCAGCATCCTCGACAAAACCAATGCGCCAGTCGAAGCGCAGAGTCTTGCCGAAGCGACTCTTCCCCCCGGCGGGGCCACGGAGCGACACTACCACCGCGTGAGTGAGGAGTTTTATTTCATCCTCGAAGGCGAAGGGATCATGGAACTGGGCGGAGAAACGAAGCCCGTCGGGCCCGGCGATGCCATTTTGATCCCGAAAGGGGAATGGCATCAGATCACGGCGAATGGCGCAAGCGCGCTGAAACTTCTCTGCTGCTGCGCCCCGGCCTACTCGCACGACGACACCTTTTTCTCGTAGATTCCCTGAAATTTTCCCTTGCGATCCGCGTCCGAAACAGGACATCTCTCTTACAACCTCGTCATCGATGAAAAAATTTCTCCTCCTAGCAATCGTCTGCCTTGCGACATTATTTTTAACGTCCTGTGTTTCCGGTGATAACATAGAGCTCGGCGGTGCGCCGGGATGGATCGCCGGCGGCGCGAAAATCGCTGACGAACCGGAACCTCTCGCACCTGACCCTGCCATGCTCGAATTTGAAGAGGAAGGAGGGCCGGTTGAGCTTAAAATCGTGACGGATAAGCGAAAGTATCGTCAGCCTTCTGAACGGACTCGTTCTGTTTCCTCTCGACCGGCTGACGCCATCGAGCCAGGGCGCGACAATCGGATCAATCGCCTCTTCCGCTGATCAGAAAATTTTTTCTCCGAAAGCTCATTCCCGAAACGGAATGAGTTTTTTTGTCATCTATCGCGATGCCCGACTACAGCACTTTTAAGAGCCGCGTCGAAGTGAGGCCCGACGACATCGACATGAATCAACATGTCCACAACTCTAAGTATTTCGACTACGTCCTCACCGCCCGCTACGACCAGATGATGCGCTGCTATGGCATGGCGATGGAGGCCTTTCTCGAACGCGGTTTCAGCTGGGTCGTGAGAGCTTCCTACATCGAGCACAAGCGCCCTCTCCATATTGGCGACGTCGCGCTCGTGCAGACCGGCGTGGAGGAAATCAAGACGCGTGGCGTCAAAGTCGGCTTCGAAATCCACAAAGAATCCGACGAAAAACTCGTCGCGAGAGGTTGGCTGGATTATGCCATGGTATCCCTGGAAAGTGGACGGCCGCAGCCAATCCCTGAGGACATCCTCAAGACTTATTCAATCTGACCGGCATGACTAGAGACGAAGCCATCCAGAAAATCGAAGACGCCTGCAAAATCATTGCCCTGGAGATGATGAAAGTTACCCCGGCGGCCCGGCATCTTAATGATGAAGAGACGATGGCTGACGTCGTCAAGGCATCCTACCAGCTCACGATCGAGTTGGAGGTGATTAAGAAAAAGCTCATCAAGCTGAAGGGTCGCGATGACTCGACGGAGTTGTGAAGGGGTTTGTGTTTTCCTCGTGATCGGTCGAAGGAAAAGGGATCAGGGTGGGGGCGCGAGCGACCTTTCAGGCCGCATTATATTAAGGCAACGAGACCCAGCCGTGAACGGCTGGGCTTTGTGTGGTTGGGCCTTCAGCCCATAGGAGTCAGACAAGCCGGAAGCACTCTTCCCTTATCAGCGCCTCACTCTCCCCGATACCGACAAGGTTACGCCCGTAACTTTTTCAAAATCAACTCCGTGACCTGCTTGGGATTCGCTTTGCCTCGCGACAGCTTCATGACCTGTCCGGTCAGGAAATTCGCGGCTTTGTCATTGCCCTCGGTGACTTCGGAAGCAGGACCGGGATTCGCGGCAATCGCTTCATCGATGAAGCCTTCGACCTCTCCGGAATCAGCTGGCTCGAAGCCTTTCGACTTCGCAATCGCGGCGGGACCCTGATCCGGTTTTTCAAATAATTCCGCGAACACTTCTTTCGCCTGGTTGTTAGAGATCTGGCCGGCTTCAACGAGATCAACAAGCGCACCGATTTTCGCGGCTTCGACCGGGCATCCTTCGATCGTGAGAGAACGCTCGTTTAGCTCGGCGAGAAGGTTATTGATGACCCAGTTCGCGACTTTTTTCGCCGACTTCGTTCCTGTCGCGGCAGTCTCGTAATAATTCGCGAGCGACTGTTCGGCGGCGAGGACTGAGGCGTCGTAGTGAGTGATCCCGTAATCCTTCTCGAACCTAGCCACTTTCTCGTGCGGCAGCTCAGGCAGGTCCTCTTGGACGCGGGCGAGCATCTCCCCGGTCCTGACGGGGAGCAGGTCAGGGTCCGGAAAGTATCGATAGTCATGCGCGTCTTCCTTCGTCCGCATGAGCTCAGTCTGGCCGATTTCATCGTTCCAGCGCCAGGTGGCCTGGGTCAGGGAGCGCCCGGCTTCAAGCTCTTCGATCTGTCGCCCGATCTCATAATGAATTGAGCGACGAACTGAGGAAACAGAGTTTAAGTTTTTCAATTCGATTTTAGTACCCAACTCTTTCTGGTCGGCGGGACGCACGGAAATGTTCACATCACAGCGCATCTGTCCTTTCTCCATGTCAGCATCGGACACGCCGCTGTAGACAAGGATTTGACGAAGCGAATTGAGATAGGCAACCGCTTCCTCAGCGGTGTCGATATCCGGCTCTGAAACGATCTCCATGAGCGGAGTTCCCGCCCGGTTAAAATCAATCGTCGTGTAATTCGAGTGGTGCGTTGATTTGGCGACATCCTCTTCGAGATGGATGCGAGTGAGTTCGACCACTTTGCCCGGGTTCTCGATCAATTTTTGATGATCCTTTGGATAGGCAAGCTCATAGAGCGGGACTCCTCCTCCGATGCAAAGCGGCAGATCAAACTGAGAGATCTGATAGTTCTTCGGCATGTCCGGATAGAAGTAATTCTTCCGGTCCCATTTCACAACAGGCGGCGTTTCACAACCGAGCAATTGTCCGGTCAGAATCGTTCGCTCAATCGCACCGGCGTTCAGGACGGGGAGTGCTCCGGGAAGCCCAAGGCAGGTCGGACAGGTTAAAGAATTCGGCTCTTCACCAAAGCTGACAGCACAGGAGCAGAACATTTTGCTCTCGGTCTTCAGCTGCACGTGAACTTCGAGGCCGATGCAGGGAATGTAACGGGATTCGGACATAGGGGTCAATTGTCGCCGCTCGGCGCCGGAACGGCGGCGGGAACGGGCTTTATTGATTCGACAAAACTTTCGAGAATCGGCTGGAGATTGAGACGTTTCAATTCCCGTTGCGCCGGGAAAGACTCGGCATATGCCTTGATCTCAGGGTGATTAACAAAGGATAACCGCTCCTGCTCTTTCAAAATTTTCAGGATCGCGTCGTTGGAGGACAGCTCAGATAGCCCGGGGGCTTCGATAAAAGCGACCGTCTCCGGCAAGGTCTTGAAGTAGGCCTTCAAGGGAATGGAACGGTCCACCATGACGAGGGCGGCGGCGTTCCGGTTTAACCGATTCGTAAACGGATCGATCAGGTCAAACAATTCGGGAAGGAGCGGAATACTTTCGATGCCGTTTCTCCACTTTGCCGCAAACGGATAAGCGGGAAGCTTCGTTGTCGTCGTCGTGACCTGCGGCTGACAGAGGGTTGCGAGATGATTCATTTCCAAAACCGTCCCCGCGATCCTCGTGCAGCTGAAAAGAAAGATCACGATGACGAGGGAAGGAATAAAGGAGACGACTCCGCCGGGAATGCCATCGGACATCCAATGGAGCCAACTGTCAGGGCCGAGCAGCTTTCTAAAAAACCACCCGAAAATGAATCGTGAAATCGTGTAGCCGAGAATGGCCACGACGCAGGTCGCGCCGAGGGTCGCCTTCCAGGTCAGTTCAACATCGAGAAGTGTCTCAGCCAGGTGCGGCAAAAATTGAATTCCCACGACGAGAATCACGAACAGGACAAAGGCCGCCAGTCCGGAAGAAAGCAACTTCACGACCCCGTTGTTCATCGCCGAAACGAAGGTGAAGAGAACAATGAGAGCGGCGAGGAAGAGCGGAAAATAATCAGCCATGATCGAAGTGGTCGGAATCGCCCATGAGCGCTCGTTGACGGAGCATGTGATCGACGAGGACGAGAGCAGCCATCGCCTCGACCATGGGGACGGCGCGCGGGAGGACGCAGGCATCGTGTCGGCCCCGCCCTTTTAGCTCGGTGTCTTCGAGACCCGTCGTCACCGTGTCCTGACCGCTCATGATCGTTGCCGTCGGCTTAAACGCGACGCGGAAGACGATGTCTTCTCCATTGGAAATGCCGCCTTGAACACCACCGGAGCGATTACTCGTCGTGCGGACTTTCCCGTCCACCATCCGAAACGGATCATTGTGATCGCGACCCGTCATCTCCGTACCGGCAAATCCGGAACCCACTTCAAATCCCTTCGTCGCAGGGAGGCTCAACATCGCCTTGGCGAGATCGGCTTCGAGCCGATCAAACACCGGCATCCCAAGGCCAACCGGAACATTCCGAATGACACAGCCGACGACACCGCCAATGGAATTTCCATCGCCGCGAATTTCTTTGATCTTAGCGATCATCTCTTCGACCGAATCTGGATCGCCGGTCCGGACAATATTCGATTCGACCATCTCGTGGGTCACCGTCGCGGTATCGACCTTGGCGCGGATCGTGCCGATAGACTCGACGAAAGGCACAATCTCAAGATCCGGAGCGAAACACTGCGCGATCACTTTTTTCGCAATCGCCGCAGCAGCGACCCGGCCGATCGTTTCGCGGGCGCTGGATCGTCCTCCCCCCTGCCAATTCCGAATGCCGTATTTTGCCTGATAGGTGTAATCGGCATGAGAGGGGCGGAATTTCTCGCTCATCTCCGAATAGGCTTCGGGGCGCGCGTCTTTGTTCCGCACGAGCACTGCGATCGGCGACCCCAGGGTGAGTCCTTCAAAAGTGCCTGAGAGGATTTCTGCCTCGTCGGCTTCTTTGCGCGGAGTCGTGACCTCACTCTGACCGGGACGACGACGATCGAGATCGATTTGAATATCCTCCTCCGTCAGCGGGATCATGGGAGGGCATCCATCGACGACGACACCGACGCCGCCGCCGTGTGATTCTCCCCAGGTTGAGAGTTGAAAAAGTTTTCCGAATGAAGATCCCATAAAGTTTGGGGAATGAACGGGAAACGGCGTCTCAGTCAACCGACTTCCTCGAAAGTCAAAATGAGCTGAGGCTACTTATTATATCGTGCCAGTTCTCTCTCGACCTCACGACTGTGCGCGGCCTGCTTCAAATCCTGACGTTTATCCCGCTGATCTTTGCCTTTTCCGATACCCAGCTCGATTTTGACGCGACCGTTCTTCCAATAGAGGCGAAGCGGGACCACGGTGGCCCCTTTCTGTTCGGTGAGCGCCTCCATGCGCCGGATTTCTTTCTTGTGCAGCAAGAGGCGGCGGTTCCGCAACGGGACATGAAACTCATGGCTTGCCTGCTCGTAGGGACGGATGTCGCACTGATGGAGCCACATTTCGCCTTTGTAGGCACTGGCGTAGGCTTCTCCGATATTCACCTTCCCGGCACGAATCGACTTCACCTCGGTGCCCTTCAACTCGAGACCGGCTTCAAATTTTTCGGAAATATGGAAATCCCGTCGGGCTTTCCGGTTGGTCGCAATGTCGCTCATAAAAAAGCACCGCTCGGCGCTGAGTAGAAGGTTCGTCGAAATTCGCCCTCTCCGCAAGTGGCTGACGTAACCTCTGTGCGGTCGATTTTTAAAAAAAGATGTCACGCCTTTTTCCGAGACGACAATCTTGGGTGAGTTCGGCCTCCTCCGAACTCAAAAAAATACCCCGGCACTGCTTTCGCAGTGCCGGGGCCCTCCTCCTTAAGATGAGGCTGGTGAGCTTCGAAATGAAGCTCAACCACCCTCACTAAGTCATTTCTAGTCAATCGGCGGGAGTGCCGCAAGAAAATAAATCCTCTTTACACCTAAATCCGCCAATTGCTTTTACAGAGTCTTGATTCGGATATTTTTCCAGGCCACATCGAACGGGCCGGTTCCCTTCTTAATTCCGTGAACCTGCAGGCCGATATGACCTTTAGGATGCGTCTCGTAGATCCCGGCGTCGGTCAAATCAGCGACCGCGTTGCCATTAATGAAGGTCTTGATGTTATCCCCCTTGGCCACGATACGGATTTGGTTCCACTCACCGTTTTTCATGAAGTCGTGAGAGTGCTCCTTGTCTAACGGCTCCTGCGAGATCCAGCCGCGCCCGGTTGCCTCACCATAAATGTAGGCAGACTGACCGGGTGATGACTCGAGCTCAACCTGAGGGCCCCAGAAACGATTCAGATCCTTGGCGGGCTTTCCGTCTTTGCCGGAAATCGCAAGATCAGCCTCGTCTTTTTCACGGGAACGGATCTGGCAGCCTGAGTTAAGGCTATCGTGAACCTTCACTTCGAATTCGAGCTCGAAGTCACCGTATTGCTCTTCGCTAAGAAGAAACGAGTTAGGGCTGCCCTCAACGGTTTTACCATAGATGGTGCCATCAACGGCTGCGTATTCCGCAGAACCGAGCGTCGAAGGCTTCCAGCCGTTCAGCGTTTCCCCGTCAAAAAGGGAAACCCAACCTTCTTCCGCAGCGGCTTCGGGCTGTGCTTCCGCAACGCTTTCTGTGGATTCACCGCAGGCACTGAGAAAAATTCCTGCGCCGAGCAAAGTGAGATATGGGAGTAGTTTTTTCATGAACCCCCATCGTAGTGACGGAAGACCCCCTGTCGAACCCTGATTTGCGGGATCAGACACGGATTCAGCGACGGATCCAAACTGAGGTCTGCGCGGTGCTGAGCTGCAGTTTTCGCTGATGCTCACGGATCAGGAAAGGCAGTTCATTCACCTCCTGAAACTCAAAGGTCGCTTCGAGATAATCTTTCAAAAAGTCGAGCGTTGGCCCCGGAGGAAAGTTTGCCCGGGGCGTGTAGGCATCCATCCAGGTCGCGGGCGTCGCCATAACGAGTTTGCCCCCAGGATTCACGAGATCAGGAAGTCGATCCAGAAACCGTTTCGGCTCGGGGAGGCGACAGAGAAGGTTGGCAGCGTGGACAAAGTCAAAAGACCCCAGATCTTCGCGAAGGTCCATCGCATCGCCCTGCTCGAAAGTGACCCGCTCCGGCTCGCTCCCTTCCGGCAATCTCGCGACCAGTTCGTCGCTCAAGTGCATTTCAAAGTAACGCCGGTAGGCAGGGTTTTCGCTTTTTCCCACGGAAGCCGCCACCTTCACAAAGCTGGACGAAAAGTCGATTCCAACTACCTCACGGGCCACTTTAGAGAGCTCGAAACTGGAGCGACCGACGGCGCAGCCCAGGTCAAGCGCCCGCCCGATTTCGCCCGTGATTCCTGCGGCCTCGACCGTGGTCACGGGGAATTCGAGGCATCGTGCCGGAAGATTAGCTCGATCAAAGGCAACGCCTTCCAGAATTTCTTCCGCCGTTCCAAAGTGAAACAGCAGATACCAGTCGCGCAGGATGTCGCTTTCGTAGCTCATGATAATCGGGGCCTTCGAACCGGCCACGGTCTCAAAACGTCAGCAAAGCCTCGACCCGGACATCGGAATCTAGATTTTTGCGCCCGTCGAGAAAAGCGAGTTCAATGAGGAAGCTCATACAGACGATCTCGCCGCCGAGTTCTTTCACCAGCTTGATTGCCGCCCCCGCCGTGCCGCCGGTCGCGAGGAGATCATCGACAAGAATGACCCGCTCGCCGGGCTTGATCGCATCTTTGTGAATCTCGACATGCGCTTCGCCGTATTCGAGCGAGTAAGCGACGCCGGTCGTCTCCCACGGAAGCTTTCCTTTCTTCCGGACAGGGACAAATCCCGCGCCAATCCGATCCGCGAGCGCGGCCCCGAAGATAAAGCCGCGGGCGTCGATCCCGATCACTTTGCTGACCTCTCCGCCCTTGAGCGTCTCGGCAAAGGAGTCTGTCGTGAGCCGGAAAAGATCCCCGTTCCCCAATACCGGAGTGATGTCCTTAAACACAATCCCCGGCTTCGGGAAGTCGTGCACATCGCGGATCGCCGCATCGATTTGTTTCAAATTTTCTTCGTTCACGAGGCACGCTCGCCAGAGAAGTCCCGACGGTCAAGAAAGGATCGCCCCACCCTTCTTTTCATTTTCCTGATCCCTTCCCTTTTCTCCCCCACGAAAACGAAAGCAGAATTCCCGTGATTGAGGCCTTCCGTCACCCCCATCCTTTGGCTAGAGTCACCTCGCATGAAATTGAAGGGGAAAACTGCCATCATCACCGGAGGAGCACGCGGCATCGGGCTCGGTTGTGCTACGGCGCTTGCAAAAGAAGGCGCTTCCGTCGCGATCGCAGACCGCCCCGGCAGCGAAGAACTGACCCCGGCCGCTGAAAAGCTGAGATCGCTCGGGGTCGATTGTCTCCCCATCGAGGCCGACGCTTTTTCCCGTGAAGGCTGCGAGACAACAGTAAACGCCTGCCTCGCTCACTTCGGCACCGTCGATATCCTCGTGAGTGTGCCCGCCTACAACCGCCGCGCGGACTTTCTCGATTACGACCCGGAAGACTTTGCCGGCATTCTCAACTCGGCCCTCCTCGGGAGCTTTCACATTTCTCAACTCGTCGCCCGCCACCTTGTCTCCGAGTCAAAGCCGGGGAAAATCACCTTCATCTCCAGTGTCCTCGCCCGCATTCCCAACGCCCGCTGCGTCGCCTACAGTGCGGCCAAGGCAGGGCTCAATTCCATGATGCAAACGATGGCGATCGAGCTTTGCGAGCATCAGATCAATGTCAACGCGATCGAGCCCGGCTGGATCGACACCCCGGGCGAGCGCCAGCATTACGACGATGAAACCATGGCCGCTGAGGGTCGGAAACTCCCCTGGGGTCGCCTCGGGTTGTCGACGGAAATCGGACACGCCGCTGCCTTTCTCTCTTCGAACGAAGCCGACTACATCACAGGCACGATTCTCCCCGTCGATGGAGCCTACCGCCTCAAGCACTGCCGCGATATTCCCGAAGAAACGAAAAACGATCATTGAACTCCCGCTACGGTTTCGCCGTCTAAGCCGTAACTTACATTACCCATGTTCGCCCGACTCCTCATTCTTTTCATCACGATTCCAGTCCTCGAGCTCTGCATTTTTCTGATCTTGGGCTCGAAGATCGGCATCCCGACCACCCTTGCGATCATCGTCATCACGGCGGTGCTGGGGGCCTGGCTCACCAAATCCCAGGGGCTCAAAGTCCTCACTAAATACCAATCGGCTATCTCACAGGGCCGACTCCCGCATGAAGAAGTCATGGACGGTCTTCTCATCCTCATCGCCGGGGCGGTTCTCCTCACCCCCGGTTTCCTCACCGACGCGATCGGATTCTCGCTGCTCATTCCGACGGTCCGGGACCTCGTCAAAGGCATCGCCAAAGGCTATCTCAGTGGGAGAGTTTCCGTCGTCGGCGATGCCGTGGGTGCTCCGCCCCAAAAACCAGGCTCGTCGAGGGTTATTAACATCGAGGCCGAAGTCGTCGAGGATTCCCCGCGTCCTTCGGGCAAATCGAGTGATCACGTCGATCAACCCTGATCCGCGAAAACGTCCTCGCGCGATTCGTCGAAACCTGACAATCTTCCCTCTGCTGTGAGTTTCCTCTTTCCTCTCTACTTGCTCGGTGCGCTCTCCATCGCTGTGCCGATCCTTTTGCATTTGAGGAAACGTCCGCCGAAAGAACATGTCAGCTTCAGCTCTCACCTCTTTCTCGAAAAGACCCCGGAGCGACTGACCCGGCGGACCCGGCTCGACCGATGGCTTCTCCTCGCGCTCCGTTGCCTCGCGATTATTCTCCTCGCGCTCGCCTTCTGCCGACCGTTTTTTCGATCCCTCTCCCTCCCCGGTGAGAAGGATGCTCACGCCCGGGTCGTGATCCTCATTGACCGCAGCGCCTCAATGCAGCGCGAAGATCTCTGGGAAAAAGCGACGCGAGCCGCGAAAGACGAGATCGCCCGTTTTAAAGGGAGCGATGACCTTGCACTGGCCTTTTTTGACGAATCACTCGATGTCGCCGCCAATTTTGCGATCTGGGGAGCCCTCGGGAAAAATGCCCGCACCGCCGCCTTCGAGGAACTGTCCGCCGAAGCAGGATGGCTCGGCAGCAACCTCGGCGCGGCGATGGTCGAAAGCGCCGAACTCCTCCTCGCTGAAGATGCCAACAAACCGGTGAGCCGGCGCGAGCTCATCGTGATCAGTGATTTTCAGGAAGGGGCCTCCCGCGATCTTCTCCAATCCGGAGCCTGGCCCGAAGAAGTCTCCGTCCATCCCGTTCCGGTCACGACAAAAGCCCCGGGCAATCTCTCGCTCAACCTCGCTGCCACTCCGGCCCGCGCCAATGTCGAGGAAGAGGAGGTCTACCGGATTCGCATCCGCAACGCCGCCGACTCCGACACTGCCGCCGCGACGATGCAATGGCGCGGATTCCCCGACACCGCGATCGCCACGACCGTCGCTCCCGGCACGAGTCGCATCCTCACCTCCGCGCCCCGTCCCCCCGGAGCGGCCCGCGGAGTTCTCGAAGTCTCCGGAGACGCCCATCCCTTTGACAACGAGATCTTCGTCTCCCCCGTGCAGGCGCGCCCCCTGCGAGTGCTCCTTCTCGCGGAGGAAGGCATTTCCGACGAAGCCGGCTCACCGCTCTTCTATCTGCGCCGCGCCCTTCAGCCCACCCCGACGCTCGAACCCATCGTCGCCGCGACTGAGTCCCTGACCGATACACAAGCCGCCGAAAACGAGGTTATCATCGTGACCGGAACCTGGTCTCCCGAAACCTCGGCGCGGATGCAGTCTTTTGCCCGTGAGGGCGGCCTCGTCATTGCGATCCCGTCGTCCAAGTCCGCTCCCGATGCTCTCGCCAGCCTCACCGGTGAAGCGGGCTGGACCCTGAGCGAGGCCGAAGGCAAAGACTACGCCCTTCTTGCTGATCTCGACTTTGATCACCCCGTCCTCCAGCCTTTCGCCCGTGCCCGGATTCGTGATTTCACGAAAGTCCGTTTCTGGAAACATCGTCTTCTCTCCGGGGTTGAGCCGGGTCCGGCCACCAAAGTGATCGCAACCTTTGACGGGGAATCCCCTGCCCTGATCGAACAGGCCATTGGAAAAGGCGCTGCCTTTCTCTTCTTGTCAGGGTGGGAACCGGCCGAAAGCCAGCTCGCCCTTTCCTCGAAGTTTGTTCCGCTTCTTTTTTCCATCTTTGAGCACACCGGATTCAGCATTCGCTCGGTCGCGACGCTCTACGTTGGCGAAACCAACTACGAAAAACCCGGCTTCTACGAAACTCCTGAGGACGAGCGTTCCCAGCTCAAAGCGGTCAATCTTGCACCCAATGAAGGCGTCACCGAATCCTTCGACCCCGCCTCCGTTTTCCCCGACTGGGGCATCCCGCTGATCGACCTCTCCGGGGAGCTCGCGAAAGAAGAACTCACCGAAACGCAACTCGCCCGCCTTGAGTCAGTTGAAAAAGAAGACAATCAGAAACTCTGGAAATGGATCATCCTTGTCGTCCTCCTTTTGTTAATCATCGAGTCGTGGGTCGCCGGCTCACCTCAAACCCGCCGTCGCGCCGCGAAGGAAGACGGCACGAGCCCTGCTCCTGTCACGTAAACTATTCACTGCGGAAACCATGATCGAGACTCTCCTTTCCAAATGTCTGCATCCGGTCCTCGAAGCCGAGATTCAACTGCGTCGACGCCGCGTCACGATCGCAATTCTCGTGGCCGGATCTCTCGGTTTTCTCGTCCTTCTCGGACTCGCCATTTGGACGGATTGGTGGTCCTGGCCCGTGATCCTCGGGTGGATGGCGCTGCTCTCGGTCGTCTCGATTATCGGCATCGTCCGCGCCGGGAAAAAGCCCGACCTCCGCACTCTCGCGAAACAGGTTGAGGAAAGTCACCCCGATCTTCAGGCTGCTTTGCTCGCGGCGATGGATCAAAAAGTCGAGCCCGGCGGAGAACTCTCCTTCCTGCAGCGACGCCTCATGGCCGACGTCTCAGAGCATGCCGTGAAACATCAGTGGGCCCGTCAGGTTTCCGCAAAACGTCTCGCCCTCACGGGTTGGGGCCAGCTCGCTTCCGTCATCGGCTTCTGCCTTTCGATCTGGTTCCTCCTCGGTCAGGTTCCCGGCGCAAAACGAATTACTCAGGTCGATCCCGGGGAGCTCAATCCGATCACGAAAAAACTCGCTGACCTCACCATTTCGGTTTTGCCGGGCGACGTCGAAATTGAAAAAGGTTCGCGACTCGTGATCGAAGCGAGCTTCCCCAATCGGGCACCGGCCACGGCGATGCTGGTGGTGAACAATGCCGACGGCGAGCAAAAGATCCCCATGACCGTTGGTCTCGACGACACCGTTTTTTCAGCGCTTCTCCCCAAGGTCATCCTCGAAAGCGAATACGAAATCCGCTTCGAAGATAAAGCCTCAGACGAGTTCACGATCGAGGTCTTTGAGTTCCCCGTCCTCGTTCAGTCAGACGCACTCATCTCGCCGCCCGCCTACCTGAATCGTGAACCGGAGCAAAAGCTCGACACGCAGAAAATCACCGTAATGGAAGACTCCCGCGTCGATTGGAGCATCCGGGTCAACAAACCGCTCGCCGCCGCCGAGCTCTTCGGGGAGGACGAGACCTCGATCACACTCGTCCCCGACCCCGACGACCCAACCCTCTTGACGGCGACACACAACCCTCTTGAGTCGCAGCGCTACCGGCTCCACCTCGTCGATGCCCAGGACCGGGGAAACAAGCGGCCGCCCTGGATCACGGTGAATGTGAAACGCAACGAGCCGCCCGAGCTGAAGCTCACTTTTCCGGGACGGGACTTTGAGGTTTCCGCCGTCCAGGAACTCCCCATCGAAGGTGAGGCCTGGGACGATGTTCAGATCGAGCGGGTCGGTTTTGCGTATCAGTTAGGGGAAGAGGAAATTGAGATCGTCCTCTCCGAAGAGGCGCTTTCCGGCGAAGAGACTCACGAGCTTGCCACCTTCATCGACGTCGAGGCACTCAAGGCTGTCCCGCGTGATCTCATCACCTACTACTTTTGGGCTGAAGACCTCGACCGCGAAGGCAAGATCCGTCGCACCACGAGCGATATGTTTTTTGCGGAGGTCCGTTTCTTCGAAGAAATCATTCGCGAAGGCCAACCACAATCCGGACAGCCCGGCGAGCAACAGGGAGGCGCCAATGAGCTTCTCAAACTCCAGAAAGATGTCATCAACGCCGCGTGGAAACTCCGTCGTTATCACGAACTAAACCGTCCTTTCGAATCGATCGCCGGTGACCTCGATGTTGTTCAGGAATCGCAGCTCGTCGTTCTTTCGATGGTCGAACCGGTCCTCGCGAAGGCGGAGGATCCCGAGCTCAAAGAAATCTACGAGGCCGCGAAGGTGCTCATGCAGCAGGCTTCTCAGGAATTCCTCCTCGCGGCGAATGAGCGGAAAGGTGAAATGATTGACCCTGCTCACCAAACCGCCCGGGCCGTTTTTGCGAAGCTCATCGAAGCGCGTCAGCGCGAGTCCGAAATCTCGATGTCAAAAGAGCCGAGTCAGGGGCAGGGCTCGCAGCAGGAGCAACAGAACATGAACCTTGAGCTCAAGCAAAATGAACTCAAATACGAAGAGAAATCCGAGGCGATGCAGGAACAGGAAACTGCCGAGCAAAAAGAAAACCTCGCGGTCCTCAACCGGCTCAAAGAACTCGCGCGGCGGCAGGAGGCCATCGCCGAAAAAATCAAGGAACTTGAGGAGCAACTCCAGAATGCAAGCCGTGAGGAGCGCGCCGAGATCGAGCGTCAGTTGAAGCGATTGCAGGAGGAACAGCGGGAACTCCTCCGCGAAGTCGACGACCTCGCCGAGCGCATGGACTCCGACGAGAACCGCGCCAACATGAGCGAAGAACGCGAGAAGCTCGAAGAGACCCGCGAGAACATTCAGGACACTGCCGAAAAACTTGAGGAGGGCGACCTCGCCGACGCGGCCAACTCCGCGACCCGCGCCGAAGAGGAACTCAAGCAGATGGAGGAAGAGTTCCGCGAACGAACTTCCCGTAAATTTTCCGACGAACTGCGCGGACTGCGCCAGCGCGCGCGGGACCTCGCCGAAAATCAGGAAAACATCAGCGAGACAATGGACGAACTCACCGCGCCCGATGCCGAAGACTCCCTCTCGACTGAGAGTCAACTCCGGCGGAGCCAACTCGCTCAAGAAATCAGCAATCAGGCGAACGAACTCAACGAGATCATCGAAGAAATAAAAACGCTCAGTGAACAAGCCGAGTCATCCGAACCGATTCTCTCAGACTCGCTCTACGAGGCGGTCCGGAACACCATGATGAACGGCGTTCAGGAATCGCTCGAAGAGGCGCGCGACTACACTTTTTACAACCGCCCGACTCAGGCAATCGGACCGCAGGAAGCGGCGACCCGCGGAATCGAGGAACTCAAGGAGAACGTCGAGGCTGCCGCCGAAAAAATCCTGGGCAACGAAGGCGACGCCCTCCGCCTCGCCCGCTCGGAACTCGACCGGCTCATCGAAGAAAGCAAAGAAGAAGCGCAGCAGCTCGCACAGAACGAAGCCAATCCAGCCCGCGAAGGTGAAGGGGAAGGTGAAGGTGAAGCACCAGCCGGGGGCCAGCCCATTCCGGGCGAGAGTCAAGGCGAGCCACAGGAAGAAGGCGGCGAAAGCCAGCAAGCCTCGAACGAGCCAGGGGAAGGCAAACCCGGAAATGGGGAAGAACCCGGCGAAGAACCCGGACAGGGCAAAGGGAAAGGAGAGGAAAAGGGCAAGATGGCCGGCAAGGGCGACACTCCCGGAGAAGGCGAAGGTCAAGGTGAACAACCCGGCAAAGGAAAAGGTAAGGGTGAAGGTGAGGGCTCTCTCGCTGAAGGCGGACAACCCACTCCGGGCGAGGGGAATGCGGAAGTGCCCGGAGAAGGCGGCGAGAAAGGTAAGGGCAAAGGAAAAGGGCAGGGCGAAAGCGAAAGCGAAAGCGAAAGCGAAAGCAACGAACCCTCGGACGGCGGAAGCATGGCCGAAAGCGGTTCAGGCGGCGGCGGATCGCTCAGTCAAAACGGAGATGATCGCGGGAGCAGCCCCCCTGACGGAAACACCAAAACGGCAGGCCCGCTCTTTTTTAACCAACCCTCCGAACAACGCCAACCCGGTCCCATCACCGGGGAAGGCTACAAAGAATTTCGCGACCGCCTCGGCAACATCGAAGAGATGATCCCGCAGGAAGACCTGCGGAACCAGGCCGCCCGCGTCGCTGACGATGCCCGCGAGATGCGGGTTGATTTCAGTCGTGATAATCTTCCACCCGAAGCCGCCGCGATTGATCAACGCATCACCCAGCCACTCATCGAATTGCGGCAGCGTCTCAGCGAGGAGATCGCAAAACTGAATCGGGAGAATCCAATCTCCCCGATTGATCGCGATCCGGTCCCCTCAGAATTCCGCGATCTTGTGCGGCGCTACTACGAAGAACTTGGTTCAGGCAACTAATTCGCTCAGACTGCTCCACCGTCCCGACCATGCCCGATCTTTTCCCCATGCTGTCCCCTCTCCCGCCACTCGCCTCCATCGCGTTCGCGAATGAGTCATGGGCGTGGGTCGCGATTGCCCTCGGCGGCGGGTCTCTTCTCGTCCTCTTTTTGAGCTATCGAAATTCCCCGCTACGCGGCGGGACGAAATGGTTCGCGCTCGCGTTGAAAACAGTGGGTCTCCTCCTTCTTTCACTGGCGTTGATGGAACCCGTCCATCTCGAAGAGCAGCCGAAAAAGAACGCCAACGACCTCGTTATTCTTGCCGACAATTCATCGGGACTCGCGATCCCGCTTTCACCGGACGAAGCGCTTTCGTCCACCCAATTGAAAGAAGCCGTCACGACTGAAGATCCGGTCCTCTTTCCTCCCTGGATCGAATCTCTCGCCGACACCTTCAGACTCCAGACCTTCCTCTTTGACCGGACCCTGCGTCGCACGACTGACTTTCACGACCTCGAGTTTGACCGCCCCAATTCTCAACTCGGCAATGCCCTCACCGGCATCAAGCAACGCTTCCAGAACCGCCCCCTCGCCGCGACCGTGGTCCTCACCGACGGCAACGCAACTGATGCTGCCGCGCTGGAGGAATGGCTCAAAGGGCTGAAGGAAAGCAGCGACGAAATCATACCCGTCTATCCGATCTTGATCGGTAAACTCAACCCTGCCGCTCACGACCTCGCGCTCGGTCAGATCGATGTCGAGACAAGCCCGTTTGAAGACGCCCGCGTTTCCCTCACCGTCGCAGCGCGCTCGATCGGACAGGCCGGCACCACCGCAGCTGTGGTCGTTAGTAATGAAAACGATCAGGAACTCGGACGGAAGGAAGTGGTCTTCCCCAAAGAGATCGGAGACCAATCACTTCCGGTTCGACTGCGCCTCGCCGCGATTCCTCCCGGCGTTTCTTTTCTCAGGGTCAGAATTGAAGACACCGCCGCTGAGCCGAAGGCGGAACTCACCGACCGAAACAACTCACAGGAAGTCATCGTCAACCAAGGCGCGGGGCCCTATCGGATTCTCTATGTGAGCGGTCGCCCCAACTGGGAATACAAATTTCTTCGCCGCGCTCTCTCACAAGATGCTGAAATTGACCTCGTCGGCCTCATTCGCATCGCAAAGCGCGAACCGAAGTTCGAATGGCGCGGACGCACCGGCGAGAGCAGCAACCCGCTTTTCCGGGGCTTTCAAAGCGACATCCCTGAAGAAACCCAGCGCTATGATGAGCCGGTCTTCGTCCGTCTCAACACCTCCGGACCGGAGGAGCTGAGAAACGGATTTCCCAAAGCGGAAGAGGATCTCTTTCCCCACTACCGCGCCATCATTTTCGACGACGTCGAGGCTACGCAATTCACGCGGGAACAACAGGAACTCGTGGATCGTTTTGTCGCGCGACGCGGCGGAACGGTGATCATGTTAGGAGGTCAGGAATCCTTTCAGGCCGGCGGTTGGGAAAACACTCCGATCGGTAGCATTCTCCCCGTTTACCTCGAAACCCCCGGACGCGGGGCGCCCTCGCTTGAAGCCGCTTTTAATCTCACGCGCGAAGGCTGGCTTGAATCCTGGATGCGGCTCCGGACGAGCCAGGAAGAGGAATACAACCGCCTCGCCTACATGACGCCGTTTTTTGCGATCAATCAAATCCGGGCGATCAAACCCGGTGCGAGCGTCCTCGCGACCGTGACCGATAGCGAAGAGCGCTCCCTCCCGGCGATCGTGACCCAACGCTACGGCGAGGGAAAGACGGCGGCAGTCACGATCGGAGATTTCTGGCGATGGGGCATGAAAGACGCCGAGCAGCAGGAAGCGCTCGGGAAAACGTGGCGTCAACTTCTGCGGTGGGGCGTCACCGAAGTCCCCGCTCGCGTCAGTCTCGAGAAAGAGGAAATCGATCCCGGCGGAATCCCCCTGACAAAACTTTCCGTCCGCGTCAGAGAAAAGAACTTTGCACCACAGGACAACGCCACCGTCCTGCTCAAGGTGACCGAACGCGAAGGCGACAGCACCCTCATCACCGCCGAGCCATCCCTGGACGAGCCGGGCCTGTTCACCGCCGACTACGCGTCCGAAGAGAGCAGCGGCTACCGCATCGAAGCGACTGTCCTCGACGGAGACGGCGTCGAAATCGGACGCGACGAAGTCGCCCGTGCCCTCAACCCCGAGGCCAACGAATTCGCCCGCCTCGGGCCCAATCTCACCCGGCTGCAGGAAATCGCAGACCTCACCGGCGGAAAGCTCCTCGAACTGACCGAGGTCGATCAACTCCCCGCCCTTCTCGAAAAACTCGACCTCCCCGTTTCCGAAGTCCGCCAGCATCCCCTCTGGCATACTCCATGGCTCTTTCTTTTGGCACTCGCGTTCTTCATCGGCGAATGGGCCGTGCGACGGAGGCAGGGGGTTTTGTGAGAAAGGAAACACTCCCCTTTTTTCCTCCCCGACCCGGATTGACTCCCCGAATCGAAATCCCTACACTCTCATCAAAGGCGAATCCGATTTTAACGATGAGCGCAAAAGGCTACCTCCCTCACCAAACCATCAAGGCATTTGTATTCTGGTTGCTTTGCTTTTGCCTTGCCGTGGCGACTGTCTCCGGAATCCTCTGTCAGTGGGGAGTCATTGATGAAATTTCCGCCAACCGATGCCTCTGGACCGTACTCATCCTCGCTCTTGGAAGCATCGCCTTCCTCTGCCTCAACCTCGTCTTCGGAGATCTCGGGCAAAGTATTTTCAATCAGAAAAACGAACCTTCGAATCTCGACCCGGCTTTCTCTGATCGGCTCCGGAAAGCCAAAGCAGGGAATCAGAGTGGGAACCCTCCCCCAAACGTAGGCGAGTAAATTGAGTCGAATTCCGACCGCAACGCCCCGGCCATTCGACGTCTGAACGTTGACACGTTCAGCTACACTCCGATTCCCTGCTGGTAGCGGCCGGCGTCAGCCTTCCGACCTGCGATGCCCCTGTCCTGTCGGTTTCACCTTACGTCATTGACTCCGGCGCGGGATCTCAGGAAACGCGCCGAAATTTTGCGTGTTCCCGGGCCTTGGTCGAGTCTATTGTCCTGCCGGAACTCATGATTCGTCTCTTCGTCATTCTTCTCGCTTTTGCCTGCTGCCTCACCGCCGCTGCGGAAGAGCCGTCGCTCCGCATCATCACCGTGGTCGGAACGAGTGGCACCGATTCCTTCGAGAAAATCTTCGCGGAATCCGCAGAACGCTGGAAAAAAGCGGCCGATCTTGGAGGGGCGGAGTTTGTCCTCATCGGAACCGGGGAAGAGATCGCCGGGACCACGGATCATGATCTTTTGAAAGATGCCATTGCAACGGCGAACTCACCGGAGCTTTGGATCGTTCTCATCGGGCACGGGAGCTTTGACAGCCGGACCGTGAAGTTCAATCTCCGCGGCCCGGATTTCACCGACAAAGATCTCGCCGCGTGGGTCAAAAGCTACCCCGGAGATCTTGCCGTGATCAACACCGCCTCATCGAGCGGGTCATTCATCCGCACCCTCTCCGCACCGAAACGCACGATCATCACGGCGACGAAAAACGAGGCCGAGGTTTTCTACACGCGCTTCGGAAATTACTTTTCAACCGCCGTGGGAGGACTCACCGAAGCCGACCTCGACAACGACAATCAAGTCTCTCTTCTCGAAAGCTTTCTTTATGCCTCTCATGAAACCGCCAAATTTTATGAAGATGCCGGCCGTCTTGCGACCGAGCATGCCATGATCGACGACAACGGTGACACCCTTGGATCGCGGATGGAATGGTTCGACGGCACCACCGCGATTCAGCTTGCCGCGAAAGAAGCGAAACCTGACGGCGACCTCGCCTCCCAGAAGGTGCTCGTCAGAAATGAATTCGAACGACGCCTCACCCCCGAACAACGCGCCGAACGTGACAAACTTGAACGGGCCGTGAAAACGCTTCGGCGGGAAAAAGATTCCCTCGACGAAAACGCCTATTATGAGGAGCTCGAACCCCTCCTCCTACAATTGGCGAAACTGTATCGCGAAGCCGGCAAGAGCTGACCCACGTTCGACCACGCGGACTCATGTCTGACTCTCCTTCCAAACCGCCCGCGCTCCTGAAGCGCTCACAGCTCAGTCGCGGTGGCAGGCTCGTCGCCGGACTCGGATTCACGACGATCGCGGTGGCAGTCTTTTTTGCCCAGATCGAACCACACTGGATGAAGTGGCTCGTCTGGCTCATGAGCTTAACCGGCCTCATGGTGATCACTTTCTGGCGCGCGCCGGAAGAACCGAAGCGCGGCGATGACGAACTCATCGAAGTCGCCCGTCAGGCGCTCAAAAACGAAGCGAACCGGCTCGACAGTAAGCGGGCCAACCTGGAAAAAGTCCTCATGTCCTATGGCGAGTGGATGGAGTTCCCCGACTACCAAATGCTTCAGACGATCGACTGGGCCGACGAAAATCATGCCGTCATGGACGAAAGGGTTGCCGCCCTCCTCGACTCCGAAGCCGACTTGATGCTTCAGCGTTTCTCCAGCGGCGTCTACTGGACCGATGGAAAATTCGAAGGCCGTCAACTCCTCCTCGATCTCGTCAGCTTCACCGAAGCAATCGCCCGCGTCTATCAACCGGACTCCGACCGGCCTCTTCTCGAACTGAACCTTGAGAGCCTTCTCAAAGCACTCAACCGTGCCTCGATCCAGATCATTCTCCTCCTCGAAGAGCTCCCCATCGTCGAGGTCAAGCAGATGAATCTCCGCAAGATGTCCGACAACATCCGGAAGGCGAGCACGGTCTATAAAAAATACGAAGAGCTCCAGCCCTACCTGAAGCCGGTGCGCTATCTCTGGCAGGGCAGCAAAATGCTCCTCACCGCGAACCCGCTCCTCGCCGCCGGATGGATCGCTGGATCCGAGATCATTTGGAAAGGCGGCAAGCACCTCGGCAAGAAGGCGATGGATGCCTACCTCCTCAGCCTCGTCCGCCAGACCATGGGCATCATCGCGTGGGAGACCGCCGGCATTTACGATCCGACGCACCGCTACCGCAGTCCCGACTGGCTCTACGGCGTCGAGATCGCGCATCTCCTCAGCAAGTTCGACGCGACCCAGGAAGTCCTCCGCGAATCGTTCCGCGAGCTGGGACGACTTCCGCTCAAAAGCAGCTACGACCGAATTTTTCTTTACCGATGCATCGCGCAGAACGCGAGCCCGAAGCCGCAGCATTTCGCGCAGCCGGAGTTGCTCTCGCTCGAGGTGCGCGAGCAGTTGATGAAGCAACTCATCGAGTTCTACGAAAAGAACATCTCAGCGAATGCCAATGCCGCGAACGACGAAACCGTGAAGTGGCGGGCGGGACTGAAGGAGAGGCTGGGGCTGGAAAAGTAGCGGCATCGGGAACTATGCCGAGCAGGGCTTTCGCACCGGGGAGACACGCCTTTGTTCTCCACTGAGCCTCTCAGAAAAGGAAAAGGAGGAAGTCGCCGTTTCCTTAGAGCCGGGCCAGCAACTCCGCCTTCTTCGCATCGAACTCCTCATCGGTGAGAATGCCGCTCTGGTGCAAACTCCCGAGCTTTTCAAGAAGCGCGAAGATCTCGTCGGAATTTCCTGCCGGTGAAGCCACTGCGGGAGCAGGAACCTCCTGAACTGGAGCAGCAGGCGCGGGCGCTTCCGCAAAATTCGTCGGACGTGCCTCGCCCTGAAGAGCCGGCCCGGAGAGCAGAGGGAGATCGAGCGTGGAGACCGTCCCGAACTGACTCGAAAAGGTGAGCGAAGTTCCGCCGCCCTGCTGCTGGCTCACGCCACCGATCTGATGATTCTGTGTATCAAAGAGTGAGACCTGACCGTCCCGCTCAACCGCAAGTCGGCGCGCCTGAGGGAAGTAGGCATAACGGACGTTATTCTGCCCGCCGCTACTCGAAGGATTCCCCAGATCGCCGGGCCACCAGTTGTTGCCGCCGGAACCTGGCTTCGCCGGGGGAAACATCTGGTTATTCGCCAGTGCATTCGAGAGTTCGCCACAGAGATTATTCACCGTCGCCTTGAGCCCGTGATTAAACATATCGCTCACCATCGTCATCCCGCCGCGCATCCACTGACCGCTCCCCAGCTCCGGACAACTGAACTGAGCCATTGAGCCGTTACCCCGATTCACCGCCACCAACATCGCCACGGCTGAGTTGAAACTCAGGTTATAACGCTGTGCGATATCATTGATGATATCCTGACCTTGAGGAGTGAGTTCTTGCATGAGGGGGGAGGAGTTCGGATTCGAATGGGCGGGTTACCTGCTACGGGCGATTCGCCAATTTTCAACCGGAAGTAGAATGGGTTGCCCAACCCGTTTGATGAGACCCCGCTAAACTCCACCGGCACACTCTCATTCCCGTCCCTCCTTTTCCTTTTCATCATCCTTCACTTCCACTCTGGAAACCGGTAGGATCGACCCCATGGCAAAGATCGAATCTGACTCGCGAAGCGGATTTTTCGGCATCCGGCCGTGGGTCTGGATTGTCACCCTCGCCAGCGTCGTCGCGGTCATGGCGCTGGTCTGGACGCTCCCTCGCGAACCTGTCCCTGCGGTGACCGACGTGCCTGCCCTCGAAACACCGGGATCCGACCCACCCATTGAGGATCACGAGCCTCTCTTCCCTTCCGACCCAGCTGAGGAAACGGAACCCCGAAAAAAGGCACCACCGTCCGGCAATGAAATGCCTTACGCAATACCCACCTTCATCGATCCGCTCACCGTGACCCTTGCGGCTCACCCTGAGTTGGGGCCGATCTCCGTCGAGCGCTACAACAGCGAAGGAAACCCCGCCGGCGAACCCCTGGCCCAAGGCACCCGGGTCCAAATCCCGAACCCGAATCGTCCGGGTGAGAAAATCTATTTCAAAGTGCCTTGAGTCGGCCTTTACAACGCAGCTACTCTAGCTGAGCAGCCATTTCTTTGGCCACTTCCGGATAATCCGCGGCCAGATTCTGAGTTTCGTTTGGGTCGGCCATTTGATCGTAGAGCTCCTCAGCTTCGACGCCGCCTTTTTTATTCGTCCAACGCACGTAGCGGTAATCGTGATTTTTCACGGCCTGGCCGAAGTAACGGCCTTTGTATCGTTGGTAGCTGTGGAAGACTTCGGATTTCACGGAGGCCCTGGCATCTGCCACGATGGGAGTGAGAACATCCCCTGCGAGGTGCGATGGGACTTCAACTCCGGCGAGGTCACACAAGGTTGGGTAGACATCGACGAGCTCGGCGAACGACTCCGTGCGGCCCGGAGCTTTCCCCGGAGCGGAAATTAAAAAAGGAACGCGGGTTCCGATTTCGTAGTTGGTCATTTTTCCCCAGGCTCCCATTTCGCCGAGATGCCAGCCGTGGTCAGACCAGAAAATGATGATCGTGTTTTCGCGGAGACCACTTTCATCGAGCTGCTGCATGAGCCGCCCGATCTGGGCATCGACGTAGGAAATGCAGGCGGCGTAGTGCGCGAGCAGGTCGAACTGGAGGTCCTCCGAAAGCGGCCCCTCGCAGGGAACGCCAAGGTAGCTCCGCATCTCAAATCCGTTAAAAGCCATCGCCGCTTCCGGAGTCATCTTGTCTGGCATGGGTTCGCCAAGCGCTTTCGCCATGCCGACGTAACCATCGGAATTAAACCAGGGGAAAAACGGAACGCCGACCGGAGCGTCCGGATTGGGCGCGAGCCAGGAAGCATCCGGGGTGTAAAGTTCACGATACTTCTTCGGAGCAACGAAAGGAAGGTGCGGGCGACGAAATCCCACCGCGTAGAAAAACGGC
>Ga0222663_1000198_pt1 | contig 35149 bp, 34 predicted proteins | sample AntAcemetagen602_FD_179852 | JGI IMG/M metagenome (GOLD analysis project Ga0222663, IMG submission 179852) | Saline water microbial communities from Ace Lake, Antarctica - #602 | ecosystem: Environmental > Aquatic > Non-marine Saline and Alkaline > Saline | place: Antarctica: Ace Lake... | reverse complement strand
CGTAAATCCTGTGAATATGCTCGTGCCATAAAGGCTGGCCTCCTTGCCCAGCCTTTATCTTGAAGCACAATTTCAAAGAAAAGGGAATCCCCCTTTCGAATCATCCTATTCACAACTCACTCTAGCACCCTTCGGCAAGAAACTTGACACAAAAACTCATCGTGCCATAACGTCACATGAACATTTGTGACGAATTTGTTATGTTTTGTTCAAAGCAAATGTCTCCTTTTGTCGACAAAAGGGCTGGAGAGACGGTCGATACTATTGAAATTTTCGGTTTTTCTCACCATTTTCCGCAGAATGAAGCGGTGTATGATTTTCCACCGTAGGCGACCTCTTAATCGGAGCTAAACATGTCTGAAATTGTATTGGTTCAGCCCTACACGAGGACGTTGGACGAAATGTCGATCCTATATCCAGAAGGACTCCTAGCCGTTGCAGCGGTTCCTCATGAAAAAGGTTATGATGTAAGCCTAATTGACCAACGCGTTGTCAGCGACTTCGATACGTCTCTTTATGCAGCCGTCGGGCCAGAGACGCTTATTTTTGGCGTTACGGCAATAACGGGACAGCAAATTAAGTATGCCCTCAATGTGACGACGCGCCCCCTCAAAGAGCGCTACCCCACATCGCGGTCTGTTGGGGCGGCGTCCATGCGACGTTATTGCCCGAACAAACGGTTGCCCACCCATTGATTGATTTTACCATTGTTGGTGATGGTGACCTGATGATGTGCGAGCTTTATGAGCGCTTGCGTGATGGACGTTCAATGGACGATCTACGTGGCATGGTTTATAAGTCTACTGACGGTAAGGTGGCTTCTAACGTCGGTACACTCGAGCTGATTGATTCTAAAAACTCTAACAATTGGCGCGTCGTTCGTAATGGCGGTACGGCAGACGTAATCCGAGATTTGGATACATTGCCAGAGCTGCCGTACGAATTAATCGAAATTGATAAATACAAAGCGTTCCAAACTGAAGATGGTCGTAAGTCGGCTACGCTGAACACGTCGCGCGGCTGCCCATTCCGGTGCAAGTTTTGCTCTGACCCGGCTTTGAACGAAGGTCGCTGGCGGGGTTTTTCTGCACCACGCGTGCTGGAGAAGATTGATGCTCTCTACAAAGATCATGGCGTCACCATGTTCTATTTCCAAGATGACTATTTTCCAGGCAGCAAACGACGCTTCTTAGAGGTATTGGAAGGCCTGAAAAAGTATGAGCGAAAAATTCAGTGGTCGACCCTTGGAATGCGGGCCGATACCTTGTGCAAGTTGAATGATGAGCAATGGCAATTGATGTATGATTCGGGCTGCCATTCGCTGGAAATTGGCATTGAACCAGGCAACGCTCGGGTGATTGAGTACGTTAATAAGGCGGAAACACTCGAAGAAATGCGCGATGCAAACCGCAGACTCGCAAAGTTTGATATCAAGGTGAAGTACACGTTGATTGTTGGCTTCCCCGGTGAAACCGAAAAAGAAATCAACGACACTGTCAAATTCGCCTGCGAGTTGGAACAAATCAATCCGAATGCATACTGCCTAATTTTCCCTTTCATGCCGATTGTTGGAACATCTTTTTTCCAAGATGCAATCAATGCTGGTTTCTCTGCACCAAAAACTTTGGAAGAATGGGAATTTTTTGACTTTGACATGTGGACTCGACGCTATCGTGGGTGGGCCTCACCGCGCCTGACGCGGAAGCTAGAAGCAATCAACTTTGCGCCCTGCTTCCACAATAAAAAAGTCGCCTACAAATTTGGTGGTTCTGCTATACTGAGAACGGCATTTTTCTTGTACTACCCAATAGCGGCCTTTCGGTTCAACAACCAGTATTTCGGGTTCTTCTTTGCAGATCATCTGAAAGATGCGCTGCTGTTTGTAAAGTATAAAATCAGAAACCTTGTACAAAGAAGAAAAGGCATGGGCTTTGATTACTATCAACGATCGCTGAATGAATCTGAAGTTTGTTCAGACCCTCTTTTTAAATGAATCTCACCAGATGGTATAAAGTGTGAGCCGGGTCGCAAAGCTACTCGTATTATTGGCGTGCACGGCCTTCTTGATGGCTTTCATCGTTATGGTCTTGCGAGTATCGTCAGCTATATCACTTCAAGAACCTTTGCATTTGGTGACGAGTGGTTGGGAACAACAGCCCTTGATGGGCCTGTGGCTGTGGGCCAATGGCCTGCCAATTTTCAATGATTATTTCAAACTTCCCTATTATTCCGCCCATTACAATTGGCTCTTTTATGGCTTTTATGGCGAAGTTATTTTGGGAGTGTTATCAAGAACAACGAGTGCGCCTTTTGATTGGTTGCCAACAATTGCACGATTAACGACATTGGCGGCCCTGCCATTCATTGCTTGGTTAACCTATCGCAACTTCATCAGTTTGTGCAAAACCTACAAACCCATGGATGGGTTTATTCATATTCTATGTGTGCTCTTCGCACTGCATATTGCCGTCGGACCCCTGATTGGATTTTGGGCAATCACCGCGCGCCCCGATGTCTGGGCATTAACGTTTGAGGTCGCAGCCCTTGTAATCTTCTGGAATAAGGGAAAACGTTCTTTCTGGCCGTTGATTGCCGCCGCCGCATGCGCCTACCTAGCCTGGGCTCTAAAGCACAACTCTGTTATTCCGCCCATCACGATTGTTTTGTTTGCAATCATTAGCCGCCGCTATCTCGACGCCGCACTATTTTCAGGTATTCTTGTTTCTGCTTATAGCATCACCTTCTTAGTGGCTTCCGAGCACTATCTACCAAGCTTGATGCAAGCGAAATTACCGTTCTTACCAGAAACCGGCGTTCGAAATTTCGTTAACTTTGCTCAAAAATCCGCCCCCCAATTTGTTGGCCTTTTGGGCCTTGTTGGCGTCTGCATCCTGAAACCGTCTATTATAAAACAGCTTTTGCGGATTCCCACCTTTCAATTCGTTGGTATCCTTGTATGCGTCTGTTTCTTTATCTCGATACCGGCGTCAACGAAGGAAGGCGCAGCCGAAAACTACTACTTCCTTGCGTCTTTCGCGATGGCCGCGTTGACAGTCCTTAGCCTGCATGTGGTGCCCCACATAACAAAGGATGAGCGCGTGTCCCTATTTCCAGTGACTGCCATAACGATTGGGTGGGGGCTTCACAGCCTTGCACTGGTTGGTTTGCTGTCTGGTACATTTGGGGTGCTTTCCGTTTCATCAACGCACGATTCATACAAATCTGCCCAAAAATGCATGGCGTTATTACCCAGACCAATTCATTCCAGTGAAATGTACCTGCAACTTCCGTGGATGAACCCTTCATCGCTTTTGACGTTTACGACCTATAACTACCCATTGCACCAATCCGTCGAAAATTCACCTTATGAAAGAAGCGGCGTTGGCGGTTTGGTGCGAGAAAAAGCCTTCGCTAGCTTATTTCTTGGTGGCCCCGTTGAGGCTTTAGATGGCGCTCCACTGATTGGATATGAGCGTCAACCCACGCCGTGTGCGGGCCGCACGGTCTATCATCGAATTGCGAATTAACTGCAATCAACCAGAAGAAATTTTTATGTTGTCTAGCCGCTGCTTGCAGGTGGAGCACTCAGGCGGATACAACGACCGCGCAATAGAGACAGTCGGACTATTCACGCTGACTATTAAGCCTGACGAAGGACATGAAGACCGTTGACCGCATCAAGTAACATACATCCCTCAAACGCCCCCTCACCCCACATCGCCGTTGTCGGCTTGGGTTATGTTGGCCTGCCGCTGGCTGTGGCTCTTGCGCGGCATTTTTCAGTGATTGGGTTTGATATAGACACATCCCGCGTCGCCGAGCTCATGAAGGGCGAGGACCGCACAGAAGAAGTCACCTCATCAGTTTTACGGGCATCGGCGATGACCCTGACGGCGGATGTCAACGAAACACGCGGCGCTGATATCTATATTGTTACGGTTCCGACGCCTGTTTCTGATGACAATGTGCCCGACCTCACGGCAATGAAAATGGCGTCTGAGGCTGTGGGCAACGTGATGGCACATGGCGCTATCGTGGTGTTTGAAAGCACCGTCTACCCCGGCGTCACCGAAGATATTTGCGGTCCGATCTTAGAACAGGCCTCTGGTCTGGCCTGCGGCAAAGACTTCTATTTGGGGTATTCGCCAGAGCGCATTAACCCAGGCGACCGTGTTCATTCGGTTGATAAAATCACCAAGGTCGTTGCTGGCCAAACACCCGAGGTCGCGAAGATTTTGGCTGACATTTATGGCCGCATGACAGAAGGCGGCATCCATGTTGCGCCGACTATCCGCGTGGCCGAAGCCTCTAAAGTGATCGAGAACGCACAACGCGACATCAACATCGCCTTCGTCAATGAAATTGCCTTGATCTTTGAGCGCATGGGTATCGACACCCATGATGTTCTCGCCGCCTCTCGAACCAAGTGGAATTTCTTGGACTTTCGACCGGGCCTGGTGGGCGGGCACTGCATTGGCGTTGATCCGTTTTATCTGGCGCATGCGGCCCAAGCCTTAGGCCACAATCCAGAGGTCATTCTGGCCGGACGGCGCATCAATGATGCTATGGCCCAAGAAGTGGCCAACCGGATTGCGGCCCACATCACGCCTCAATCGGGTGGGCGCGTGCTGGTTTTAGGTCTGACCTTCAAAGAAAACGTGCCCGACCTACGCAACACCAAGGCCATAGACGTCATACGTGGCCTACAAAGAACCGGCCATCAGGTTGATGTGCATGACCCGATGGCCGATCCAGGTCAGGCCCATGACCTCTACGGAATTGACCTGTTGCCATCGCTGGGTGACGCAACAGGGTATGACGCATTGGTAGGTCTGGTGCCGCACGCGCCCTACATCGCCTATTCAGCACGCGCCCTAGCTACCTTTGTAAAACCAGATGGATTAATTGCCGACGTCAAAGGCATGTGGCGCCACGTTCAGTGGCCGGATGGCCTCACGCACTGGACGCTTTAGGTATTCTCTAACCGCAGCGACCACTTAATCGTTGTTGGTTCCGGCTTCAGCCGCGCGCGCACAATAATTTGCTGCGTCCGCCGCACAGTGCCGTTATCCAAAACATAAACACTGTCTTCCAAGGTTGCCGTGCCGCCAGCGGATCGAAACCGCCAGATGGCTGTTGGTGATGCCCGCAAGTAAAACCCGCCATCTGCGGTCTGACTGACTGAAACATCCGGGTGCAGATGGAACCGTGCGGCTGACTCTTCGGCGGGCTTCGGTGCCTTTGCGCCACTAAGGATGTCTTCATCAAAACTAATTGAATCGCGCCCACGCACGTCATCGCCGTTGGCAGAGACGTAAATCTCACGCGAAACACTCACCGCAAACAATCTGCGGTAACCACCGTGGACGGCCTGCACAAATTGACTCCCTTCATGTTCGTTCCGGCGCACAATAACCTGCGTGTCTTCCATTGGGGCGGCGGCAGCATCGGGCCCCAACGGGGCTGCATTGGTATCATTAATGATCACCGTCGAATGGGCCGCCGTTGCCCGCAAAGAGCTGTGCCATGGGTTTCGCGGATCGGGATGCGCTCCGCAATTAACAATTATACGCTTTTTTCGGTGTGACATTTCAAAGGCGAACAAGCCCGCATGGCCGCCCGGTGTCCGCGATGCAGCAAAAGCAGCGCCCGTGTCCATCACCACGGTCACTTGGCCGCACTGGAGCCGACTGACCCCGCCACGCGATAGACCCATCACGGCTTTGGCCCGCAACCCGCTGGCGGCCAAAACGCGTTTGATCGTTGCCTCATCGCCTTCCGGGCATCCATTTAATCGGGTCAACAAACCGTCCCCCAACAGATGAGTTCGAATGGCGGGCACCATTGTTTCGATCGCGCTGATGAGGCGCGCTGGCATCGGCACTTGGCCAGCCGACAACACCGCATGAATGCGCAGCAATCGTTCCAGAGCGGCAATCTGGATGATCGGGTTGCCGGTCATATGACACCCATCAGCCAGAACATTGGTATCGATGGCCTTCGCCAACTGGGTGATGCCCTGATCAATCAGGTCTTCATAACCGCGCAGGGTAATGCCAGCCGTCAGCAACCCTTCCGCAGCATCGAAGGTGACCGACCCTGAATTGCCAGCTTCTACCGCGCGCGGCAAATGAGCGGCTTGCAGCCGTATTGAGTCATCCATTGATTTGGCGATGCGCTCTTCCGCGCCATCGGTCACAAAGGAAAAGGCGCGCAACCACGCCGCAAGCCGGGCACCCAAAACATCTGACCGCCACGCCAAGGGGTGCCATCGCCCATGCGCCGTGATCCAACGCATCACCAAATCGCGGGCTTTGTCGCGTGATGCCTCTGAGCCATCGGCCCGCAAATCATCCAAAAACAAAAATCGATGCAGCCGTTCACGTTCACGGTCGGCGACCTGAGGCGCGTTCCACGGCACGTCGCCTAAGTGCATCAAGCGCTCAAGCAGCCTGAAGTTACCATCACAAATGGCTGCCGCATCCGCCGCATTGCCGCCAACGGGGTCTGGAGGCACGCCCCGCCTGCCATCATAGGCGTGCTTGCGCAGCTTATTATGATACGCCTGAGATGCATAATACGACTGGCGTAAACGTTGGGCGATGGTTGGCATTTAAAATCCCGTGCGCGGATCTAACCACACCCTGACAGACGGGAAGCGGATCAATCCAACTCGAAAGCGTTCTTATAGTCTTCAATCAAGTCTGGATTCTGCTCTTCTTTTCTTAAGAAGCAGTTGCCGACGACCAAAGCTTCGGTTTCTGTGCCCATAAAACACCGAAAAGCATCTTCTGGCGTACAGACAATCGGCTCTCCGCGCACATTAAAACTGGTATTCACCAAAATCGGACACCCGGTCTTTGCCTTAAAGGATTCAAGCAACGCGTGATAGCGCGGGTTGGTTTCCGCATGCACGGTTTGGATGCGTGCCGAATAATCCACATGCGTCACCGCCGGAATGTCAGAGCGCGGCACGTTCAGCTTTTCGATACCAAACAGGGCGTTTTCTTCGTCAGTCATGGCCCGGCGTTTGCTCTCAACCACATCAGCGACCATCAGCATATAGGGGCTGTCAGATTGAATATCGAACCAGTCAGAGACATCTTCACGCAGCACCGACGGCGCGAACGGCCGGAACGATTCCCGGTACTTCACCTTCAAGTTTAATACTTTCTGCATGCTAGGCGAGCGGGCATCGCCGAGGAATGACCGTCCCCCCAAGGCACGCGGGCCGAATTCCATGCGGCCTTGAAACCAGCCAATGGCTTGCTCATCGGCCAGCGCTGTTGCCGTGCGGTCGATCAGCACGGCATCGTCCAAGGTTTCAAACTTTGCCCCAGCAGCCGTTAGGCGGGCTTCGATATCGGACTGCGCATAGGTTGGCCCCAAATAAGAGCCCTTCATCGCGTCCATCGCCCCGTTCAGCTGGCGCGGTTGATCTTTGAAAATATGGTGTGCGGTTAGTGCCGCACCGAGCGCGCCGCCCGCATCGCCTGCTGCCGGTTGCACCCAAATGTTTTTGAACGCCGCATCGCGCAAAACTTTGCCGTTGGCGACGCAATTCAAGGCGACACCACCCGCCAGGCACAAGTTTTCAATACCGGTTTCACGGGCCAGCGCCCGCGTCAGGCGCAGCACAACGTGCTCCGTCACCGCCTGGACAGACGCTGCGAGATCCATGTGTTTTTGGGTCAACGGCTCGCCTTCGGCGCGGGCCGGGCCGCCAAACAGGTCGGCAAACTTATCGTTCGTCATCCGCAGACCAGTGCAGTAATCAAAGTACGACTGATCGAGCCGGAAACTGCCGTCTTCTTTCACATCAATAATGTGTTCAAGGATTAAGTCTTTGTAGCTTGGCTCGCCGTAGGGTGCCAATCCCATCACTTTGTATTCACCCGAATTGACCTTGAAGCCCGTGTAATAGGTGAACGCGGAATACAGCAGGCCCAGCGAATGCGGGAAGTGCAATTCCTTGGTCATCTTCAGCGAATGACCATCACCGATGGCCACCGATGTCGTCGCCCATTCACCCACCCCATCCATGGTCAAGACAACGGCTTTTTCGAACGGTGACGGGAAAAACGCGCTGGCTGCGTGGCTTTGGTGATGCTCAGCAAACAGCAATTTGTTCTGCCAATCAAAGTCTGAATCGTAGGCTTCGAACTTTTTCCGCAGCAAATCTTTTTGGAATAGCTTTTCCCGCAACCACACTGGAATTGCCATACGAAACGAGGTAAAGCCGCGCGGTGCGAAGGCAACGTAGGTCTCTAACAAACGTTCAAATTTTAAGAAGGGTTTATCGTAGAACGCGACGTAATCGACATCAGCCATTTGGATACCGGCCTCGGCCAGGCAGTATTCTATGGCATGGTTGGGAAAGTCCGCATCATGCTTTTTGCGCGTGAAGCGCTCTTCTTGCGCCGCGGCGATGATCTCACCGTCGACCAGCAAGGCCGCAGCACTGTCGTGATAAAAAGCGGAAACACCCAGAATGCGCACAAGTTAGGCTTTCTTAATCAAACGTCAGAAAATCGTATAAATGAACGGGGCGACGGCAGAGCCTTTAGCCAGAATGACCAACCCGCCAAACACAACCATCATCACGACAATCGGCAGCAGCCAAAATTTCTTACGGGCGCGCATAAATTGCCAAAGCTCGGCGATAAAACTCATGGGTGGGTCACTTTCACAGTTGGTGCGATTTAAAACTGTTGCTTCATGGATTCAGGCTCTGGTCCTGGTGGGTCGCGCTCAATCCAATATGTCGCAGCATTGGGGTCCATCTTCAATCGCAAGGGATCTTTGCCAAACAGCCGCATCAAGTAGGCGATGGGCGTGACCGACAGATAAAACAACATGCCCATGGTCAACGGCGAAACAATCTTGTGCAACAACAGGCCAAACTTGAACCAAACCTTGTTAAAGGGTCGTAAAGCTGCGGGAATAAAATAGCCGCAGATCAGAAAACCTGCCACCACCACCAACGCCCAAAGACGAACCGGCCCGCCGCTGATCAGCGGGAAAAGGGCCACAACAAGAAAGACCACGGCAAAGACAACCCCGAAGGCTTTTTCAGAGCCAACTTTGACGTCGTCTTCACGTCCATAATCTTCGTGAAATTGCGGTTTTTCAGCCATTTTTACGCCTGACAGCCAGTGTGCACGTTGTTTACTCTGCCCCTTACACAGAGTAAAGACCGCCCCATTATTTGCCGAACTCAGACCAAAGAGACGCCCGTTGAAATCAACCCTATTGGTCATCATCAGTCTTCTATTCTCAATCGCCGTGATCGAAGGCGCATTGCGCATAACGGGTGATTCTTATCCTGAATTCAATGGGTTGAACCCAGTCTATGGGTGGAAGCCGCGTCCGGGCGTCGAAGGTCGGCACGCGGCGGAAGGCGAAGGGCGCATTCGAATCAACGTGGCGGGATTTCGCGATGATGACCATACCCTGGCCAAACCCGATGGCGTTTTCCGGATCGCGGTCTTGGGCGATTCGTTCACCGAAGCCCGAGAGGTTGATCTGCATGAAACCTATTGGAAGCGCCTAGAGATTGCTTTGCAGTCTTGTATCGGCGAAACACCCCAGGTTGAGGTCATCAACTTTGCCGTCAACGGCTACGGCACAGCACAGCAGTATTTGGTGCTGCAAAACGAAGCCTTGGCTTACGCGCCTGATGTTGTGCTGCTGGCCCTCTTCACCGGCAACGATATCTGGAACAACAGCCGCGCCCTAGATGGCCACGGCGACCGTCCGTTTTACGTTTTGGAGAACGATGCCCTGGTTCTGGACAGGTCTAACCTCGAGCAATCAACTTTTGCTCTTCGCCAGCACTGGGCAACCGTAAAACATTTTTTCTATAACCGGCTGCGGTCGGTTCAACTCGGTCGCCGCGCCTACAAACAAATTCGATATGGCGGCGGTGCCGGGACCGATGACGTGCTGGGCCAGCTAAATTCAGGTTTGGAACCTGGCGTTTACCTGCCGCCAACCGAAGAAAGCTGGCGACAGGCATGGGCGGTGACAGAGCGCCTGATACAAGCCATCGCCGACGATGCCCAGACAGCGGGGGCGGATGTATGGCTAACAACGCTATCAACGCCGATCCAGGTGTTCCCCGATGCCGAAGTTCGCGACTCTTTTTCCCAACAACTCGGCATCATTGACCTGACCTATGCCGACCGCCGTATCGCCGCGTTTGCCCAGCAACAAAACCTGCCGATCGTCCCCATGGTTGATGGCCTTCGTGCCACGGCAGAAGCCCGCAATCAAAACCTGCATGGCTCCGGCAGGTTCGCCGGTGGTCATTGGAACAATCACGGCCATACGGCAGCTGCGGCGTTATTGGCCGAACCGATGTGCGCCGCGTATGCGCCTGGAGGACTTAGCGAGTCTAAGCCCCTACCTTAGTCAACCGCGCCGCGAAAAAACCATCCATACCGCCGTTTGCCGCCATGTGGCTCGGCAATGTGCGCAAATCACCGTCAGGCGTAATCCAGTCCGCATTCAGACCAAATTCACCAGAACTGAGCGGCGCACGTTGCAGCGTCGATATCTCTGATAAGACCCGTCCAACCACGCCGGGGCCTTCTTCCGGCTGCAACGAACACGTGGCAAAGATAATCGTGCCGCCTGGCTTCACCAAGGTCGCCGCATGACGCAATAACATGGCTTGGTGATGGCTCATGGATTGCCCATCATCCGGTGTGCGCTTCATCGGTATATCCGGATGGCGGCGAATCGTGCCCGTCGCCGAGCACGGCGCATCTAACAAAACCGCATCAAAACGCTCATCAGATGAAAACGCCAAGGCATCCACAATATGGGTTTCGGGCCGCATACCGAGCCGCTGCATATTCTCAACCAAGCGCTTCATCCGAGGCTGGCTTTGATCCAGTGCCGTGACATCAGCACCTTGCGTTATCAATTGCGCAGTTTTGCCGCCGGGCGCTGCGCACATATCCAACACCCGTTGGTCACTCACATCACCGAGCAACCTGACCGGTAGGGTCGCTGCCACATCCTGCACCCACCACGCACCATCGCGATAACCTTCAAGGCCTTCGACAGCACCCGATTTAACCAACCGAACCGATGCTGGCCCGACAACAGAGCCGCCAAGCCGGTCCGCCCATTTCGCTGGATCTCTTCGGATCGTGATATCCAAGGGCGCTTCAATTTGATGGGCTGCGGCGATTTGGTGGGCGGTCTCGGCCCCATAAACCGACACCCAACTGTCCATCAGCCAATCCGGCGTGTTCAGTACAGCCGCGTCTTGTTCGGCAATCAATGCGGCACCTTCACGCACACACCGCCGCAAAACCGCATTAACCAAGCCTGAAAATTTTCCAGGCCGAAGGGTCTTGGCAATATCAACGGCTGTCGAGACCGCCGCATGCGGCGCAACATCCAAAAACGATAGTTGGGCAATGCCAAGATGCAATAAGGCCGTCAGTCCCTTCGCCGAATCAGAGATGGGAGATTTTAGAAACGTTGCTAAAAGCGCATCAATCTGGCCGTGACGGCGTAAGGCGGTCAGCACCATCAGCCGCACGAATGCCCGGTCTCGGCTCTCCAGACGCGACAAGCCCTTTGGCATGGCAGCGTCCAGATCGGCACCGCGATCACGCACGTTAACCAACCATCGCCAAGCCAGGTGCCGGGGGGTTGTGATGTCGTCCTTGGCATTCATGGGCGTAGGTCATACCTTCGCGCCCGCTCCGCGTCTAACACGCATCTGCTTTGTTTTGATTTGAAAGAGTCCATCAGCCCATGCGCATTCCGTTTCATGCTGGACATACACTTGGCCTCGGGGCTGCTTTGATCTTACCGATTGGCCTTTATGCCGCGCGTGGGATTGCGCCTCTGTTTATTGTCATCACCGTTTTGACAGTCCTGACCTGGAAGAACCGGCGTCCAGAATGGCTGTCGATGATGAATCCGCTGAGTGCTGTCGTTTTGGCCTTGCCGATGTTGGCCTTTGCCTCGGCGCTCTGGTCCTTAACGCCGCTGGTCACCTTAGAGACCGCCGCCTCATTTGCTGCCAGCATGGTGTGCGGCATCATTATGGTGGCAACAGCGCGAAACCTAACAGTGCAAGAGCGTGCGACGTTTTTGACGTTTGTCATGTGGGGCGGGGCTGGCGGGTTCGCCTTAATGGCGCTGGATTTGTTTTTTGACGGCCCGGTCTACCGGCCCTTTATGATGGCAAAGGGTAAACCGTCACCCAGTTTCGACTTGATCAAAATATTCATGAACCCTGGCGCGACGGTTGCCGCCATTTACTCGTGGATTTGGATTGCAGCCCTTTGGGCCAGAGGGTATCGCTGGGTTTGCCTTATGGCTTTTGTCGCCCTGACGGCGACCGTGTGGCAAGCTCAGGCGGAGACGCCCATTGCGGCGATACTTGTGGGTGCGACTGCATTTGCTATTGCTTTTATTCTTCGGCGTTTTGCCACCAAAGCAGTTGGAGCCGTTGTTGTCGCTTCTATTATGGTCATGCCATTTGCCGTCGCTTCCCTGCCGCCCATTGGAACTTTGTTACAAAACATACCATACATCTCGCCATCATTAAGCCACCGCATCACCATTTGGCAAACAGCCGTAATCCATTGGCAAGAAAGTCCCATTGTCGGCCTGGGATTTGATACAACACGCTCACTGTACGGCAGTGAAGATAAGGTCATGTATTCTTTCAGATCCGCTGAAGGTAAGCATTTGATGAACAGTAACTTTGAGCCCATTCCGTTACACCCGCACAATGGGTTCATTCAAACTTGGTTGGAAATGGGTGCTCTCGGTGCGATAATTGTCGCCGCCATTGCCTGGCTCTTGTTTCAGAGTGTCGGTCGATCATCTCAGCGTTTGGATCGGTGCTTTGGCCAGGCACACCTCTGCGCAGCCATCAGTGTTGCCGCCGTATCATTTGGGGCGTGGCAAAGTTGGTGGCTCTGTAGCTTGTTACTAATGTGCGCCTTGATGACCGCCATCATTAGAAACTCAGCGAACGAACAAATATAAGTTCGAGGCGATTGGCTTTGGCCAAATCCCGGTTGTGCCAACTTGAATCTGACACTTCGACCCGAATGCGTCTCGCGCCAAAGATTGAAGGGCGTCTTCAGAAAAAAATGAAAGGATTTTGGGATCGGCCCACATGCGCCGCTTTTCCATTTGGCTAACGACGCGGCGAAATAGTCCTGGCACATAGTGCAGCAACGGAAGCCCCGTGTGATGCTCAACCGGGAAGAACTGATGTGGCACCGTAATGTATAAAACCTTGGCCACCCGTTTCGCTTCGCGCAGAAAATACACCTGATCAGAATGGCTGCCGACGTGCTCCAACACCGCGTTTGAGACCAATAAATCAAAGGTGTGGTTGTCAAACGGGAACGCATTTCCTGGTTCGATGCGGGTGAATTTTACTTTGTCCTGCAAGGCTTCTGGCAACCGAACGGATGTCAGGCCACAACAGGTGATGTTTTTCGGGTGAGGATACAATTTTTCGAAGAGATTGGCCGCATCGGTCTCAACATCAGAAACTCCGATATCGGCGATTTTGGCTTCGGGGTCAGGAGCAGCGTGGCGCATCAAGTCCTGAAACATGGCAGTTCTGGCCCTCAAGCCCAATCGTTCCGCGAAGGATCCGGGCGTCATCGCCTCATAGAAATGTGCGTCGCTCATATCAGGCCGTGAGGAAGACCGCGACCCACAATCAGGTCGGTCGGATTAGATTATAGCGGACGATACACCAGACCGCGCGAACACCATCGCGCCAGCCAATTTTTTTACCTTCTTCGTAGGTTCGCCCGTGGTAGGAAATGCCAACTTCGAAAATGCGGCACTTCGTTTGTGAAACCTTTGCCGTAATTTCCGGCTCGAAGCCAAAGCGATCTTCTTCAATGGGGATGCTACGAATAAGATCGCCACGGAACGCCTTATAACAGGTTTCCATGTCTGTCAGATTCAAATTGGTGAACATGTTCGACAGCAGCGTTAGAAACTTGTTGCCCACCGTATGCCAGAAAAACAAAACCCGATGGGGCCGATTGGACATAAACCGCGAGCCAAACACGACATCCGCTTTATCGTCTAAGATCGGCCCAATAACGAGCATGAATTCTGATGGCAAATATTCCAAATCAGCATCTTGAATAATAACAATATCGCCGCTTGTTCGCGCAATGCCCGTCCGCAAGGCTGAACCCTTGCCGGAATTAACGTCGTGATACACAGCGACAACGTCGCCCAGTTTTTCCTGTTCGCGCAAAATGTCGCGCGTGCCATCCGTCGATCCATCGTCGACAACAATAATTTCTTTGTCCGCAGGATCCGCAGCGCGAACTGCATCCAAGACGTTGGCCAATGTCGAGGCTTCGTTAAAACAAGGAATGACGACAGAAAGTTTCATAGGCACAATTGCGTTTGCATGTAGAATTGAACAGGGGACAATGGGTCGCGCGGCGACAATGTTGCCAAAGTCACAGACGGTCAAGGATTGTTCGTGCAACGCCACCCAATCAAAAGCGTGCATATTCGCTAAAATAAGCCATATCTAATCGACATATCCGTCATTCTAACTTTTGTGAGATGCTTCATGATGACACCCCATACATCGTCGGCCCAACCTGACACTCCATCAACACCAGAGGCTGCTTCGTTAGATCAGAACACCGAAGAATTGGCTGAAGATGCCAAGGAGGCTGATCAAGCGCCCAAGCCAGATCCAACCCGTTTTGGGGATTGGGAAAAAAATGGACGCTGTATTGATTTTTGAGCGCTGGTTAGCCCGCAACGAATCATAACATGAACACAGTTGTCTGAACCGCTCGAGCGCGGCATTGTTGCAATAACAAAGCAGCGTATTGCAATCTGCGATACGCCATACAACGATAATGGGGCTGACGGATGGGTCTACTTGACCGCATCGTGTCGCTGGTCAAGCTGGGCAAAGGCGCGACCAAATCCGAGCGTCGGGGCGACAAGGGGTTCGTGCCATCAGGAGAGGCCGATAGCGCCATCGCCCTGCGTATCCTTGTGTGTGCGTTTGATGGCCCGGATGGCGCTGACGTTGCCTCTCGCCTGTCTGACATGCTGGGCAGCCTTAAAGGCACAGAAATTCTCTACCGTAAGCAGGTGCTGAGTGGCGGCTCGAAGGGCACGTTGCTGGATCAGTTAACCCGCGCCGATGAAACGGCGGCCGATTGGCTGGCGTCAGAACGCGCCCATGTCTGCGTCTGGGGGTTCGTCAATGCAGAAGCCGATAACATCACGATACGGTTTTCGACACTCAAGTCCGATACGGATAGCGGATTTGGATTGGGCGACTCGTTAGTCCTGCCTTTCTTGATCGATGAGGATATGGCGAAAATCGTACACGGCGGCGCTGTTTGTGCTGGCGCCCTCGCAGCCCGGCGTAAGCAAGCGATCCTTTTACTCGGTGCCGAAGTGGATGACATTGCCGAATACATTGATGCCCTGCCACGCGGCTTAGAGCCGCATCAACAGGCATCAAGCCTGATATGCATCGGCAACATCATGCTGGGCGTCTACCAGTTGCAAGGCAGCCCAGGGTATTTGCACCATGGACTGCGCGCCCTAGAGGCCGCGACCTTAAAAGCCGATAAAGTGTCAGATCCTCTCTCATTCGCACTGGCCCAGAGCCACATGGCCCGCGCCCTGCAAGCCAAAGCAAGCCGCGAAGAAGGGACGCATTCCTTGATCGCCGCCGAAGACGCCTACAAAGCCGCAGCGGACGCGCTCGACCCAGAAGCCCATGCCAGCGATTGGGCGTTGGTCCATGTCCGTCTTGGCACATTGATCTTTAAGCGCGCAACGCGCGATGCAGAACCCAAGATCTTAAAGGGGGCCGCCGAAGCCCTGGACAAAGCCTTAAAGGTGTACAATCGGAAAACCATGCCGGGCCGGTGGTCCGAAACCATGAATCAAATGGGTGTGGTCTTGTTAGCGCTGGGCGGTGAAGCTGCGGGTTCCAAGATTTTAGAGCGGTCTGCGATGGCGTTTCGCAAAACCCTAGAGGTTCGCAAACGCGAGCTCGCCCCCATCTTGTGGGCACAAACCGCCAATAATTTGGGGGCCGCGTCTTTTGCATTGGCCAAACGGTCCAAAGACCCGAAGAATCTGATCGAAGCGAAGGCCTGCTTTGAAGGCGCGATGGAAGTTTACAACGAGGCCAATCAGCCGAAAAAGGCCAAGATCATTGAAAAAAACCTGCACAAAGTCGAACGGCTTTTAAACGCAACACCCACGCCAGAGGTGACCGACGATCAGCCGTAGGCCCTGATCGTCGCCATTCTATAAATGCTAGGCTGCTAATCTTTCCGGTTCTGGCGGTTTTCGATCAAATCATCCACCACAGCCGGATCAGCCAGCGTCGACGTATCGCCTAAGTTTGAGAAATCGTCTTCGCCAATCTTGCGCAAAATACGGCGCATGATTTTACCTGATCGGGTTTTTGGCAAACCCGGTGCCCACTGAATCCAATCCGGCGAGGCAATCGGGCCAATTTCCTTACGGACCCACGTAACCAGCTCTTTCTTCAAGTCATCTGACGGCGTCTCACCAGCGTTTAGAGTGACATACGCATAGATGCCTTGGCCTTTGATGTCGTGCGGTGCACCAATGACCGCAGCTTCTGCCACTTTGTCATGGGCCACCAACGCACTTTCGACTTCTGCTGTACCCATCCGGTGGCCCGAAACGTTAATCACATCATCGACACGACCAGTGATCCAGTAATATCCATCTTCATCACGGCGGCAGCCGTCACCCGTAAAATACTTTCCAGGATAGGTCGAGAAATACGCCTGAATGAACCGATCATGATCCCCATAAAGAGTCCGCATTTGGCCGGGCCACGACTCAATAATGCAGAGGTTGCCTTCGCAGGCTCCCTCCATCGGCTTGCCATCATTATCGACGATTTCTGGAAGAACGCCAAAGAATGGCCGGGTCGCCGAGCCGGGCTTCAGCATCGTCGCGCCCGGCAGCGGCGTAATCAAGATTCCGCCCGTTTCCGTCTGCCACCAAGTATCAACGATGGGGCAGCGGCTATCGCCAACCACTTCATGATACCACATCCAAGCTTCTGGATTGATCGGCTCCCCAACCGACCCCAGCAATCGCAGCGATTTGCGGCTGGTTTTCTTGACCGGCTCATTGCCATCGCGCATGAGTGCGCGAATGGCTGTGGGTGCAGTGTAGAAAATATTGACAGCGTGCTTATCGCAAACTTCCCAGAACCGCGATACGGTGGGATAGTTCGGCACGCCTTCAAACATCAAGGTTGTTGCGCCATTGGCCAGCGGCCCATAGACGATATAGCTGTGGCCCGTCACCCAACCCACATCGGCCGTGCACCAGTAGATGTCGCCATCGTGATAATCGAAGACGTACTCGTGGGTCATCGCGGCGAAGACCAAGTATCCGCCGGTCGTATGCAACACGCCCTTTGGCTTACCCGTCGATCCCGACGTATACAAAATGAACAGCGGGTCTTCAGCGCTCATTTCCTCGGGCGGGCAATCGGCTGACGCCGCAGCGACCACGTCGTCATACCAAACGTCCCGGCCCTCGACCCAGCCAATATCGCCGCCGGTGCGTTTGACGCAAATGACGGTGGTGGTACAGGGGCACTGTTCCAATGCCTTATCTGTATTTGCTTTCAGCGGGATTTTTTTGCCCCCACGCACGCCTTCGTCGGCGGTGATGACCATATTGCATTCAGAATCGTTAATCCGCTGCGCCAAGGCTTCGGGCGAAAAGCCACCAAATACGATGGAATGGATCGCCCCGATGCGGGTACACGCCAGCATGGCATAAGTCGCTTCAACGACCATCGGCATATAGATGCACACACGGTCGCCCTTCTTAACACCGCGCGCTTTCATGGCGTTGGCAAGACGGCAAACTTGTTCGTGCAGTTCTTTGTAGGTGATCTTGGCGTCGTCGGTCGGCTCGTCGCCTTCCCAGATGATCGCAACCTGATCGCCGCGGGTGGCCAAGTGCCGGTCGATGCAATTGTAAGAAACGTTCAGGGTGCCGTCTTCAAACCACTTAATGGAAACATCAGGTGCATCAAAGCTGACAGATTTTACTTTGCTGAACGGCTTAATCCAATCAACGCGCTTGCCGTGTTCGGCCCAGAACCCTTCGGGATCGGTGATAGATCGATCATACATTTCCAAATAAGCATCATTATCAACATGCGCACGTTTCGCCACGTCTGGGGCGACGGGGAAATTATGGGTTTCAAACATAGCAGATGATCTCCCTGATCGTATATTTTGGCCAGTTATTGGCTCATGTCATGGCTTAGGCGGCGCGCGTCCGCATTGAGCCATCTCAATTGAACCTCAATTATCGCAAAATCGCCGAAGGGGGCAAGGTATGGGGCAACATTCTGAGGAGGAATATTACGCTTTGATGCCACCCAACTCGCAAATCAAGGCCCAGGCCTCGTCATCTATGGGCATGACCGACAGCCGGCTTTGCTTCACCAGAGCTAAATGATTCAGGCGTGGATCATCTTTAACCATCTGCAACGTCACGGGCGTTTTAAGAGGCTTTAAGGCGGTGAAATCGACCATACCGAACTTGGCCTTCGGATCGGTTGGGTCTGGATAATACTCGCGGGCAACCTTCAGCGTTCCAACAACAGTCTTTTCGTTCACGGAATGATAAAAGAACGCTTTATCGCCTTTCTTCATGGCTTTCATGTTGTTTGCGGCTTGGTAATTGCGCACGCCATCCCATTCTGCGGTGCCCGCCTCCACATGATTATTCCAAGACCACGTCCCGGGTTCTGATTTCACAAGCCAATAGGCCATTGATAGTTTCCTTCCTGTCATTCCGACTCTTTACGGCAGTACTTTTTTCCACGGCGTAATGGTGACGCTTTCGAACAACCCCGCCACGGCGTAAGGGTCACTGGTGGCAAAGGTTTCGACGTCGGCTTTGGTGTCAGCCTCAATCACAACCAGGCTGCCAATCATGGTTTCATTGTCGTCCGCGAGCAGGGGGCCTGCGGCAAAAAGGGTGTCGCCCAGGCTTTTTAGGTGCTCAACATGAGCTGGACGGTTTTCCATCCGCACATGAACATGGTCGGGTTTGTCATGGCAAATCAGGGCGAACAGCATGGCTTGGCTCTCTATCGTTCTTTGGGTTGGTCAAATGTTTTCCGCATCGGGCATCGGTCTAGATAGCAACGATTGGATGGCACTGTCGACCGGCTCATTCAAATGCAAAATTCCAGCGACGGCTTTGGCAATTGGCATATCAACGCCCAGCCGTTCGGAGACTTCCGAAACAGAGATCGACGTTGCGACACCCTCTGCAACAGATCGGCGCTCGGCTAGAATGTCCTGCAAGCTGCGTCCTTGGCCAATGGCAATGCCCAACGAATAATTCCGCGATTGCATGGCATTGCAGGTCAGAGTGATATCACCCAATCCGGCCAGCCCCATCAAGGTTTCACGCTTGCCGCCCAAGGCAACGGTGAGGCGCGCAATTTCAGCCAAGCCGCGCGTGATCAGGGCAGCCCGGGCGTTATCACCCAAACCCCGACCGTCAACAATACCGCAACCAATGGCCAACACGTTCTTGACGGCACCGCCAATTTCGGCACCGACCGGATCATTGCTTGGATATATTCGAAAGGTCGGCGTCGCCAATGCTTTGGTGATGGCCAAAGCCAGAGTATTCGACGTGCTGGCCACCGTCACGGCTGTGGGCATACCGCGTGCCACCTCCGCAGCGAAGGTCGGTCCCGATAACACAGCAACGTCGTGTCCGGGGAGTGTTTCACCAACAACCTGATGCAGCAATGCGCCGGTGCCTTGTTCAATACCTTTCGCACAGACAATCAGCGGTGCGCTTTCTGCCATATCATCGGCAATAGAAGCCGTCACCGCGCGCAGATGCTGGGCGGGTGCCACCAACAAAACGGCGTCCGCAGTCCGCACGGCCTGTGCCGCCTCTGTGGTTGCGAGAATACCCTCATCCAATGAAACCCCCGGCAAAAACAGGGCGTTCTCATGGGATCGATTGATCGCATCGGCGACCTCTGGCTCGCGCGCCCAGAGCGTGACGTCTCGGCCTGCGCGACGTGCCGTCTGCGCCAGTGCTGTGCCCCAGGCTCCTGCGCCTAAAATACCAATCTTTTGCATGGCTCTGTTATGCCTCGGTCAGGGGTTAGGGCTCAAGCGTTGCATCATCACGCCTTAGCCCCAGCAAACGCCATTGGCGCTGCATTCGGATCAAGCGGCCACCGTGGGCGCGGCTTAAACCCAAGCGAATCATGGTCATTCGGATCACGGGCCAAGCGTTCAATAGCGGCCCAAGCAATCATTTGCGCATTGTCCGTACACAGCCGCGTCTCGGGCACGACCAGCGGGCATCCCAAATCCGCCGCCAATCCGTTTAGGCCCACACGCAAGGCTGTATTCGCCGCGACACCCCCGGCGCAGACCAGCGCCGTATGGTGGGCACCGTCCGCCGTCGCCATCGCCCAGCCATTGCGGGTCCGGTCCAACACAGTCGCAACGGCTGCTGCCTGAAAACTAGCAGCGATATCATGTTTGGTTTGATCATCAACCGGCTGCGCCTGCTTTTCGAGAGTTTGCCGAACGGCCGTTTTTAAGCCAGAGAAAGAAAAATCACAGCCCGCTCGGCCCGCCAAGGGCCTGGGTAAGGCAAAGCGTTTGGCATCGCCCGTGGTTGCAGCGTTTTGCACCGCAGGGCCACCGGGAAAGCCCAAACCCAGCAATTTCGCCGTCTTATCAAAGGCTTCGCCCAAGGCATCATCAATGGTTGCCCCCAAACGCCGATAGTCACCGACACCGCGCACAGATAATATCTGGCAATGCCCGCCTGAGACCAACAACAACAGGTACGGAAAGGCGACGGGCGCCACGTCTGGTGCGGTGAGTCGCGGTGACAAGGCGTGGCCTTCGAGATGATTGACCGCGAGGTATGGCAAGCCGTGGGCAATCGCGATGGCCTTGGCGGTCATGGTGCCGACGATCACACCACCGATCAGGCCTGGCCCGCCAGTTGCGGCGACGGCGGTTAAATCACCAAACCCAACACCGGCGCGCCGCATGGCCTCGGCCACCAAGACATCGGCGTGCTCCAAATGCGCCCGTGCGGCAATTTCTGGCACCACGCCGCCATAGGGCGCGTGGTCGTCTATCTGAGAGACCAGGGCCTCGGCCAGCACCGCCCCATCGCCACGCACAACAGCCGCAGCGGTTTCATCGCAACTGGTTTCCAGACCCAAAACAAGATGGTCAGATACATTAGGGTGTGGCGAGCCCATGGCGGTTCCTTTTATGATGAGCGGATCATACGCGCCTAAAACGCCACACCCAAGAACAAGTCATCTTCCCCAAGAACGGGCTTTTGTTTCATGATCTTTTTGATTACCCGCCCCCTGGCTGATGCTGCGGACCTGAGTGCCGCCCTCAAATCGCGCGGCCATTCAACCATCACCTCACCGCTATTTGACGTTGTTCTGCATGATGGGCCGACGCTTGATACAGATCGGTTTCAGGGCGTCTTAGCGACCAGCGCCAACGGCATCCGTGCTCTGGCCAACCGAACAAATCAGCGAGACTGCGCCATCTACGCCGTGGGCGATGCCACGGCCCACGAGGCGAAAACGTTGGGGTTTGCGTCTGTTCAAAGCGCCAGTGGCGATGTTCACAGCCTTGCCGCATTGATCGATCACTTGAACCTGCCCAAGGATCGCCCGTTCTTGCACGTTGCCGGAACAACGGTCGCTGGCGACTTGGCAGGCCACCTGGGCACCCTTGGTTACGACGTCGAACGCGCCGTTCTTTACGAAGTAAAAGCCGTTAAGCGATTAACTGAAGCGACCGAAGCAGCCCTTAAACAGGGCGATATCTTTGGTATCTTTGTCTATTCGCCCCGCACGGGCACCCTTTTGATCGAGGCGCTAAACCGTGCCGACATTGCAAAATGTAGCGAAACAATCACCTTATTCGTCCTATCAGACGCTGTTGCGGTCGCCTGTGGTTCCCTGCGTTGGCGCGCCGTCCGTGTTGCCCCGCATCCAACCACCGAAGATTTATTAGCCTTAATTGATAGCGGCGTTTGAATGGTGGGGGGTCAGCACGGTATAAAGGGTGATAGCGCGCGGGTCTGACCTGCGTTAGGCATACGGCATCCTTCTTCACCTCGGGAGTGGCGTGGAAAAATCCATGGCAGACAAAACCCCTAAAGATAACGCAACAAACGGCAGCGGTTCCGCGCCAGAAAACGCCAAGACTGAAACCGCAAAACCCGGAACGGCATCTTCGTCCGTGCCAAAATCAGGTTCGGCGAAGCCCGATGCAACAAAAGCAGCTGACGCGAAGTCTGCCAGCACGGCGACGAGTACGGCAGCTTCATCATCGAGCCCCGCGTCAGGATCAAAGCCCGCCGCCAAGCCCTCTGTAAAAGCAACAGGACCGTCAACGACGCCATCACCGCCGCGCAAACGCAGCGCTATGGGACGCGTTGTTTTGTGGCTGATTGTTCTGATCGCCGTTGCCATTGGCGGTGCCGCAGCATCCTTTGATTACTGGTGGGGTCATGTCGAGCCGCGAATTGCTGCCTACTTGCCCAGCGCCCAACAAGCCGATCCCCTTGCCGACTCTCAGTTCACAGCCCTTATGCAACGGGTTGATGCGCTGGAATTGTCTTTGGCATCAAACGCTATGTCGCCCGATGCCAATGATGCGATTGCCGATCTAGAGCGCGAACGACAAGCGGCGAGTGAAAAATTGGCAGAAGCATTGGTGCGGCTGAATACCGTCGAGCAAGCCGTTTCCGATGTTCGCTTATTGGCCGAAGCTGTCTCTCCAGGCGATGCCCGTTCTGATGCCGGTGAATCCTTGGCGCGCATCAATCAACGTCTTGTCGAACTCGAAGGATCAAATACCTCCGTTTCCGATTTGTCGTCGCGGCTGGAACAGCTTGAAAACAGTGCCCCGACGGGGCCGTCCCCTGACGCCCTGGTCAACGCACTCAGCGGACTGGAATCGCGCCTTGGTGCCTTAGAAACGCGCGAGGCTTCTCTGCCCCGCGCCGATGGCAGCGCGTTGTTGATTGCCCTGGGTGATTTGCGATCTGCGGTCCGGACCGGCCAACCTTTTGCCGATAGGCTGGCCGCTGCTGTCGCGGCGGCACCTGACATTCTCCCTGCCGATGCTGTTGCCGTTCTCCAACAACATGCCGCGTCGGGTGTGCCAACATTGGCTGGATTGCGGGAAAGCTATCGCGACACTGCCGCAGCCATTGCGCGGGTCCGCGCTGTGCCAGAAGAGACGGATTGGATGTCACAAGTGCTGGGTAAAGTAACCTCGCTCGTCTCTGTGCGCCGCATTAACGGTGCCGAAGAGGACTCGCTCGATGGTCGGTTATCGATTGCCGATCGCGCCCTTGCATCCGGCGATCTTGGGGCCGCCGTCACCGCCTTGACCGGCCTGACCGGAAACCCCGCCGCAGCGGCGGCGCCCTGGTTGGCTGATGCGCAGTCTCGGTTGGATAGCGAACGGGCGTTGTCGGTTCTGAATGTTAGTGCCGTTTCTGTTCTGCGCGCCGGGTAACGGCTATGATCCGCATTGTTGTTTACTTCGTTGTTGTCACACTGATTGCCGCTGCAACCGTTTGGCTGGTTCAAGAACCTGGCTCCATTCGGATGGAATGGCTGGGTTATGAAATTACGACCTCGGCTGCCTTTCTCATCGCCAGCATTCTTGTTTTTGCCATCGTGGTCGCCGGACTGTATCGGGGCTGGGGATACCTTCGAAATGCCCCGCATCGGATCGGTGAGGCTTGGAAACAACGGCGCCGTAATCAAGGCTATCAGGCGCTAACCCGAGGCATGGTTGCCGTTGCCGCAGGCGATGCCGACGAAGCCAAAAAACAAAGCCGCCGGGCTGACTCGTTGCTGCAAGATCCGCCGATCACCATGCTGCTGTCGGCCCAAGCGGCGCAACTTGCTGGCGACGAAAGTGCAGCACGGCGCTTTTTTGATGCCATGACCGACAATCCAGAAACGGCTTTTTTGGGTTTACGCGGTTTGCTCACCCAAGCCATGAAAGCCGGTGATACAGATAAGGCGCTCGAGCTTGCGAAACGCGCTTATCGGCTGAAACCTCAAAGCGCTTGGGTTGTTGACGCCTTGTTCGATCTGCAAACGCACAAAGGTCTGTGGCTTGAAGCGCAGGTCACGGCAGAACAAGCCGGACGAAGCCGATTGCTCGGCACGACCGCAAGCCGGTCACGGCGGGCGAAGTTAGCTGTTGAAACCGCCTTGGCTGCAAAGGCAAAGGGTCATGATATGGCGTGGCGCAAGGATGCCCAAACTGCCATGGACTTAGACCCAGACCTCATCCCCGCCGCCTTGGAATTGGCCCGTGCCACGCTGAAAGCTGGCAAGCCAAGGAAAGCGGCGACGATCATCGAACGCGCCTGGACTCGCCAGCCCCATCCCGATTTTGTGCCGCATTACATTGATGCGCGGGGTGCCAAAGATGCGTTGTCGGCCGTCAAAGCCACCGAGAAGCTGGCGACCTTCAATCGCACCCACCCAGAAAGCTATTTGATGGTCGCTGAAGCAGCGATTACCGCAGAACTTTGGGGCGAAGCCAGAACCCAACTAACAAAACTAACAGCGGATTATTCCCCCTCTGCGCGGGCGTGTCGTTTGATGGCAACGCTGGAAGAAAAAGATGGCGGCTCGCCAGAAGCGATGCGCGATTGGTTGGTTCAGGCGTCGTTGGCCGATCCAGAACCGTCGTGGGTTTGCGATAGCTGCGGCAATGCCGTTACTGAATGGTCTGCGGTCTGTGGTAACTGTGGCACGTTTGGGACCTTTGATTGGAAAAGTCCGCCGCATGTGTTGGGCCTGCCCGGCGCGCCAGAACCCGTCACGAATGCGCTGCCAGCACCCGTTGCAACCACAAACTCGACAACACCCGCGTTGCCGCCCGCCCGACAGTCTTAACGAACGTGCGCTCAGCTGCGGCACCTTTGATAACAGGGTAAATGCGGTGACGCTTCCTCTGACCCTTCATGGTTTCACTGGCAACGCTGCGGCGTGGCATGCCGTCTGTTCGTTGTTCCCTGAACGACCCCTGGTGCAATCTTGGGCTCATGGGGCGGCGCGGGAAGCGCAAGGCGGGTGGTCTGTTGAGCGGTGCATTTTTAAAGAGAAATCAACCGTTGTTGGGTTTGCTCAAGCGATGATCCGCCCCGCCCCGTTGAAAGCGGGCCGCCTTGTTTGGATTGCCCGCGGACCCGTTTATGACAGCGCATCAGATCCATCGGCGGGCTGGCCACAGTGGTCCCAAATGGCCACGTTGTTGCGCGAAAAATACGGGTCTGGGCTGGGTGACTATCTGCGCATCGCCCCACCGTTTTCAGAGGACCTTCATGCGCCTGTACCAGCCGGGTTTGCCATCACCCCAATGGGTGGATGGGCCTCAGCGATGATGGATTTGTCGGTGGGCTTGGATGATCTCAAAACCGCTTTGAAAGGCAAGTGGCGCAATGGATTAAACAAAGCCGAGCGCGTCGGCGTTGTCGTTTCCAACCATCGTGATGCGGGCTCCGTTGATGCTTTCGCGGATGCCCATGATACCTTTATGGCGGGCATTGGCGCGGATGGCTCAGTCACCGGCGCGTATATCAAAGCCCTTCATCGCGCACAGGGCGACGGATCAGACCTTACCGTTTTTAACGCTGAGTATGAGGGCGCTATTGCCGGGCGATTGCTGACCTGCCGCACCGGCGACCGCGTCGAATATCTCGCCAGTCACATGACCGATGCCGGTAAAAAGGCCAGCGCCGGTCAGGCCCTATTGTGGGCCGCGGTCGCGGACGCGCACAGTGGCGGCGCCCCAGAAAACGGTGCCAAATGGTTTGACGTCGGCGGTATGGACCCAGATCGCACCCCAAAAGGCATCTTTGATTTTAAAGATGGCCTGCGCGGCAGCACCTATCGGTTGATGCCAGAGATTGATTGCTGCGGCGGGCCGCTCGCGCGATTGATAAAATCACACACCGACGCAGCCCGCGCAAAGATGGGGGCCTGACCACCATGTCACTTCGTCACTGGCTTGCGGCTCCGGCGTTGGTTGCCCATCGCACCCGCCACATGATGCGCCAGCCTAGTCTGGGTTTTAGGTCCGTGTTGTTTCATGCGACGCCAACCATAGCACCGTTTGTTCAAACCATTGATGCCATCGAAACCCACCACGGTTTTGTTGATCCGAAAGCCGCTTTCGCCACCACCGAAACTCGCCATCACAAAGCGCCTGTCTTGCTGACCTTTGATGACGGCCTGCAATCGAATTACACCGTCGCCGCCCCAGTGCTGGAAGACGCGGGCGCGGGCGCAATCTTTTTTGTCTGTCCTGGTTTGCATGACTTGCAAGGCGACGATCAGAAAATCGCCGTTGCGCAAAATGTGTTTCGGGGCAACGCCAGCCCAGCCTCTGTCGAACCGCTCATGACTTGGGATCAGATTGCCGACTTGGCGGAACGCGGTCACGTCATTGGCGCCCACGGCATGACGCACACGCGCCTCTCCACCTTATCCGGCGATGCTTTGGCCGAAGAGATTGAACAGGCGGGCGCTGTCATTAAATCGCGCATCGGGGCGCAGCCCGATTGGTACGCCTGGGCCTTTGGCGACATTGATAGTATTTCGGCAGGCGCCATGGCCGTGATCCAAAAGGCGTATCCGTATTGCCGCAGTGGCATCCGAGGCCTGAACGAACCAGAGACATCCCCCCACGCCGTGCGGGCCGAGATGATCGACCTGAATAGCCCAGGCCCCTATCAGGCCCTGGCGCTAGAGGGCGGCTTTGATGGTCGTTACGCCAGCGCGCGCGTCCGGCTTGATGAAATAACAAACACCGCTCAAGGCTCTTGAAACTCGAACCTTGAATCTGGCGGCACTTGGCCGTAGTGTCCGCGCCGTTGGATTTAGCCGCTGTTTGAACGCGTTAAATCTCTCGGGCCGCCTTAGCTCAGCTGGTAGAGCATCGCATTCGTAATGCGGGGGTCGGGTGTTCAAGTCACCCAGGCGGCACCATTTCTTTTCAAGGGTTTAGCCTGACTGCCTTGCGTGCGCGATGAGGCCACTGTGCCCAAATCGTGCCACTGGTTTTCTACAACATCTTGATCGTCGTCGTTCAACGCAGCGATGGCCCGGTCTTGATAATCGGGGCCAAGGTGCGCATAGCGTTGCACCATCTCAAAGCTCTTATGCCCGGTTAGGTGCATCACCTCATAAAGCGGTATGCCCTTCTGGACCAACCGCGATGCAAATGTGTGCCGCAAATCGTGAAACCGAAAATCGTCAATACCAGCCCTTCGACAGGCCGACTTAAACGATCCTTTCACACACAAGATTGACTTGCCGCCGTAAGTAAAAACCGGACCCATTTTCTGTGAATCCAGGCCAACAAGAACCCGGCGCGCCCGATCTGTCAGACGCACCGTTCGGTCTTCACCATTCTTGGTGTCGAGAAACGTAACGGTGTTACGATCTAGATCAACAGATCGCCAATCTAAACCCAGCAACTCACCACGCCGACCGCCGGTATCAACGGCCACGGCAATGATGGGGCGCAAATGAGATGTTGCCGAGTCCAGCAATCGCTTTTCCTCTGCCCTCGTCAGCCACCGGCTACGCCCCTTTGAAGGTTTTAATTTTGGGAAAGGCGGCACCGTCGCCAAAAACCCTTCCTGATGAGCTTTGTTTAAGATTGCCCGAAAATCACAGCCATGTTACGCAACACCGTTGCTTCTTTGACCGTCTTCAGCCGCTTTGAGGCATAGTCTTGCAAGCGAGCCGTCGTGAGATCGGTCAGATGTAAATGACCAAACTCATTGAGCAAGCGTTGCAGGTCCAACCGAACCCGATTGTGATAATCCACAGGGTTTCGATTCTGGCACACTTCGCCATACCGCAAGAGGGCGTCACGAAACGGCGTTTCGGGAATCACATCAAAATGCCGTTCCAAAAAGCTCTCCTGTTGCCACTTTGCCACAAGGCCTTGGGCTAAGGATTTATCCGAAGTCCCAGTGCTTTTGCGGTGCCTTTGACCGTTCTGGTCGTACCATTGTGCCCACCAGTTTGGTGAGCCTTTGCGTTTGAAGATACGCATGGTTGCCCTTTCCTTTCATGTGAGGATCGGGCGCTGTCGCACCTCTTAGCCTCATCTGCATGGACGATGATGTCAACGATGTCCCAGCGCCGCAGACGCGGCCCAAGATCAACGTAGGGGATCGCGAACCCGGTGAAGGCCTCCACCGACACGCACAACCACGCTGCCGCCTCTTCACGGGTCAGGTAACGGCGTTCTGGGATGGTGGTTTCAACGGTCAATGGTTCGCGCCTCGGATCAGTGATGTTCCGAACAGGCATAACCCCGTTAACAACGCCGGCCCGCTCTTTAAAGCAAAAAGCAGTTTTAATTTTTTCTTTCGGGTCTCTTTAAAGAGGCAACAAGGCCGGACTAAATACGAACGCAATACCCTAGGGGTTCGTCGCCTCGCATAGAGTCGCGAACCGTAGGGGCCTTCGTCAGACGGGCTGCTTGGGTTAAAGGTCTTTTGCATCCCTTCACATAGGTCGGACCATGACCCTAGGGGAAGATACCCTATAGCTAGGGTATGGGGCCAACCGAGCGACCCTAGTGTCACAAAAACCCGACCCCTAGAGTCAGCGATTCGCGTTGGGGCGTTCAGCGCACGCCAATCAGGCGAAACGACCAACGCTGGGTTTTCACGTAACGTCATGGGCATTCTACACCTCTGTGCGAATCGAGAGATCAGATTTGCAGACATCACGTACAGAATGCGAACACATAACGTATACGTTACGTGTCGATCACGAAAATTCAGGTAAATGCAATTTTCTTTGTTAACGGGTCGGCGAATCATCATTTGACTCGTATACGACGTCACAGGTTCACACGTCCTTCCCGTTAACGCGTGTTAACGGGAAATTTCAGGAAAATTCAAAACTAGGCACTTTTTCTGGCTACACACCCCTTACAACTCTTTGGTTCCTGAATTCCCATCAAATGTCCTAATGCGGCTACGCCAAGTTCGGGCACATTTCCTGTGCGCCAATACTAGCGTTTAACAAATGGAGTACAATTCGATGATTAAGAAATCAGGCGGTGGCCAAAACGTTCCCAAGGCTGTGTATAATCAAAATTCGCAACAGCCGAACCCGAACAAGGGCACGTCAGGCACCAACATCCATTATGACAAAGCCCAAGGGCATCGAGGAACCCAAATAGCAGGAGATGCAAAGAAGTAAGGAAACTGTCGCGAGTGCCATCGCCTACGTGGCGGTGGCATTCTTTTAGAGAGTGACGCAAAAATCGTTTCGTAATTTCCAAAAAAGTCATTCATCGTTTGGCCTGGGAAAAGATTTGGGTTGTCGACAAATATTTGGCCAATTGAATCCAGATACTTCAACCCGAAATAAATGACTTTCATGTCTTTCTCTTTTTCTGCTGGCAACAGCCGGTCAAGTTTTGTCCGTGACACCGTTCTGCACAAATCAATGAAGGAGTCGGGAGAGGGAAATGCGTCCCCATCTAACCAGCGGTTCAGTTTTTTATACTCCGTGTTGTCGTGCGCTCCCTCGCCCCCAAAAAAATATCGAACGAGATCAGCAAGGCTCTCAGGCTTATAGGTCGCTGCAAGCTGCCGCAGGAGACGAGGCATTGGCTTTTCGATTTGACCGTCAGCCCGTTCCCGCGGAAGGAGCGTTATAAATTTTGACTTTCCGGGGTCAGATCCGAGCTCCGCAAGAAAGACTTGTTCAAAACAGGCGAACACAAATAGCAGTGATGTCAGCCGCAACGGTACGGCACATTGGTAGTAAGCCTCTTTGTTTTCGCTCTGCCGCAATCGGGGTTCCAACTCGCGCCAATCAACATAGGGCGCGATAACGGAGGCCTTCGCAATGTCGGCCGCCCTTTGGAAATTGGTGGCGTCCCAAGCTATCAACATCGCCTGTGACGCATCATCTAATGCGAACAGGCCGTGCCGCAGAGCGTGTGGTATTTCACTGCCGCCATCATGAGGGTTAGTTGCGTAAGAGCCCTCAATCAGTTCGCGCCAAGAATTTGCCGTCAAGTACGCCTGAAGCAACGTGATTTCTTTGCGGTCAACTGCCGCATCAAGATCAGCGCATCGCTTGCGAATTCTTGCCTCGACATCGGGCGCAATTTTGCCGATCTCGACAAGGAGCTTCTCATTGGAAGCATCGCTCGCAGTCCCTTCCGCGATCTTTTTTATTGTCTTGCGATCAAGGGGCGTTAACAGCGCGTTGTACAACATGCTTACGGGACTCAAACCGAGGAGTGGGCCGAGTATTTGGACTGGAGGCGGAAGAAGTATCATTGGCTGGTTGACCTTTCGATCCTCTAAAATCCGCACCGCCAAACGAAGAAAGGGGTCGGCAAGCCGACCCCTTATTTTTCATCGTAAAGATTTATTACGACTGTGCTCCATACCGATCAGCATCTGCTACGTTGCTGTGAGCCTCACGATTATGGGTTGACCTACTACACTTTGTCAACAAGCATAACGATATTATTTGGAGGAAATACACGTGAGAAATGATCTTAAAGCGCCTTTTCGGTATCGGCTTGGCATTGATGTCGGGGTCGCTTCTCTTGGCGTAGCAATCTTATCGGTCGGTGATGCAAACGGAATTGACGACAAGGACAAAGTCACGAGCATCAAAGGTGGGTCTGTCAAAATTTACCCGCTACCCGAAGGCGCGGAAGAGCGCCGCCAAAAACGCGGCATGCGCCGCAATATTGAACGAAAAGCGCGGCGCCTTGATCGGCTTTCTAACGTTCTTGCAGATAACGGCGTTGGCTACCGGCGCAAAGAAGCAACAAAAACGCTATTAGACCTTTCGCCCATCAAACTGCGCGCACAAGCCTCTCGCCAGCAAATACCCTTAGACCATTTTGCCCGTGGCTTATTGCATATGGCACAACATCGCGGCAGCAGCGCGATAAGGGAAGCGTCGATAAAAGACGAAAATGAAGCACGGCAAACCGCTGAAGGCATCAAGACCCTACGGGCGGAGATGGCTGCCAAAGGATTCACCACGTACGGACAGTATTTGCGTTGGCGCGAAAAAGCAAATAAGCCGACACGGATCAATCCCAATAAAGACACGATGCTGACGAACAAGGGAAATTACGTCTTTTACCCAAGTCGCGAAATGCTCCGTGAAGAGTTTGATGTCATTTGGCAACAACAAGCATCATTTTACCCTGACACACTAACCGACACACTTCGCGCCGCCGTTGAAAATGAGCTATTCTTTCAGCGCGCCGTAACGTCGCCTCCACCCGGAAGATGCCCCTATTTTCCTTCGGAAACTCGCCTCGCAAAGGCGTCCCGTCTTTTTCAAATACGCCGCATTTACGAAGAAACAAATCACCTTCGCTTTTCCAGCAAGAATGGCGCGCCCATTGAGTATGGAATCGACCAACGCGATATGATCGTCCAACGCTTGATGTCTGGCCAAGATCTGACGTTTGCCGACATTAAGAAAGCCATCGGGTTACACCCGACAGACAAAGTAAGCCTTGAAGAATCAAAAAGCCGAAAGGGTATTTCCGGTTATCCATTTGATCGGGGCTTTGGCGCAGAGAGTTCGCTAGGCTCTCTCTGGCTCGACGCCAGCGATGCAACAAAAGACTCGATTCTGGATATTATCGCCACGCAGCACGACGACCAAAAAGCGATGCAAGCCTTAGTCAAATTGTTTGGTGGCGACCAAATTGCTGCTGAGCGCGCCCTTGAAACATCGGCCCCGTCTGGGTGGGGGCGAATGGGGGAAACAGCGACCGAGAAAATCCTCCTTGAGCTAAAAAAGCTGTCGTGCCCGCGCGCGTTGCAGAAGACCGCGCAGGGCTCGTTCACGCCGCGACACCTGATGGTGAGGTTTTCGACCGCCTACCGTACTATGGAAAGGTTCTTCTCGGCCACACAGTACCGCCAATGTGGGTCTCAGATTATCGGCGCGATACGGACCGTCCACCTCATACCGATGTAAATGAAGAAACATTTGGACGCATTCCAAATCCGGTCGTGCATCTCGCCCTCAACCAAATTCGGCAAACCGTCAATGCCATCATCGATAAATACGGTCTGCCCGAGACAATTCATATCGAATTAGCGCGCGACCTAAACAAAAGCGCCAAGGCTCGCGCTGAAATTGAAGAGATAAATAAAAACAATAAGGCGACTTCTGACGCCGCCGCAAAAGACCTTCGAAAACACAACATCCCTGTTAATCGCACCAACATCCAAAAATACAAACTCTGGAAAGAACAGGCCGGTCTCTGCACTTATACGGGCGATCCGATTGGCCTAAGCGATCTGTATTCCGGCGAGATTGACGTTGATCATATCTTGCCGCGATCCAAGACTTTTTCTGATTCGATGGCCAACAAACTGGTCTGCTTTCGGCGCGCCAACGCCGATAAAAGCAACCGCGCGCCGTATCAGGCTTTTGCTGACAACCCAGACTATGACTGGTCTGCCATCATGCGCAGAGCAGAAAAACTTCATGGAAATAAAAGCTGGCGATTTGAAGCGGCTGCGATGGAGCGATTTGAAGATGAGGGCGCCTTCCGCGACCGATACGGCAATGACAATTCCTATATTGCCCGACTTGCGCGGCAGTATCTCTCGGTTCTTTACGGCGAGCCCAGTAAAGTCATCGCCGTCAGCAGCCATATTGTCGGCCTGTTGCGGGCGAAGTGGGGGCTGCAAAGCATCCTTGGGTCAAAAAAATCCGGTAAAAAGGCCCGCGATGATCATCGCCATCATTTTGTCGATGCGCTGGTCACGGCCTGTGCGTCTCGCTCTATGATCCAACGAATTATGACCGAGGCGGCTCGCTGCGAGCGGGAGGGATTAGAAGACTTTGTAAAGACCATCGAACCACCGTTTGGCACATCGCGTGAATTCGTTGCCGCGACCCAGGACGCCGTAGAAAATTGCGTTACTGTGTCTCGAAAACCGGACCACGCAACCACAGGCCAGCTTCACGAAGATGGATTGAGAGGCATTGTCGACGGACCTGATGCGAAGGGCTCTTATGTCTGCAAAATTCGAAAATCGCTTGGTGACTACAATAATTTAGCGGCGCTTCGCAAGCCGACCATTAAGACAACGCTGCCGGACCTTGGCGAAATTTCACAGGCCCGCAGCACGCTTGAAAGCCTTAAAGAGTCAATCACACGCTATTGCGACATCGCAACAGCACAATTGGAAGCCGAACGCCAAGCCGACATCAACACAGGCAAGAAGGGCAAAAATGTCTCTGAAAACGCCATTTATACCCGCGCCGTCCGTCTGCATAAAGATGGCGGGGGGGCATCATCATTCACCTTGTATGAAAATCAAAAGCTGGTGAACATCCGGCGGGCGAAAGACGGCAACCGCCCAACCGGTGGATATATCAGCGGTCGCAATCATCGAATTGAAATTTATGCCGACGCCACTGGAAAAGTAAAATGGCAGTGCATTTCAATGCTTGATGCCAACAATCCAAACTTCGTCTCGGAATCGTCGCGACCGGATCACGCGCTGATGTGGAAAGCCCATAAAGAAGACACGCTGGAAATTGACAACCCCGACGATACAGATCAGCGCATTCGTGTTGTCATTGCTAAATTCAGAGAATCCGCAATCGGTATTGTTCCCGTGATGGACGCGCGCGATTCAAAAGAAAGACTCATGTGGGAAAAAGGACTTTCTTTTTTTTGCCAGCACCGGGCACAGCGCATTGTTACAGACCCACTGGGCGATATTAAGTGGCGGTTCCCGGCCTTACCCAAAACAGGTAAACTGGCACCAGATCAATGAGCTGGCGGATTATTGATATTGAACAAGACGGGCGCTATTTGCACGCCGAACGGGACTGGCTTGTGATTGAAGAGAACCGCGCTGAAATTGGGCGTGTCCCGCTTACCGATGTGCAGTCTGTGCTCGTTCATGCCGGACATGCGACTTATTCACATGGATTACTGCTTCGGTTGGCGGCTCACGATATTCCGCTTGTTGTCTGCGATCACCGTCATGAGCCTGTTTCTGTGGTTCTGCCCCTCAGCGGTCATCATCAACATGCCGGTCGTATGCGCACCCAAATGGAAAGCTCCCTGCCTCTCCGAAAACGTATTTGGCGTGACTTGATTAGACATAAAATTGATGAGCAGGCGCGTAGCATCGTATCCATCGATAGGGACGCAAGTGAAGCCTTAAAAAAGTTAATCAACCAAGTCCGATCTGGTGATCCTGAAAACGTAGAAGCCCGCGCTGCGCGGTATTACTGGCCTCGGCTTTTTGGCCCAGAATTCCGCCGCAACCGCGACCAGTCTGGGCTTAACGCGCATCTAAACTACGGCTATACAATATTACGGTCTGCGCTAGCGCGCGCCATCACAGCCGCTGGCCTCACGCCTTCAGTTGGGGTCTGGCATACTAATGCCCGCAATAATTTTTGCCTGGCCGATGATTTATTAGAGCCCTTGCGTTGCGGGTTGCCCCCAAGGCCGGAATGTCTAAGCTCGTCTATTAGAACGCAATCACGCCATGCTGGTTGCGGGTTGCCCCCAAGGCCGGAATGTCTAAGCTCGGTCACGGCGATGTAACGCAATCGGTCATGTTGCGGGTTGCCCCCAAGGCCGGAATGTCTAAGCTACTGTGCTGAAACGTCAGCGTCAAGACGCCGTTGCGGGTTGCCCCCAAGGCCGGAATGTCTAAGCTACGAGAGACGGGGTGGTATGTGACACTCACGTTGCGGGTTGCCCCCAAGGCCGGAATGTCTAAGCTTTCAGATAATTCTTCAACATAGCCATCTAAGTTGCGGGTTGCCCCCAAGGCCGGAATGTCTAAGCTTGCCGCTCTTTTTCATTCCCCTGTCCTGATGGTTGCGGGTTGCCCCCAAGGCCGGAATGTCTAAGCTCGAACGCGCGAGACTGTCGAGCGGCGTATGTTGCGGGTTGCCCCCAAGGCCGGAATGTCTAAGCTATCAACCGGCGTTCCGGTTGGCGGC
>Ga0222663_1000194_pt1 | contig 35753 bp, 34 predicted proteins | sample AntAcemetagen602_FD_179852 | JGI IMG/M metagenome (GOLD analysis project Ga0222663, IMG submission 179852) | Saline water microbial communities from Ace Lake, Antarctica - #602 | ecosystem: Environmental > Aquatic > Non-marine Saline and Alkaline > Saline | place: Antarctica: Ace Lake... | reverse complement strand
AGCATAGCGATTAGCAACATCAAAAAATCCAAGCTGGCTCATATTTTGTCCTCATAATCTCAACGTTGTGATATCGTGATTCTATCAGATCAATGAGTGGAGTGGGTATTTTTAGAGATGCCCTTAAAACAATCGGCACGACGGCACCCGCAAATCCTGCGGCGACCATGGCCATGACCATGGAGATCATGATGACCAAGACCAAACCCAATGATCCGCTCCAAAAATAGACCCCAACACCACACGTGACAGCCACAGCCACGCCGTTGACCAAACCAACATTCAGCTCCTTGAACATGACATGAAACCATTGGCGCGTTGAAATCTCACGCAATGCCAAACCACGCATGGTAACGGCCAAGGCCTGAGCGCCTGCATTGCCCGATTGACCGGCAACGACCGGAAGTAAAACCGCCAAGGCCGTGAACTGGGCAATGGTCGCTTCAAATAACCCTACAACGGCCGCCGCCATAAACGCCGTCAGCAGATTGATCTGTAACCAAGGCAACCTCCGGCGCACGGCAAACAGTGGCTTCGACAACGCCCGCTCATCTTTACTCGCACCCACCATGGTTTGGATATCGGCGGTGGCATCGGCTTGAATTGTGCCGACCAACGCCGCGTGTTGAATCACACCAATCAGAACGCCATTCAGATCAACGACGGGCAAATCCGCCAAGCGATCACGCTCCAACAATTCCACGACTTCATCCTGAGAAGAGACTGGATTGACGTAGGCGGTGACTGATTGAGCAAGGTCTTGAAGGCGCTCTTCTCCGTCTGCAACAGCAATATCTTGGATGGACACCTTTGCCGAAAGGCGGTTCTCCTCATCGATCAGAAAAAGGCTTCGGGCGTTCTTGGAGCGAACCTCACGCAATTGATCAATGGCTTGCGATGCCGTCATTGTTGTCCGGAACACAGCTTCAACAGGATTCATGAGCCGACCTGCACTGCGGGCCGGATAGCTCATTAATTTTCTAAGATCAGACGCAAGGTTGGCGTCCATCTGCGCCAGATATTTATCGCGATCGGCATCAGCCAAGGCGGTCAGTAGCAGAACAGCTTCATTCGGCAAAAGGTCGCTCAACAGTGCCACAGCGCGCTCATCCGGAAGCTTGTTCACCAACCGTGCGGCAACCGGGGTCATCAGCCGTCGCCATACTGGAATCAGAACCTCTAGCCGCTGGCGTGAAATGGCACCAACGGCGTCTTCGGAGGGCATAGATTCCAAAAGGCGAGCTGCATCCCAGGGATGGTCTAGAAGGAAACGGCGCTCTAGGCGTTCGATGGCTGCGTCTAAGCTACCCGTCATGACGGACCTCCGATTCTGATCTAGAATTACGCATTTCAGCAGACTGAAAAATCAGACCAAGAAGACCAACAAATGTAATGAAGCAACCACTGAGAAGATGGGACAAGATGGAATTTGACGCCAACCCAACAGAGTGTTGGCCTGCGGCAACAATGCCACGACGAACCAAATTGCGCGATAGCGTGCCAAGAAAATTACCTTTGCGACCGACAACCGCCAAAATCGTATGATCATCCCAATCCGGCAGGTTTAGAACGGAAGACAATGTTGCCCGATTTGAAATGGTAGGCGGATCCGTTTGCACCAAATCTCGTAAAACTGCTTTACCATCATTTTGAATGAGTTGCGATATCCGAATGACGCCAATAAATCGACCCGCATCGTCAACAACAAATAACTCATCCCCTTCAGGGCGTTTTTTTTGCTTTGCGTATTTCAAGGCCTCGGAAACTGTGTGCGATAAGGGCAACGGCGATATGCGCTGATCCATCCAAGCGCCAACCGACGCTGGCGGATGATTAAGCGATATTTTAAAGTCCCGCACCAAGTCTTTGGGCAAGGCATCCAAAATAATCTCTCGGTTATCGTCTTTGATGACTCTTAAAATACTCGCCGCATCCAAAAACATCATGGTTTGCAAAATGTAGGCCGCGCGATCCACATCGATCTGAATAAGGAATTGTGCGGCAATGAAGGGCGTCATACGGCCTAAGGCCAACGCAATCGCATTGCCGGGCAACACGTTAATCAGGGCGGTTGCGTCATCGATCTCAAGATTCTCTAGGACGCGCGCCGCCGCGCTCGGGTAGCGTTCAATAAAGGCGACGCTGAGAGGCGAGGCATCAGTCATCGGTTAGCCCCTCCCCTTTGAGGGTAATTTTTGACGTAAAGTAAACATCACCCGGCACCATCGACCGGCCATCGGGCGTCTCCAAAACAACGCCCGTTGCTGTGAACTCCAACACCTTTCCTTCGTGATCACCGATGGCCACGATTTGCCCCAGGGAATACTGCTGTTGCAAGTAGTGGGCACCCATCAGGTTGGTCGCAAGGGGTCGAGCGCCCAATCCAAAAGCGAGCGCCATGCCACCCATGACTGACCCCATGGCAATGGCAACAATCACAATAAGAAAAGAGACGTCGATACCAATTTGCTCAATACCAACAATACCCGCCGTCAGGAACGTGACCCATTGAGCGGTGGCACCAATCAATTCACCGTGCGCAACGCCCATAGACGATAGAGTTGTTGCAACCAAATCCCGAATGGCCGCACCCAAAAGATAGCCAACGAAGATAATCAGCGTGCCACCAAATATCTGCGGCAAATACCCAAAGATGACAGCCAACCAGGACGAAAATGTATCAAAGTCTGCAACCTCGGCAGCGAGCGTGATAGAAAAGAAGATGATCAACCAGTAGACCACACTTCCGATCATCTGAGCCGCGCGAGGGGACAACCGGAAGGTTGCCAATCGTCCGGTCGGCATGATCGTTTCGAAAAGGCGATTCAGGCCATCGCTTAATCGTATTGATGTTGCGCGCAAGGCGCGGGCAACAAGCCAGCCAATTAAGAGCACGACGGCGGCGCCGACGAGTCCCGGCAACGCTGCAATCAAGTCAGACAGCAATTCCATGCCAGCCGTTTGTATGTTGGTTAGCCAAATTGAAGCGTCTTCCATTTATTTTCCCTCCTGGGGGATACGTGATCAATCCCAAGCTCTTTTATTGGTGTGTCCGAATTTTCTGATACAGCGCCCTCGGTTTCATCATCCATTGCACGTCAGCTTATGCGTTCCGTTTCAATGCGAAACGTTCGCGCAGAAACCAACGCAAATTCAACCGCAACAAAGAAAGCATTTGCCGCAAGAAGGGCGACAATCGCGAGCGCTTGGTAAGAAACAAAATTCAATCCAAAAATCTTTTTTTAAATATTATTTTCACTATAGATAACTATTTATTTGCTATTTGGAAAGAAAAATTTGCAATAAATCATTTTTTGCCTATAATACCGATCATGTTATTGCGTGAAACAAGCTAACGAATGGGAATGCAGGTGTCGGGAAGTTTGGACTATTCCAATGCGGACGTGGTGGACCGGTTGGTCGCACTGTACGACCATGCGTTCGGCGGAAAGCCGCGTGGCCGTTATCGGGTTTCGATGAAGTTGATGCGCCGAATGCTGAACCAGCGGCGCTTGTGGCCTGAGCAAATCGAGGCCATTCGGCGCGGCTTGTATGAGACCGGCTACATTCTGATCGACCTTGAAAGTTATTTCATCGTCGTCCATCAGCGAACCTTTGCCAGCTATCGTCGGCTAAACGAAGCCAGCATTGCGACCCTGGATGGAGCAGAAATTGGTGATGTTCTGGACCCTGCGGAAAATGAAGCCGATGGTGATGGTGACATGGATCTGGCAGATGTTGTTTTAAAATCTGATGAAGATACCACAGGTGCCTGAGTCCAAATCCCATGAGCAACTAATGGTGATTGGATGGCGGGAGTGGATAACCTTCCCAGGCCTTCTGCCAAATACCATCAAGGCCAAAATTGATACGGGTGCCAAAACATCAGCGATCCACGCCTTTGATGTTCAAACCATCACAGAGCGTGGGGCACCACATGTTTTATTCAACCTGCATCCCGAGCAGAAACACGACGAAATCGCCGTTCAGTGTGTCGCGGAGGTCCTCGATGAACGAGAAGTCACCAGCTCAAATGGTCAGGCCGAAATGAGATTTATTATTGAAGTTGAGGCGTGCCTGGGCGGGATCACGTGGCCGATCGAACTGTCCTTGACTGACCGCGATGCCATGGGCTTTCGCATGCTGCTCGGGCGCCAAGCCCTCTTGGGTCGATTTTTGGTCGATTCAAACCGTTCATACATTGCTGACCGCAGTTTTGCGGATGTTTCAACTAAGCCGAAAACCAAAGGGAGACGATAATGAAAATCGCTTTACTATGCCGGAATGCAGAACTGTATTCCCACAAGCGCTTGATCGAAGCGGCCCAAGAACGAGGCCATCGCATTGACGTCATCAACCATTTGCGCTGCTACATCGATATCGCATCGGGTGACCCGGAAATCCACTACAAGGGCGAGTCGTTAAAAGGTTACGACGCCGTCATCCCCCGCATTGGGGCATCGGTGACGTTTTTTGGCACGGCTGTTCTCCGGCAGTTTGAGATGATGGGCGTTTACCCCGTGAATGAGTCAGTGGGTATCTCGCGCTCACGCGATAAATTACGAAGCATGCAGCTATTGGCGCGTGAAGGAATTGGCCTACCAGTCACGGTTTTTGCCCACCGGACGTCGGATGCGTCAGAACTTTTGAACATCGCCGGTGGTGCGCCTGTGATTATCAAGCTATTGGAAGGCACCCAAGGGATCGGCGTTGTGCTTGGGGAAACCACCAAAGCCGCAGAAAGTATTGTTCAGGCCTTTGGTGGTACCAATACCAACATCTTGGTTCAACAATTCGTCAAAGAAGCCAACGGCGAAGACATTCGCTGTATTGTGGTCGGCGAGAAAGTCGTCGCGGCAATGATGCGAAAGGGCAAAGAAGGCGACTTCCGATCCAATCTACATCGCGGCGGCTCGGCAGAAGCAATCAAAATTACCCCAGAAGAAAGGAAAACGGCACTTCGGTCCGCGAACGCGATGGGTTTGAACTTTTGCGGCGTTGATATGTTGCGCTCGAACAACGGCCCTGTGGTTATGGAAGTAAATTCATCCCCCGGCCTTGAGGGCGTAGAAAAAGCGACCGGAATCGATATCGCCTCTCAGGTGATCGCATTCATCGAGAAAAATGCGAAAGAGGGTCGCACGGCCACAAAGAATCGATCCGTGAAGAGGGTAAAAAAGAGTGCGTAAACCGTTTGAATTGGCCGGTGAGAAAATCCTCGCCGACCATCGACGTATTATCGACATCCCCATCAGCATGATGTCGGATCACACACCCGCCACGCTGTCTGTGCAAGTGATTCACGGAAAGCGTGAAGGCCCAACAATCTTCGTGAGTGCAGCCATCCATGGCGATGAAATCCTTGGCGTCGAAATCATACGTCGGCTCGGCCAATTAAAAGCCCTGCGCCGGATTGCCGGAACCGTGCTGCTGATTCCCATCGTCAACTCGTTCGGCTTCATCGGCCAAAGTCGATATTTGCCAGATCGCCGTGATCTAAACCGATCCTTTCCGGGTAGCGGCAAAGGCTCACTCGCCTCGCGCCTTGCGCATCTATTCTTAAATGACGTCGTCTCGCGATGCGAATGCGGCATCGATTTGCATACGGCAGCAATTCACCGCAACAACTTGCCACAAATTCGTGTGGACCTAGAAGATAAGAAAGCCCGCGACCTAGCAGAGGCCTTTGAGCCACCGATTATTTTGAACGCCCCTCTGCGTGACGGATCCTTGCGGGGTGCCGCTGGCGATCTCGGTATTCCCGTTTTGGTTTTTGAGGCCGGAGAGGCACTTCGGTTTAACGAATATGCCGTTCGGGTTGGTGTTGCCGGTGTGCTAAAGGTGATGCGACACATGAAAATGATCGCCAAGGGAGCAGCACCATCTGACAGCAAAAAACCCAGAAAAATTCCCGTGTCGTGGTCGAGTGCCTGGATACGCGCGACGGATGGCGGCCTGCTGCGTGTACGCCGTAACATCGGCGACTTTGTCAATAAAGGCGACGTCATCGGTGTGATCTCAGATCCTTTTGGTGCTCGGGAATCAGAAGTATCCGCCGTTAACGATGGCTTGATCATCGGCGGCGCGACCATGCCAATGGTGAACCAAGGTGACGCCCTATTCCATATTGCGTCGTTGTCAGAGACTGCGGCGTCTGCAACATCCATCGATGCCATAGACGGTGAATTTGAGAGCAATCGGTTGTTTGATGACGACGCGCTATGATGCCGTCTGGCGCTCAAGCAACCGCTGATAGGCACCTTGAGTAAAAGGCATGCTTTCGCCGGTCTTTATATCAAATAAAGTGCGATCAACTGTCGTGAGGCGGCCCAGGTACACGTGCAGTCCGCAGCTAGGCTCCGCGCTGGTACATTCGACGGCATGAATGGCCGATGGCCCGATTGATGTCACATTACCGGGCATCATCTCAACACGCCCCGATTGCTCGATTCTGCCACCGCTATCGGCCTTGAAGAAAACATTCACCTCTGTGCCCGCATAAACACCAATAACCGCAGACATTTGATGATCATGCGGCGGCACTGCCTGATTGGGCTGAAACCGACAATGCCAAATGGAGACTGTGTTGTCTTCATACAGAACCACATCGTCATCTTCAAAGGTGGGTAATGCTGCGGCGAGAGCCTCTGGGTCGGTGAAAATAGCATCCATCAACCGACGCACGGCGATAGCTGGTTCTGATGACAGTGCCGCCTCTTTAAGCGACTCGATAGAATCATCTAGGTTGAACGGCTCTGTATCTGTTGACACCATATGAACATTTTCCAAAGTTAGATAAAAACCAACGTATCTTCCGTGTCACCAACCTTATCCGCATAAACTGACAATCCGATCCCATGATCAACGGTTACATCATCCGCCGAACACGGGAACAAAATAAACTTTTGGAGAACGTCACGCTGCCCTAAAATGCGGTGTTCAAATTGCGACGACCGCTTGCGGAAGCAAATTTCACCATTAGCATGGCACCGCCAGTAAATATTTCTGACAAAGTCGATTCCATCGCTGCCGTTGTAGACATCATCTAAGTATTTTCCTTGAATGTTTTGGCCGAAATATTGGTCAATGTGTCTACCACTGAATTTGATGAGAATGCCGTCATCAAAACCGTTTCGAAAATCAGCAATGAAAACCCGCGTGACCAACCTGGGAATTTTCATCAAATCTATTGAATCCAGGGCAGTAAACGACCGATCACCCCGCGCAGCGACAACATAGTCGGCAAACGCCAAAATGTCGTCGTTGTTAGTTAGAGCACGAATCTGTTGGATTGTATCCATGGTATTCATCGCAACTGTACGGGGCTCGTTGGTACGGATGAGCGTTGATACCATGGGGGGCCAAGCTGTTAACACCTTTCTTTTCTGCGGGTGTCCCTGATTCTTTGTCAGAGCGTTTGCAATATCTGCCTACGGCCAGCAAAGTATCGAAAATAAGTTGTCGATGCTCAGCACGATACGTGAAGACAGGGAACCAATGCCGAAGCCAATTGTTCTGTACGTGAAGTATGTCGACTTTGCCTCTGAAAAATGCGGTCGATTGGCGATGCTCTTGGTCTTTGTCATGATCGGTGTTTTGCTGCTTGATGCTGTCACGCGAAACATCATTAATTTTCCGCTGTCGTGGTGCGTTGAAATGGCGCAATTCACGATGGCCGCCTATTACATTCTTGGCGGTCCTTACTCCATGCAAATGGGCGATCATGTTCGCATGGATCTGGTCTATGACCGCTGTTCTGAAAAGACCAAGGCGATCTTGGATATCGCGACCAGTGGCACGTTGCTGTTCTATTTGAGTTGTCTGTTGTTCGGCTCTGTTTCCAGCACAATCTACGCTATTGAAACGGGGCAACGAAAGTTTTCGATGTGGAACCCATCGATGATCCCGATAAAATTAATCATGGTTTTCGGCATCACCCTGATGTTGCTACAGGCGATTTCTATGCTGTTCAAAGACATTTCCAAAGCCCGAGGTCAGGCCATCACCCATGAAGGGGAGCAACCGACCGTATGAGTCATGAACTGATCGCCATCACCATGTTCGCGACCATGTTAGTCCTCATGCTAACGGGTCAGCGGGTGTTTGCCGTGATCGGGTTCGTTGGCGCTGCTGCGGCGGCCTTGCTGTATGGCGAAGGCGCGATTGAGATGCCGTTCAACGCGGCTTTTAAACTGTTTAATTGGTACCCGCTGCTAACCCTGCCGTTGTTTGTTTACATGGGTTATATCCTTTCAGAATCCGGCATTGCAGATGATTTATACAAAGCCTTCCACGTTTGGTTTGGCGGATTAAAAGGTGGCCTCGCTGTCGGCACCATCGGCTTGATGGTTGTAATTTCAGCGATGAACGGCCTCAGTGTTGCGGGCATGGCCATTGGTGCAACCATCGCGCTGCCAGAAATGCTGAAACGCGGTTACGACAAAATTATGATCACCGGCGTTATTCAGGCGGGTAGCTCACTCGGTATTTTGGTGCCGCCCAGTGTCGTACTGGTTCTGTATGGTATGATTGCCCGTCAACCCGTCAGTCAGCTTTGGCTCGCCGGAGCCGTTCCGGGTCTGATGATGGCCACCCTGTTTGTAATTTACATTGTTGTTCGCTGTCGAATGCAGCCACATCTGGGCCCAGCCATCCCGGAAGATGAGCGCGATATGCCGATGGGTGAAAAGCTAAAACTGCTTCGCGCAGGCATTATTCCTTTTTTGATTTTCTTCTTCATGACCGGGCTGTTCATTATGGGCATCACCAGTCTGGTTGAAAGTTCGGCCGTTGGTGCCACCTCTGCGACCATCGCTGCGCTGGTGAAGCGACGCCTGAACAAAGATGTGATGGAACAAACGCTGCGGAAAACTTTGGGTATTTCTTGCATGTTCCTATGGATCATTCTTGCGGCCCTTTGTTTTGGCGCCGTGTTTGATGGCATTGGGGCCGTGCGGGCGATCGAATCATTATTCATCACACGCTGGGACCTCAGCCCCTGGGAAGTGCTGATCATGATGCAGCTTTCCTACATCTTTATGGGCATGTTCTTAGATGACACCGCCATGTTGGTGATTGTCGCACCGCTCTATGTGCCACTGATCATCGCGTTGGGATTTGATCCAATCTGGTATGGTGTTCTTTACACAATCACGTGTCAGATCGCTTACATGACGCCGCCATTTGGGTATAACTTGTTCTTAATGAGGGCAATGGCGCCGAAAGAAATATCGCTGCCCGATATATACAGGTCCATCATTCCCTTTGTCGCTGTGATGACGTTTGGATTGATGATTGTGATGGCATTCCCGCAAGTTGCCTTGTGGTTGCCAGAATACGTCAGAGGTATACGCTAAGGGCAAACGTTCGCCCCAAAAAAGTGGAAACACCAAAACCACCCAAACGTTAATCCATCTACATTGAACCCGGAGGTTGAAATGAAAGACGATAAAATTATCAAGTCACCAAAGCCGGAGGCTCAAACAATTAAACGGCGCGACTTTCTAAAGAAAGCGGGCGTGACCACTGCCGGTGCGGCTGGTGCCGTTGCCGCCAGCACGCTGGCTGCGCCTTATGTTTATGCGGCGACCAACCCGATCAAGTGGCGGCTGCAAACCTATTCAGGTGCCCCTCTGGGTGCGCACGTCATTAAGCCGCAAATCGAAGCGTTCAACAAAGCGGCGCACGGCGAAATGGAAATTGAGCTTTACTACGCCGATCAACTCGTCCCAACCGGTGAGCTTTTCCGCGCCATGCAAAACGGCACGATTGACGCCGTTCAAAGTGATGACGCAACGATGGCATCACCGGTCGATATCAACGTGTTTGGTGGGTACTTCCCATTCTCAACCCGTTACAGCCTCGATATGCCTGTGTTGTTCAAGTACTACGGCTTGAATGAAATTTGGCAAGAAGCCTACGACGAAGTTGAAAACGTCGAATGGTTAGGCGCGGGTGCATGGGATCCCTGCCACATCTTCACCAAAGATCCGATCCGCAGCGTTGCCGACATGAAAGGTAAGCGTGTGTTTGGTGTGCCAACGGCGGGCCGGTTCCTGTCTCGCTATGGCCTAATTCCTGTCACGCTTCCTTGGGATGACATTGAAGTCGCCCTGCAAACTGGCGAGCTCGACGGCGTTGCTTGGTGCGGCTTTACCGAAGCCTATGAAGTGGGTTGGGCTGATGTCTGCGATTACGCACTTTTGAACAACATCACGGGCGCATGGTGTGGTTCTTACTTTGCCAACACGGCGAGCTGGAACAAGCTGTCACCAAAGCTGCAAGAACTGTTTAAACTGTCAATGGATAGCTCTCACTACTATCGTCAAGTTTGGTACTGGGGCGGCGAAGCCAAACTACGCGTTGAAGGCAAGAAAATGGAATTGACTGAAATTCCAGCCGAAGAGTGGAATGGTGTGGTTAAAGATGCCGAAGAATTCTGGGATGATTTGGCATCGATCAGCCCGCGTACAGCGCGTGTTGTTCAGGCCTACAAAGACTACACCGCCGTCATGGAAAAAGCAGGCGTTCCTTACCGCTACGGCTGATCATCCATTATTGTTTTAGAGCATGCATCCCCGTACTTAAGTGTGCGGGGATGTTTGTTTTTTACGACGGCCTATCACGGTCAAGTCGGATTCAAAAGGAGCTGAGTATGGGCGCAGATATCAAAGGCATTCTGTTCGACAAGGATGGTACCTTGTTGGACTTTCACGCCACATGGAACCCGGTTAATTGGGCGGCGGCGCTTGTTGTGGCGCGGAATGATCCAGATTTGGCCGACCTGTTGATGGCCGTTGGTGGGTATGACGCGGCAACAGATCGTATGCGGGCCGGCGGACTTTTGGCACAAGAAACAACACACGAAATCGCCGTTCAGTGGCACAAGCATGTACCGGGTTGGATATTTGATGATCTCTACAAAACAATCTACCGCATTTACGAATCCGCAGAACCTATCCCCGTCCCAGGCTTAGTAGAGACGCTCACGCACTACAGCGAAGAAGCCTGCCCCATGGGTATTGTGACTAGTGACGCAGAGTCCCCAGCCAAATCCCAAATGCAGGCGCTGGGGTTATCAGATCATTTCGATTTTATTGCCGGATATGATTCCGGCTATAGCGCAAAACCCGATCCAGCAGCTGTCTTGGCTTTTTGTAAACAAACCAACCTTGCGCCAGAGAATATCGCCTTCGTGGGTGACAACGCCCACGATATGGAAACCGGGCGACGCGCGGGTGTAGGGCTGGTTATCGGGGTGCTGACGGGTACCAGTGGACGCGATGATTTAGCGCCGCTTGCCGATCATGTCTTCGAGAGCATCTGCGATCTTCCCACTGTGATTTAGTTAATCGGGAAAACATCAAACGCGATACTGATGCGTAGATCATCTGCCGCATGGGGAACCGTCCGGTGATACAGATAGGACGGAAACAAGATCATCGTTCCAGCTTGGGGTTTGATAACTCGCACAGCCGACACAGACGCATCGGCGAAATCCTCTGGTGGGCGACCAAATTCGATCCATCCGGCAAACGGCGTATCATCAAAACCAACCATGTCAATCACCCCATCGTCCGCACCCAAGCCCTTTCCAAGGGTCGGAGTCTGCACATAGTATACTCCGCTCAGCCACGCCGACGGGTGATTGTGGGATACCTGATGACCGCTCGCCCGCATCGCCACGCCCCACACATGCAGCCCCGTTGCGTCAGGCACAGGTGCGGCCAGGAACGGATGAGCAGAACCCATTGATTGAAGGCGCAGGTAATCATCAATAGCGCGACGGATGGCGCGTTCAAAGGCCACCATCGGGCCAAGCGGTTCCACCATTAAGTTGCCTGTGTGCCCGCCGTGCCGGGTTGCGTGGCTCAAAGGCGAGTCCTGTAAAGATGGATGGCCCAAAACATGATTGGCCAGCGCCACATTGATCACGCCCGGTTGTGCCCCTGATTTAGGCCAGTCGACTTGCATCGGTATGATGGCGTCGTGCAACGCCAGCACATCTTGAGCCGCGCCGGTGTTCCCAGCGGATTGTTCTGCGATCGCCAAAAACGCAATCATTGATGGATTCCCCGGGTGATCGTCGAGATATGCACACACAATCGCAACAGCCCCAGCCGCATCACCAGAACAGCGCATCAGATCGGCCCGATTAACATGCGCTTTGTCAAAATCAGGAGCATCTTTGCAGGCCTGATCTAACTCGCGAAAGGCACCGACAGAATCACCTAAATGATGCAACGCCCAGGCCAAGTTCATACGCGCACCTGTGTGTTTCGGTTGATTATTTAAAGCCTTGCGGTACGCATCAATCGCAGCCGAAAAATCTCCTATTTCTTGCAGCAAAACGCCCAGGTTGTAATGCGCCTCGACAAAGTTGGGATTGATGGATAAGGCCCGTTCCAGATCAGCCTTCCCGGCTTCTAACATGCCAAGCTCGTGCTGAAGGGCCGCCCGATTGGTGAGCGCCTCTGGCCAGTCCGGCCGAAGATTGAGCGCGACATCCAAGTTGGCCTTTGCGTCACTTAAACGCCCCACTGCCCGCAATACGGACGCCCGTCCAGCATAGGCTTCGGGAAAATCGGTACGGCCCTCAAGAGCGGTATCAAAATCAGTTAGGGCATCAGCAAAATGCCCCAATGATTGACGGGCAAGGGCACGATTAAAATGCGCATCGGTATGATCTGACTTTGCCTCAATCACCCGGCTGTAGGCGGTCTCGGCGGCACGGAACTGGCCCATGGCACCCAGCACGTTGGCTAAGTTCATCCGGGCGTCTAAGTGTGACGAATCGAAAGCTAGCGCTGTTTCCAACATGGATGCAGCGATGGCGTGGTCCCCCATCTGCGCCGCAGCAATGCCACAGACATTCAGCACCGCTGGGTCATGCGGATTTGTGGCCAAGGCAACTTCGGCAGCGTTGCGTGCGCCCCGCGCGTCTCCAGCGGTGAGCATACTGCGGATATCATCAACCGTTGGCGCGGCATTTACGGCCCAAGCTTTTGGCCTCGATGCGATGGGCTTCTTTTTTCGGGTTTTTGATTTCGCCATGGCTGTCCATCTGAGTAGTTTCGGGTATGATCGCGCGTATGAAGACTTTGATCCAGACTGCGATCATCATCGGTGGTTTGTTGACAGTTCCCGCCACAGCATTTGCTGCCGATTGCCCTGTTCCGGGTGATCCCAAAGTTGACGCGGACCAAACCTACCAAGCTGCGCGCTGCCAATTACAAAATGCTCAAACCCGTGAAGATCAAATTGCCGCCTTTGATCTGGTCCACGCGGCGGCGAAAGCCGGGTCTAGCAATGCCATGACATTACTGGGCGATCTTTATGATGGCGGCACGTTCTTAGATAAAGACCCATCCATGGCGAGCTTTTGGTACCTGAGGGGCGCGCAAGCTGGTGCGCCGTTGGCGCAACTGAAGACCGGGCTGCGGTACATTTTAGGCCAAGCCCAAACCCAGGATAATGCGCGGGGCTATGCCTGGGTTCTGTTAGCAAAACGCGCCGGGCACAGCAAAGCGGCAGAAATTCTAACAAAACTCGACGACCGTTTTTCCGATGCAGAGATTGATGCGGGAACCGAAATGGCCAATCCCTTAATGCCCTAAAAGGGTTGCAACGACGATCAATTGGCCATAAACCCCAAGCATGAAAATAGAACATAGCGCGAACGAACGATATCGAAATTTGACCCTCGATCCCGTCGCGGAACGGGCACCCAGAATTGCCCGCGGTGTGTGCCGCTTGCTTGGCGACATGGGCTTTGCAGCCCTCACTGAGTTTAAGTTGAAATCTAAACGCCGGGCCGATGTAATCGGCGTCGATAAAGCCAACATCTTCGTGATTATCGAAATCAAGTCAGGCTTGGCTGATCTGCGCGCCGATGAAAAGTGGCATGAGTATCTCGATTTTTGCGATCTGTTTTACTTCGCAGTCGATGAAGCGTTTCCGCGTGACCGTCTGCCAACCGATTGCGGCCTAATTATCGCCGATGCACTTGGTGCCGCCATTGTCCGTGATGCCCACCATCATAAACTGAATGCAGCGCGGCGACGCACGCAGACTCTTCGGCTGGCCATGACAGCGGCACGGCGGGCAACAGCGGCATCTTAGAGAAAGTCTACTCGCCTTGCTGTAACAGCAAACCCATCTCGCGCGCTTTGTGGAACATCGCCATTAGATACAAGGCACCCAGCCCAATATAGAAGATGTTGAGTCCAACAGCCCAAAACAACAGGTCCCAATGGAATATGCCATCAAACAAAACGCCACGCATGCCTTCGAAGACGTAGACCATCGGTAATGATAGCGCGACGATTTGCAGCCACCCCGGCAAGATGTCCAACGGGAACCAGACACAGCTGATGGGCGCCAAGAGAAAAACACCAAGCCAGGCAAAGCTTTCGGCACCCAATCCGTAGCGCAACAATAACCCGACAATCACCAATCCCAACGCCCAACCGGACATCAACAGATTGATGAAAAAGGCCATCAGCGGCAGACCCGTCTCAAAGACCCAAACGTCAAAAAAGGGTAGCGCCAAAAGGCTAGCGGGCAACACAGCCAAGATCGTGCGAATGCCGCTGATCGCCATAAGCGAGACACAGAATTCGAATGGCCGCATGGGAGTGACAAATAACTGACCCAAGTTACGGCTGTACATTTCTTCCATGTAGGGAATGGCGACGCCCAAGTTGGATCGGAATAAAACGTCCCAGAGCAAGACGCCGGTGATGAGTACGCCCGTTGCCTGTGCCAGAATGCTCGAGTTCTGCAAAAGATACAGCGTCATGAATCCCCACAGCACCATTTGGATTGTTGGCCAATACGCCAATTCCAAGATGCGGGGCCAGCTTGATCGCAGCACGTAGGAATAGCGCAAAATCATCGCACCAATGCGACGACTGGACAGGAGAGATGCCGGGCGATGATGCGGCGGCAAGTTAAGATCAGGCGATGTCATGAGGTGCGATCACCCTCTGGTAAATCTTTATGCCGGGCGATATCCAAAAAGACTTCTTCTAAATTTTGACGACCGTAACGCGACACCAAATCTTGTGGCTTTCCCCTGTCTTGTATGGTGCCACTGCGCATCATCAAAACCGAAGAACACAAACGTTCGACCTCAACCATGTTGTGACTCGCCAGCAAGATGGCTGCGCCGGTTCGGTCACGATAGGCTTCCAGATAGCCCCGTACCCAATCCGCCGTATCCGGATCAAGAGATGCCGTCGGTTCATCCAGCAATAACAACGCCGGATCATTCAGCAATGACTTTGCCAACATCACGCGGGTATATTGTCCAGACGAAAGCGTTCCCGTTTTTCGATCAATAAACGGGCCCATATCCAAATCATCTGTCAGCGCTGCGATCCGATCTTTAACATCCACCAAACCATAAAGCCGCGCATACACCGTCAGGTTTTGGCGCACGGTCAGGCGCTTTGGCAGGTCGACATAGGGCGACGAAAAATTGATGCGCGGCAGCACTTGATATCGCTGCGTTGCCATGTCTGCGCCAAACACGCTGACCGATCCTGTCGTCGGCAACAGCAGCCCTAAGATCATCGAAATCGTTGTTGTTTTTCCAGCGCCATTACCGCCCAACAAACCAACAGTTTCACCGGGTCTGACCTGAAAATTAAGACCGTCAACAGCGATTTCGTCACCAAATTGTTTACGCAATCCACGTGCATCAATGGCTGCTGGCAAATCTACGGGGGTAGGGTTGTTCATTATCATAGTACGAAAGAAGTCAGCAGAACGGTCACATGCTGGTTTCTACATCTTCACTTTCGTTACGCTCAATCCGGCGTTTCAGTTTCATCAAATCGCGACGGCGACCATCTTCAGCAATCAGGCTTTCAATGTAACGGCCTTGGAAATGTTGAATGCCAACCGCATGACCGAAATCGACCGCCTCACGCGCATCGCAGCGGATCAACACAACGTTTTCAGCCCCACAGCGAGTGACAAAATTCTTCAGGCGTGAATGAACACTTTCGCCACCATCGACCATGTCTGGGTGCCAAACGATCTTCGCCAGATCAGCCCCCAACCGGCGCATATCAATAATGTCCATGGTCTGAACGGTTAGTCCATCAAGCAGGACGCGATAGCCTTTGGCCTGAACAAACTCGCGGGCAAACAAATAAGACGCCAAGTTTGAGAAGATGTCTTCTTTTTGCAATTCAATAACCATCGCGCCACGGCGGCTGGCCGTGATGTTGTCATCGAACGCGAGAAACTCAGGCGCAAGCAATGTTGAAACATTGATGTTGAAACTAATCTCACCAGAAATTGTGATGCGATCTGTCTTGGCCAGCATCGACAACATCCGCCGATCCAACGTCTGCGTTAGGTGCTGAAACAACCACCGATTTGACAGTAAGTTGACATTGGGCAGCATAGTTTCGCGAAGATCTTGAATGGAAATAAACAATTCCGAAAAGCCCTGTTCGGGAATCAAGTTCTGGTCGATCTTGCAGATGAATTGCCGGCGAACGAAATTAGATAAATCAGCGCGGCTCAGGGCATCTTCAATGCGCTGCAAAACGTCTGGTGTCAGCGGCTCGCCCTGCTGCTGTTTTGCTTTTAAAGACGCCCGGGCATCCATTCGGCTTTTAACTTGGTCCTCGCGGCGTTTTTCCGCCTTCGCCAAGCCCTGAACTTGCTGCAAGATGCGGTCATATTCCGTTTCCGCATCGTAATTGGTAGAAAATGATGCGCCGTGTTCCGTGGCATCTGAGATCAGCGGGTCATCAGAAAACATAAATTTGATTTTCTGGATCGCGTTCTCAATTTCAGGCTTGATACTATTTTTATAAACGAAAAATAGATCGCCGTTTCGCAGCGTAAAAAGCTGCCCCGTATCGGCGCCGATCAAGTTTTCTAAGTTGGACGCCGCCGCACGGATATGTTGCTCGCGTCGGTTAAAGGGCCGCAGCGCCGACAAGTGAACATGCAAAACAGAGCGCCCGCGCTTTAGCTTTTCCAGCCGATGCACATAATTAACGAGCAGTTCTTCCTGGCTGGGGAGTCGTTGATTGTCTGCCATAGCTTAGGTCTTTGCCCCACGACGTTGCGCGCTCATGGCCCGCACCAAGCGATCAATGAAAGTATCCTTGAAAATGACTGACACCCAATGAGAAGCCCCACTTTACGGCTTCTTCCGTATCCACGCGGGCGATAATGACACGTTCGCGGCCCGCATGTTCAACAATCTCTCGCACCTCTTCAGCACGGCGTTCTTGATCGTCACCCACAAATTCTGGACCCCACGCAATTTTTATGAAATCGGGATTAAGCGTCGATGGATCAAAGAATTGAACAGCCAAAGGATTGAGGCCATCGATCAGAATTCTAAAACCAACCGCGCGTAGCTTTTCACAGGCGAATATATACGCATTCATGTCTGAAAAGATATCAACGATCTGAAGCTCGATAATAACTTTATTGGCATGCTCGCCAATCTGTTGAGCAAACATTTGAAAGTCGCGACCTAAAACCGACTGGATGTTCAAATTAAGGCTGACGGACTCTGACATGTTGCCAATCTCGCGTTGCGCCATCTGCGCAATAATCCGGCGATCAAGGCTTTCGGTCAGGTACTGAAACAACCAAGGGTTGGAAAATAAATTGATCTTTGGCGCCACTTTGTCACGCAGATCAGAAACACTGACATAGAATTCACGGAACATAATCTCTGACTTGCCGCCGGGCACAACCCGAACAGCCACCTGATCACGAACTAGGTCTGACAGCGGAACCTTTAAAATTTTGCGGTTAATGGTACCAAGTTCTACTGGCGTTAAAGGGTTCCCCTCCATTTCTTGCTGTTTAACGTCTTGGACCTGTTGTTCGCGCCGGGCTTCTGCGGCAGCGGCTAGATCTTCGCAGATTTGGTGAAACGTTCCATAGTCTTCATCATTAGAAAGATCATACCACGTTGCGAAACGGTCTTCGAAGCTGCCCGGCTCTGCCGCCGTTAGAGGATCTTCGCCAAACAAGGCTCGCACCTTATCAATGACCGGGTCTAAATCATCAATGGGGACGTTGTTACAAATCAGCGCAATATCCAAATTGGCCAAGCGATAGACGTGGCAATCTTGCGATGCAGACAGAGACTCGAACGACCGAGACGCAATATCGATAAAGTGTGCCTGCCTGTTTATTGGTTTCAGGGCTGAAAGATGCAGGTGAACGGCATATTGCCCGCCCCGGTGACCCCGCAAACGCTCCATTTGGGCCAGCAAAATGTTCTCTTCTAGGCGTTCTGGTGATGTTGCGAACGCGTCGTTGGCTCTTGCGGCCCGGTCGGCCATATCGTTTCTGCTCCAGCCCTAGGCGCGGATCCAGATGGATCGCTTTTATTATTGTGAGTGCCTATAGTGTGACACCGCGTTCGCGCCCGCATCATAGCGGTCACATCGGACCCGGTCCAATTTTACCGCTTCTGATTAATAAGGCATGAAAAATGGCAGAAACGCCCCGAGGGTCCCGCGTCTACGCCATAGGAGACATCCACGGCCAACACCTTTTATTGCAGGCATTGCTGACGGCAATTCATTCAGATATCAACCGTGATCCTCCGGAACGCGCCGTTTTGATCTGTCTTGGCGATTATGTCGACCGGGGACCGGGTGTCCGTGAGGTGGTGGAATTGCTTTCTGAGCAATCCAGCGGCGCGCTTCAGACCGTTTTTTTAAAAGGTAATCATGAAGCCATGATGCTGGCCACCATGCAGGGTGACAGGCATCAGACGGCAGCCTGGGTTGCCAACGGTGGCCGCGAAACCTTGGCGTGTTATGGCGTTACTGTCTTGGTTGATGATCTCGTATCGCGTGATGACCTAGATACGCGGGGGCTAAAGTCAATTGGACACGCCCTATACCAAGCGATGCCAGACCGTGATAAGGACTTTTTTGCCACACTGAACCTGTTTCACCAAGAAGGCGGCTACACATTTGTCCACGCAGGCATTCGCCCTGGCGTGCCCATAAAAGACCAAGACCCGCAGGATTTAATGTGGATTCGGTATGATTTTTTGGACAGCCCCACCGATCATGGCACCATCGTTGTGCATGGGCACACGCCAAAACCAGCGCCAGATATTCGGGCCAATCGAATAGGCATCGACACCGGCGCCTATAAATCGGGCATCCTCACGTGCCTTGTGCTTGAAGGCACGTCGCACCGTTTCATTCAATCCCATGCAGATCGGGGTATTTTGGCGTTCTAAAGCATTTTATCCGCTAAGATCGCGCGGTATGCTGCGATCGGCACAGATTCGTTGCCTACGGAGGAAGAATGCGAGAGTACGGACGTAAACGCGTAATGGTAACCGGCGGTGCCGGTTTTCTGGGATCCCATCTTTGTGAGCGACTTTTGGATCGCGGCTATGATGTGCTGTGCATCGATAACTTCTTTACCGGCGTGCGCGATAACATTCTGCACCTGATGGACAATCACCGATTTGAACTTATCCGCCACGATGTGACGTTCCCGTTGTATATAGAGGTCGATCAAATATTTAATATGGCCTGTCCAGCAAGCCCTATTCAGTATCAAATTGATCCTGTTCAAACGACCAAGACCAGCGTCCACGGCGCGATCAATATGTTGGGATTAGCAAAACGCACCGGTGCCCGAATTTTACAGGCATCAACCAGCGAAGTGTATGGCGACCCTGATGTGCACCCGCAGCCGGAAAGCTATCGCGGCAACGTTAACCCGATAGGGCCGCGCGCCTGCTATGACGAAGGAAAGCGTTGTGCTGAAACGCTGTTCTTTGATTATAAACGCCAGCACAATACCAACATTCGCGTCGCCCGCATCTTCAATACCTACGGCCCGCGTATGCACCCAAACGATGGGCGGGTGGTTTCTAACTTCATCCTGCAAGCCCTGCAAAACCAGGACATCACGGTTTATGGTGATGGTGGCCAAACACGATCTTTTTGCTATGTGGATGATCTGGTCGAAGGCCTGATGAGGCTGATGGATGCGCCGGATGACGTCAGCGGTCCCATCAACCTTGGCAATCCGGGCGAATTCTCGATTAAGGAATTGGCGGAGAAAGTGATCGTCATGACAGGCGCAACATCAAAGTTGATTTTCCAACCGTTACCAGAAGACGACCCCATGCAAAGGTGTCCGGATATCACGTTGGCAAAAAAAACGTTAGATTGGTCACCAACGATTCAATTGGAACAAGGTTTGGAAAAAACCATCGCTTACTTTAAAGCCATGGTCTAAGCCCCTGTCTTTCGGGTAAAAGCGCACATGAAACAGGTTGTTCAAAATGTCCGCTCCGGCAGCTTAACGGTGCGAAACGTCCCGGCGCCCACCGTCAGGGCGCGGCATGTGCTTGTGCGAACGCACGCTAGTTTAATATCTGCGGGCACCGAACGCATGGTGACGGACTTTGCCCAGAAAAGTTTGGCGGGCAAAGCCAAGGATCGACCCGATCTGGTCAAAAAAGTAATCGACAAAGCGAAGCGTGATGGCATTGGGGCCACCATTCGGTCTGTGACCGCACGACTGAATGAACCCCTACCCTTAGGTTATTCTGCCGCTGGCGTTGTCGAGGCCGTCGGTGCGGGCTTGGAAGGCGTCTTTCATGTTGGCCAATCTGTCGCCATTGCCGGTGCAGGTATCGCCAATCACGCAGAGCTTAATGTTGTTCCTGAGAACTTATGCGCCGCCATACCCGAAGGCGTTGCCCATACCGACGCATGCTATGCAACCGTCGCCGCCATCGCCTTGCACGCGGCTCGGAATGCGCAGACCGGATTGGGTGATGTCGTTGCCGTGTTTGGCGCGGGGCTGGTTGGTCAACTGGCTGCGCGGTTCCTCAGCATCGCTGGCGCTCGCGTGATTATTTTAGACCCAGATACATCACGCCGAGATTTGGCAATGGATTTGGGTGCCGAATGGGGCTTCAATCCGTTCGATGCAACGTGTGCCGATCAGGTCCGCGCGTGCACAAATGGGTTGGGGGCAGACGCCCTTGTGATTGCTGCCGCAACCGATTCCGCCCAACCGCTAGAAGCTGCGGCAGAAATGGCCAGAGATCGCGCCCGCGTTGTCATGGTTGGCATGACAGGAACCGCCTTCCCCTACGCCGCGTTCATGAAGAAAGAGTTATCCATCATTGTTTCCCGCAGTTATGGACCTGGACGCTACGACGATGATTTCGAAAAACGAGGCGTCAAATATCCAGTGGGTTGGGTGCGATGGACCGAAACCGAGAATATGGTCGAAGCCCTCCGCCAGATGTCGAGGCCTGACGGGTTGAATATTTCTAAGCTAACGACCCACTCGTTTGATTTGAATGCTGCTGAGCAAGCGTATGCGCTGATCAAAGAACGTAGCGAACCTTCCTTAGGCATCGTGCTGACATATCCCGATTCAGCCACGTCAACGCTCACGCTGTTGAAGCCCGCGGGTTCAAACCGGGTGCCCGCTGATAGCTGTGCGCTCGGCGTGATTGGGGCGGGGGCCTATGCAACATCTGTTTTGCTGCCAGGACTAAAAAGCATCAGCGGCGTTCGCTTCCAAACTATTGCCGCACCCAAGGGTGCGAACGCCGATGCGGCCAAAGAAACTTTTGGGTTCCAATCAGCATCAACAGAGGCAGACACGGTTCTTTCTGACCCATCTGTGAATGCCGTGCTGATCGCAACCCGTCATTCATCGCACGCTGATTTAACGGCGCGTGCTCTTGCCGCTGGGAAATCTGTCTGGGTCGAAAAACCTTTGTCGTTGGACGCAGAAGGTATCGACGCCGTCGAAGCGGCAATGGCGTCATCGGATGCGTTCTTCACTGTTGGGTTCAATCGACGGTTTGCGCCAACGGCCCAGAAACTGCGTACCGCTTTGGCCGCATCTGGTCAGGCTGCGGTGGTATCCATGCGCATCAATGCCGGGCCGTTGCCCCGAGACCATTGGACCCAATCACCAGAAGACGGTGGCGGTCGTATTATTGGCGAGGCCTGTCACTTTATCGATCTCGCCCGGTTCTTGGTTGGATCGCCTATCACCACCGTTACCGCAGAAGCCGCGAGTGCCACAGATGGTCCGTGCGATGACGTCTCTATTCAGATGCGGTTTGCGAACGGTGGGTTGGCAACAGTGGTCTACACGGCGCGGGGTGGTTCTGGGCTAGCGAAAGAACGTATCGAAGCCTTTACCGGCGGCGGCGCATGGGTCATTGATGATTTCAAAACCATCACCGGGCCGGGTGTGAAAGCATCCAAGACAGCGTCAACAGACAAAGGCCAAAAGGCGTTGCTGAAAGCTTTTGTGTCGGCGGTCCGCAGTGGTGGCGCCCCCCCTATACCCGAAATGGAACTGATCGAGACCAGCCGAGCAACGCTTGCCGTCATGGAAAGCCTTCGTACAGGCGGACCAATCCACAGTCGTTAAGGCCTTAACCAACTGGAATGCACTGATGAACCTTGATGCTTTTTTTGATGCTGAGTTTGAAGAACTAACCGCCGTCGCCGCTGCAACGAAATCTGCCACGCGCAAGTCCTTTGAGGCCTTGCTAAGTGCCTGTACGGCGTCCGTAAAAACGGGTGGGAAAATCATGCTGTTTGGCAATGGAGGCAGCGCCTCTGACGCGCAGCACTTAGCAACAGAATTAGCTGTGCGGTTTAAAACAGACCGCGCGCCCATTGCAGCGCTGGCTTTGAATACGGACTCATCCGCGCTGACGGCAATTGCTAATGATTTCCATTATGACCGGCTGTTCTCGCGTCAGGTTGAAGCGTTGGGTAAGCCAGGTGACGTCGTCATTGGCATTACCACGTCGGGCAATTCTGAGAACGTCGTGCAAGGCCTGCAAATGGCCAAAGACATGGGCATTGTCCCCGCAGCCCTTGGCGGCAAGGGTGGCGGCAAGCTGAATGGTTTGGCTGATCCTTATATCATCGTGCCGTCAACAACCACGGCCCGTATCCAAGAAATGCACATCATGCTAGGTCAGATGCTTTGCGGTGCGCTAGAGCAGGAACTAGGCCTCGTATGATGGATCGATCAACCCTGATCCCCTTGGTTCAGGCAATGGCGAAAGCCCGCGTGTGCGTGGTTGGCGACGTGATGTTAGATCGCTTCGTTGAAGGATCGGTTGACCGCATTTCCCCCGAAGCCCCCATCCCTATTTTGCAAGTGACGAAAGAAACAGCCATGCTCGGGGGAGCCGGAAACGTTGTTCGCAACGTCAGTGGGCTGGGTGGCAACGTCAGTTTGATTGCTGCCGTGGGTAAGGACATGGCAGGAGAGAATGTTAGGTCGATGGTGGCTGACATTCCCCGCCTTGAAGCCCGACTGACCGTAGACGCAGATCGGCGAACGGGTATCAAGACACGCTTTGTCGCAGGAGGTCAGCAATTGATGCGGGCTGATGATGAAACGATTGGGCCTCTATCAACCAAGGCTGAAAAGGCGTTGGCGAAATCACTGCCGGTTCAGGTTAAAAAGTGCCGCGCTGTGGTGTTGTCTGATTATGGCAAGGGCGTACTATCTGACGATGTGGTTCGCGGCGTCATTTCCCATGCGGAGAACAATCAAACGCCTGTCATTGTCGACCCCAAAGGAACAGATTTTTCGTGCTACATCGGTGCAGATATTATCACGCCCAATCGACGCGAACTTGCAGAGGCCACTGGTCTGCCAACAGACACCGATGATGAAGTCGTCAAGGCCGCCCGCCATATTATGCAGACCTGCGGCATTAAGGCCGTTCTGGCAACCCGTAGCCAAGATGGCATGACGCTGGTGACGACGTTGCGCGGCAACCGCGGCATCCATCATTTATCAGCAGAATCACGAGAAGTTTTTGATGTATCCGGTGCCGGTGACACGGTGGTTGCCACCGTTGCCTTGGCCCTGGCGAGTGGGGCCAGTATGGACTCTGCGGCAACGCTGGCAAACATCGCAGCCGGTATTGTTGTTGGCAAAATTGGGACCGCCGCAGTCTATGCAGATGAACTCATCAATGCTTTGCATCACCAAGACATATCAGATGCAGAGGCCAAGGTTTTGGGGCTAGAGCGTCTGATGGATCAGGTTAATCGGTGGCGGCGGGCCGAACTTACTGTTGGCTTTACCAATGGCTGTTTTGATTTACTGCATCCGGGCCATGTTTCCTTATTGGCCCAGGCCCGCGCGGCCTGTGATCGATTGATTGTTGGTTTGAATTCAGATGCATCGGTAAAACACCTGAAAGGCAATGATCGTCCTGTGCAGAACGAAGCGGCGCGGGCAACGGTACTCGCATCATTGGCAACCGTTGATTCAGTCGTTCTGTTTGATGAAGACACACCTCTGAATTTGATCCACGCGATCAAACCAGACGTTTTAGTAAAAGGTGCCGATTACGCAAAGTCTGCCGTGGTTGGTGGGACTTTCGTTGAACAGAGCGGCGGACAGATTGTCTTGGCGATTTTAGAAAAAGGCTTTTCAACAACAGCAACCATTGCCCAACTGGCGAAGGGCAAAAAACGCTGATCAATTACCGCGGCCCTCGTCATTGAAGGTTGGCGGCAGGATTGTTGCTGATGTGGGTGCGCCAGAGGTGCCATCGCCAAATAACGACATGACACCCTTCAGCAATCCCGGCAGTGACACGGGCGATTGATCTGATCCATCTAAGTCAATGGAGCCCCCCATTCCAGGCAACAACTGCCACGGGCGGGCACCTTGCGCTTTGGTCAGAATAACCTTAGCAATCTGGGCAGGGACGGAGCCACCCGTGACCTTGTTCATTGGGCTGGCATCATCGTTACCAACCCAGACGGCGACGACGCGGTCAGTCGTGTATCCAACAAACCACGCATCACGATACCCTTGGCTGGTACCGGTTTTCCCGGCGACGGTGTTGTTGGGCGCGCCATCAGGCCGAGCGGCTTTGCCCGTTCCCGTTTCAATGGCACGCGCCAGCATCGCATTCATACGACCCACATTGGCGATGGAAACAACAGTGCCCGGACCACCGCCGGATCGTTCGTATAAGAGCTGGCCGTTGTCCGCCAAGACAGAATGCACACCGTGGGCGAGAACCCCCTGGCCACCATTGGCAAAGGGGACATAGGCCTGAGCCAGCTCAAGGAGGCTGACTTCTGAGGTGCCCAACGCGATGGATAAATCCGCCTTGGTCGGTCGGTTGATACCCAGACGTTCCGCAACATCGACGACCCGGGCGGCACCAGCCCGCCGGGCAACCCGAACGGCAACAGTGTTGATCGATTTCGCTAGGGCATCATCCATGGTAACAGGCCCCTGATAGCCCCCTGAAAAATTCTTGGGTCGCCAGGAGCCAATTTGGATGGGCGCGTCCTCCAAGATGTCGTCAGGGCGCAATCCGGCCTCCAGTCCAGCTAAGTAGACGAAGGGTTTGAACGCTGATCCTGGTTGCCGTCTGGCATCGGTCGCCCGGTTGAAAGAGCTTTTCGCATAACGGCGCCCCCCAATCATGGCACGGACAGCACCGGACCCATCGATGACGATAACGGCCGCTTGGCTTATGTTTTTATCGCTGGCATGGGTAAGCGCATTACGAACGGCCGTTTCAGCAACGCGCTGCAAAGCGGGGTCTAAGGTTGTTCGCAACACAGCGTCCGTATCATTGATAACGACGCGATCACCCATTTGATCCAGGGTCCAGTCCGTGAAGTATTTGGCAAACCCGTTCGGTGCTCGAACCGTTATAGCAGACGATCCTTGCCCTGTTTGCTGTAACTCTATTGCCGTTAGGTATCCAGCGGCGACCATGTTGGCCAAGACCTGTTGCGTTCGTTTCTGCGCCGCTTCTGGGTTCGCTCGGGGGTTCAGTTTTGATGGCGCCTTCAACAATCCAGCGATCATGGCAGACTGATAGACAGTCAGGTCGCGCGCCGAACGCTGAAAGTACAAATGGGCGGCAGCATCAACACCGTAGGTGCCACCACCAAGATAGACGCGGTTTAAATAGACCTCGAGTATTTGATCTTTCGAGAATTTGTTTTCCAGCCAAAGCGCTAAGAGGACTTCTTGAACTTTGCGTTTGATAGACCGCTCTGACGTCAGGAATAAGTTTTTGGCGACCTGCTGAGTCAGGGTGCTGCCACCTTGTCGGATTCGCCCGGCTTGGATATTCACAACCATGGCCCGGGCCAACCCAATCAGATCGACACCGAAGTGTTCATAAAATCGCCGATCCTCTGTCGCCAGGATAGCGGCGGGCAAGGCAGATGGTAGGTCTGACAGCCGGACAGCCTGACCATACAGATCACCAGCGCGGCTAATTTCCGAGCCGTCCGCTGCCTGAACAATCACCATCGGCCTACGGGTTTCGGCGAAACCTTTGTTCGGGTCGGGCAAATCATAAGCGTAATAGGCCACGACGCCCAACCCGGCGATGGCTGCCCAGACGCCTAAGACCAAGCCGTAGTAGATGGTTTTTTTGACCAGCCCCATCCACGTAAAGCCGAAGCGGGTTTTGGGGGTCCTTGTTTTCTTGCGGGGGGCCGCAGAGGCCTTGCCACCTCCACCGGAAGAGGGGCCACGTGCCATTGTCGATCGGCGCGCAGACGACGCCGCCCGCTTGGTCTGACGTTTTGGTTTTTCTTTCGTTTTTGCAACAGATTGGGTCATGGTAACACCCTGCCTGATTGAGGTTAGCGAAGCGTTAAAGAGTCGTCTCGATCGGTGTTGTTTGTTAGACTGTTTTGGAAAGTCTTAGGAGGGTTTGATGGCGAAGAAAATGGTGGCGTTAATTGTTGGTTCTGGCCCCGGCCTCAGTGCTTCACTGGCACGGCGGGCGGCGGCAGAAGGCATGTCTGTAGCCTTGGCAGCCCGCAATACAGATAAGTTGGGGAATTTGTGTACGGAGATCGGCGCGAAAGCCTATCCATGCGATGCGACGCATGGCGACCAGGTCGACGCGCTCTTTGATGCTGTCACTCAGGACTTTGGGATACCAAACCTCGTGATCTATAACCCGTCTGGCCGGGTCCGTGGGCCTATTGTCGACCTCGACCGCGATGCCGTCCTGAATGCAATTATGGTTTCGGCCTATGGCGGTTTTTTGGTGGGTCAAAAGGCCGCACAAGGCATGCTGACACTGGGTGGGGGAACGATTTTATTTACCGGGGCAACCGCCAGCGTAAAAGCGGTTGCGAAGTCTGCGTCTTTTGCCATGGGTAAGTTTGCGCTGCGTGGGTTGGCACAGAGCATGGCGCGCGAGCTTCAGCCGCAGAACATTCACATCGGTCACTTCATTATTGATGGCGGGATTGGTAAAAGCGACGACGGCTCCAAGCTCGACCCGGATGCGATTGCAGAGACATACTTCGCGGTTCACCACCAAGACCGCAGCGCCTGGACCTGGGAAATGGAACTGCGACCGTTCGTTGAGGTGTTTTAGCTAAAAGTTATAATTTCTGAAATTCTGCCTCGTTTAACGGCAAGTTCTATCAAGTTTGGCCATTCACTTGGCTCACGAGAATGTGTTTTTCCAGCAATGTTGAAGTAAAAACTTCCTTCGCGAGTAAAATGGGGATTACCCTTGTACGTAACACTAAGGGGTTCTTGCTCGGAGGGGCCCGCGCAATAGAGCAAATTGAGAATGCTCGGTTTGCATCTGCTGGTAAGATTATGCATTGAGTGGGCGGCGGGCAATTCGGTGAGAAGAGAAAAGGAAATCTCTCCCATCTGCGGGTATTCGTTGGGGCGTTGGCTCAATCCAATACCTTGCATGTTTCTTGATGAATGGGAAGACCCACGGATGATCGTCGCGGAAGAATACCAAATTCTCCGCGCACCGAACGAGAAGTTTGTTTATTGCTCGAACTTCTTTTGGTCGTAGCTTCTTCATTGTGAAGCGGAATTTTGGAAAGTCGAGCGGCATTGGATCGATGCGCTTGCGGAGATTGATATCTGGTAAAATCCGCACCGCGACATCCGGTGCCAATGGAACAATACGGTTCAACAGGCGCGGGTCGGGATTAAATTCGATGGCCACGGGATAGTCGCTCGTAAAAAATGGACTGCCTGGAACATCGTTAATGAGGACTTCCCATTCGAAGTTTCCGAATGCCCACATCCTATCAATAATATTGCTGATTCCTAACGCTTGAGGATACTTCCCGTCTACGTCGATGACGCCCTCTCCCGATTTAAGAAGTTCTGTCATTGCTTTATTGCCAAGCCCCTTCGGCTCTGGCGGGATCTTTCCCTGTTGATCCAATATGTACGACGTACTTTTGACGACTTCTTCGAGCCAGAGAGAGTTTTGACGCATGGCTGCTGGAGAACATGCCATCAGGTAGGATATGAAACCGGCAATTACTGCAACGCTGACACTTTTACTGCCAAGATTCCCCAAGCGGGCGCTAGCGATAGCTGCATTGTATTTCGGTTCCACGAAACCAAGGAATTCTTCGATTGCTCGTTGATGCTGGAGGTAGGCATTTGTGCTGCCTTCCTCAATTCGGCATACGTCTTCCGAACGGCAGGGAAATCGCTTCAGCGTACGTTTTTGAACTCCATACATCCTTTCTCCGCCCAATGCAGGCGAATAGAAATTCCTCAGATGAACTTGGGATACGTAGTGATCGAGAGCCATCCTTATTCACGATGCAAAGGTAGCTTTAGAACGGCAATAGTCTCTCGAAGTCGCTCCTCAATTTTTTCAAGAGAGTCTGCCATTCTTTAAGTGCTTGCACCCATCCGTCAGCCTCAACATCATGAAGTAAGATTTGAGCCAACGCTGCGACAAGAATTCCCGCAACGAACCCTTCTATCCACCCAACACGGCCATGCTCATTCATTGATCTTCCGATAACCTAAACGTCCAAGTTTGCAACCTTCAGCGCGTTCGTCTGGATGAATTCGCGGCGGGTTTCGACCGTGTCGCCCATCAACGTTGAGAACACATCGTCTGCTTCGTCAGCGTGGCTAACGCGCACTTGCAAGAGGGTGCGGACATTGGGATCAAGCGTCGTTTCCCACAACTGGCCTGGGTTCATTTCTCCCAGTCCTTTGTAGCGCTGCATGGAGACACCTTTCCGACCGGCCTTGAGAACCTCATTGACCAAGGAGACGGGTCCCGTGATTGGGGTTTCAATGTCTTTGAGGTTGAGGGTCCCGTGTCGCTGGAAATATCGTTGTAAATATTCGGCTTTGTCAGCCAAACGGCGGGCATCAGCGCTGCGGAACAACCCACTATCAATCGTGTGGCGTTCTTCAACACCACGTAGAACGCGCTTAAACAAGAAACCGCCATCGTCGATCAACTCGCCCTGCCAACCGCGTTCCAACGGATCAGATAACGCATCCAAACGCTTGGCGACAGTCGGCGGTAGTTGTTCGGCGAATTCAGGGTTGCCGTAAATTTCTGGATCAAAGATACCCAGAACCGCAGATTGTTCAATCACCGCCAAGGGAACCGTTATCGACATCCGATCAATAGAAGTTTTCAAAACAGCGCACGCTTCGACAAGTTCGCGCAAATCAGGCCCGGCAATCTGCGCGCCATCAGCCGTTGTGTAGACGGCGGATTCAGCAATGGCGGTTTCAAATAAATACGCTTCCATGCCGTGATCATCTTTTAGATAGACTTCGGATTTGCCGCGTGCCGCTCGGTACAGCGGCGGCTGGGCGATATACAAATAACCACGATCAATAAGTTCTGGCATTTGCCGATAGAAGAACGTGAGCAGTAAGGTGCGAATGTGACTGCCATCAACATCAGCGTCGGTCATGATGATGATTTTATGATAGCGGCATTTGTCCGGGTTAAAATCGACCCGCCCGATGCCGGTTCCCAACGCGGTGATCAATGTGCCAATTTCAGCGGATGACAACATCTTGTCTTCGCGCGCCCGTTCGACGTTTAGAATTTTACCGCGCAGCGGCAGAATGGCCTGATTGGCGCGATTACGTCCTTGCTTGGCTGAACCACCGGCTGAATCACCCTCCACGATGAAGATTTCAGCGAGGGCCGGATCGCGCTCTTGGCAGTCCGCCAATTTTCCGGGCAAGGATGAGAATTCCAACGCGCCTTTCCGGCGGGTAAGCTCGCGCGCCTTACGCGCAGCTTCGCGGGCAGCGGAGGCTTCGACAATTTTACCAATGACTTTTTTGGCGTCGGCGGGGTGTTCTTCAAACCATTGATCGAGCGCGCCACTGACCAAGCTTTCGACAACAGGGCGCACTTCGCTGGAAACCAGCTTGTCTTTGGTTTGCGATGAGAATTTGGGATCAGGAACCTTAACCGATAAAATACACGTCATACCTTCGCGGGCATCATCACCAGTGATGGAAATTTTGTCTTTTCGGGCACCTGCGCTTTGTTGTGCATAGGCATTGATGGTACGAGTCAGCGCGCCCCGAAGGCCCGCCAAGTGGGTGCCGCCATCACGCTGAGGAATGTTGTTGGTAAAACAAAGCGTGGTTTCGTGATAGCTATCGTTCCACTGCATCGCCATTTCGACGGTGATGCCATCTTTTTCACCGCCAATCGAAATAGATTCCGCATGCACGCGAGTCTTTGATCGATCGACAAATTCAACGAACGCTTTCAAGCCACCTTCATAATACAGATCGACGCTTGTGGGCGTGGCAGATCTTTCGTCAACCAAGGTCAGGCGTACACCAGAATTCAAAAATGCCAACTCGCGAAGCCGGTGCTCAAGTGTCGGCAAATCAAAGTCTGTGCTGGTAAAGGTTTCTGTTGAGGGATGAAACGTGATGGTCGAACCGGTCCTAGATTTACCTTTTTCGTCCACGCCCGCAGCCGCAACTACGGCCAACGGGGCTACCACGTCGCCGTTTTCAAAGCGGACCATATGCTCACTGCCGTTCCGCCAGATGCGAAGCTCTAGCCAGTCCGACAAGGCGTTTACGACAGAAACACCAACACCGTGCAGGCCGCCGGATACTTTGTATGAATTCTGGTCAAATTTACCACCGGCATGAAGCTGCGTCATAATGACTTCAGCAGCGGAAACACCTTCTTCATGGTGAATATCGACCGGAATACCACGGCCGTTATCTGAAACGGTTACGGAACCATCGCCATTTAAGATGACGAAAATACGATCACAGTGACCAGCAAGCGATTCATCAATGGCGTTATCAACAACTTCATAGACCATATGATGCAGACCAGAGCCATCGTCCGTATCACCGATATACATACCCGGGCGTTTGCGAACCGCATCAAGGCCACGCAAAACTTTGATGGAGTCCGCTCCGTACTCATCGCTATCGGGTTGTGGCGCAGTGATTTTGGTTGCGATATCAACGGGGTCTGTTTCTGTGTCGTCGCTCATACGAAGAGGCCTTACTGTTTTGCTATGCCCTATAGGGGGCGGATATCGCCGTTTGAGACGGTGAAATGGGCGGTGTGATCGGCAATGGGTTTAAACTGTGAAGCATCGGTTCCGGTTAACCAAAACTGTCCGCCAAGACCAATCAACTGGTTAAAAAGGGCATGACGCCTGTCTTCATCTAAGTGGGCAGCGACCTCATCTAACAAGAGGATGGGGGCCGTGCCCGTTGTCCGGCGAACAAGGTCTGCGTGGGCCAACACCAATGAAATCAAGAGGGCTTTTTGCTCGCCCGTTGAGCACGCATCGGCAGGCTGCTGTTTGGCAGAGTATGAGACCAAAAGGTCGCAACGGTGCGGTGCGAAAGTAGCGCGGCCAGTTGCGGCATCTGATGTACGGTTGGCGAATAACGCAGCGCGTACTTGGTCTTCAGCACCCAAGGCTGGCCCATCAGCAAGCCAGGTTTCTACTTGTCCCTGGCATTCAACGCTCGCACTTGGGAAGGGACCTTCTGTTGCTTGGCATACTTGGTTTAAATTCTGAGCCATGGTGCTACGAGCGGCAGAAACAGCAACGCCTTTTTCAGCGATGGTCGCCTCTAAAGCGTCTAACCAAGCTGGTTCTGTTCGGCCGGATTGCAGCACCCGCATGCGTTCGCGCAATGCATGCTCATAAGCGCTAACACGACCCGCATGGGCCGGATCAAACGTAAAGACCAATCGATCTAAAAAGCGGCGACGAGCCGTTGGGCCTTCTAGGAATAAACGATCCATTTGCGGCGTGAGCCAGGACAGCGCAAGGTGGTCAGCCAAGGCGCTTTGTTGACCAACATCATCGCCGTCAATGCGAACGCGTCGGCGCTCAACGCTCTGTGCATCGGAATCATTGCCACGGGTTCCTGTGCCAATGTCGATCGGGCCTCGGGGGCCTTGAAGGCGGGCAGCGACAGCCCACGACCGACCCGCAGCGCCTATCGTCAAATCACGCCGTCCAACCTCTGCCGTTTTGGCCCGGCGCAAACCACGGCCGGGCGCCAAAAAGGAAAGCGCCTCTAACACATTGGTTTTACCCGCACCGTTGGGCCCAGTCAGAATGCATGAGGACCCATCTGATTCTATGCGGCCCGTCGCGTAGCTTCTGAAATCGGTCAGCGTCAAACGCGCCACCGAAATCCTCTCCTGGTCCACATCATGACCAAGAGGCGGCTCGCAGATTGGCGTGGCAGCGGCTGTGAGGGCGGCGTTCATTGGCAACCCATCATGCGCCACTACACCCGCATCGGCATAAGAACGTACAGTGCCGTCGGGTCTTCGTCATCGCGCACAATGGTTGGCGATGTTGAATCGGACAGAGCAATATTGGCCGTACCGCCTTCAATTTGTTGCGCGATATCCATTAGATAGCGGGCATTAAATCCAATTTCCATACCGTCGCCTGTGTAATCAACTTCAAGCTCTTCATCGGCGCTACCGTGTTCTGGGCTATTCGCAGAAACAACCAGCAATCCAGAAGATAACGCGAGCTTCACAGCTCGCGATTTCTCAGATGAAATCGCGGATACGCGATCAACTGCCAAAGATAACGAATCGCGGTCGATCTTTACGGTTTTATCGTTACCCTTCGGAATCACGCGCTCGTAATCGGGGAATGTTCCGTCAATCAGCTTTGACGTCATGACCATGTCAGCCAGGGTGAAACGAATCTTTGTTTCCGATAACGCGATGTGGATGTCGTCAGAGGTTTCTTCGATCAGCTTGAAAACCTCTGTCACCGCCTTGCGAGGCGCAATAATGCCCGGCATCTCGGCAGCGCCAGAAGGCAATGGGCATTCAGCACTGGCAAGGCGATGCCCATCAGTCGCAACAGCGCGCAACACAGGCGTGCCATCGCGATCTGCTGCGTGCAAATAAATGCCATTCAGATAATACCGCGTTTCTTCAGTTGAGATCGCGAACCGGGTGCGATCAATCAAGCCCCGCAGCTCACCGGCTGGCATTGAAAACTGAACGGGCAGATCGCCGCCACCCATAACGGGGAAGTCTTCCGTAGGTAGGCTTTTCATCGAAAACCGAGACCGGCCCGCCTTAACCTCAAGCGGACCATCACCAGACAGCTCCATAGAGACCTGCGCACCATCCGACATCTTGCGAACAATGTCGTACAAGGTATGGGCCGGGACCGTTGTGGCGCCTGGCGTTTGAATGTCTGCCGCCGCGTGTTCGACAATGTCGATTTCCATATCGGTTGCCGTCAACGCGACGCGGCCATCGGCTGCTTCGATTTTAACGTTCGACAAAATGGGAATGGTATTACGCCGCTCGACAACACTTTGGACATGACCAAGAGCTTTAAAAAGCGCGGTCCGTTCTATGGTTAGCTTCATGATAAGGTTCGATACAATCTATGTGAGTTTCACGATCTAGGTTTATTGATGGCGAATGAATATTGCCGCTGGCTGGCTCATAATGCACCCCATCTAACCTCTGGTCAGATGGGAACCCCATGACCCCTGAGGCACTTATAAACGGGCTAGAAACCACCCAATATCCAAGGCCTCAACCGATGCGAATCAGTATACCACAGAAGTCCTGTGGGCGAACGCATTTTTGTGCCACAAGACATCTTCGTAGAGCATTGAAAACATTGAATTTTATAACAAAATTAAAGAATATTTGAGCCTGTGGATAGATGCGTTAGGTTTCGAGCATCCGACGCAGCAAATCGACGTCCTCATTGAAACTATGGTCGTGCTCTCGCAGCTCTTCAACTTTGCGCACCGCATGCATCACGGTGGTATGGTCACGACCGCCAAACTTGCGGCCAATTTCCGGCAACGAACGGGCCGTTAGCTGCTTGGCTAAATACATCGCGACCTGACGCGGTCTCGCAACGGATCGCGCCCGGCGCGCCGACGACATATCTGACATACGAATGTTGAAGTGGGTTGCGACCCGCTTTTGAATTTCTTCAATCGTCACACGCCGATCATTGGCCCGCAACAGGTCGTGCAAGACCTCTTGCGTGGTTTCAATCGTAATCGGACGCCCAACAAGCTCCGCATGGGCTACAACGCGGGTTAACCCGCCTTCAAGTTCCCGCACGTTGGCAGTGACCTTGTGGGCCAAGAATTCAAGAACCGGGCTGGGCACTTCAACGCCCATGTGCTCGGCTTTGGATTGAAGAATGCCCAAACGTAATTCATAAGTTGTTGCATGAATATCAGCGACAAGACCGCAATTCAGACGAGAAATCAGGCGCTCTTCCATGCCCTCCAAGTCTGACGGCGACTTATCGGCCGAGATCACAATTTGGCGGCCCTGGTCAACCAAGGCATTAAACGTGTGGAAAAACTCTTCCTGCGTCGATTCCTTGCCAGATATAAACTGAACATCATCGATCATAAGAACATCGACAGATCGGAACCGCTCTTTGAAATCTACGGTGTTTTGTTCCCGAAGCGCCCGGATGAACCGGTACATGAATTTCTCAGCGGACAGATAAATCACGTTGCGATCCGCTGCTTGCTGGCGGATATGCCAAGCAATGGCGTGCATTAGGTGCGTTTTACCCAAGCCGACACCGCCATACAAAAACAAGGGGTTAAACGGCGCACGGCGCCCTTCTGCCGTCGCTTCGGCCACACGACGAGATGCGGCGTAGGCAAATTCATTCGGTTTCCCAACGACAAAGTCGTCAAAGTTACAACGCGGATCGAGCGGCGCTGAAATGTCGCCTGACACCGAACCGGTTGATCGCACCGGCCCGCGGCCCATGCACGTCGATTTTTCTGAAGCACTCGGGGCGCTCGGCGCCTCAGCGGGCGCAGGCGCACTGACTACAGGCTTCTTTGATGCCAAGGCCCGGTCTGGTTGCACAACGATATCGATGGTGTGACTGCCACCATCTTCTTCGGTCCAAAGCTCTGCCAACCGATCCACATAATGCGCGACAATCCAATCACGCATGAAACGTGTTGGAACCGACAATCGAACCTGACCATCGGCCACTTCGTGTACGATCATCGGCTTCAGCCAGCTTTGAAAAGCCGCCTCGCCAATTTCGGAATGCAATCGCGTACTAACACGCACCCAAATATCTAGGATACGGTCGTCTGTCCCCGTGCCGGCCATTCAGTAAACGTCCCCGCTTTAATATCAATACCGCCCCAACCGGGCCCCAAACGTCCTTAACCACCCAAACCAATGCACGAAGCGACCGAGTCTTCGCGAAGACCTTAACCTTAACAACCCACACAGCGCATCCACTTAAGTGCGGAAAAGTAACCGCACCAACAACATACCTTAGGGCACCTCGAAAAATGCCCTTCTCTACAAAGTTTAGACCGACTATGGCCTGATATGAAGCCACTTTGTGATGGTTTCATGGTTAATTCATGCCCCAATGGGCTGATTACTCGGTAAATCTGCC
>Ga0222663_1000187_pt1 | contig 36874 bp, 41 predicted proteins | sample AntAcemetagen602_FD_179852 | JGI IMG/M metagenome (GOLD analysis project Ga0222663, IMG submission 179852) | Saline water microbial communities from Ace Lake, Antarctica - #602 | ecosystem: Environmental > Aquatic > Non-marine Saline and Alkaline > Saline | place: Antarctica: Ace Lake... | reverse complement strand
GCAGATTTACCGAGTAATCAGCCCATTGGGGCATGAATTAACCATGAAACCATCACAAAGTGGCTTCATATCAGGCCATAGTCGGTCTAAACTTTGTAGAGAAGGGCATTTTTCGAGGTGCCCTAAAAACATTATAACCTTCATTGCCGTCATCGGCGGTTAAAATCTTATCCGCCCCAAAGGCCCGAAGAATATTTGAAATGATTTGGGTATCAAAATCGTTGTCATCGACAATCAAGAACGAGACATCTTTTAGATAACCGTCCGTCATAATTTTACCTCCAGGACCGCTAATCGCGCTTCAGACATGTAATCCAATTAGGATCGAATGATTGGCAACCAGATGCAACCGTGTTGAAATTTAGGGGGTCTTGTCAAAAAGTAACCCAATCGGCCCTTCGACATCGACGATGGCGTTAAGCTTTTCAATAATCGGTATGTCGAAGAGGTCATCATCGGCAGCAAAGGCCATACCGCGCCCCGCCCCAATGCTGGCTAATTCAAGGGCACGGTCGCGGGGTTCACCGTGAACAGAATGCCCAACAAACAAGGCGGCAAATAGGTCTCCCGCCCCTTTTGCTGGTGTTTCAACACAAGGTCCTGCCGCCGTATATGTGCCCTCTGGGCCAACATACGTGCTGACTAACATCGCGCCCGGAGCGGGCACGCCCGTCACCACACACGCTTTCGTGCCCCGTGCGATCAGCGTATTTGCAGCGCGAATAGCATCATCGGGTGTTTCGATGGATTGCCCTGACATCCAAGCGGCTTCAAACCGATTGGGAAAGATTACATCAGCAATCGGCACCAACCGATCTCGTATGACTTCTGCCAGTTCGACCGGCACATAAAAACCGACATCGCCGCCAAGATCATCCCCTATCACCGGATCACAATAATAAGGGACAACTGTCGATAATTTGCGCGCCGCACGCACCGCATGCTCAACAGCCGCAACGGCTGTCACTTTCCCTAGATATCCGCTCATAACGGCTTGGCAGGTCTCAAATCGAGGATTTTCAATTGCCGCATCGATCAGGTCTGCCAACATGACCTCGGGCACAGCGCCGCCGCCCATACGGGCTTCACCTGCATGCCCTGCTAACACGACCGTTGGCACAGCCCAGTGTTTCAAGCCCAAAGCTTGGAAAACGGGAGCTTGTATCGCATGACCAACAAGGGCCATAGCAACCTGAGATGTGATCGATAAAACGGCCATTGCTGTTACCTTGCCAAAATGGGGGTGGCGATTGTAGGGTCCGGCCCAACAATAAAACCACGGGAAACACCTGAGAGAGACATATTCCTCGGATCAGGGAGAACAAAGACCATGACGACCCCCATTCGCCCCCAAATACGCCCGCGACGCAGCGTCCTCTATATGCCCGGATCAAACGCCAGAGCGCTCGAAAAAGCACGCACTCTTGCGGCCGATGCCCTCATTCTTGATCTGGAAGACGCTGTCGCCCCAGACGCCAAGGATTTGGCCCGCGAGCAAATCGCCGCCGCCGTTGCCGAAGGCGGCTATGGTAAACGCGAGATTATTGTTCGGGTTAATCCGGAAGACACCCCCTGGGGCCGTGCCGATTTTCGTGCCGCAGCTAAGATGAAGGGGGTTGATGCGATTCTGTTGCCAAAGATTGAAAGCGCGCATCAGATTGAAACCGCCGTCGCGGTCATGAATGTTTTGGGCGCACCGCCATCGATGAAAATTTGGTGCATGATCGAAACCCCGCGCGGCATTCTGCGGGCCGAAGAAATTGCCGACTCGTCACCACGTGTCGCCTGTTTAGTGATGGGCACGTCGGACTTGGCCAAAGATATGAACGCCCATCACACCCCCAAGCGGTTGCCATTTTTATCATCCCTCAGTCATTGTGTCCTCGCGGCTCGGGCGGCCGGGATTGCCGTTTTGGACGGCGTTCATCTTGATTTAGCCGATGATGCTGGTTTCGAACTATCATGTATTCAGGGCAAAGAATTGGGCATGGATGGTAAAACCCTGATTCATCCCAAAACGGTCGGCACCGCCAATCGTGTCTTTGAACCATCATCGGACGAGGTCGATTTCTCGAAACGGGTAATTGTGGCCCACGCGGAAGCAGAAAAAGAGGGTAAAGGCATGGTTGTCTTGGACGGCAAACTGATCGAAAACCTTCATGTCGACATGGCCAAGCGGATTGTCGCCTTATCTGAAGCCATTAACGATCTTGCTGCTGAAAATGCGGCGTAACAGATATGGCCAAAAAAGCATTGACCAAATCTAAAGCGACGAACAAAACCAACCACGGCAACTTCTTCGAAGATTTCTATGTCGGGATGCGCATTGTTCACGCGACGCCGCGCACCATCAACGATGGCGATGCAGCGCTCTATACAGGTTTGTACGGCGGGCGTTTTCCCGTGGCGTGTAGCGATGAAACGGCCCGCGCCATGGGCTACGATAAGGCCCCAATCGACGATTTGTTGGTCTTTCATATTGTCTTCGGCAAGACTGTGCCGGATGTGTCGCTGAATGCCATTGCCAACTTGGGCTATGCCGAAGGGGTGTTTCAAACACCAGCTTATGCGGGCGACACCCTGCGGTCAGTTTCTGATGTGATCGGCGTGAAAGAGAACTCGAACGGTAAAACCGGTGTGGTTTACGTGCGTACCACCGGCACCAATCAACGCGGCCAAGTGGTGTTAAGCTACGTTCGCTGGGTGATGGTGCGGAAACGCGACGAAAAGTCCATAGCGCCAAAACCTGTTGTACCACAATTGGCCAGCGTGGTGCCGGGTGCGTCCATACCGGTTTCATCGTCTTTGCGGTTTTCCGCCTATGATACGTCGGCGTCTGGCAGCCCGCACCGTTTTGGTGATTACAAAAAGGGCGAGCGCATCAACCATGTTGATGGTTTTACGGTCGAAGAAGCCGAACATATGCTGGCCACCCGGCTGTATCAAAACACCGCCAAGGTCCATTTTAATCAGCATACGGAAAAAGCAGGCCGGTTCGGCAAACGCATCGTCTATGGTGGGCACGTCATCAGCTTGGCCCGGTCTCTGTCGTTCAACGGTCTGGGCAATGCCTTCAAAATTGCCGCGATCAACGGCGGACGGCACGTCGGCCCCTTGTTTGCGGGCGATACGGTCTATGCCTGGTCAGAGGTACTAGACGCCTGGGCCGTGCCGGGGCGCACGGATGTCGGCGCGCTGCGGCTGCGCACCGTTGCCTGTAAAGATCATGAACCCGTTGATTTTCCTGGCACCACAAAAGACGGCTATGACGACAGCGTGTTGTTGGACTTTGATTACACGGTCTTGATGCCGGTTTGATTAAACGAGAAACGCCCGGCGCAAATATGAGTCGAACATGGGAACAGTAAAGGCGATATCGCCATGAGCCGGGCTGTAGATCATGCCCTTTGAAATGATGGCAGCTCTTCGTGGCCCCAAGGATGTTAGTGCTTCACCCAACTTCTCTGCGACGTCAGCAGACCGATAGGGCCCAGTTCCAAGTCTCGCCATTGCTATAACGTAGTCGCGCTCTCTTGGAGTAAGGCGTTCAAAACGGACTCGAAAGAACCCCTCATCTAACCTGCGAAGAGCTTCCACATCCGCACTATTTACAATTTCCACTTCGATGGGCGAGTGATCCGCAGCGTTCCAGACTTGGTAACCCCATTCTTGCAAAAAGTAGGGATATCCTTCGGTTGCCTGAAAAATAGCATCAAGCGCTGGGTCGGTAATCTCATAGCCTTGATCGTTTATCGGTTCGCGAATGGCGGAAATGGCATCAACACGTCCAAGAGGCCCAATTGTTGGAAAATTAAACAGTCGCTCCGAGTAGTATTTCGCATCCCCCGTCAAAGCCGCAATCTGTGGCAATCCCGCACCAAAAAAGAGAATGGGTAAGCCCTTTTGATTGACCCGATGAATGGCAACAATCAGTGCAGAGAGTTCTGCCGTCTTCAAGTATTGAATTTCGTCTAACAGCAACGTCCATGCTTTACCACCCGCTTTTGCGGTTTCGCCAACACTCAACAACAGGTCGGTTAGATCAACTTCCAAATCACCGCTGTCTGCCAATCCTGGCTCAGGATCAACAGACAATGTTGCCCCTTCAATATCCAAACGGAAAATGCTCGCAAATCCACGTAGCGCCTGCATCGCCCTATACGCTTTGTCTTTAGCGTCCTCAATTAATGACAACTGCCTAATGGTCTGGCGTAACTTTGGATACAGTAAGCGTGCAAGAGATTGATCGTCTGGCGCTTCAACGAATGATGTTAAATGACCATGGTTTTCCGCGATTTCTTGAAACCGATTGAGAAGAACTGTTTTACCTGTTCCACGCAATCCTAGCAAAATTTGGGATTTTTCGTGATAGCCACGCAAGACTCTCTGAACCGCGATATCTGCGCCGTCGATCACACCATCGCGGCCTGTCAATTCTGGAGGTTGGGTTCCTGCGCCGGGGGCAAAAGGGTTATCAACTGGATTCATTCCAAAACTATATAAAATTTATCCTAGTATAGCAAGATTATGCTATACTATTGTAAAAATTATATACTCATCCAAAATTAAAACGAGGGCCGGGGACGCGGATTTGCACAGCTCGCGCCGTGTTTACCGCGTCACGCAACGTTACAGCCAAGTGTGCTCGGCGATACTTCTTTAACGTCACTCCCGGACGCCTCGTGTGGGAGCCGGCCAGGCTCCATCGCGAACGATCTATCGCAAACGCCTTTGTTCGCGTGATCTAGACACCCTGGGCAGACGTGTCACAGACCCATTAGCCAACGCCGCATGTTCACAAAACCCATCGGTCCAGCGCTGAAACGTACCTCGGCAGCAATGGACGCGGGTCCTTGCCATCTTGGTTTTGGAACGCCATCACCATGCAAGCACAGCAACAGGCCCAATGTTTCATTCACCCTCGTCTCGGTCCCACCAGGGGCGAACCAAAACGACAATGCACCGGCCCATTTGAGGGCAAAACACACAGGCTAAGACGCAGACGGCAAGACCATCCACAGCGAAAAGTGTGCGGAACGCCGCAATCTGGCGCAAATGATATTCGGTGCCCTTCGTCAGTTTTCTGTGAGTATGTCAGCCTTTTATGCACATGGGTCTCACAGGTTTTCCACAAACCAGCATGGGATAAATGGCAAAAGCGGCGGATATAGAGGGATTCCCAGCATTTCAGGGCTATGCCAGCAACTTCATGGTGGCCATAACCCGGGGCGCAGGGTTATTGTTGGCGCGTGTTGCAGTGCAAACGAATAAAAGCGATTGTTTCTTGTTGAAGTAATAAGCGAAACCGCAGACAGACGGAATTTTTATATGGCCCAACGACCCCGGCCTCTCTCCCCGCATCTTCAGATCTACAAACCACAGATCACGTCGATCATGTCGATCATGCATCGGTTCACGGGCATTGCGTTAGCCGGTGGTGCGATCATCTTTTCTTATTGGATTGTTTCTGCTGCCTACGGCGCGGACGCATTCGAGACCGCGCAAAGCGTGATGGGGTCATGGTTCGGCTATTTGGTGTTGTTCGGCCTGACATTTTCTCTGTTCTATCACTTAGCCAACGGCGTTCGGCACTTAGCCTGGGATGTCGGCATTGGGTTCGATCTGCCGGTGCTTCGTAAGACCGGCCTCGCCGTTGTTGCTTTTTCTGTCGTGATGACGGTGTTGACCTTCATCATCGGCTTATCGATGTAATCGGGCCGAGGGAACAGATATGGGCAACTCAACATCAGGTATGCGCAGCACACTGGGCCGCGTTCGCGGATTGGGCTCCAGCCACGCAGGGGTCGGTCATTGGTGGGTCCAACGGCTGACCGCCGTTGCCTTGGTGCCGCTGGTTTTATGGTTCGTGGTCTCGGCGCTTTCGATGGTTGGGGCCGACTACGAAGCGTTTCGTGCGTGGTTAGGCACCTTTGGCAACGCGGTGTTGCTGATCTTGCTGACCTTCGCCTTGTTTCATCATGCCCAATTGGGCATCCAAGTGGTGATCGAAGATTATGTTCACGGTGAAGCCGCCAAGACGGCGGGTATTATCGTGACCAAGTTCGTTGCTCTTTTGTGCGGCGTATCGACCGTTCTCGCAATTTTGAAAGTGGCCATCGCAGGCTGAGGCGCCAAGCGATAAGGATTTAAAAAGACTATGGCAAAAAGTTACGAAATCATAGACCACATTCATGACGTTGTTGTTGTCGGTGCCGGGGGTGCAGGATTGCGCGCGACCATGGGTATGGCGCATGCCGGGCTGAAAACAGCCTGCATCACCAAGGTTTTCCCAACCCGCAGCCACACGGTTGCCGCCCAAGGCGGCATTGGTGCGTCGCTCGGCAACATGGCGGAAGACACGTGGCAGTGGCATATGTATGACACCGTCAAAGGATCAGACTGGTTGGGCGATCAAGACGCCATTGAATACATGTGCCGTGAGGCCGTACCTGCGGTGTACGAACTTGAACACTTTGGTGTGCCGTTTTCGCGCACGCCAGACGGTAAAATCTATCAGCGGCCCTTCGGTGGTCACATGCGGAATTTTGGCGAAGCGCCAGTACAGCGGGCCTGTGCCGCTGCTGACAGGACAGGGCACGCGATTTTGCACACGCTGTATCAACAGTGCCTGAAGCATAACGCTGAGTTTTTTGTCGAGTACTTCGCCATTGATCTTATTATGGATTCAGACGGCGTCTGCCGGGGCGTGATTGCCTGGAACCTGGACGATGGCACCATCCATCGGTTTCAAGCCCAGACCGTTGTTTTGGCGACCGGTGGTTATGGCCGGGCCTATTTCTCGGCCACATCCGCCCACACCTGTACCGGCGACGGCAACGGCATGGTCGCGCGCGCTGGTTTACCGCTGCAAGACCATGAATTCGTTCAGTTTCATCCGACCGGCATTTATGGATCGGGCTGCCTGATTACCGAAGGAGCCCGCGGAGAAGGCGGATACCTGACCAATTCCGAGGGCGAGCGCTTTATGGAGCGGTACGCGCCGACGGCCAAAGATTTGGCATCGCGCGATGTGGTTAGCCGGGCCATGACCATGGAAATTCGCGAAGGCCGCGGTGTCGGGCCGGAAAACGATCATATCTTCTTGCATCTCGAACATCTGGGATCGGACCTGCTGCAACAGCGGTTGCCGGGCATTACAGAAACCGTGCGGATTTTTGCCGGTGTTGATGCCTCAAAAGACCCCTGTCCAGTTCTACCAACCGTCCATTACAACATGGGTGGCATCCCCACCAACTATCACGGCGAAGTGCTGAACCCGACCAAAGACGAACCCGACCGTGTTCAACCCGGTCTGATGGCCATTGGCGAATGTGGCTGTGCGTCCGTGCACGGTGCCAATCGCTTGGGCACCAATTCGCTGTTGGATATTGTTGTGTTTGGTCGTGCGGCGGCTCTGCGGTGCAAAGAGAAAATCAAACCGGGTGCCAGCCAGCCTCGCTTGCCTGAGGACTCGGCCGACTACGCCTTGTCGCGACTTGATGCATTGCGTCATGCCGATGGTGGCCATGGCACGGCAGAACTGCGCCTCGAAATGCAAAAGGTTATGCAAGCAAACGCCGCCGTGTTCCGGACCTCAGAAGTGTTGTCAGAAGGCGTCGAGAAACTCGCGTCCGTCGCCAATACACTGGACGATATCAAACTGACCGATCGCTCAATGATCTGGAATTCAGATTTGGTTGAAGCGTTGGAGTTGGACAACTTGATGGCCTGTTCTCAGGCCACCATGGTTTCTGGTGCGGCCCGTCATGAAAGCCGCGGTGCCCATGCGCATGAAGATTTCCCAGACCGTAACGATGCAGAATGGATGAAGCATTCATTGGCCTGGTTGCAGCCGGACTGGAGCGTCAAATTAAACTATCGCCCGGTTCACACCTGGACGTTGACTAATGAAGTTGCCTACATCGAACCGCGCAAGCGCGTCTACTAAGAGAGGGTTGAGAGCACATGGTTGAATTCAATCTTCCAAAGGGGTCCAATCCAGAAGGCGGCAAAACTCATCCAGCCCCGGCTGGTGCGAAGCGCCCACGGACGTTCAAAATTTACCGGTATGATCCAGACGGCGACGCAAACCCACGTGTCGATAACTTCACCATTGATTTGGATGATTGTGGCCCGATGATTTTGGACGCGATGCTGAAGATCAAGAACGAGATCGACTCATCGCTCACCTTCCGCCGGTCTTGCCGCGAAGGTGTCTGTGGTAGCTGCGCGTTCAACATTGATGGCACGAATACGTTGGCCTGCACCAAAGCGATTGAAGACGTTAAAGGCGACGTCAAAATCTATCCGCTGCCGCATCTGCCGGTGGTCAAAGATTTGGTCTGCGATTTGAACGTGCCCTATGCCCAGTACGCCTCGATCAAACCTTGGATACAGGCCGACACCCCCGCTCCTGCGGCGGAACGTCCGCAAAGTGAAGCCGAGCGTGAGAAACTGGACGGCATGTGGGAATGCATTTTGTGCTTCTGCTGCCAGACAAGTTGCCCCAGCTATTGGTGGAATGGTGATCGGTACTTAGGCCCGGCTGTTTTGCTGCAAGCAAACCGCTGGATTCAAGACAGCCGCGACGAAGCCACTGGCGAGCGACTGGATAACTTGGATGATCCGTACCGGTTGTATCGTTGCCACACGATCATGAACTGCACCAACACCTGCCCCAAAGGTCTAAACCCCGGCAAAGCCATTGGTGAGATCAAAGAGGCATTGGCGAAACGGCTATAGAGTCATATGATTAATCTTCTTCGGCGAGGACGCCTTCCCAGTCTTGCCCGCCATAGAACAAGCGCAGCAGCGTGACCCGTTTTTCTGTCACCAAGAAGGCGACCGTCAGGCGTTTTTCAAAACCGATAATTCTAAGTCCCGGTCGGATATCATCCCGCGCTCGGCCTCTTTCAGAGGCCGTCGATAGTGACACGCAAAAAGCTTCGATTGGGTTGATGTAAGCCATCGCAATAGGTGGTGAGGCCGCATCAGCGATCCAATCGTAAAGAGCAATAAGATCGTCTTGTGCCTCTGGCGAGAAAACAATCTGTCGTGACTTCACGACTCGATGGCGATCCGGCGATCATGCCGTGCCCGCAAATTGCTAAAGACCGTCTCGGCCTTGATGGCACGCTTTGGATCGGCGTGCATCGCATCAACCACAGGGACAACATTTTCATGCAGCCACGTCTCAACGATGGAATCACGTTCTTGCAGTGCCCGAAGGCCGGCCCGAACAACTTCACTGGTTGAGGCATATCCGCCAGTTGAGACGAGAGAGTCGATATAATCCGTGTGTTCCAAAGGCAAGCTGATCGTGCGTTTTTGAACGGGGGGCATTTTGGTCCTCACATGAATAAAAGTATGCCTAAGTCATACCAATAATACTCAAACTTGTCTACGTCCTGAGGTTATCGCGCACCCACTGCTGAAAGAACACCGTGCCCGGTTCATTTTCTGGCGACAGTTTACCGGTTGAATAAACGCCTGCCTCTAGGTTCTGCTGCACGGCTTCGCAGATGCCAATGTCTTCATCGACCACCTCAGCGGAGTGAGTCGGGATAGTTTCGGGATTAACGCCACGCGCCCGTGCGGCAGCCTCATCAACCCAGAACCATCGCTTGATATCCAATCGCCGGGCATTTACTGGCGACACGGTTTCTGCATTAAAGGCAAATTCAGAGAAGTGCAAAAGCAGTCCGGGTGGCTTGTATATCCAAAAGCCCTGCCCGGCGCGGCTGGGGTCGGCGAGTGTTGGCGCATAGGTTACATCAAAGCCAACAAAGGCCCCACGCGGATAAGCACGGATATCGACGCCATCGCCATCAATGGCTTGGCCGAGGTCACGATGGACCATGCCGACGTGATAGCCTTCGCAACTGTTATCCGCATAGGTTTTCCAATTGGCGCGCGCGGTGCGCATGATATCGGTCTGAAACGTCATGGAAAGTACCGTTGGGAAGCGTTCGGCAATTGCGGTCACGTCACCCAACCATTCCAGCAACGTTGTCCCGGCGTCATCCATGCAGACAAAAACCATACCGTTCCAGATATCAACCTGAATGGGGAACAAGCCCATATCCGCATAGGAAACGCCGTCACCATCGGTCAGGCCCGGCGCACTGCGCAAGGCCCCCGTTAAATCATACCGCCAACCATGATAGCGGCAGACCAAGGCGCGACAGACCTGCGCGCCCTCTTTCAAGAGAGGTCCGGCCCGATGGCGGCATACATTATGAAAACCCCGAACATCGCCCTGGTCATCGCGCACCGCAATGACAGACCAACCCGCGACCGTCGTTGCCAACGCAGAGCCGGGTCTGGCGATATCAACCTCAGGGCCAATCAACCACCACGCTGATTTGAACAGAGACTCGCGTTCCGCATCGAATACGTCTGTGCAGTGGTACAACTCTGCTGGCAAGGTTTCTGGGAAATTTGACTTAGAGGTCACGGAACCGGTCTGTCGCACTGACGAGTTCATGAACAATGCCCGGCTCGCTAGACGCATGCCCCGCATCGGGGACAATCTTCAGGTCAGCCTCTGGCCAGGCCCGGTGCAAATCCCAGGCTGTGCGCATTGGGGTGCAGGCATCATAACGGCCCTGAACAATCACGCCGGGAATATGTCGAATGCGATCGATGTTCTTTAAAATCCAACCGTCTTCCTCAAAAAAGCCGCCATTGATGAAGTAGTGACATTCGATCCGGGCAAACGCTTCAGCGAAGCGATCACCGGCAAAGCGCGCCTCACGGCCTGGGTCGGGGAACAACGACAAGGCCGATCCTTCCCATCCGCTCCAGGCGCGAGCGGCTTCCATCCGCACTTGATGGTCGTCACTGGTCAGGCGCTTATAGTACGCGGGCACCATGGCACCCCGTTCTTCTTCGGGGATCGCCGCGACGTACCGTTCCCATGAATCGGGGAAGATATGATCGGCACCAGATTGATAGAACCAATCAATTTCTGACTTCCGAATGGTGAAAATACCCCGCAAGACCAAGGCATTAACCCGGTCTGGGTGCATCTCAGCGTAAGTCAAAGCCAACGTTGATCCCCACGAGCCACCGAATACCAACCAGTTTTCAAGGCCCAGGTGTTCACGGATACGTTCCATGTCGGCGATTAAATCCCAGGTCGTGTTTTCTTTGATTTCTGCATGCGGCGTAGATTTGCCGCAGCCCCGCTGATCGAACAGCACGATGCGATAAACTTCGGGATCAAAGAACCGGCGATAGACAGGCTCGATGCCGCCGCCAGGGCCACCATGCACAAAAATGGCCGGTTTGCCATTCGGATTGCCCGCCTGTTCATAGTGAACGGTGTGCAGGTCTGATACCTTCAGCATGCCATCATCAAACGGATGCATGGGCGGGTAGAGGATGCGTCGGTTATCGTCGATTGCCATACGGCGTCTCCGCATTGGAAAGGGCTTAAATCAGGTCAGCCCAATTGTTTTACCATAATATTGACCCGCATGGGCTGTTCCATTTCAAAGCCGCCTTTGGCAGACGGACGAACAACTGCATCAAAGCGGGCAACAAAGTCATCGCGCACTTTATTCACAAGTTCGGCGCGAGATGGATCGACCCGGATCATCATATCCAACGCAGCCTCTGCACTGTCGTAGCGATCAACAACATTGTAGGAAATCTCTTCGACTTCCGCCAACGCCAAGGACTGCGAGGCTTTTAGCGCCGCGTAGGCCTCTGCCCGCACTTCTGTCTCATCATCGATTAAGGCCCAGACATCTTGTTTCGCCCCCTGGGCCACAGGTTCGGCGATATATAACGTGCCGCCAGGCTTTAGGACGCGCGCCGCTTCCGATAAAGCCGCAGCCATCACATCACTCGGCACATGGTGTAATGAATTAAAGAAGATTGAGACATCGAACGCGCCATCGTCAAACGGTAGGTCTTGGCCAAACCCTTCGACGTAGGTTTCATCGCCCACCGTTTCCGCCGCCCGTGCCTTTTCAAGCTGTGCCGCGCCACATTCCAAACCAGTGACGTGCGCGCCCCTTTTGGTCAACGCACGAACCAAGGACCCATCACCCGATCCAATATCCAGAATCCGGACGCCAGAGAGGTCTAGTTTTTCTTCAATAACGTCAATGTTGCGCCTAATCATGGCGTTTCACCCTATAGCTGGTTAGCGTTACATCCTTCGTTCCTAACGCCTGGATACAGCAATGACAACTGACTTACCCTCACCCGATTCCACACAAGACATTCGTGATGGCGTGCGGGCTTTGTGTGCAGACTTCCCGGATGCCTACTGGCGTGATGTTGACGCCCAAAAAGCCTATCCGACAGCTTTCGTGCAGGCCTTAACCGATGCCGGGTACTTGGCCTGCTTGATCCCGGAAACCTATGGCGGCAGCGGTTTGGGCTTGATAGAAGCCACCGCCATCTTAGAAGAGATTCATGCCTCTGGCGGGAATGGCGCTGCATGTCATGCGCAAATGTACACCATGGGAACCGTCCTTAAGCATGGCAGCGCCGAACAAAAAGAACGCTTTTTGCCCGAGATCGCAGCGGGGCGATTACGTCTGCAAGCCTTTGGCGTGACCGAACCGACCAGTGGAACCGACACCAGCCGCATTCAAACCCGCGCCGAACGCACCGCTGATGGGTGGGTCTTGAACGGGCAAAAGATTTGGACCTCGCGTGCCAATTATTCTGATTTGATGCTGGTCTTGGCCCGTACCGCAGCCCGCGATGCTGGGGCAAAACCCCATGAAGGCATGAGCATTTTCTTGTTTGATCTGCGCGAGGCTAAAGGCGTTACCATCCGCCCGATTGACACCATGCTGAACCATCACACGACAGAAGTGTTTTTTGAGTCCGTCACCCTGCCCGCCAATGCTTTGGTTGGCACCGAAGGTCAGGGTTTCAAAGCCATTCTGGATGGCATGAATGCCGAACGAATCTTGATTGCCGCCGAATGCGTGGGCGATGCCCGCTGGTTTATCAGGCGCGCAACAGAGTACGCTTTGGGTCGGCGCGTCTTTGATCGACCCATTGGGCAAAACCAGGGTGTTCAATTTCCCATTGCCCGGTCTTATGCGGAAACCGAAGCCGCCGCCCTGATGGTCGCAAAAGCAGCAAGCCTGTACGATGCCGGGAACCCGACCGGTGCCGAGGCCAACATGGCAAAGCTGCTCGCCAGTGAAGCCTCATGGCGCGCGGCAGATATGTGTTTGCAAACGCATGGTGGATTTGGCTTTGCCCGTGAGTACGATATTGAGCGCAAGTTCCGCGAGACCCGGCTGTATCAAGTCGCCCCGATCTCAACCAATATGATCCTGGCCTTTATCGCAGAAAAGGTTTTGGGTCTGCCAAAGTCTTACTAGCACCATAATTAAGGTGACATAGAGTTTAACTAGTTTTTGTGTGTGTCACCTTAATTACGAAGGAAAGCACTATGGACCCCACATCGTGGATCGGACGTTCCGAAACGGCCACAGAAACCATCAGCCCCGAGCCCCTGCGGCGCTGGGCTGCAACACTGGGCTTTGGACCTGAAACCGTTGCGGATGGAACAGCCTTGCCCCCCGTTGCCCATTGGGGATATTTCCGCCCGGCCATTCCTGCCGATGGATTGATGGCCGATGGGCATTCAGAGATCAACGGCTTGTTACCATCCGATTTGGAACACCCCCGCCGCATGTGGGCCGGGGGAACGCTGACGTTTCATGAACCGTTGCGCGTGGGAGATGCAGCCCGGCGGATTTCCGTGGTGGAAGACGTGGTTCATAAAACCGGACGGTCCGGCTCGCTGCTGTTCATTACTGTGCACCATCGCATCGAACGTGATGATGGCACCTTGCTGATTGATGAGCGCCAAGACATGGTTCGGCGGGCGCCGCCCCGCCCGGATGAAGTCAAACCAGACCCCACCCAGTCCCCAACAGACCCCACATGGTCAAAGCCCTATTCGGCCGATGCCTTGAAGCTTTTTCGGTATTCCGCTGTCACCTTTAACGGTCATCGTATTCACTATGATCGTGATTATTCCCGCGATGTTGAACACTACCCCAGCCTTGTGGTGCATGGGCCGATGTTGGCGACGCTCTTGATGGCCTTGGCTGAGGAAAAATCAGGCGAGGCCCTGGCGACGTTCGCCTACCGTGCCCTGTCACCCACGTTTGAAGACGAAGTCTTTACCCTGAACGGATCACCCACCACGAACGGGGCGGGCCACGGAGCTGAGATGTTTGTTGCTGGATCAGATGGACGGCTGGCTATGCGGGGCGAGGCGACCTTTAGTCCGGCATGAGCAATGACCACCCCTTCGATGTGATCGCTGTTTTGGGCGCAGCCCTGAATGCGGATGGAACGCCCCCGCCATCGTTGGTGCGGCGGGTTGATCACGGCATTAAGTTGTTCGGTTGCGGCTGCGCGCCTCGCCTTTTGATGGTGGGCGGCTATGGCCCGCCGCGCACACCGGCGCCGAACATCACCGAAGCCGCAGCCATGGTGATGCTGGCAGCAGAGCGGGGTATGCCCAGCGACGCTTTGTTCACAGAAGACCTTTCAACCCGCACCTTGGAAAATGCCATCTGCACGGTGGCACTGATGCGCCAGCACGATTGGCACCGGGTACTGATTGTCAGCGATGCCTATCACCTGCCCCGCGCCTTGCTTTGTTTTAAGTGGGTCGGTGTTCGGTGTTGGGTAAACGGGCCATGGCATTGGCGGCCTGGGCGCTTTACGCCGTGGGCCTTGGGATGGCCGCGCGAGGCCGTTGCGCTGGGTGTTTACGGGTGGATGATGTTGACGGGTAAGGCCAAGCGGATTGCAGAGGCCATCCAAGCCGATTTAAGATCACCGTCATGACTGATGATTCTTCTTCACTGCCGCTATCGGGCATCCGCGTGCTTGATGCCGCCACCTTCATCGCCGCGCCGTATGCGGCAGCGATCATGGGCGAGTTTGGCGCGGAGGTGATCAAGATCGAACAGCCCGGCACCGGCGATCCGTTTCGCAAATTTGGCACGGCATCGGCGCGCGATGATTCATCGCTCGCGTGGCTATCCGAAGCGCGCAACAAAAAATCACTCACCTTGAATTTGAAAGACCCGCGCGGGGCAAAGATTTTAACGGACCTCACGGCGAAGGCCGATGTTCTGTGTGAAAATTTCAGGCCCGGCACTTTGGAAAAATGGGGATTGGGGTGGAGTGTATTATCTGCTGCAAACCCTGGTTTGGTGATGTTGCGGATCACCGGATATGGCCAGACCGGGCCGTATAAAGACCGCCCGGGTTTCGCCCGGGTTGCCCATGCCTTTGGTGGCCTTACTTATTTGGCGGGCGAGGTCGGCGGGCCACCGGTAACGCCGGGATCAACATCGCTGGGCGATTATATGTCGGGGTTATACGGGGCCATTGGTGTTCTAATCGCCCTGCGCCACCGCGATCAAACCGGCGAGGGCCAGGTTATTGATCTCGCCTTGTTCGAGAGCGTGTTTCGGGTGCTGGACGAAATCGCTCCGGCCTATGGCGTTGCCAACATTGTGCGTGAGCGCGAAGGCACTGGGGCCTTGAACGCCTGCCCGCATGGTCATTTTCCCACGCTTGATGGCGAATACGTCGCCATCGCCTGCACCACGGATAAAATGTTTGAACGACTTGCCCGTGCCATGGACCGTCCCAATTTGGCTAACGAAGATGTCTTTGGCTTGGCCGCTGAACGATTGTCGGTGCGCGATACGGTCAACCGGCTTGTGTCTGAATGGACACGGCGGCGCACCCGATCAACGGTAATGGAGTTGTGTTTAGAATTTGAGGTGCCTTGCGCCCCGGTGAATTCCATCGCAGACATTTTTGCTGATCCCCACTTTGCTGCCCGCGAAACCATATTAATGATGGCCGATGAGGTTTTGGGCACCATCCCGGTTCCTGGTGTCGTGCCAAAACTAAGCCAGACACCTGGACAGGTGAATGACTTAGGCCCGGCTTTGGGCGCGGATACAGACACCATTTTGCAAAGCTGGCTGAACCTGAATGACGGCGATATTGCGACCCTTCGGGCCGATGGGGTAATTTAACGAATATGGCGAAGACCGACGCGTCGCCACGCGCTGCGACGGCCCATCAATCATTGGCCTTTGTCGCCCGGGAATAGGAAGCCGTTATGCCGACCCTCTACGATTACTGTGATTCTGGGAATGGGTATAAAGCCCGACTGATACTGGCCCTTACCAGCCAACCTTATGACTATGTCGAAAAAGATATCACCAAAGGCGAAACCCGCACCCCAGAGTTTCTCGCCATCAACCCCAACGGTCGGGTACCGACTTTGGTTTTGGATGATGGCACCGTGCTGGCCGAATCAAACGCGATCCTGGTTTATCTGGCAGAGGGGTCAGCCTATTGGCCAGAGGATAAACTCAGTCGGGCGCAGGTTCTGCAATGGATGTTCTTTGAGCAGTATAGCCACGAGCCTTATGTCGCGACACCGCGCTTTATTTTGCGCCATTTACCGCCCGATCACCCCCGGCAGGACGAGCTTAAGGACCGTTGGAAACAAGGCTATGCGGCCTTGAGCGTGATGGAGAGCCAATTGGCTAAAACCCCCTATTTGGCGGGACAAATCATGACAGTCGCCGATATTGCCCTCTTTGCGTATACGCACCGGGCCGATGAAGCGGGTTTAAACTTAGAAACCTACCCCGCCATTCGGGCCTGGATTCAGCGCATTCAAGAAACGCCTGGCTTCGTGTCTATGCTATGAGGATCGATGCTATAAGCGTGGGTTAACCCCCTAACCCATTGGATTGACGCCAGTACGCAAGATCTGATTTCCGTTTTGCTGCGAACGACGCCGCATTGCGGGTGCCACCCCGCAGCTCTGCTTTTTCCTGCGCCGCCAGTTCTGCACGGCGGATCAAGGCGGCAATTTGTGCCGCGTTGGCGGCATTCAGGCTCGCCATTGGGCCTGACTCAGCCGCGCCAGATGTTAGCCCACCTTGGCCCGCACTCTGGGACGCACTCTGGGACGCACTCTGGCCTTGCTGTGGCACTTGGCCGTACAGGCCTTGGAAATGTGTGCCGCCTGCGAGATTACCGGTCGGTGCCGACGCTGCGGCGTTGTTCTGCGCCGCAACAGCCATACGCCAAGCGGTTAACTGATCAGCCGGTTTATTACCCCCGGTGTTCGACGCATTGGCGGCGCGTGCCGCGGCCCGCCGTTTACGCAGACTGTCGTTCAGCCGCGCGGTACGGGTATAATCAATGGTCACAGGTTGCGGTGCGGCCCCCTGAACCGTAGCCCCCCAAGTGCCTGCAATCTGGCCCACATTCTGGCCTGCAACCTGAACGCCAGAATCTGAACCAGACTGAATATTGGCCCAGAGACGTTCAACTTTAGCCCGGTATCGGGCGGCTAAATGGGGCGTGCGGGAATGATAATGGCTTGCAGCTTCCATCCACGTTTCTGCTGCGGCTCGTTTTTCCAATAAGAACTGGGCGGCGTAGGCAACGTTTTGACGGGGGTCCATAGCATCTGCGACACTTGCGAATTGGTGACCGTGATACCCCAAATTGACCTGCATACAGCCCACATCAATGTTGGTGACGCCTTCTGTTTGAAGCTGTGCCACCTGCGCCAGAGCCGCCTGCTTGGACACATGGTGGGTGCCTTCACCACGCGCCATAACCGTCCAGGGCCAGGCCCGCGATTCCTGAGCACGCGCGTCCCATTGGCCGCTTTCCGCCAGAGAAATCGCACCGAGCAACCCATCGGGAATCGCGTGGTGGCGCTCCGCCGACGTGGTATGAGCCCGGCAGATATCGACCGGAACACTTGCCTCTGCCGCAGTTCCGCTTACCAGAAAACCCGCACTCATAATCAATGATGCAACGCAAAACGATCGAACAAACATGGCTTAAAACTCGCATAGTGACGATAGATTGCACTTTCCTATGCAAAGAGCGAGCCATATAACAGTATCTTAAACCAATTCGAAAATACCGCCTAATTCCCTGAAAATATGACAAAATCATGACAAAGATATCGTCCACAGGCATGGGGCTCGACATTTTTGGGAAAAAACTTCCATAAATTCAGAAAACGCCTTGTATGACGCAGCGCAAAAAGTCTAACGTTGCAATGCAGCATTTGAGGACTTCGGTTTTTCGGTGCTGCACTTGGATGTTTCCTCCCAAAAACTTCGGGCCGTGCTCTGCACGGCCCTCTTTTTTTGAATTCGCGCAACAACGCGCCCCTAAAGCGCTGGTGCCCTGGTTCCACCATCCCCAATGGCGCGCTGCATCAGCACCGAATCCAGCCACTTGCCGTGCTTGAAGCCAACATTTTTCAAGACGCCCACGTCTGAGAACCCAGCACCGCGATGCAATTCAATGGAGGCAGCATGCTGGCTGCCGCCAATAACCGCGATCATCTGCCGGTATCCGGCAGACTCACAAGCTGCAATCAAGTCCGTAACCAACTGACGCCCATAGCCCATGCGCTGACAATCTGGGTGCACATACACTGTGCTTTCGACCGTCCATTGATAGGCAGGTCTCGGGCGATAGGCAGAAGCATAGGCGTACCCGCCAATCTGGCCGTCTGGTTCTGCCAACACACGATGGGGATACCCTTGGTCCTGCAAGGCCAAAAACCGGCTCATCATTGTTTCAAGGTCTGGTGGTTGCAGCTCAAACGAAGCGGTGCCTGCGATCACATGGTGGGCGTAGATCGCCTGCACCGCCGACATATCGGCGGCCTGTGTGTCGCGAAGGGTTGGATTTAGCAACGGCTGCACTCTCCCCCTATTCAGCGGCAACGTCCGCCCGCAGGACAATCGGATCAACAGCGTCAATCAGAGAACGAAGGACACGCTCGACAACAGACCGAAGGCCATCAAAGTGCTGCGTTGGGGTGACGGTTTTTTCATCCAGATAGAGGGCGCGGTTGATCTCTATCTGCAACACATGAACACCGCGCTCGGGGTGGCCGTAATGACGGGTTGTGTAGCCACCGGCATAAGGAACGTTGCGAACAACATTGAGATTACACTCAGCAAAAGTATGTTCTGCAACGGCAACAATTTCGGGATGGCACGTCGTGCCGTGTCCATCACCCAATACAATATCCAGCGGCGATGCCCCATACCCGGCAGGATCACTGCTCGTGCCAATCAGCGACGGCATTGAATGCGCATCGATCACCAGAACAGCCCCGAACATCTGTTGCGTCTCGCGGATCAATTGGGCCAACGCCTGATGATAGGGAGTACGGAAAGCGGGCACGCGCCAGCCAACATCGGCATACCGGATTTTGTGGTCAAAAATCGGCTCGCCATTGGTGACAACACGGGGGATTGTTCCCAACCCCGCCGCAACACGAGGTGATTTTGTCATCGCATCGCGTGGCAACGTGTCGTTAAACATGCGCGGATCGAGTTCAAGCGCGTCGCGATTGGGATCGACCATGGCGCGCGGGAACAAAGCCCGCAGCAAGGGTAGGCCCAACCCGGGTGCATCGGCAAAAAGGCAATCAACATAAGCATCTTCAGACCGGCGCAGGGTCACGGGGTCAAGTCGGCTTTGGCTGACGAAGTCGGGGGGATACAGCCTGCCCGAATGCGGCGAGGCGACAATAATGGGCGACAACCTTTGGTCTGGTAAATGCAGATCGACCGGCTTTTGGGTGAGCGTCAAAGGATCAGCGTCTGGCCCAAAGGGCAGATCAAAAGCCAAGTCTTGCGGATGGGTCACGGCACAGTCGCTCTTCTCAGGTACGGCAATTTGGTCGCCCCACTTTAACGGGCCGCGAAGGTCAGTGCAAAGCGAACGCATTCGCCGTTTGGACAGGAGGCTAAGAACAAGGCAACGGGGCGACCATCCTGGGCTTGCAATGCCCGGCGCAACGCCGTAAAACGCGCCTCTTCGCTGTTTGAAGCAATTCATCAACGAACCCGGAATGGTGAGGGCGCGTAGCTCAGCGGGAGAGCACTACGTTGACATCGTAGGGGTCACTGGTTCAATCCCAGTCGTGCCCACCATTACCAAGACCGTAACCACACACCCTAACAGTTACTCCCCGTGCATTGGTCACTGTCCATCATGGGGTCACGGGTGGATGACAGCGACCATGTCGTATCGGCCAACATTTGCCTGAATCGCTTATCGGTTGGTCCGGTCACGCCATCCAGTGTTCCGGCAAACTGTACTTTCGACGTGCTGCCAACACATAAGGCCATGGCCACGGCAACGCGGCCCGGCTCTGGCGCATGGCCCAAGGTTGCAGGGTCAGCGCATATCTTGTGAATCGACGGATCAAACTTTGGGTCAAACCAAAAAACAATCCGGCCGCCAACCAGCGTTTCCGGGCCAGTCTTCGTATCAAATGTTGCTTCTGGGCCGATGTATTGCCCGTGCACGGCATCAGCAACCGCCGCATCGAACGCCGGTTTTTCAACGGCGAACGGGTTGCCGATAACCGTTGTGGGAATGGTGCCGCTGCCAGCCAACCGGTCAAATTCCATGCGAAACCCTGCCGATTCCGGCCCAACACTGTAAACTCCACCACTGCCAGCACAGGCAGCGACGACGCTTGCGACCACAGCAGCGCCAGCAAGGCCCTTCATCGCGCGTTTCATTGGATAACTCCTGATCCATCACATCCCTATGTCGAGACGGAGTTTATCCCATCCAGACACTTACGGTTATCAGATATGATCAAATATCCGTGCGTGCAATGATCAGCCGTCGTTATTGGGTGATCAGTTCCGGTCCCATCAAGGCCGTTGGCAGGAACGTTGATATCCACGGCACGTATGTCACGATGATCAAGAAGACGAACAAGATCATCAAAAATGGTAGGGCCGCTCGGACCACGCTCATCATCGGCATACCGGCTACTCCTGATGTCACGAACAGGTTCAGACCCACCGGTGGCGTAATCATGCCAATTTCCATGTTCACGACCATGATGATGCCAAGATGAATGGGATCGATGCCCAACTGAATGGCAATCGGAAATACCAAGGGGGCAACAATCACAATCAACCCCGATGGTTCCATGAACTGGCCACCAATCAGCAAAATGATGTTGACGATGATGAGGAAAGCGACTGGGCCAAAACCCGCATCCAACATGCCGGCGGCAATGACTTGTGGGATTTGTTCTTCGGTGAGCACGTGCTTCAAGATGAGGGCATTAGCGATGATGAACATCAACATGATGGTCAGTTTGCCAGCCTCATACAGCGAATGCTGGGTGTCTTTGTGCCAAATCACCGAGACTGTTTTGGTAATGAAATTACCCTTACTGCCTGCCCCTTCGGCAAACGGTCCCATATCCCGGTAAACGAAATTCGCGATGATAAAGGCATAAACAGCAGCAACAGCAGCGGCTTCGGTTGGCGTAAACACACCACCATAAATGCCGCCCAAAATGATAATGATCAGGAACAAACCCCAGCCAGCATCGCGGGCAGAGGCAAAAATCTCACGCCACCCAGCCCAAGGCTCTGACGGTAAATCTTTGATCCGCGCAATCACATAAATGCCAATCATCAACATAAAACCGGCCAGCAGCCCAGGGAGCACACCAGCCAAGAACATACGCCCGACCGAGACATCAACAGACGCAGCGTAGACAACCATAACAATAGAGGGCGGGATCAAAATACCCAGCGTGCCCGCATTACAAATCACGCCCGCTGCAAAGTCTTTGGTGTAGCCGACCTGGCGCATCGCTGCGATCACAATGGTGCCGATGGCAACAACGGTGGCCGGACTGGACCCCGACAACGCCGCAAACAGCATACAGGCGAACACACCTGCAATGGCCAAGCCACCTTTGAAATGCCCAACACAGGCAATCGCAAAGCGAATGATTCGTTTGGCCACGCCGCCTGTGGACATAAACGCTGACGCGAGAATAAAGAACGGAATCGCCAGCAGCGTGTAGTGACCATCAAACGCAGAAAACAAGGTTTGCGCGATAGACCCCAGCGAGCCTTCAGAATAAATCAGCAAGAAAACAGTTGATGAAAGGCCGAGGGATACCGCGATGGGCACACCCATCAGCATCATACCGATGACCATGATAAAGAGAACGGCGACGGACATGGCTTAGCCCTCCCGCTTGGCGTTTTCCGCCGCTTCGTTGACCATCTCTTCCGCTTCGTGGCTGGCAATCAGATTGGTTCGCGTGCCGCGCAGGATCATCCAACCGGCTTCTAAGAGCCGATAGGTCAGCAAGGTTAAGCCAATGGGTAATGCCGCATACGGAATAAAGCGTGGCATCTTCTCATACGCCTCGCCTTCATTAAAAATCTGGGCCATCAGGTCTGGGAAAAACACCATGGGGATGTCATTAACTTCGAACCAAGATCGCTGCGTCACAAAGGGCCACCAATATTCGAAAGCCCCGTATAAAAGAAGCCCACTGAACAAAAGGCAAAGAGCGACAGACAGCAGGACCAAAAACTTTCTTAAAGCCGGACTGACCATATTCAAGATCAAATCGACCCCAATATGTCCCGATATTTTGATCCCATGGGATGCGCCCAATAAGATGAGCCACGCGAACAAGAACACGGTAGTTTCCAGAGCCCAAAGAATATTCGAATTGAAAACATATCGCGCCACCACGTTGGCGAATGTCACCAAGGTCATCGACCCTAAAACAATCGCGATAAACGCAATCTCGATACGATCCACTAAAGACCGATTACCGTCAGCCATTTGGTTCATCATCGTGGTGCCCCCAAGGCAGCGTCCCCGTCAATCGCCCTTGCTGAGCGGTCGCCCGTTTGTCGGGTCTTGGCCCTCGTGTGGTGGTTCTGAAGTTCGTATCATTTGGAACATCCGCTTTTCGAACTTCAGATTCGATCCGCACCACAATGAACCAAATTTCAGATTCGGAACACTCGATAGGCTGCGCCTTATTGCTGCCGCCGGTGATTACAAACCGGCGGCAGCAACAGACCCATTACTTAGTTCATGCTGTTCGAAGCTTGTGCAGCAGCAATAAGATCGGCGCCGACATCACCTTCAAACTTAGCCCAAACCGGCTTCATGGCCGCAACCCAAGCCGCACGCTGATCAGCATTTAGCTGACGAACCGTTGTACCGGCATCAACGATGAGCTGCTTGTTCTTTTGGTTGACGTTGTAAGACTCGCCATTCCGCGCTGTCGTGACCTCTTGCAAGATCGTGCCAAATTGGTTGCGGATGTCTGCGGGCAAGCCACTCCACCATTCGTCTGATGTCACAACCAAGTAATCAATGATGCCATGGTTGGTTTCCGTTACGCCATCTTGGACTTCGAAAAACTTTTGGCCGTAGATGTTTGACCAGGTGTTTTCTTGACCATCAATAACGCCCTGTTGCAAACCACCATAAACTTCTTTGAACGACATTTTTTGCGGGTTAGCGCCAATGGCTTCGAACTGAGCCTGCAACACGTCAGAGGTTTGAATCCGGAATTTCAAACCCGACGCATCCGTCGGATTTATCAACGGAACATTTGCTGACATTTGCTTCATGCCATTGTGCCAAAAGGCTAGGCCTTGCAAGCCACGACGCTTCATTGAATCTTTCATCGCCTGACCAGCGTCTGAACTTTGGAAGCGATCAACAGCGTTAATATCTTCAAACATGAAGGGCAAATCAAACAGCCGGAATTTCTTGGTAAACTTTTCGAACTTAGATAGCGAAGGCGCAGCCAGTTGAACGTCGCCGCTCAGCATCGCTTCCAGAACTTTGTTGTCATCATACAATGTCGAGTTTGGAAAAACTTCCATACAGGCTTTGCCGTTCATTTCTTCGTTCACGCGCTTTTCCAGCAGCGAAGCGGCAATCCCTTTTGGGTGTTTATCGGTGTTCGTGACGTGGCTGAACTTGATCACCATTTCGCCCGGATCACAGGCCGCCTGTGCGTGCGATGTGGTCATCAAAAAAGCAGCGCCGAGGGCAGCGGCTGCAATGTACTTCTTCATGTGATGTCTCCCTGACATAGTTTTAAAAAAGCATAATTCACTGTTAATCAGGATGCTTAACGCATTCTCTGGGACACAAATTGACAGAAATTGACTGTTTGTCCAAGCCATTGTGAAACAGAGTAGCAACAATCGAAAGGAGTTAGGCTATGAAATTAGAGGGATCGTGCCACTGTGGCGCCGTCGCATTCACTGTTTCTGCGACCGCTCCCGCACCGTATTTACGGTGTTATTGTTCCATCTGTCGCAAAACGGCGGGCGGCGGCGGCTATGCAATCAACTTAGGGGCGCAATTTGACACGCTGACCGTCAGCGGATCAGAAGCCATTTCTGTTTTCCATGCGATGATTGACGGAACGAAAAGCCCTGCGGAACGCCGGTTCTGTAAACACTGCGGGTCTGCGCTTTGGGTCTGGGACCCGGGCTGGCCTGATCTGGTGCACCCCTTTGCCAGTGCCATAGACACGCCCTTACCGCCGGCCCCAGAGCACGTTCACATCATGCTCGATGCGAAGCCCACTTGGGTGCCGCTGGAGGCAAAAGAAGGCGAAGAATGCACCGCCGCCTACCCCTCACAATCGCTGGTAGAATGGCATGAAAGCCATAATTTAGCCGGGTAATATCTGACGTTTACCTGACATGAATCAACGCGCTGGAAGGTATGATCTGGCATCATATCGTCATCGGCTCCTAGAGGAGCGGCCTTTGGGAGCGTCGAGCAAATGGAGGATGTTATGTCAAAAGCCACAGCAAAATCCGAACCACAGAATGGCGCACACCAGCAGCCAACCGATGCGGTGTTTCAAGCAATAAATGAAACGGTAAATTGCTATGTCGCCTGGGCCACGGCTTGGAATAGAGAGATTTCTGATTTCGCGGCAAGGCGCATGAGCCACCAAAAGACTTTGGTGGATCAGGTTCGTGAGTGCGAGGACACGACAGCTTTTGCCGAAACACAGCAGTCTTGGTTACAACAGGCACAAGATGACTATTCGGAAGAGTTCAAAAGACTGGCGGACTTAAATTTTTCCTATGCCCTGAACAGCACGGAAACGGACGCAAAAGAAAAGATTTAGGCTCAGAGTCCCGGGCCAGCCCTTCCGCTGATCACAACCTTGAGGGCGCGTTTATCGATCATGGATCTGAGCGCGTCCTCAGTTTTTTCAATTGGCGCCGTCTCGCTGAGCAGGACATCGGCGGGGAAGGACGGGTCTGAGAGCATCTCTAGGGCTCGGCGAACGGTCTCAGGTCGGTGATGATAAACACCCTTCACTGTCAACTCACTGTAATGCAGCCGATGCGTATCCAGCGGAATAGACGTGCCAGGCGCACAGCCACCGAACAAATTGACCAAGCCGCCGGGGCGCACACAATTGATCGCATCGACCCACACTTCAGGCACACCAGATGCGTCAACGGCAACCCATGTTCCGTCTGAGTGGTCTGCCGCCGCTTTCACCACATCGGCCTGACCGCCACCACGTGCAATTTGCACAGTTTTCACAGCGCCCATAGAACGGCCCGCCGCCAACCTTGGTTTATTCGGGTCTGCCAATATCGGTGCATGGCCGGATCGTGCAAGGGCTGCGATGAACAACAATCCAATGGGTCCGCCGCCAAAAACAACCGCTTCGACTGGTCCGTCCTGTGCGTACCGATCCAGATCACACGCATCCATGCCATGCAGGACACACGCCAACGGTTCAGTTAGCGCGGCGCGAGCAAACGATAGTCCTGCTGGAATGGGGTGCATGTTACGCTGAACAAAACGGGCGGGGATGCGGATGAATTCCGCAAACGCCCCGTTAATATAAACCAAATCTTCGCAAAGATTTTCCCGCTCCATTCGACAGTAGGCGCACTGCCCACACGGCGCAGAATTGGCGACGACAACGGCGTCGCCCTCTTTGACGCCCTGAACCCCTTCACCAACAGCAGCAATGCGCCCAGAAAATTCATGACCAAAAACAGTGGGCACTTTCAGCATGCGTGGGTGCCCACCACGCTTGAAGACTTTGACATCTGTGCCGCAGGTGGTCGCGGCTTCGACTGACAGCACGACCTCGCCAGGGCCGGGTCGTTCAACGGGCAAGTCGCGAATGTCGATGGTCTCTGGCCCGGTCAATACCGCGCCAATCATGATTTGCGGCAAAGTCATTTGGCGATGGCGTCCGTGGTTGGGGTGAACAAAACCTTTAAGGCCTGACGGTCGCGGGCAAGCGCCACACCAACGTCGAAATCATCCAACGGCATGGTGTGTGTCACCAAGGGTGTTGGGTCCAGTGCACCGCTGACAATCAGGTCAAACACCCGTTCCTGTTCGGCCAGGGCGCCTGAATACGTTCCGATGATGCGCCGTTCGTTTTTGAATAAGGCATTCAAATCAAAGTCGGCTTTCTGGCCATCTGGCGCATGGGCAAACAAGACGACGCTGCCCCCAGCGCGGGTTAAATCAAGACCGGCCCGCAACAAGGCCGCGCCGCCAACCGTATCAAACACCGCATCGGCGCCAAAACCATCGCTGGCCCGTTGCACGACTTTAAGCGCGGCATCACCCGGTTCTGCTGCGCCCGCAGCCCCAAAGGCCAACGACTGTTTTTGACGGTCCGCGACTGGATCAATCATGACCACCGATACATCAGGACGTGCCGCGTTGATCACCAGCAGATGCAGCAAACCCATGCTGCCGGCACCCATCACACAGGCAACACCACCTTTTCGAATATCCGCCCGCTCCACGCCGCGCAAAACGCAGGCCGCCGGTTCCATGAAGACAGCCTGTGCGTCCGTTATGGCATCAGGGATCAGCCGGGCTGCATGCGACACAGCACGCGGTTGGATGGTGATCCAATCAGCGAAACCACCGGGCAGCATCAGATTTTCCTTGAAGGTCTCACACATGGTGTCGCTGCCGCCTTTGCAATACACGCACGCGCCGCACGGCACATGATGCGGCACAGCGACCCGGTCACCGACAGCAAATTCATGGACGCCCGGCCCCAATGCAGCAACATCGCCAATGATTTCATGGCCCAATACCATCCCTGGCTTCGCCTGGCCTGAATCAAGCTTAAAAAGATCCGTACCGCAGAATCCAACCGTTCTAAGGCGCAAGAGCATTTCACCCGCCGAGGGCGGGGTAACAGTGCGATGTTCAAAGGCGGTCTTTGGACCGCCGAGGCACGCGACAACCGTGGTTGAATTTGGAACATGTATGTTCATCGTGGCGTTATAGCAACGGTGATCAAAGACGGCACGGCTTAATCATGATCGCCATCCACTGTGCATGGATGTTTTTTCCTTCCTTGTTAAATCAATTGAAACCTTTACGAGTGTTACTCTTCCAACATGGATAAGATTTTGCAATCACGATTTAAACACCTTGAAAATTTAGGTGAAGAGTTTTCTGATATCAGCGTGATAACAGAATATTGGACGCAGTTGTGCGATGGTGCGTTTGCGCCGTCATGGAAAGCCATCGATCTGACAAAAATAGCACCTAAAACCTTGCCCCGGGTTTGTGTCGTCGACGTCCTTCTAGACCCGCTGGATTTCGTTTACCGGTTTTGGGGAACAATGATAACCCAAATGCATAAATACGATGCAACGGGGCAATCCATCAGCACCGTTCCCCCTGCGGATTATGGCACCGTCTTGGTCAAGCAATACAAGATGGTTTATGAGACGAAAAACCCCCAAACATTTTATTGTGAGTTTGAAAACGAACACCATTTGGTCTCTCAGTACGTGGTTCGCCGGTTCCCCTTGTCCAATGATGGTGTGCACGTCACCGGCATCATGAGCATCGAAGAGTATGGCAAAGATGAAGAATATCTCAGCCGCTTGTTTGAAACGGTGGCGCAGTCCGATTCCTTTGCCTAAAGTTGTTTCATGGAAACTGGGACGCACGCCTACGACGAAGACCCGCGAAACGCCACGGTTAAGATTTATGTGAACGGCGCAATCGTGCCGCGGTCAGAAGCTGTAGTTTCCGTTTTTGATTCAGGCTTTTTGCTAGGGGATGGCGTTTGGGAAGGTCTGCGTCTTCACAATGGAACGCTCGCCTTCATCAATGCGCATCTTGCCCGATTGTATGAGGGGGCAAAAGCCATTGATCTGGATATCGGCATGGCCCCCGCTGCCCTGCATGAAACGATTCTAGAAACATGCCGGGCCAATAACATGGATAGCGGCGTGCATATTCGTTTGGTCGTCAGCCGGGGTCTGAAACGAACGCCCTATCAAAGCCCGAAGGCCAATGTCGGCCCGGCCACGATTGTCATCATCCCCGAATGGAAGACGGCGGACCCTTCGGTTTTAGAAAACGGGATCAGTCTGTTCACCGTGCACATCCATCGTGGCCCATCAGACGTGCAGGACCCATCTTGGAACAGCCTTTCCAAATTGAATTGCATCGCCGCCTGCATTCAGGCGAACAAAGCCGGTGCCGATGAAGCCTTGATGCTCGATCCGCAAGGGTTCGTCGCGACCTGCAACTCCACCCACTTTTTTATTGTGCGCGGCAACGAGGTTTGGACATCGACCGGCCTGTATTGTTTGCGAGGCATTACCCGGGCGAACGTTCTTATGTTGGCGGATCACGCCGGGTTGGTTGCGCGGGAAACAACCTTTCCGCTGACCCAAGTTTATTCAGCGGACGAAGCTTTTGTTACCGGCACGTTTGGCGGTTTGACGCCGGTCGCCACCGTTGATGGCCGGATCATTGGTACGGGCCAACGCGGTCCCATCACAGAACGACTACAAGGAGCCTACAAAGACCTGATCGCCCGCGAATGCCCCCCGCAAACCGTGGCCATCTGACATTATGACGGGCAGCCGTATTTCCATGTGGTCGGGGCCACGCAACATCTCAACGGCCATGCTGAGATCATTCGGGAATAGACGCGATTGCGCCGTTAGTGATGAACCTTTCTACGGGCACTTTCTAACCACAACGGGCTTAGACCACCCCATGCGCGAGGCCATCATCGCGTCGATGCCCTGCGACTATAACACCGTGTCCCAAGCGCTAAACAGCCCGATCCCCGATGGCAAAGCGATCTGGTATTTAAAACAAATGACCCATCACATGGCTGCGGACGATGATCTGACGTGGGCCAAAACGCACCGCAATGCTTTCTTGATTCGCGATCCTCGTGCAGTGGTTGCCAGCTACGCGGCGAAGCGCGAAAACCCAACTGATTTTGATATCGGCATCAAACGGCAGGTTGAGGTGTTTCAAGCCATCTGTCAGATCACGGGCACGCGCCCACCTGTGATCGATTCCGCCCAGGTTTTGCATAACCCAAAGGCGGCGCTATCCGCGCTTTGCGCCGCGATGGATGTTCCTTTTGATGATGCCATGCTAAGTTGGTCCGCTGGAAAACGGGCAACGGACGGGATTTGGGCGGCGCACTGGTATGGTGTCGTTGAGGGTTCAACCGCGTTTGCCCCATCAAAGCCGTTACCCGCCCCGATGCCTGACGAATTAGAGGCGTTGGCCGAAGATAGCCGGGCCGCTTATGAGCACATGTCACAATATTGCCTGGAGGTATCATGATTTGGATCGACGCTGAGACCCTTCGTAGCAAAGCCACCTATCGCGGCCTTTGCGACGCCATTGCAGCCGGGCATACCTTAAAGCCCGGCGCCTCTCCCAGTGGGGTCAGTGGTCGATGTATGTTGACGCAGCCATCACCCACCACCGGCGGAGACACCAATTTTTTGGCCCTGCCAAGTTGGCAGGTGGGCGAGGCGCTTGGCATCAAAGCCTGCACCGTTTTTCCAGAGAATGCCGAGCTCAATACGGGCGTACCTGCCGTGCAAGCCGTCTATCTTTTGTTTGATGGTAAGGACGGTAGCCCGTCGGCGGGCATTGACGGCACCGAGCACACCTACTGGAAAACGGCGGCGCATTCCGGTGCGGCTGCGCTGTACCTTGCACGGCCCGACGCCAAAACGCTGGTTATGCTGGGCGCGGGCGGATTGGGGCCGCATGTGATTGCCGCGCATCGGGCTGCCCGTCCTTCAATTGATCGTGTGATCATCTGGAACAGAACCCACGCCAAAGCCCAAGCATTGGCTGATACCGTTGGCGGTGAAGTCTGGGAAGATCGCGATGCCGCCGTGGCCGAAGCCGACGTTGTCTCAGCCGCGACCAACGCGAAATCGCCGCTTATTCTAGGCCCGCAGTTAAAGCCCGGGTGCCACGTTGATCTGATTGGTAGTTACACACCCGAGATGCGCGAAGCCGACGATGAGACCATGCGCCTTGCCACTGTTTTCTCGGATAAAGATCAGCATGCCCTCGACGACAATGGCGATTTGTTTCAGCCGCTGCGCGATGGCGTGATCACCATCGATGACATTAAAGCCGACCTGTATGAACTGGCGTCTGGCAGACACCCCGGCAGAACCTTTGATGAAGAAATTACCCTGTTCAAAAATTGCGGCGGGGGTCATGTGGATTTAATGGCCGCCCGATACTTTTTTAGTGTGGCGAAACCAGACTAAGTCCGCTTACTGCACGGCGCGCTTCGCTGCCGTTTATTGAATGGCGCGCTTCGCCGCCGTTTATTGAATGGCGCGCTTCGCCGCGCCGGGATGACTGGGAATGCGCCCTGGCTGATAAGGAATGCCCGGTCCATCTTCGTAGGTGTGCATTTCCTTCACGACAATACGCGGTGGTTTACCTTCAATCCAAAGCCGCAACAACAACCGTTTGCGTTCAGGGTCTGGGAAATCTTGGAACGCGGTGCGCGCGTGCAGGGCTGTATAGTTGTTGGCGAACACGCACTCGCCCGGCTGCAAGGTGAAATCAAAGGCAAAATCCGGATGGTTCGAAGCGGCTTCTAACGCATCAAGCGCCGCGACTTCTGCATCAGACAAGGCACAGTTTGGGTCTTCTTCGGCGGCCATTTCAACGTATTGCCGCAAATGACGAACACTGAGAACATCGTCTTTCACCGAAAACGCGGGCACCCGATAAGGCGTAATCGGCGCGTCACCCGGTGCTTGTTCACCAAACCGGTGGAAATGAAAGCCTCGGAACAAGGCCGGTAAATGCTCTGGCGCCGTGGTGCGCAAATGCTCATAGATCGCATAGCTGCTGGTAAACCGGCTAACGCCGCCTTCCATGGCCGGGCGTATACACAAGAATGCCAAGTAATCGCCTGGATCGGAATGGGGCAGCAGTTCCGCGTTGTTCCGATAGGCCCGCGCACCCGGATCAACATCGGATGTATTGACGATATCGCCCAACCGATCACCCATCACGCTTTGCGAAACGGGTCGACCCAGTGCCAGGCCAAACAGCCAAAATAGACGGCGCATGTCTTCCAGCGGCATTTGATCCACCGGAAACCCCCGCACAACGGCAAAGCCGCGCCCGTCACGCATTTCCACATCTAACGGCTTTAAGGCGGCACGGATCGGGGCAATTAGATCATCACGGCCCTCGACGTCTTCCATCGAGAGACCATCGCGGGTCATCGCCTCGACGCCCGCCTTCAATACCGTGAGAGCCTCGCCGCTTAACGGCCAAACAACGTCATCGACGCTGCGCACCGTATCGGTGCGCCAACAGGCTGGATGGTTCGCAATACTTGGCCACGGTGTCATGTGTTCCTCCCTTGTTGGGAAGAACGTTATGCCAAAGTGATTTCGCCGTCGATCTCTTTTGTCACGCCCAAGGCTTCAATGGTCAGCGTCGCCTTAACCGCAACTGATCCATTGTCGGCCAAGGTTCCAGCGGCGACGGCATCGCGAACGGCTTGTTCAATTTCACGCTGACCGTTCACGCCCAAGTTTTTTAAGAACTTCCGAATGCTCATGTTAAGGGCTTCTTCGTCCATGACTCGTCTCCCAATTGGTTTTATCGGTTTGTGTACCAGCGACATAGGGTGCTTGCAGGACTGAAACAAGCTGGCCAAACAAGGAACACACACCATGTACCGCCCGCGCGCTCGATGCAGAGACAGCCCAGATGATGGATAAGCTGCGGTGATCCTATCTGGTGTTGAATGCCGTACTAAAGGTATTCAACACCCAAGAGCGGGATCAAGCGCCGATGTACAATTTCTATTCAGACACCCAAACCATGCCGACCCGCGCCATGCGGGAATCAATCTTAGACGCGCCAACCGGTGATGAGCGGCACGATGGGTGTCCGACCACGTTGGCGTTGTGTGACCGCGTTGCCGATCTGTTCGGCATGGAAGCTGCGATGTTTTTACCATCGGGCACCATGTGCAACGAAATTGCCATTGCCGTTCATTGCCGACCTGGCGACGAAGTCATCTGCACCCGCGACAGTCACATCATCTTTGCCGAAAGCGGCGGGCCCGCCGCGCTGTCTGGCGTGATGATGCAGCCCATTGATGGTGAGCGCGGCCTGATGACCGTCTCCCAAGTAGAAAACGCCATTCGGCCCAACTCTACCTTTGCGCCGCGCAGCCGGTTGCTGATCGCCGAGCAAACCGCCAACTTGGGCGGCGGCACCATTTGGCCCTTAGACCAACTGAACGACGTTGCCGCGTTCGCCAAAGACCAAGGCCTGATGACGCACATGGACGGCGCCCGTATTTTAAACGCCACCGTGGCCTCTGGCATCGCCGCACGCGAGTATGGGCGGGGATTTGATTCAGCTTGGATCGCCTTCACAAAAGGATTGGGGTGTCCGGTCGGCGCTGTGTTGGCGGGCAGTCATGAGTTCATTAAACGGGCGTGGCTGTTTAAGCGGCGCTGGGGCGGGGCCATGCGCCAAACGGGGGTTCTGACCGCCATGTGTTTGTATGCGCTGGATCATCACGTTGACCGCTTGGCCGAGGATCATGCCTTGGCTGCGTCCATCGCCGAACGCTTAACAGACATACCCGCGATTGCCCGTGTTCATCCCGCTGATACCAACATTGTCCTGATCGACTTGGTTGAAGACAGGCCGGATGCCCGCACTGCGTTGGCGCATCTAATGGAACAGGGCGTTCAGGTGACGGTTGTTGGCGAACGACGCATGCGCATTGTCACGCACATGGACGTGGATACAGTGGCAGCAGATGCACTGGTAAATGCTTTTGCGGCGCTGTCCTAATTGCGTTTTGTTACACGGCGACGGGTGCGGCGCGCATAACCATGCCGAACAGATCGCGGGGATCATCGGGATCGGCCAGTAGATCAATGTCTTGGTAATGCCCGGTACGCTCTAGTTGATCGCGCAGGTATCGCAACGCAGAGAAATCTTCTGTCGCAAAACCAACGCTATCGAACAAGGTAATTTGCCCAACCGAGGTTCGGCCCGGCACCTGGCCTGTCATGACCTGCCACATTTCAGTCACGGCGTGATCTTCAGGTAGCTGTTGAATTTCACCTTCGATTCGAGTTTGTGGCGGATATTCAACAAAGATGTCAGAGCGCATCAAAATATCGCGGTGCAGTTCCGTTTTGCCGGGGCAATCACCGCCAACCGCGTTGATGTGCTGGCCAGCGCCAACCATGTTGTCCGTTAAGATGGTCGCGTTTTGTTTGTCCGCTGTTGCCGTGGTGATGATATGCGCGCCTTCAACCGCCTCTTCGGGCGTCGCACATTTGGTAATGGTGAAACCCCAATTCGCCAAGTTACGGGCGCACCGATCTGTTGCCGACGCATCAATGTCGTATAGACGTAGGGTGTCGATCCCTAAGATCGCCTTGAATGCCAGCGCCTGAAATTCCGACTGAGCACCATTGCCAATCAGGGCCATACACGTTGCATTTTCTGGCGCGAGATACTTGGCCACGGTTGCAGACGTGGCCGCCGTGCGAAGTGCCGTGAGAATGGTCATTTCCGTAAACAACACCGGATAGCCGTTATCGACCGACGACAACACACCAAAAGCCGTCACTGTTTGCCGACCTTCTTTGGTATTTTTAGGATGGCCATTCACATACTTGAAGCCATAATCTTCGCCGTCGCTGGTTGGCATCAGCTCGATAACACCTTCTTTGGAATGTGATGCGACGCGCGGTGTCTTGTCGAACAACTCCCAACGCTTGAAGTCTGCTTCCACGTATTCAGCGAGTTCTTTCAAGAAGGTTTCGATACCAATCGTATGGATGATCTTCATCATGCTATCGACGCTGACAAACGGGACGATGTTGATGTTATCAGGGCGCGTTATCATCGCTTGTTCCTTTGATTTACTGGATAAAATTAAGCGCTGCGTGTGGCTTTTGGCATGGTTTGACGACCCATAACCCGTCGACCAAACAGACTGGCAAGAAGGTCAACCATCAGCAGCGACGTCCGGCCCCGTTCATCAAGAAACGGATTGAGTTCGGTGACATCAACCGACGACACCAAGCCGCTGTCGTGCAACATCTCCATGACCAAATGCGCTTCGCGGAAGGTCGCACCGCCAGGAACGGTCGTGCCGACGGCTGGGGCGATATCCGGCTCTAAAAAATCAACATCAAAGCTGACGTGCAAAAGCCCATTTTGGCGGGCGACATCTTCAAGGAATGGCCCCATCAGACCAGAGATTCCTTGCTCATCAATTTTGCGCATATCAAACACGCGAATGCTGCGGCCTAGCAACAAATCGTGCTCGCCATCATCGACAGATCGAATACCCAACATACAAACATTTTTCGGATCAACCGTGGTTTCCAACGGGCCGTCCAGCAGGGTGTCAAACCCCGGCAGCCCACACAGAAACGCAACCGGTGTTCCGTGGATGTTGCCGCTGTCGGTTGTCTCAAACGTGTTGAAATCCGCATGGGCATCCAACCATAAAACGAACAACGGTCGGTCGACTTCTTTCGCATAGGCTGCCGCGCCGGCAACTGTCCCCATCGATAGGCTGTGATCACCGCCTAGATAAAGCGGCAGCGCACCAGATTTCATTTGCTTGTAGGCCGATTGCTTGATGGTTCGGGTCCATCCCGCCACCTGGTCCAAATTACGGATATGCGGGTATGGCGATTTTAGGCCTGAGACGGGTTTTGATGCCAAATCACCCTGATCCTCGACGCTGTATCCCAAATCGGCCAAGGCCTCATGAATACCCGCTGTTCGAAGGGACGCTGGCCCCATTGAGGCACCCCTTTGGCTTGCTCCACAGTCACTCGGCACACCGATCAAGGTGATCGGCGTCTTGGTTTTCTCACTCATAAACGTCATCCTTGCTCCACAGTCCGTAAACGACCGTTGGTTTCAGTTTGAGAAATATGAGAGATTAAATTGGCGAAAAATAGAGTGATAATTGATCAATTTGCTCTATAATTATTCAAATTGATAAATGATAGTGCCAAAATGAACAAATTGATGGATGATACTGATCAGCGTCTTGTGGCCGCACTGCGCGCCGATGGTCGCCGATCCGTTTCTGACCTCGCCCTCGACATTGGTGTGTCGCGCGCAACCATCCGAGCGCGAATGGACCGGCTTGTGGCATCCGGGGTTATTGCGGGATTCACCGTGCAATTAACGTCTGATCTGCAAGATCACCGGGTGCGAGCCCTCACGTTAATTGAGGTCGAGGGTAAAGTTGCAAACCGGGTCGCCGCCCGCCTTCGTGGATTGCCAGCCGTCCAAGCGATCCACACGACAAACGGCCGCTGGGATCTGATCGCCGAGGTCGTCACTGAAGACCTGCAAAGCTTTGACGACGTCTTGCGAACCATCCGCTTGATCGACGGTATCGGCGTAACAGAGAGCAATTTGTTGCTATCAACGTTGAAGCAACCAGCACTTCGAACGGCTTAAGTCCGCAAAGAAAATTCGGTGACTTTCGATCGCAATTGCGAGTGTCCAGATCGAAACTGAAGTTCGAAAAGCGGATATCCCAAATGATACAAACTTCAGATTCGGGACACTAACAATTACGGTCGAGAGTCCTGCTTATTTTCACAGGGTGGCTTGGCATGGATATTTGGTGCTGAGCGCTGGCCAACGAACGGCTGCACCAGAAGTTTATCTAACCGTTGATCTATCTCACCTCGAAATTCATCCTGGCCGACGGTCATGCCGTCATGCCCGCCAGCGGGTTGCGGTGTGTAGGTTCCAAACACGCGATCCCAGACCGACAGATTAAACCCGTAGTTACTGTTGGTCTCTGGCATCAAAACTGAATGGTGCACCCTGTGAAAATCTGGAGTGACAATGACAAGCCGCAAAACACGATCCAGCCCCAACGGGAGCTTTAAGTTCGCATGATTGAAAATCGACGTGGCATTCAGCATCACCTCAAACACGATCACCGCCCAGGCAGGTGCCCCCAACGCGATCACCAAGGCAATCTTAATCGCTATCGACAAAATGATCTCAACTGGGTGAAAACGAATGCCCGATGTCGCATCCAAATCAACGTCGGTGTGGTGCATTCGGTGCAGCCGCCATAACACTGGCACTTGATGAAACACAACGTGCTGGGCGTAGATTGCTAAATCCAACAAGATGATCGTGGCAAAACCGGCAACTGCTGACGGCACTGCAAGGGCATTCATCGCGCCATAGCCCTGCGCTTCCGCCCACAACGCGGCACCGACAGGAAACAGGGGCAAGATAACCCGGGCCAAACTACTGGCGATCACAACCACGCCTATATTCGCAAACCAACGCCTTGCCCGACCCCGCATCCGTTCCCGGCGCGGCCACATCGTCTCTAAGCTGGACATAACGAACAGCACACCCGCAAACATCAAAAACCGCAGGGTGCTCTCGTGGCTCAGAATCCAGTTATCAAAGGTCTCAGGCATTAAACGTCTCTGGCCTCATTGAGTATGGTGGTTCCTTATGGCGTGAGGTCTTATGGGCACCTCGAAAAATGCCCTTCTCTACAAAGTTTAGACCGACTATGGCCTGATATGAAGCCACTTTGTGATGGTTTCATGGTTAATTCATGCCCCAATGGGCTGATTACTCGGTAAATCTG
>Ga0222663_1000177_pt1 | contig 39584 bp, 37 predicted proteins | sample AntAcemetagen602_FD_179852 | JGI IMG/M metagenome (GOLD analysis project Ga0222663, IMG submission 179852) | Saline water microbial communities from Ace Lake, Antarctica - #602 | ecosystem: Environmental > Aquatic > Non-marine Saline and Alkaline > Saline | place: Antarctica: Ace Lake... | reverse complement strand
GAGTAATCAGCCCATTGGGGCATGAATTAACCATGAAACCATCACAAAGTGGCTTCATATCAGGCCATAGTCGGTCTAAACTTTGTAGAGAAGGGCATTTTTCGAGGTGCCCTTAAGCGAGTCCAAAAGATTAAAGTATTTGTACTGAACCATGCTGCGAATCTCAGGTTTAATTCGCCATTTATCGCCATCTTTTTCGAAGTATTTAACCAACAAAGTAATAGGGAGGCCCCGTTGAACCTCAAACTGGGTATATGCTGCCTTTTCGGCCTTCGCCAAAATGTCCTTTGAAATATCGGTACCAACAATATCGAATTTCCATCCTGCCGCTTTTGCACCCAACTCTTTGAGACTCATGGCAATAGAATAGGGCTCTTGACCGCTGGATGCTGCGGCACACCAGATGCGCACCGAACGCCGGATGGCTCTGGCTTCCATAACCTTTGGAAGGACAGCGTCCCGAAGCAAATCAAATGGTTTCTGATCTCTGAAAAAGAATGACTCATTGGTCGTCATGGCCTCCATGATTTCAATGATAAGTGTCTCAGTTTTGTTGACCTTGATTTCCCTAAAAAGAGTCGGCAAATCTTTCAAATCATGTTTGCGAGCAACCGGCATGAGGCGACTTTCTAATAAATAAGCCTTATCTGGCGTCAGCACCAAACCGGAGCGCGCATGCAACAATTGACTAATGAAGTCGAAATCTTGGGGCGTCATTTGCGCACGACCTTTTTCATAAATTCGCTGACGTGGGGGCCGATCTTGTTCAATGGCAATACAGCGCTGCAAAGCCCTGTCGTTGCAACAGCGCCAGGCATTCCCCAGACAACGCTTGTTTGCTGATCTTGCGCAACAACAGTGCCGCCAGCCGCAACCACCTGCTCACAGCCCTTCATACCGTCAAGACCCATACCCGTAAGAATAACAGCGATGATTCTAGCCCCGTAAATTTTAACCAAACTGCGCAGCATCGGATCAACGGCCGGACGACAGAAATTTTCGGGCGGATCTTGGTTCAAAGAAATCATACGCTCTGTGCCCTTTTGAACAATCGTCATATGATAACCACCAGGGGCAAGATAGAGTTGCCCAGACGCCAAAGCCTCGCCCTCTTCTCCCTCTTTACATTTCCACCCGGTAGATCGCTCAATATGCTGCGCTAATATCTTCGTAAATGTTGGGGGCATATGCTGGGTTAGCACAACCGGCACGCCAATATTCTTGTCCAACGACTCCAACATCGTAAACAACGCCTGCGGCCCCCCAGTCGATGATCCAATAGCGATAATGTCGGGCTTCATAATACCAGGTTTGCGAAGAATAACTTGCCCTGTTGGCAAAAACATGGGGGTCGCGATTACGGGCACCGCAGCGGGCTTAGGCCGCGGCTCTTTGGTCTCTGCTCCTTGCCGGAACTTTGAAACTGTTGGCGTTTTGTTGCTTGCTTCTGACGTAAACTTTCGCGCGGGTGACGCTGATCGCGACAATTTTTGCCGCCGGAAGCTACCCAAAGACTTTACCTTCATCAGTATTTCTTCGCGGAACGTCGAACCACTGGTAATCTCACGATTATTTTCTGGTTTTGGAACATAGTCCGCAGCGCCCAACTCCAATGCCTTCATACTGATTTCAGCATTTTTGGCCGTAAGCGTTGATGCCATGACAACCTTAAGATCGGGGTCCATCTTAATCATCTCTGGTAAGGCTTGTAGGCCGTCCATGACCGGCATTTCTATATCGAGGACCACAACGTCAACGGGCACGCGCTTTAACTCTCTCAGCGCAATTTCACCGTTATGGGCACTGGCAACAACCACAACTTCTGGGTCTTCTTGAAGTATTCTTTTGATTAAACCACGAATAATGGCCGAATCATCAACAACCATGACCCGGATTTGATCTCCGCCAGCATTTGAGGGAGCTGTCTTGGGTTCAAACACCATTTTTTATCTGACATCTCATTATCTGGTGCCGCAAATAAGTTTGCGAAGAGAAGGTTCAAATTAGAGAGCAATCTCTAGAGTTACAGTAATCCAACCTGCTGAAATTTTGCTTGAATGATTTCGCTATCAAATGGCTTCATAATGTATTCATTCGCTCCAGCCTCAATAGCAATTTGAATATGGTTCATGTCGTTCTCTGTTGTACAGAAAACAACAATAGGAGCATCACCACCAGGCAGTTGACGCAGCTCTCGCAAGAAGTCGATCCCGCTCATAACCGGCATATTCCAATCAAGCAGAACAGCATCTGGCATTTCTGCAATGCATGCGTCCAAAGCCTGCTGGCCATCTGCTGCCTCTGGTGTCTCAAATTCTAGCTCTTGCAGAATTTTGCGCGCGACCATTCGAATAACTTTTGAATCGTCCACGATCAGGCAACTTTTCATTATCTAGTTCCGTCCGCCGTTAGAGGTAGCATACCCTGTTTGGCACACATCATAACACATTCACATCTTACTTAAACGTGCGACGGCCTAAACAACAAGACTTAGAGAATCAAATCACGAAAGCCATCAATGAAACAGCGAACTACACGTTATGTCCTGCCGCTAATGCGATTGTCTGCGATAACGTATTTACCAGTGCGTCCCGGTCGTGTTTCGCGACGTAATCGCTAAACCCGACTTCACGCCCCCGTGCAAAGTCACTATCTGACGCATGAGACGAAAGCGCAACCATCGGCACATCTCTCCAACTGCCCTCACGACGGATTGTTTCAGCGAATTCAAAGCCATCCATTCCGGGCATTTCGATGTCACTGATAATCACATCATAATGTTCGCCACGATCCCTTAACCTCAAAGCAATTTCTGCTGAGTCCGCCGTCTTCACTTTCCAACCGGCCACAGACAAAAGAGGCGTTAATAGATTGCGGAAGAAAGCACTATCATCAACCAGCAAGACCTTACGCTCGCGGGTTACACCGTTAAAACCGGCTTCGTCGTTCCCACCAAACCAATCTGGGAATGCCGTGGTCAAATAGTATCCGCAATCGATCACATCCGTTGAATGACCGTCAATGACGCCCGTACCAATAAGGCCAGGCTCCTTTGCAGGAAACTCGATCTTTAGATGATCTTCAACAATGTCCACGATCTCATCAACAGCCAGCGCCATCGACCGATCCCGATCCGTAAAGACCAAAACCGGCTGCATCCCTGTTGATGCGAAGGAATGGTTTGGATTGAACGGTATCAGAGGCATCAGATGTCCGCGATACTGGACGACATGCTGGCCATGAGAAACTTCAACTCCACCCATGTCAATTTCTTCCAAACGCGCAATCAACGCCAATGGAACGGCTTTTAGTTCCTGTGATCCGGCCTTGAATACCAAGAACGTGGTCCGTTCTTCGGTCCGGTCAACAATTTGAGCCGCTTGCTGGGCATCATCTTCACCCATGCTGCTTTGCTGCCCTGCTGTACCGGCAATACCATTTGGATCCAAAATCATGATGACGCTGCCATCGCCCAAAATTGTGTTTCCTGAATAGAAAGGAATTTCACGCAGAACTGGGGCAACCGGCTTCACAACGATTTCTTCCGTATCGAAGACGCGATCAACAATGATCCCAAAGTTAAATGTGCCGACTTGAGAAACGACAATGTAGTGCTCTTCGCTGTGATGTTTTTCTTCCGCTCCCAGGCCCAATAACTTGGACAATGATACAAGCGGCAAAAGACGATTGCGCAACCGCAATACCGGTGATTCATTGATCATTTCAATGGCATGATCGGAATTAACAGACGTGCGCACCAACTCCACGACGCTGATCTGTGGAATAGCGAAACGCTGACCGCCACCGGCAACAATCAAAGCAGAGACAATCGCCAACGTCAGTGGAATTTTGATGGTGAATGTCGTGCCGCGACCCTCAATGGATTTCAACTCGATGGTTCCACCAATTTTCTCGATATTGGTTCGAACAACATCCATACCCACACCACGGCCAGAGACATTCGTCACCTTTTCTGCGGTAGAGAAACCCGCTTTAAAGATGAACTGCTGAATCTGCTGATCCGACATTCCTGCTAATTCAGCTTCGGTGGCCACACCGTTGGTGATAATCTTGTCTTTAATTCTGTCCATGTTTAGACCACGGCCATTATCTTTAATTTCAATGATAATGTGGCCGCCTTCATGGAAGGCATTCAGGTTGATTGTGCCCGTTTCTGACTTACCCGCAGCAATTCGACCTGCGGTATCTTCCAGACCATGGTCGGCAGAGTTGCGAACCATATGTGTCAGCGGATCCTTAATAAGATCAAGTACCTGACGGTCTAGTTCCGTTTCAGCACCTTGCATCACGAGATCGATCTTTTTGCCCGACTCGACCGCTAGGTCGCGAACAATCCGTGGCAATTTCGCCCACGCATTGCCAATCGGTTGCATGCGAGTCTTCATGACGCCTTCTTGCAGATCAGAGGTAATATGGCTGAGGCGTTGCAGCGGCACCGAAAACTCGTTTTCATCTTGCCCACGGACCATCTGTAACAATGAATTCCGCGTTAGAACCAACTCACTAACCAGTGTCATGAGGGCTTCCAAAACATCCACATTCACGCGGATAGAAGACTGCGCGATCGAGCTTTCTTTCTTCTCTTTCTCACCGTCCTTGTCGGCCACTTTAGGTGGTCCACTTTTGGCTGTTTTTGCTGGAACAGAGGCTTTTGGCGCAGGGGGTTGGGGGGCGGCAGGTGCGCTTGGTGCAGGCGCTGCGGCCTCGGCTGCGCGTTCCGCTGCCATCTCCGTCTCTAATTTCTGTTGTGATGCTGCCTGAACACTGGCCGCCTGAACACTGGCTGACTGAGCCGCCTCGACCTCTGCTAACAATTCTGCCGCAACGGGTGCGCCAAAATTATTGGTCGACGGAGACGCATCGGCTTCTGCCATTTCAGCTTCCATCATTGTAGCCATCTCTTTATCAGAGGCAGCCTGCACACTGACCGCTTGGGCCGCTTCAACTTCAGCCAACAATTCAGCGGCAACCGGTGCACCAAAATTATTCGTCGAGGGGCTATCGCCCGCAGTGGACACGGCTGGTGCTGCGGCAGGAGCCGCTGCCGTGGGTGTTTTACCCTCAGCCATGGCATTAAGCTCAGCAATCAGGTCCGTGTCTTTGCCTTCTGGTTCTTCGCCGGTTTCCTCAAGGGTGCCAAGCAAATCGCGAATGGTATCAATGCATCGAAGAATCAGAGTAACCGCTTCAGGGGTAACCTCAAGCTCGCCATCTCTAAACTTGCCGAGTACATTTTCACCCGCATGAGCCACAGACTCGAGACGAGGCAGGCCCAGAAAGCCGCACGTACCCTTAATCGTATGAACCAAACGAAAAATATTACCCAAAATTGCCGCGTCATTGGGATCCTGCTCAAATTTGACCAGTTCCACGTCAATAACCGCTAAACTTTCGGATGTTTCAGTCAAAAACTCCGTAAGGAGATCGTCCATTTTCTGGCCTCCATGCCCATATCTACGGGGAGTATCGTCTATTTTTGCCGCCACGTGGATAGGGGTTTGCCCCAGCCTTGAATTCGTCCGTTTAATTCTAACCTTAGACGAGCAAAACTGTTTGCGCCACACCTGGTAAGTCACTGAAAAATAGGTATATTTTTTGATTACGCCAAAGTCAGGGGGCCGCGCGATGGGTCCGTTCGGCTGCTGTCACCAATGCTGCAAGCCGCACTTCATCGGTTCCGACTTCTGCCTCTAGCATGCCGCCGGCGACAATTGCCAACCGCCGCGCCAAATGGGCATGAACGGATCGCGCCGTCATCAGGTCTGGCGGCGTATCAGAAGCAAGGGCCTCTTGGATATCCTCTTTTAAGGTCGCACCCGCGCCCAAGGCGGTGACGGCAAGCCCCAAGCCTTCCGGCAGTCGGACAACATCCACAACCATGCGTCCTCCGCGGGGTAAGGCCCCAGACGCAAGCAAGGCCATTGCCAGCAACAATTTCGCCGCATTTCCAGGCAGCGAGCCAACAAAATCAGGCATTCCAGGGTCGCCAGAGTCCCAATCCAAATCAACCGACGCGTCAGACAAAAATCCTGCCGCCGCCGATTGCAATTCTTGCATAGGGACCATACTGGCAGCCCCCCCGCCAACGCCAAACGCCAACCGGAAAAAAGAAATGCGCCGCGCAGCCTGACCGGCGCTCATATTCAAAAGATCCAGCGCTTCTCTGGCGGCAGCGGATGCACCACCTTCCCCGCTTTCTGCCAACAATTCCAACCCAGCACTCACACCACCCATGGGTCCGACCAGATCATGACACAGCCGCGAGCACATCAGTTGGGCCAATTTCAGGGCTTCATCGTCACCATCAGACTCGCGGGCAGACTCGCGAGCCGACGCGCTGGGATTGACTGGTTGTGGTTGCACGGGGCATCTCCTTATTCGAATCGTCTTAGAATACAGCACCGATCCAGTCCACCAAAAGACTATCGCATTCTTTCTAAAAAATCGTTAGGCCTTTCAGACCTTGATGCCGAGCCAACACGTGGCCATATTGGCGTTACATTAATTTTAGCGCTGCGGGAACGTAGGCTCATTGGGGAGATATTAAACTATGAAATCATTCTGGATTGGCACAGCGGCCGCTATCGTGATTGCTGTCATCGCGGGCGCCACTCTCAACACCTTAGATAATTCCGCCGAATCAACGTTCTCATCCCAGTCAACGCGGCTTTAGTTGGTTTTGCTGTTAGGGTTTTCTAACAGCGCGGACCAGCGCGTATCCATCGACAGTACCGACACCTTCGACGCCATCCGGGTGGGGTATTTCAACGCCGGACGCAATTTCATAACCCACATCGGCAAGAATGGCGCGGTGCGTCGGAAAGTACTCGCCGAAATCCGTTACAAACGGCGGATAGGGCTCAACGCCAACAAACTGAATACCCTTCAAAGCATCAAGGGCGTCAAGAGACCGCATGAGCGGACCATTCGCACACCTTAATTCTAAAATGCCGAAAGTTTCCCCTTGCTCGACGATGGGCGCGGCTAACCGCGCAATGTTTTCGGCCGGCACAATGAATGCGATGAAGCTCGTTGCTTCGCACTCGATATGCAGCGACAACGCGATCAATTTCTTCTTGATCCAAAGATTGGTTACGCTCAACCCAGAACGCTTTGGTGAACTCATAAAGCGCTTCGGTATCGTCGTCGCTGAGGGCAAACAGCTCATACGTTCCAGGGATATTGAAACGCTTATCCAGTGCAATTGAAGCCATAATGGGCCGTTCTCCTCAGACTAGAAAAATCTATTGCTTTCTCACAGCCCTGATCAGTGCGTACCCCTCTACAGTGCCGACCCCTTCCATACCATTGGGGTGGGCAATGGGGATGCCTGAAACAATCTCAAAGCCTACATCGGCAAGATAGGCCGGATAATTGTGGGCAAAATAGTATTGCGACAGGGTTTTGTTGAATTGATAGACAATGGTTTCTTGCCGGTTAATTGGCCCCAAACCGTTCAGGACATACTCATAAAATATAATCTCATCACAGAGTTCAGCAGCTTTCGCAAGGCACGCTTTTGCTGTCTTTGGTTCAATGAGACAAAGCGTTACAGAGGAAAGAAAAATCGAAAATGGTGCCTCTGGAAAATCTATTGCCGACATCTCAACGAAGTCTTCAGCTTCGGCGTGAATCATCCGCCTTTCCGGATAAAGCTCACGATAGTCAGACGCGAACGGCTCATACGGCTCAACACCAACATGATAAATGCCATCCAACGCATTGATGGCATCGAGAGATCGCAACAAGGGCCCGTTTGCGCACCCTAATTCTAAGATACTAAAGGTTCCGCCTGCGTCGGTAACGGGAGCCGCCAACTTAGCAATGTTAGAGGCCGGCACCATCCGATCTGGATCTATGCTGCGGGCGCGATAAACTTTGAGGATGCGGTCGATTCCAGCCTGATCCAACAGGCTGTGTCGCTCTAACCAAAACGCCTTATTATACGCGTAGACCGTCTTGGTATCTTCGTCGCTGAGGGCAAACAACTCATACGTCCCCGGTATGTTAAACTGGGTGCTCAGGTCGATTGAGACCATCTATCTCTTCTCCCTTAGGCTTTTCCGCACTGCCCTGATTACAGCATATCCGTCGGCGCCCGTTGTTGGGTGTGGAAGGGGTATCCCTGCGACGATCTCAAACCCAAGGTCTGCAAAGTAGGATACAAAATTATGGGCATAATAATATTGTGATGTGTCTTTGTTGAATTCAAAGACGACGGTCTCTTGCCGATTAAACGGACCTAACCCATTCATGACGAAATCATATAAAACGAACTCATCACAAAACTCAGCCGCCTTCGCCAAACACGCGCGAACGATATCTGGTGACATCATGCAGAGCGTGACAGCGGCGTAAAAGACCTGAAATGGTGCCTCTGGGAAATCGTCAGCAGACATGGTGATAAAGTCTTCGGCATCGGCAATCATCGCACGGTGGTCTGGGAAATAGTCCTTAAAGTCGGTCACAAATGGTGCGTATGGCTCCATCCCGACATACCGAATGCCTGGCAACGCATTAAGTTCTTGTAATGCGCGCAACAAAGGGCCGTTGGCACAGCCAATTTCAAGAACGCCAAATGTCCCGCCATTTGCAATCACAGGTGCTGCGAGCTTTGCGATATTTTCTGCGGGAACGACACGATCAGCTTCCGTACTGCGCGCCCGATAACCGCTTAGGATAAGATCAATATCGGCTTGAGTATTGGCTTCGTTACGTTCGGTCCAAAAATTTTTGTTAAAGGCATATAGCGCTTCTGAATCCGATTCAGTTATAGCAAACAGCGCGTGCGTTCCTTCAACAATGATTCGTTTATCCAAAGTGATTGAAGCCATGATAATCCGCTTTCTCCACCCCAAGGCACTGTCGCCAAGGGGAAATACGTCACTCTATTTATCTCGCCGCGCCCGAAGGATGCCATACCCTTCGATGCCTTCCGGGCGAGGAACGGGGATGACGTCCATCTTGCTGAAACCCAAATCAGATAAATACTGCGGATAATTATGAGCAAAATAATACTGCTCTGTTTCAGCGCTATAGGGGAAAATCAAGTTCTGTGCCCCACCAAAGTCCAACATACCATTCGCCAAGTAATCATAAATCAAAATACCATCGCAGAGTGTTGCCGCCTTCGCCACGCAAGCCCGGGCTAGCCGCGGTGGCAGCATACACAGTGTCACGCTTGCATAGAATGTTGCATACGGCGCGCTTTTAAACACCGCAGGGTTCATTGCAATGAACCCTTCCGCGTCGTTCTGAAAAATGGTGTGAGTGGGAAAATTTTTCTCAAAATCTTTTACAAATGGACCAAACGGTTCGATGCCCACCATCTGCACATGGTCATAGACATTGGTCTGTTCTAAGGATTGCAACAGCGGCCCCGTGGCACAGCCAAGTTCTAAAATAGTATAGGTGCGACCTTCTTCGATTACGGGCGTGGCCATGTCGGCAATCATTGATGCAGGTACGGTTCGATAGGGCGCGTCACGCCCAGCACCATAACGATCAATAAGCGCATCAATGGCGCTTGGCGTCATCCTTGCGTCGCGATCAATCCAAAACTTCTTTAAGTGGGTAAACAGCGTCTCACAGTCGTCGTCAGAGATTTCGTACAGATCATAAGACCCTGTCACGGCATGATGTTCCAGCAGCGTTAACTCATCCATATTCTGCCAATTCCCTGATGATGTTGGTGCAAATGTCACAAAAAAAAGCGACCCCATCATGGGGCCGCTTTCTTAAAGATTGCGTTACTACGTTCAATTATTCGGCAGGCTGATGCCCGTGCCGGATAACCTCTTCCGGATCACGACCTTCCATCTCTGCCACCCACATGTTGTGGTGTTCTTTGGCCCAGTTCACGTCGACTTGGCCCGAACCAACCGCATGAATGGCGCCTTCCATACCGATGGATCCGATATAAATATGCGCGATGATTAACGTGATCATAATCACACCAACCACACCGTGCCACACCAGTGACAATTGGGTTTCCATCAGAGGCGTCATTTCGGTTGGCAAATTAAAGCCCAGCACATTGATCACGCTAAATGTCTTAGCCCACACCGCATATTCAAACGGGAAGATCAGCATAAGGCCTGACATCGACAGCGTAAAACCACCCAAAATCGTTGTCCAAAACACCAGTTTTTGACCCGCATTGAAACGCGGCGACGGCGGATGAACACCTTTCGAAAACAACCCCCCACCTTTGGCCAGCCACATCAGATCATACTTGTTGGGAATGTTGTGGCGCACCCAAAGCACGAACATCAGAACGATACCAACCATGAAAGCAAAACCAACATAGTTATGACCCAGTTTAGCGTACTCGCTGATGGCCGCAAAAGCTGGCTTACCAATAATCGGCATCAACACAAACTTGCCATACATCAAGTTCAGCCCGGTTAGGGCAAGCACGATAAACGACGATGCCGTCAACCAGTGCGTTGCCCGCTCAAGGCTATTAAAACGTTCAATCGTTTGGCCACTAGGCCCCGCTTCAATGCGAATCTTCCCGCGCAATAAGAAGAACAGGATCAACACTACCACCATGCCGCCGAGAGCATATACCGAATAGGTTGAAAACGGCCCCTGGCGAAAAGCGCGCAGCATGTCGCCTTCAGCTTGAACCAAGACGCCCGCTTTCTTGTCGGGAATGCTAACAGAGCCGGTGATGCCTTTGCGAACGGCACGCCACATTTCAGCATCTGAGCTAGCCCCCAGCGATCCGCCAGGAACATTCCCACCAGATTGTGCATATGCCGGTGCCGCGTCAAAAACCACAGATCCAAAGATACCTGCGCCCATGGCAAAAACCAAAGCCATGGTCAGCAGCGCTTTTTGAAACAGTTTCCCCATTATTTTGTTCCTTCTTTTAACGGTCAAACCGAGGTCAACGTATGATCAACCGCCTTGGCGTTTGACATGATCACGCAACTGGGACCGTCTTTCATCTGTCAGACCCATCGTGTCCGGATTGCCTTTATAGACGCCCGGCTCATACATCACGAAACCGTCTTTTTCTTCATTGCAAGCTGCCAGGACAACGACCAACGACAAACCGGCAAGCATTTGAGCCGCGACCTTTGATATTCTCATTCGTTTCTTCCTTTGATCAGATCCCAAAACTACCGTCCCAATGGCCAGCAAGAGAGGGATAGCCCTCCGCTGGATTGCATATAGGAAGTCTTAATGGTCCTGAAAGGCCAAAACACCATCCGACTGAAGAAACTCCAGCCGGAGGTGTCCTGAACACCTAAAGATGTGCGGACAGGTTTCCCCATCCGCACATTCTTATGGTTTTGCTTAACTTCCAGCCTTTTGGTCGTAAGCGGTGCCCCAACCCCAAGCTCCGGAACCGAAGCCACGGGAAACAACACGTTCACGATAGATGTCAGAGACGACGTCACCGTCACCACCCAACAGAGCCTTCGTTGAGCACATCTCAGCGCAGATTGGCAGTTTACCCTCTGCCAAGCGGTTCCGACCGTACTTTTGGAATTCCGCTTCGGACATATCGTCCTCGGGACCACCAGCACAGAAGGTGCACTTGTCCATTTTACCGCGCGATCCGTAGTTACCGGCTTGCGGGTATTGCGGCGCGCCAAACGGGCACGCGTAGAAGCAATAACCACAACCGATGCACAGATCTTTCGAGTGCAACACAACACCGTCTTCGGTGGTGTAGATGCAATCGACTGGGCAAACGGCGATACACGGTGCGTCCGAGCAATGCATGCAGGCCACCGAAATGGACCGCTCACCCGGCTTACCGTCATTAATCGTCACCACTCGGCGACGGTTGACGCCCCACGGAACCTCGTGTTCGTTTTTGCACGCGGTCACGCAAGCGTTGCACTCGATGCAGCGCTCGGCGTCACACAGGAACTTCATTCTTGCCATTTTTCAGTCTCCTAGTGTTGGCCGGCTTATGCCGCTTCCACGCGACACAGGGTGGTCTTGGTTTCCTGCATCTGCGTGACCGAGTCATAGCCGTAGGTACCGCACATGTTGGATGCTTCACCAAGCACGTACGGATCAGCACCTTCGGGGTATTTCGCCCGTAGGTCCTCACCTTGCCAATGACCCCCAAAGTGGAATGGCATGAAGACAACACCCTGGGCCACCCGTTCGGTGACCAAGGCTTTGACCTTCACTTTTCCGCCTTCTGGCGAATGCACCCACATCTGTTGACCATCAGCAATGCCGCTGTTGTTGGCGTCGGTCGGGTTGATTTCGCAGAACATGTCCTGCTGCAACTCGGCCAGCCATGGGTTTGAACGACTTTCATCGCCACCGCCTTCATATTCCACCAAGCGGCCCGACGTTAGAATGGTCGGAAACTCCTTGGAGAAATCTTGCTTTTGGATAGAGGCATACAACGTTGGAAGACGATAGTTTCTGGTGTCTTCGTAGGTTGCATACTTGTCCAGCAAGTCACGCCGTGGCGTGTACAGAGGTTCACGATGCAGTGGCACTGGATCCGGGAACGTCCAAACGACCGTACGGGCCTTGGCGTTACCGAACGGCGCACAGCCGTGTTTGATGGCGACGCGCTGAATACCGCCCGAAAGGTCGGTTTTCCAGTTTGTCTTGTCGCCCGCGACTTTCTCAATGGCTGCACGCTCATCAGACGTCAGGTCGGAATCCCAACCCAATTCTTTCAGCATCGCCATTGTGAATTCGGGGTGACCATCGCCGATTTCGTTGCCAACTGGGAAAGAGCCTTCCGCCAGAAGCGTTGTGCCATCCCGTTCAACACCAAAACGAGCCCGGAAGTTCAGGCCGCCTTCGGCAACAGGTTTCGACGTATCATACAACACCGGTGTCCCTGGGTGGCCCATTTCTGGGGTGCCCCAGCATGGCCAAGGAAGGCCATAGTAGTCACCATCGTTCGGACCGCCGCGCGCAAGCAAGGTGGTACGATCAAAGGTGGCTTGGTTCTTCATATGAGCGCGCAAACGCTCTGGAGATTGGCCGGTGTAGCCGATGGTCCACATGCCGCCATTAAATTCGCGGGTGACGTCCTCGATCAAAGGCTCATCATTTTCGACCTTGATCTTTTTGAACATCTTGTCGGCAAAGCCGAACTTTTTCGCGAACTTGTACATGATGGTGTGGTCAGGCAGCGATTCAAAGATCGGATCGATGACCTTCTCACGCCATTGCAACGACCGATTCGAGGCTGTGACAGAGCCATAGGTCTCGAACTGAGTAGATGCCGGCAACACATAAACACCATCTTGACGGTCAGGAATAACAGCAGCGAAGGTTGGGACCGGGTCGATAACGACCATGATGTCCAACTTCTCCATTGCCTTTTTCATTTCCGGCAAGCGGGTTTGTGAGTTAACCGCATGACCCCAAAGAACCATCGCCCGAACGTTGTCCGGCTGATCGATATTATCTTTGGCTTCCAGAACACCATCAATCCAACGGCTGACTGGAATACCTTTGCTTTCCATCAGCTTCTTGTCGGCGAAACGGCCAAGCAAGTAGTTGTAATCAACGTCCCAAACACGGGCCCAGTGCTTCCAAGACCCTGTCTTCAAGCCATAGTAACCTGGCAACGAATGCGACAGGATGCACATATCCGTGGCGCCCTGAACGTTGTCGTGGCCGCGGAAGATGTTCGCACCACCACCGGATTTACCGATGTTGCCCAACGCCAGCATCAAAATGCAGTAAGCCCGCGTGTTGTTGTTGCCGTTGGTGTGCTGTGTGCCACCCATGCACCAAACGATGGTACCAGGGCGGTTGCTGGCCAATGTCCGCGCGACGCGCTTCAATTGGGTGCCTGGAACACCTGTAACCCGTTCTACTTCTTCCGGGCTCCACTTGGCGACTTCGGCACGGATTTGCTCCATACCCCAGACGCGCTGCTTGATGTACGTTTTATCTTCCCAGTCGTTTTCGAAGATGTGGTACAAAATGCCCCACACCAACGCAACGTCGGTGCCGGGACGGAAGCGAACAAACTCGTCAGCATGCGCTGCGGTGCGCGTGAAGCGCGGATCGCAAACAATCAAAGGCGCGTTGTTTTGCTCTTTCGCCTTCAAAATATGCTGCAACGACACAGGGTGTGCTTCTGCCGGGTTTGACCCAATCAGGAACATCGCACGGCTGTTGTGCATGTCGTTGTAAGAGTTCGTCATCGCGCCATAGCCCCAGGTGTTTGCAACACCGGCAACCGTGGTTGAGTGACAGATACGCGCTTGGTGATCACCATTGTTGGTGCCCCAGAACGCGTAAAACTTACGGAACAGATAGGACTGCTCGTTATTGAATTTCGCGCTCCCCAGCCAGTAGACCGAATCGGGTCCTGACTTTTCGCGAATATCGAGCATCTTGTCGCCAATCTCATTGATGGCGTCGTCCCAAGAAATTCGCATCCATTTACCACCCGACAATTTCATCGGGTATTTCAGGCGACGTTCGCCATGGGCATGGTCACGAACTGACGCACCTTTGGCGCAATGGGCGCCTAGGTTGATGGGGCTATCCCAGCCCGGCTCTTGGCCGACCCAGACACCGCCGTCCACCTCAGCTACAACCGTGCAGCCAACTGAACAGTGCGTACAAACTGATTTGACTTTCGTCATCTCTTTTCCGTTGAAGCCGCCTGCTGCCGCCTCGGCCCGACCCAGCGGAACCGCAGCCGCAACGGCTGCACCGCCGGCCGCAAGGCCAGAGCGTTTCAGGAATGTACGTCGATCAATCGACGTACCGACGACACCGGATAGAGCCTTCTTCATGCGGGGGCCGTTCGCAACCCCGCCGCTCTTTTTGGTGAGCATCTGTGTATCTCCCAGATTAAACCAAAAACTATTGAAACAATCACTTCGACTGTGAAGCGACGATCGAAAACATCGCGAAACTGGCCTTAGAAGCGGGCCAGATCGTAATACGTTTTGACGTGGTCGGTTTCTTTGTAACCGGCCCCGACTTGCTTGGCCGATGTGTCCAAAGCCTTTGCAGGCGCAGACGCAAGGGCCACCGCTCCGGCCGCACCTACGCCAAGGCCTAACACCTTAAGCGCATCACGCCGTGACGACTTTTTTGCCGTGTCCTTCATTGTGAGGTCTCCTTTTGCCTCTTCACCAAAATGGCCCCAGAAAACACCGCGCTTTACACACCGTGTCCTGCGACCGGAAAGCGTCTTAGCTCCCCATCTCAAAGGCTTCTGCTTCAATCGTGATGAACAGCCGACCAGCAGTTGCCAGCGGCATGTACAGCACGGCCGAAGTCGCACCTTCCAGATCCTTGAACATCCGCCCAGCCCAGGGCGAAATGTGTGTGTCGAAAAATTCTTTTTGCCGCTCCAGCGACTGTGGCGCACCGAATGTGCCAATGATCATACCGTGCATCACTTCGCACAAAAACGCGATATGATCTTCTGGCTCGTCGGTCTTCGCGCGCTGAATGCCAAGCTCGGCCAAATCCTTGCGAATCTTCGCTAGTGGTTTCTCATAAAGAAACCCAGTCAAGTACATCGACGCATAGGGCATCATCTCGCCGCCCGCGCCGTGACCAAAAAACAAGGCCCCGTATTCTTCGTCGACTTTGACCTTCGGCGTGCGCTTGGCGATTTCAGAAAACGCCCGCAAGGCCTGGCCTAGCGGACTGCCGTCACCCTGCAAATTGCGTGCGAGTTCGAGAGTCGCGTCATCGGGCTGACCACCCAAGAATCGCGCCAAAAGCCCATAAAAATGGGCTCGCATCGCATCTTCTTCGGCAATTTCAGCCGACATCGTTGATGCTGCGCCGCTGGTCATACCATCGGTTCCATTTCCCTGTAACGCGACGCCCTTTTTCGAGTCATCGCCAAAAGCTTGTGTCTGGTCCATAGACCATACCTCGATTTATTCTGCCCTATGCCCGCTCAGACAGGCTTTTTAAGGCTTATTCATTATCTTCGAGGACCGTTTCCCCTTACGACGACAATTCGACCAAACGGCGAATCAAAGGCGCAAACAGGACCTCCCAATATGGGTAGTATTGGCCCAACCGTTTGGGTCGTCAATAACAAGGTTTTTGTGGGTATTTCTGGAAAAATGACCCGTTTTTTTCAAATTCGTGCCAATCGACTGGAAAGTCGCGGAATTCTTAGGTTTTAGACCAGATCATCTTCGCCATCACCCAGCTCATCGTCGTCGTCACCATTATTTTGGTCGGTGTTCTTTGCCGGTTCAGAAGCGTCATCCGTGTCATTTTCCGCAATTTCGGCCGATTCTGGTTCGACATCCGCCGCCGCCTCTGCCTCGTCAGGTTTGTTGGCCTCAGCTTTCGCCGCTTCAGCTCTTGCAGTCTTCTCAGCGTCAGCAACCCGTTTCGCTTCGAGTTCCTCGTCCGTGAAATACCCTTTGCCGACGCGATAGGTCGTCGCAGCAGCGTCAATCAATACGTTCGTCACCCGGAAATTTTCATCATAGTCATTCAAACCATCAAGCACGGCGAATGCCGGATTTGTCGCCCACAGCTTACGAAGGGCCATGCGTTTCATAATCTGCGGCACGCCATCAGCTAAAAACGGTTTAAAATTACTGCCCGCCGCCAAGTTCTCGATATCCGGCAGGCCCATTTTTTCCGCAACCTCGCGATCTTCTTCGGTGATCACATCGCCTTCTTCCATCGGCTCATACACACCAACAGGCTTGTCGTCTGTCTCATCGGCAGAGGCGAGCGGTGCCATCCACGGCATGGCCGGGCCTTCGGCACCAGGCACGGTTGAGACACTGGAATATTTAATGGTGGCTGGTGTCGTAGCGGCATCATCGGCAACCGGCGTTGCTGCACCGCGCGGCGCCACCACCGTTTCATCGCGCGCTTTAGACTTGCGCCGAGACCATCGCGCCAACTGGCTTTCTTCTTCGATCCGGCGGGTCATTCGCCATTTCCTTCGCCCGTTCCGCCATCAGACTCTTTGCGGGCGCTGTGCCCCCGCGCCGACCAGACCGCATCCTTGACCAACGGACCGGTCGGTCCACTGCCGCGTTTTCGCGGATCATACGGTTTGCGTTTGCGCTTTTTAAAGACTTCCTCAACGTGATGCGCGTCCACAAACGCGGTCACACGAGCGAGAACCTCGGGCGGCATCGGCACGCCTTCGACAATTTCATCACCGCTTTCAGCGTAGCTTTCTGCTTCGAACGGGCAGGCCGTGATCAGGAAGGGTTCGACATCTTCGTCGCCATATTCTTCGCCGGGCCGCAACACGACATAAATCATCGGCGGTGTGTTCCCCAGATTAACGCGATAGCCTTCGGTTTCTTTTTGAAACAAATCCAACGGCAGTGTCGCAGCGTGGAACTGCGCTGTGTTTTCGTCTTCGCGCAGCAATCGCCACCGGGTATTCGCATCGGCCTGCGGCAGCACGGCAATCGGGCGCCAATCGTGCTTGCGCCATCGGTTCACAATGGACCGACGTTCTATCACCACGCCAAGCGCCATGCTTTCTGTTACCTGAGCCATTGTGGCCCTACCCCCCGGTTTCGATGGGATACTGTGTTTCAATCACGCTTGGCCGTGCGGCCATGGCATCCCACCATTCTTTAAGACGCCCCGACTGATCAAACACAGCCGCACCATCCTTTGACATCTTGAGATAGGCAATCATCGAGGCAAAGTGAAGGTCTGCCAAAGAAACATCTGCGCCCACCAAGTACGGTCCCGGCCCAGCCAAGTCTTCAATGGCTTTCAAGATGCGCTTTGTCTCCCACAGCCCCTTGGTAACAAGGTCAGGATCGAAAGGCTCGAAGTCAGAGGGTTTTTGGGTGCCTTCGACATAGACACTCCAAACCATCGCGCCGAATCCGTATGAATCACAAATCGAAAAAATCTGTTCCATCCGGGCGCAGACTTCCGCATCATCAGGGACCAGCGGCGGCGACGATTTTTGGGCGTCGATAAACCGAAGAATCGCCGAGGTCTCATAAATCTGAAACCCATCCCAATCGAGCACCGGGACTTTGCCAAACGGGTTGCGCATCAAGTGTTCGCGAACATCACCCTCAAACGGATCAACCGTTGCCAGGGTGTAGGCAATATCTTTTTCAAACAACGTCATCCGCACACTGCGGGTGTAAACGCTGAAATCTGCGCCATAGACCGTAACGGTCATGCCGCCTTGCCATCCAACTTTGCGGCAAGAGCGTCGGCTTCAGCCAAGTTCTCTGGTTTGTTGACGTTGAAAAATGGATCAACTATATCCGTGTCAAAATCGACGTGGACCAGCTTATGCCGCGCGGTCCAGGCGTCAATCTTGCGCATGCCTTCATCTACCATGGCGCGCCGCAGATCATCCACCAATGCAACCGACCACAAAGCAAACACGGGATGCGTTCGCCCTTCAGAGCGGGCACAGGCAATCATAGCACCCGTGTCAGAAATCGCTTCTGCCAACCGCATCACCAAGTCTTCTGGCAGAAACGGCGCATCAGTCGCAAACGAGGCCACCCAGGGCGATTGCGGCTGATTGTCTCGCGCCCATTCCATTGCCGTCAGCACCCCCGCCAGCGGGCCGGGAAAATCATCCAAGACATCCGGCACCACAAGCAGACCAAAATTTTTGAACCGCGCCGCATCGCCATTCGCATTCAAAATCAGCGTGCCAACTTGAGGCAACGCCCGAGCAATCACCCGATCCAGAATGGGAACGCCGCCTACGGTCTGCATGGATTTATCACCACCGCCCATGCGCCGTGCTAATCCACCAGCCAACAACACACCGACAATTTCAGGCGTTTCAATCGTCTCGGGCATCTTGGCTTCCTTTCCGGCGATGTTTGTCGGGTTCGTCGTCGCCCCCTGTTTCTACACCCGTCATTTCCGCATCAAAGGTGATGCGGTTTTGACCAGCCAGGGCAACAAACCGCTTACCCCTGGCCCGGCCAATCAACGTCAGGCCGACCTGCCGCGCCAATTCCACACCCCAGGCCGTGAATCCAGACCGGGACACTAAAATCGGGATGCCCATTTGCACGGTTTTAATCACCATCTCGCTGGTTAACCGGCCTGTTGTATAGAACATTTTATCTGCGCCCGACATATCGTTCAAACGCATGTAACCGGCAATTTTATCAACCGCATTATGCCGTCCGACGTCTTCCATATAAAGCAAGACCTGATCGCCCTGACACAGCGCGCAGCCATGAATAGCCCCCGCCGTCAGATACAAACTTGGTACCGTATTAACAGTTTTCATCAGCGAGAACAGGTCGCTGGTTTTGACCCGCACATCATCAGACAACGCAACGCTTTCAAAGGTTTCCATCACGTCACCAAATACCGTGCCTTGGGCGCAGCCCGACGTCAGCGTTTTCTTGCGCAGCTTGTCTTCGAAGTCTGTTTCAATGGCTGTGCGGACAATCACCGCTTCGACATCTTCGTCATAATCAATACCCGTGATCTCATCGTCAGGCCGCAGCATGTTCTGATTCACCAGATAGCCCACGGCTAGATATTCGGGGAAATCACAGATCGTCATCATGGTGACGATTTCGCGGCGGTTTAAGTAAAGCGTTAAGGGACGTTCAACCGTCACGCGGGTTTCAACGGGCGCGCCGGATTGATCAATGCCCGTGACCGCTTCGGTCAGGCGCGGATCATGCGGGTTTGGCGCAACCAACATGCCGTCGGCCAAGGCCGCATCGCCTTTGGCTTTACCATGCGCAGACTTTTGTTCGTTCATTTAACGTCTTCCTCTAATTAAGGGGACAGGTGAATTAATTCGTTTTTTCACCTGTCCCCTTAAATCATCCACCTGCCGCGACAATCGCGGCGATCATGCCTTCATCGCCCATCATTTCTGCGGCTTGCAAGGCGGTCCAACCATCCTTGGCAACAATCTTTGGATCGGCCCCCGCCGCCAGCAACGTGCGGACGATGCCAAGAAACCCACTGTTCGCCGCCCACATTAACGCGGTGGTTCCATCGCTAGATGCCGTCAAGTTAACCTCTGCACCAACCCCCGCCAGCAACGTCACCATCTCTTCACGGCCTTTGCGTGCTGCGCGCATCAACGGCGTATGCGTTTGCGTGCCGGGTCGATTGACGTCTGCGCCAAAACTAATCAGGGCCGCGACCGTTTCTGTCCGCCCCCCGATAACGGCTAATTCTAAGGCGGGAACACCCTTCGCGGTTTTGGGGTCGTTCACATCCATGCCCGCATCAACCAGCAACGCCACGGCAGACGGCGTCGACCGTGCTGCCGCATGATGCATCGCGGTCCAGCCCTCTTTATCCGCTACATTAATCTTGGCCCCCGCTGCCAACAATTCAGCGATCACTTCCGGCGCACGATCATCCAAGGATGCCGAGGCTTGCATCAAGGGCGTCAGGCCATCACGGGTTGCGGCAGCGTTTGCGTCAGCGCCCGCATTCAGCAACGCACTGAGGCTATCAATGTTGCCATGGCGTGCGGCAATCGCCAGCGCCGTATTGCCGTATCGCGCCTCACGCGGCTCGGTCAGCGCGCCTTCGGCAAGCAAGCGATTAAGGATCGCCAAATTGTCGCCCAAGGCTGCGGCCATCAACGCTGTAAACCGTGTCTCGTCCGCAGCATTCACATCGGCGCCCCGGGATAAGGCCTCGGTGACGATGTCAGCCCGTCCGGCGCGCGCGCCCATGATGAGGGCTTCATCTTCAGCCGAACCGGCAAAAACTGGAGGCGGCGCGAGCATCAGCGTTGCCATCACCGCCACGACCCAAAAACAAAACGGCCTGCCCCCCATTTGCTTAAACATCACGGGGGTTCTTATTGCCTGCACGAAGACGGGCCGCAGCATCTTTGGCCATACCCTTGGGGGGCTCTTGCAGCACGACGGCGATCTCCATTTTGAATTCAACCCGCGTGAACGCGTGACCACACACCATGCAGCTCACGTCAAACGTGGCACCGTCTGGATCAGAGGCCCCGTTCGAAACATTTTGGCGCTCGCCACATTTTGGGCAAGGCACAGGTGGAAGATTTAAGCTGCTCATGGCGTGAAAGGTCCCAAATTTTTTACCCATGAGCAATCATCTTCGCGATTGCACTTGGCCAACGTTCATGACACCGATGAACCATCGGCAACCACACGCCCCTTTCAGAGCCATGACACAACCAGAAAAAACCACCAACGCCTGGACCGTTTTACGCGAGTCCGGCCATCGACCTCGGTTCTTTGTGCTGTGCCTGGGCATTTGGTTACAGGGCGTGAATACGACCTTGGTTTCAACGTTGTTGCCCAGCGCCGTCCCCGAAATCGGCGGTGCCCATTTGGTCGGCTGGGCCTTCACCGTTTACTTGGTTGGGTCCATTATCGCGGGCGCTGCAACCGCGCTGACCGTGCGCCGATTTGGTTTGCAGCGTTGTTTGGTGGGTGCGGCAGCGCTTTATACCGTTGGGTGCAGCATTGCCGCGATCTCTAATACGATGCCGATGTTGCTGTGCGCACGGATCATCCAAGGCAGCGGTGGCGGGTGGATTGTTGGCCTGACGTTCGTCGCCGTTAATCGGTTGTTCCCCAATGAAATATTACCGCGCCTGATGTCGATGATTTCCGTGATGTGGAGCCTGGCTGCTTTCACCGGGCCGTTAGTTGGCGGCACCTTTGCCACGTATGTGTCCTGGCGATACGCCTTTTGGGCGTTTGGGTTTCAGGGTGTGCTGTTCGGCTTGTTGGCCTTTGCGACCATGGGCGGACTGTCCGTTCCGCAATTGACCAAACCACCCCGCTTTCCGATCCGTCGCCTGGCCGTTCTCGCCTCATCGATTCTTCTGGTCGCCCTCTCTGGGACGACCGTTCATATGGTTTGGACACCTGTGTGTCTGATTGGCGCGGTCGCGTTGATGGTCTTGTTCCTGAAATTGGATGGCCGTCACGACGAAAGCCGCATGTTGCCGCCCCATCCGCTGAGTCAAAAAAGTGCGACCGGGGCTGGGCTGTGTATGATTTTTCTGCTGGGCGTTGCAACGATGTCGTATGCCGTGTTTGGCCCGTTTCTGATGGTGTTGTTGCATGGCGCATCCCCCCTAATGGCGGGCTACATGGTGGCGATTGAATCCGTGTCTTGGGGCATCATGGCCGTGCTGGTCGGCGGCGCATCGGTCCGGTGGGAACCAACCTTCATTCGCATCGGCGGGGCCATGGTTTTGGCCGGAACCGTGTGGATGGTTTTTGCCGTGCCTGCGGGGCCGCTGTTGTTCATTGCGCCCGGCGCGTTCTTGGCCGGTGGTGGTTTTGGAATTATGTGGGGGTTTGTCACCCGCCGGTTGATCGCTGCTGCGCCGTTGGATGAACGCGACCGCACCGCCGGGGCCATTCCCGCCGTCCAGCAAACCAGCTATGCCGTTGCCGGGGCCTTGGCCGGGCTGGTGGCGAACTGGGCAGGGTTCAGCGACACCATGGACCGCGCCACAGCAGAACACGTGGCGTTCTGGGTTTTCGCCGCGTTTGTGCCGCTTTGTGTCTGGGGATGGTTGATGGCGATGAAGGTCGCGCGGGCGTAAGGCTCGCTGTTATTCTTTGGTTTTTAACAACGGCGACAGCACGTCTTTGCCCGTATCGACCGATTTGACCATGGCGTAATATAGCACCCATTCTTCTTCACCCAGGGCGCGAAGGGTCGGCATGGGGCCTTTTTTCAAGCGACGTTCCAGTTTGAACAAATCGCCGGCAACGCGCTCCATGATGCCTGTTGTTTCCCAGTATTCGGTTGATCGAACAGACGTCGCTCCAATGCATAAGGCGCAGATGATGGGCAGGGCATAGGCGACTTGGCGGCGGCGCGCCGTCGGCTGCATGGCCCAGGCCAAACCGACCGCAATAAGGCCAAAAACAATCGTCGGCCACAGCACCATCATCAGGCGACCGTGGACCCGGCCCCAGAAATAGAAAACCTGCAATTCTTCAAACGGCTGATAGGTCCGCAGCACCCAATACAAGGCCGCCGCCGTTACCGACCATCCAACAACCAAAAGAATGATCTCGGCGCTTGAGGGGCCAATGGCCAAAAGCTTGTTCCGCAACCGCATGATCGGCGAAAATAGCCGTGCCAGCCCAGCGCGTGCGCCATCCGCAACCGACAAGAACAAGCCGATCAACGCCACAACACCCAGGCCGATACCAATCGGTTCTCCAGCATCGCCAATCAATTGCCACATGCTTTGCCGATAGCCGAACAACGCGGCAGCCATCACAATCGGCACCAAGATCGTTGGGCGTTTCAGGCGCTCGGGTCGCAAGATCACATCGAGCATCACCAAGATCACCAGCAACAGACCCGATGTCGATAGGTGTACAAAGGTGAGCGCAACGACCAGCCAATAGCTGGCGACCGGCTTATCGATCCAACGCAGGGCAAAAACGACCACTGTCAAAATTGCGAAGTGGCCACGCGGCGCGAAGCCTAAGGGCGAAAACTGCGCCGACGGCCGGAACAACAAGTTGACGATGTGGCTGCCGATTTCAGCGATGCTGTCATTGTCCAAGATGGTCGCGAACGATTGCGCAATAAACGGCGAGTATTCGGTCATCGCAAACGCGGCAACCGTTAGCGTGAAGGCCCAGCACAACACCGTGCGACCGGTCATCCACAGCAAGCCCGCCGCCAAGGTCGTCGCCAATACCGTTGCCGCGAACAAACCATAGGTCAGCACTTGGGTTAGATATAGGGGATAGAGGTTCGGAGCCGGCTCAAACATCGCCGCAAAAATTCGACTGATGCCGTAATAAATCGCCCCCGGTGCCGGGAACTCATTCAGATAGGTCTTGCGAAACTCCAACCGCAATTGCGCATGGGGTTCTGCCCCTTGCTGGGCATAAAACGTCTGGGCCTGTTCCGCCATGCCCCACAATTCTGGGCCATGAAACAGGTTCAGGCCCATCATATAGAATAGCAAATTGTCCTCAGATCCGGTCAGCCCGGTCACAAACAAATTGTACGTCGTGATGATGGAAAGCGCGACGGTCATCACGAATGCCAAGGCGCGACCGCCCGTTCCGCGTGCCGGTGAACGCAAGAAGGCAAATAAGCCATCGTGCCTGGAAACCTGAAGCATTGTCCGACGTCCCATGGCGATCAGCCGTCCCTTCGAAGCGTCATCAGTGTTGCCGCCGACCATCCGGCACCAATCGCAGCGCCCGCCAGCGCAGCAACCATAGCACTGTTTGTTGACGAAAAGATGCTTAAACCTAGCCATCCATTGAGCACCCATCCCGGGGCAGCCGCAGTCAAAAACGCACCGAAGCCGATGAACCAAGCGCTACCTTTGCGCGGGCGGTGCGCCACAGCCTCACGGAAAGCAAATGATACGATCAACAGAACCGCAATTGCCGCGCCATGTGCGACGCTGAATCCAGTACCAAGACCCGTTAGGATGGCCACAAAGACCAGATGCCCCAAAACAGAGGCCATGCCTCCCACCAACAGCATCAGGTAGCTGACCGGAAGCACTTTGCCGATGGTGTGGTCGGCCAGCATGAGGAAATAATCGTACAAAACCCGAAGCGATAGCTTGCTCTCGCCCATCTCGCGTGAGCGAAAGGTAAACGGCACCTCGACAAAATTTAACGGCCGGGGCGACGCGGCAAACAGGTCGAGCAAAATTTTATAGCCCTTGCCGCTCATGGATTGAACAGCCGCCTCAAACGCCTCTCGTTTCGCCGCAAAACAGCCGCTCATCGGGTCGGTCAGGCCTTTTGGCCCGATGATGCTGGCAATGCGGGTGGCCAACCGGCTAGCCTTTTCGCGGGTCGCGTCCCAATCCCCGGTGCCGCCGCCTTCAACGTACCGGCTGCCGACGGCAACGTCGGTCGAGGTATCTTTTAGGGCGGCAAAAAGCTTTGGCAGAACCGTCTCATCATGCTGCAAATCAGCATCGATCACGGCGATAATCGGCGCATCGGTCGCCATAACACCTTCAATCACAGCGCTGGCAAGACCCCGTCGGCCCACCCGCACAACGCAGCCAATCCGCCGATCTTGCGCTGCATGGGCGCGCACAGCCCGCGCCGTGCCATCGGGTGAGTTGTCATCAACAAAGACGGCACACCAATCAATGCCCGCCAACGCGACATCCAGGCGTTCGATCATCGGCACAACGTTATCACGCTCATTGTAGGCGGGAATAATAACCGCGAGTTCGGTCACGAGGGATCAACCAGTGTTTGGGGGTGAGACAAAACAACAATCCTTATCGAAGGGCCTTATACAAAGCCAAAGCGCACTTGCCAATCGGTGCTTCGCCCCCTACATCGCCTTCATAGAAAAAACATCTCAGGCGTCGCGATAAACGGCACCGGTCACATCATTTGGGAGACGTCACCAATGAAGCGCAACGGCGCCACAATTCTGGTCTGCGATTGCGAAGGCACCATGCCGCTAGACGGCAAACGGCTTGCCGACGCCTTGGGTGCCGATGCTGAAGGCAATCCGTTCGTCGCGCGCCAGCTTTGCCGGGCCCAGATTGATACGTTTAGTAAAGCCGCTGCCAGTGCCGGTGATGGCCCGTTGATCATTGGCTGCACCCAAGAAGCGCCGGTTTTCCTGGAAACACTGGATGAAATGGAAAACGCGCCAGAGGCCCGTTTCGTCAACATCCGCGAAAAAGCGGGCTGGTCCGCCGATCATGGCGATAGTGGCAAAGCAACCCTGCCGAAAATGGCCGCTCTGATCGCTGAAGCGCAAATCAACGTTCAACCTACCACCAGCGTTGAGATGATCTCGAACGGCGCCTTGCTGATTATCGGCAACGATGACCGCGCGGTTGCTGCTGCCGAACGCCTTGTTGACCATCTCGATGTGACGTTGGTTCTGGAAACACTACCTGATTCGCCACCACCCCGCCTCTCTCGGGTCCCAACCTTTGCCGGTCGCGTCAAAACCGCCACCGGTCACATGGGCGCGTTCGAGGTTAAATTTGAGAATTTTGCCGCGCTGCGACCGTCGTCTCGCTCAAGCCTCAGCTTTGAAGGCATGGGCCAATCGGGAACCTCGACCTGTGATCTGATCCTCGATCTGCGCGGCGGCACGCCGCTGTTTCCTGAACCAGAGACCCGCGACGGCTATGAAAATCCCGATCCCGGTGATCCCGCACGCATTGAACGGGCGCTGTTCGATCTATCAGGCATGGTCGGCAGCTTCGAAAAGCCCCGCTACGTCGATTATGACGCCTCGATCTGCGCCCACGCACGCTCGACCATCGTCGGCTGCAATCGGTGCTTGGATGTGTGCCCAACCGGCGCGATCACGCCCAACGGCGACCATGTGAAGATTGACCCTTACGTGTGTGCCGGGTGCGGCATGTGCGCCAGCGTTTGCCCAACGGGGGCGGCACAGTATGCGCTGCCCGGCGGCACAGGGTTACACGAACGCCTAAGCACCGTGCTGTCGACCTATCAAAGCGCCGGAGGCGTCGATCCTGTCATCCTGTTCCATGATACCGAACACGGCGACATCGCGTTGGATTTGATGGCCCGCCTCGGCGATGGCCTACCCGCCAATGTGTTACCGATGGCGCTGAACGCGGCGACACAAATTGGCCTCGAAGCCCTGACCTCGGCTTTGGCCTATGGCGCATCGCGAATCGCCATCCTGCTGCCACCGAATAAAGCCGGTGATCGCAGCGGCCTGGATACCGCCGCAGGATTGGCCGAAACCGTTATGACCGGCCTGGGTTATGCGGCTGACCGTGTTCACATCATTGATGATGCCGACCCTGACGTTATTGCCACTCGCCTGCGTGATCTCGCATCAAAACCGCCCGTTGCGGCCACAGCCTCCCGTTTTCAGGCGATGGGCCGGAAACGATCTATTTTGCGTTTGGGGTTAAGCCATCTCCATGACGTTGCCCCGGCCCCAGTTGCGATGCTGGCCCTGCCAGAGGGCGCGCCGTTTGGTCGGGTGAATGTGGATGCCGACGGCTGCACCTTGTGTCTCGCCTGCGTCGGCGCGTGCCCAACCGGTGCCCTGCGTGACAACCCGGACAAACCGCAGCTTAGTTTTGTTGAAGACGCCTGCGTTCAATGTGGGTTGTGCAAAAACACCTGCCCAGAGAACGTCATCACCTTGCAGCCCCGGCTCAGCTTTTTAGACAGTGCCCGTGATGCCGAAGTGGTGAAAGAAGAAGACCCAGCCGAGTGCGTGCGCTGCGGCAAGCTTTTCGGCACCCAAGCAACGGTCGACAAAATGGTCGAGAAGCTTTCGGGCCATGCCATGTTTGCCGACGAAGACCGCCTAAACATGATCCGCATGTGCGATGATTGCCGCGTTGTCGTGCAGATGGGACAGGTTCAGCCGATGGCGGGTGCACCGCGCCCCATGATGCGGACCACCGACGATGATTTACGTGAACGAGAGGAACTGCGGGCCAAGGCGAAAGCCGATATGGCGTCGAAAGGTCTTCTGCAACCCGGCGATAAAGAAACCAAGCATTAGGCCCAGCCAGACAGCCGCCTAATACCCTACTAAAATTAGGGGAGACACAGCCTTGCAGGCCCCCCATACTCAACCCCATATCAAGGTCTCACCGCACGAAAGCACAACACCATGATTGATCCATTTGGCCGCCATATCAGTTACTTACGCGTATCCGTAACGGATCGCTGCGATTTTCGCTGTGTCTATTGCATGGCCGAAGATATGACGTTTTTGCCGAAAAAAGACGTTCTCAGCCTGGAAGAATTGGATCGTATGTGCTCGGCGTTCGTGCGCAAGGGTGTGAAAAAACTGCGCATGACGGGCGGCGAGCCCCTGGTTCGGCGCGATATTATGAGCCTGTTCAAATCGCTGTCACGGCACCTGAAAACTGGCGATCTGGAAGAGCTAACCCTGACCACCAACGGCAGTCAGCTCTCCCGGTTTTCTGAAGAATTGGCGTCTTATGGTGTGAAGCGCGTAAACGTCTCGCTTGATTCCATGGACAAAGAAAAGTTTGAAACAATTACCCGATGGGGTAAATACGACAAAGTCATGGAAGGCATTGCCGCTGCAAAAGCGGCGGGCTTGCAGGTTAAAATCAATGCCGTCGCGCTGAAAGGCGTCAACGAGTTTGAATATGACGATATGATTTCCTGGTGCGGCGAACATGGCCACGACCTGACCCTGATCGAAACCATGCCACTGGGCGAGATTGACGAAGACCGCACCGACCAATACCTGCCCTTGTCGCTGGTTCGCCAGCGCTTGTCAGAGCGCTGGACCCTGACCGACATTCCGTACAAGACGGGTGGACCGGCGCGGTATGTTCAGGTCAGCGAGACCGGCGGAAAAATTGGTTTCATCACCCCGCTAACCCATAATTTCTGTGAAAGCTGCAACCGGGTGCGGGTGACGTGCACGGGCACCTTGTTCATGTGCTTGGGCCAGGATGACGCCGCAGATTTGCGCGCACCGATGCGGGCCAGCGAAACCGATGATTTGCTGGATGCGGCGATTGATGAAGCCATCGGGCGCAAACCCAAAGGCCATGATTTCATCATTGATCGGGACCGTACTCGCCAGCCCGCCGTTTCGCGCCACATGTCGATGACCGGCGGCTAATTAAGGTGACATAGAGTTTAATTGGTTTTTGTCTGTGTCACCTTAATTAAACGCTTTCTTTCTTCTTCTCACTGTCCCTCAGTGTTCTCACCGTTCTCTGTGTTAAAAGCAGACGAACGGGCAAAAAGCCGCGTAACGATAGACCCACTGGATTCATGCTCCAGCAACCGCTGGAGCTAGCTTCACGGGAATGACGGCTTTTTTGCAAACGTGCCCCGATGAAATAACCCTCACTTTTGCTTCTGTCTTTGCAGCCGAAGAACGGGCGTGATAAGTCGGCTCTTATGAAGCCCTGGTCGAAACCGCTCTGCGTTCTCTTGCTTATTTTTGCCGGTTCCGTTTGGGGCGCGTCGTTTGTGCTGGCGAAGATCGCAACCGAAGAGCTTCCTGCCTTCGGTCTCACATTTTGGCTGGCAACCTTTGGCGCGTTAATCTTGGGCGTTGTTCAAATTGCCCGTCGCCGCCACATTCCCGCAACCCCGCGCCATCTTCTTTTCTACGCAGTATGTGGATTTCTTGGCACGGCCTTACCATCGTCGGTTTTCTTTCTTGCCGCTCCCCACCTGCAAGCGGGCGTGATCTCGATTACCATTGCAACGGTGCCGATGCTGACGTTCTTGTTGGCGTTTCTTATTCGGTATGATCCGTTTTCATGGCTACGCTTGTTCGGCGTGATGTTGGGGGCCGCCGCCATTGTGTTGCTGATCGCCCCTGAAACCAGCCTGCCTGATCCGGCCATGGCCCCGTGGGTCGCCGTCGCGCTGATTGGATCATTCGCCTATGCCGCTGAAAACATGGTCATCGCCCTTAAAATGCCAGAGGGCTTGGATGCCGTCACCGTGTTGACCGGTATGCAGATTGCTGCCGCAGCCATGATGTTACCGATTGCTTTGCTCACCGACCAATTCTTCCTGACGCCCTTGGGTCCGTGGGGTCCGGCGGAATGGAGCATTCTCGCCATGGCGTCGATTAACGTGGTTGCCTACGCGCTGTTTGTTGCCCTGATCAATCAGGCCGGGCCGGTTTTTGCCAGCCAGATGGGATACGTTGTCACCATCGCCGGCGTTCTCTGGGGCATGGCGATATACGATGAAGGCCATTCGGTCTGGGTGTGGACCGCGCTTGCGATCATGATGGTCGGCCTCGCCTTGGTGAAACCGAGAGAGCAATTAAGGTGACATAGAGTTTAATTAGTTTTTGTCTATGTCACCTTAATTATTTCCTTATAAATAGGACTAATAAGCTATTATTCTTGACATATTGTCATAAATGTTCTTTAATTGTTCTTATAAAGCACTTAAAGGATGCATACCATGCCCCATACACTCTTACGGCCTCAACCAGACACAAATCAGAAACCAAAGCCCACCGTGGTAAGTCACCGCTCTGAGGCCCACCCGTTGAATGATCGGCAAGAACGGTTCTGCCGGTTTTTCACGGCGTCGATGAATGCCTCACGCGCCGCCCGCGAAGCTGGATACAGCCCGCAAACCGCCCGCCAGCAAGGACACCGACTGCTGCAAGATGATCGCATTCGATCGCGTCTTCAGGCCTTGCAAAAGGGATTGGGCGCTGACCACGGCATTGATCCCGTGGTGTTAATCGGCAAGCTGGAAACTGTTTATCGCCGGGCCATGGAAATGCACCATTTTCATGCGGCAACGCGGGCTGTCGAAGTCCAGGCGCGCATCTCTGGCCTGTTGCGCGGCCGATCTGGATTGGATACCCACGCCGATGACAACAGCGACATGCCCCTAGGCGTTTTGGGCGACCCCCTACCCCACGGCGGCGATACACCACCGCCACCCGCACCGGGCCACGGTCGCCGGGCCACTCGACACTCTGCCATGAATGATATCTAACCGATGCTAACATTTGCTGACAAAACAGAAGCCACGGACCTCTGTTTCTTTTTAAAACAAGACGTTAGCCAAAATAAGAGCTATATTTTTGGCAAATATCGCGGGTTTTGCGGCCACACGATGTCAGCACGGAGCCACAAAATCAGCGTGGTTTGTCACTTTTTAGCGGGCGCTTTTTCTCAGGCCCTTGGTTATGCCCGCAGGCTGTCGAGGTATCCAATTAACCCGATCAGGGCCGCGCTTCCGGCATCGGCCCGAGGCGCGGCTTTCACTTGCAGGAACACGCCTTCAATCGCCGCAACAATAAGCGCTGCCGAAGCGTCCGCGTCCATATCGGCCCGCACCATGCCGGTTTGCTGGCCTCGGCGTAAGGCCTTGGTAAAGGCTTTGCGCCATGTGCGGTACAAGGCATCGAGCCGCGCCCGAAAGGCGTCATCCAACGGGGCCATGTCTGCGGTGAGTGTCGCAAACGGCGATCCTTCGGCAAGGTCGCCTTCGTCTGCGTTGAACAAACGCGTTTCAACAGCAAACCGGATCGCGCCCAAAGGATCATCGGCGTCGGAAACGGGGTCAACCCACCACTTGGTAAGATCAGCGGCGACGCAATCATCCAGCACCGCCAAGCCCAAATCACGTTTGCTTTCGAAATGATGATAAAACGCCCCTTTGGTCAGGCCCGTTCGGCTGAGAATATCGCCGATACCCGCGCCCTGATAGCCGCTGCGGCGCATATCGTGATAGGCCGCACTCAGCAGACTGGCGCGGGTCGCCTGCGCGGCGGCTCTCGCAGGCCGCACCCGCCCCACCACGTCAGACTCGATTGTGGCGGCGGTATCGCTGACCGTTTCGGGGGTTATCTGTCGCTCGCGCATGGGGCCTCCCAACCTCAAGGGCGGCAGTATGAATCTATTCAACCGGGTTGCGCAAGTGTTGGGTCACGTCAAAGACCGCCGCTATTTGGTGACGGGACGAGGCGCAATTGGGTCGCTATACTCCCATTGGCTATTAGGTGTTGAGGTTTAAATGATTGAACGCGTTGCATTTACCGCTGCCCGGAACCCCAAGGCGAAAGAGGCCTTAGGGCGCTTGGTCGAACAATATGGGGATGTCCCCGAAGAAAATGCGGACGCCATCGTCGTGTTGGGCGGTGACGGATTTATGCTGCGCAGTCTGCATGACCATATGGACCTACGCATTCCACTCTATGGGATGAATCGGGGATCCGTCGGTTTTTTGATGAACGAGTATCAAGAAGAGAATTTGCTCGAGCGGCTGAATGAGGCGGAGTTGAATGAACTGCATCCGCTTTGTATGACGGTTTACAACACCAAAGGCGAATCCGTATCGGCCTTTGCCTTCAACGAAGTATCCCTGACGCGGACGGCGCGAACGGCTGCAAAATTGAAGATTTCAATTGATGGCATCGTGCGCATGGAGGAAATCGTCTGTGACGGCATTCTGGTTGCCACACCAGCCGGCAGCACCGCCTATAACCTGTCGGCCCATGGCCCGATTTTGCCAACGGGATCAGGGTTATTGGCACTGACCCCGATCAGTGTCTTTCGCCCCCGCCGCTGGCGCGGCGCGCTGTTACCGGAAACCTGCAAAGTTAGCATCGAGGTCTTGGACCCGGCGGAACGCCCTGTCATTGCCGTCGCAGATTTTTTTGATGTGGCCAATGTTGCCCGTGTCGATGTTGAGATGATTAATCACAAAAGCGTTCGTCTGATGTTTGATCCGGGGCACGCCTTGGAAGATCGCATCGTTCGTGAACAGTTCCTCCCCTAAGACATGCCGCGATTAAAACTTTCTTTGCCCACGCTTGATGCGGTTGGGATTATCACCGGACTGGCCATTGGCGTGATCGGTGGCCTGGCCTTTGTCTGGCTTAAGATGCCGCTGCCGTGGATGATTGGGTCGGCTGTCTTCGTCTCCATTGCGGCGCTGTGCGGCGTTCGTGTCGCCCCGCGTATGCCGGGCCGCGACCTGATGTTTGCCGTGCTCGGCGTTCTGATGGGCGCTGCCATTCACCCGGGTACATTTGCCAATGCTGAGTCATGGGTGATTAGCTTAGGGGCCATGGTTGTGTTCGTTGTTGTCGTGACCGCCGGCGTCGCCGCGATTTTGATGCGGTGCGGCTATGATCGCATTACGGCCTATTTTTCGTCTGCCCCCGGTGGCCTGAGTGAGATGATTCTGATGGGCGGACAAGCGGGCGGCGATGATCGGGTGATTGCTCTGATCCACAGCATCCGCATTACCATTACCGTGTTGGTTATTGGCGCCTGGTACAGGCTGGTGCACGGCTATCAGCCGAATGGTAATTCATCGCTGGGCAGCGTGCTTGATGTCACGGCCCTTGATGCGGGGGCGCTGATTGCCATGGGCATTGTCGGCTGGCTTGTCGGCACGCGCCTGCGGTTGCCCGGTGGTACGTTCTTAGGGCCGATGATTGCCAGTGCCGCCGCGCACGGCTTTGGCCTCACGAAAGCCGTGCCGCCAAGCGAAATTATATCAATCGCTCAACTCGTTGTCGGCACAGCCATTGGCTGCCGATTCAACGGCACCTCGGTCCATGAATTCCGCAAAGCGTTGGGTATGGGTGTTGTCTTGGCGATTGCTTTGATTGCCTTCGCAGCGGCTGTCGCGATTCCACTCGCACCGATGGTCGGTTTGCCGTTTGAGGCCCTATTATTGGCTTTTGCCCCAGGTGGCCTGACGGAAATGTCATTGATATCCATGACGCTTGGCATTGATCCAGCGTTTGTAACCACGCATCACATCTTCCGACTCATCTTGATCTTGATGATCGGCCCGATGGTGTTTCGCTGGCTAGCTGCCAAGGGACCCTAGCTGTGCAGCATCAACACCCACGGCATCGGCCACATGAGCAAACCCATCAGCCCGAAGGTGGGAAGCTAAGTCTGCCGTGATCTGCTCGACCAATTCGGGGCCGCCATAAACCAGGGCGGAATACAATTGCACCAAGCTGGCCCCAGCGCGGATTTTGCGGTACGCATCGGCCCCGCTCGCAACGCCGCCGACACCAACCAACGGCAGCTTTCCGTTTGTCGCCACAAAAAACTGAGCGAGAACGCTCGTTGACGGTTCCATCAAGGGTACACCACTTAGCCCACCGGACTCATTGCGGTGACTGGACCGAAGTGTCTCTGGGCGGGCAAGCGTTGTGTTCGTTGCGATCAAGCCATCAATCCCCGTTTCCAGGCAGGTTTCCGCAATATCTGTTACGTTCGTTTCGGTCAGGTCCGGTGCAACCTTGACCAACAAGGGTGGTGGCTGATCTGGGCACGCCTCTTTCACAGTTTCGCGCACTTGGCCCAGCAGATCACTCAGCGCCGCTTTGCCCTGCAAATCACGCAAACCGGGCGTGTTCGGTGATGACACATTGACCACCAGATAGTCTGCCAATGGCGCAAACACCTCTGCCCCCGCAACATAATCCGCCACCGCATCTTCGGTTGTCTTGTTCTTACCCAAGTTGATGCCCAGCACACCGCCCAATGGTCGCGGCAAGGCTTTAATGCGCTGTTCAACAGTACCTGCGCCATCGTTGTTAAATCCCATGCGATTGATGACAGCGCGGTCTTCTTCCAGGCGGAACAGCCTTGGTTTCGGATTTCCGCTTTGAGGTTTTGGAGTCACACTGCCCACCTCAACAGCCCCAAGACCAATTTTCATCAAGGGCGCGATAGCATCCGCAGATTTATCAAAACCCGCCGCCAGTCCAACGGGGGTCTTAAAGTCTAAACCAAACACAGTTGTTCTAAGATTGGGATCAACAGATGCCGATGATGGCGCAACGAACCCACACCGCAGCGCCATGATCGCCAAACCATGGGCACGTTCTGCCGAAAGCCGACGAACAATAGGCCATACCATTTGATAGGGAATAGAGATCACGATTCGGTCTCAGGTTAAGGGAACATGATCAGGAAATATATGTAGCCCATCATTTCCTAAGGACAAGGGGTCAATCTTTACAGCGGCATCAATCGGCAACGTCCCATAAAGATGCGGAAACAATGCGTTGTCGCGCGAAGGTTCCCACTTCAGCGCTTCACCCAACACATCTGCTTCGACCGTAAGCAATAACAGACCCGATTGACCGCTGCGATGTTTCGCTGCGCTGGCTCGTACCTGCTCGGCTGTTGAAAAATGAATAAAGCCGTCTGCCTTGTCTTGGGATGAACCACCATAGCCATTGGCTTGCAAAGCCGCATTCCATTCGTCGGCGCGACACATGTGATAAATTAGTGTTGTCATTGGAAATCCGTTTGATTGCTTGTGCCGCCATGCTGACAAAGCAGACCTGCGGCTTCAAGTCTTGCTTCAATTAATTGGTAGCGCCCGTGATCGCTCGATAGCGTCCAATAAAACACTCGCATCTTTTGATCTGTTATCTGGGTGCGGCGATAGGCAATCAATGATTAATTGATCTAACCAAATTGGACATTTAGGGCAATATGGCAAAGGCGAACCTCCGTCTTGTTCTGGGAGCTGACCAGTCAAAAATCGAAAAGCCATAACGCCAACAGAATATATGTCAGCGCGCGCATCAACTAGGTCGGCATCATCCGCTTGTTCTGGTGCCATATATCGCGGCGTTCCAACCCAACTTTTCTCTGCGTCGACAGGTTCACCTGGGGCTAACGCCAGCCCAAGATCCGCAATGACGGCGGTTCCACTGCGTTTTCGAGATAGCAAGATGTTAGATGGCTTCAAATCCCGGTGAACAATACCGGCGCTATGCAAAACTGAAAGGCCCGCCAGCATCTCTCGCAAGAGCTTCACAGCACGACCAACCGCAACAGAATTTGATCGCCGCCGTCCAGAAAAGCCCTGGCCGATGCCAGGATCAGGGCCGATCTCATGCACCAAGTTCGCCGGATAGTATGGCAGGACGAAATAAGGATGGCCGTCACCCGTTTCACCCTGCGCAATGATCTTTACAAGGTTTGGGTGATCCACCCGACCGAGCAATCGTGCCTCACGCTCAAAGCGCCGGCGCCAGATCGCTCGATGCTCTGGCAAGACACCTCGACCGCGCTTTGGGTCAAAAACCTTGATAAAGAAGCGCTCATTCGTCTCGATATGCCGCGCAAGAATAAGCGTAGACAGACCTGATGAGAACGTCAGGTTTTCAGGCTGGTAAGGGCCAAAAGATTCAGTAACAAGAGATAGACCGAGCGGGGTTTGTCGGACCCCACTCTTGCCATTCGGTTTTACCACTCGATCTTATCGACGTTATCGAAGGTTAATTCACTACCGTCAGATAACTGGATGGTTCCTGCTGCATCGCCGTCAAAGACAATACCGCTGTCAGTTTCTGTGTAACTGGTGTCGCCATCGACCTGAAGAGTCCAGCCTGAGTCTCCACCGGGACCACCCGTCACGTCTTCTAGCTGAACCGTATCAGACCAGCCGTTACCACCATCGAAGTAATCAGCACCATCACCCGCGCCAAAGATGAACAAGTCATCGCCTGTGCCGCCTGTGGCATGATCGTCGCCAGCACCGCCGATGATGGTGTCGTCACCGCCGCCGCCATGCATGGTGTCGTCACCGGAACCGCCGTCGAGGTAGTCATCACCGGCGAGGCTGTTATTCCAGCCGCCATCTTCATCACCTTCAACCCCGCCGACGAGAACATCATCACCGGAGCCACCGTAGAGAGAGTCATCGCCACCGCCGCCGTAGACGGTATCATCACCGGCTTCACCGTAGATGGTGTCACCAGAATCGCCATTGGTGTAGTAGCCATCGAAATCACCGTGGATTTCGTCGTCTCCGGCACCGCCACCGATTGTGTCAGCACCCGTATTGCCAAGGACAGTATCGTCACCATCACCAGCGTCAATTGTATCATCGCCACCACGGCTATCGTTCCAGTTCAGATCACCCAAAATGACATCATCGCCTGTGCCGCCATCAATCTGATCGTCGCCACCACCGCCATAGACAGTGTCGTCTCCGGCACCTGCGATGATGACATCGTCACCATCATCGTTTTTGTATTGATCGTCACGATCACCAGCAATGACATCGTTACCATCACCACCATTGATGGCATCGTCATTACCTTTGCCTTCTTTGTAATCGTTGCCGGACCCCAGATCGTGATCGAAGGAATCAGGGACATCAATGGTCACAGCAGCGACAGGCGGATCAGCCTCAACGTCCGGTGTATCCACATCAACAGACTGTGTAACCTCGGCCGTGTCGCCGTTTTCATCCGTTGCAATCGCCGTTACCGACAAGCTGAAGTCTGGCGTTCCATCCGGCACAGTAACCGTCAGACCCTCTAGATCATCTTCAGTCAGTGACCAAGTTCCATTGCCGTTATCTGTACCCGCAGACAGCACCGCATCATCTGGAACATCAATGGTGTAGGTCAGTGTTTCAGACGCATCGCCAACGCTCGCACTAATGTCGACCGGATAAGCAATGTCGCCACCCTCACCCGCATTATCGATAAACGTTTGAACACCATCCTCGGCCAGGTCAGCGATTTGGTCTGGAGTAAGTTGCTGATCAAAGATTGCAATATCATCCATCCGACCATCAAAGAAGTCGTCCAAGTTATTGGCAACATTGTTACCACTGCCCGTCTGGCTCGCACCAAACGTCCATGGATTTTCGTTACCGTCAAGGCCGCCCGTATAGTTTGGATCAGAGGCAACTTCCTCGCCATTGAGGTACATATGCATGCCATCTTCACCCCAGCTTACAGTCACCTGGCTCCAACCACCTGACTGAACATCGCCGCCCGATATCGTATGGCTCGAGTCATCATCTTGCATACGCAGAGACAGAGTATCGCCATCCATTTGCAGCGTGAAGTGGCCACCATCGTCATAACCTGACGAATCTGTCGACGCCAGCGTCTGATCACCCGATGTATTATCAGGATTGATCCATAGGGTTAGTGTGCCGCTCGATGGTTTGTTGCTTGGGTCATGAGCGACTTCCATGTAGTCGTCGCTGCCATCCAGCTTCAACCCATCATCGGTTTGACCATGGCTGTCAACTTTGGCCGTGCCACCGCTGCTGCCATCGCGTTTTAATTCGCCACTCGGCCCGCCATATTCGTCAACGACAACTTTGCCGCCACCAGAACCTGAGCCACTACCAGAGCCTGAACCGCTCCCAGCATCTGACGTTGTTTCAAAATTTAAGTACATTGAAGGTTCTGGTGCACCGCCTGAGCTAACACCATCGCCAACCGTAACTGTTAGACCAACAGGGTCATCGGCGACCGCCTCGACATCAACGGTAACAGTTCCTTCTGACGTGCCTCCCTGGCCATCAGAGGCCGTGTAGGTAAACGTTGCGTCACCAGAGAAATCTTCGTCTGGCGTGAAGGTATACGTGCCATCATCGTTTTCGACCAAGGTGCCGTTGTCGGGACCGGAGACTTCGGTAATGGTGAGCGTATCACCGTTTGCATCGGTGTCGTTATCGAGCAAGTCACTGGCTGAGAACGTAATTGATGTGTCTTCGTTGGTCGACAACGTATCATTCGTTGCTTCTGGCCCAACATTATCAACAGGAACATCCGCCGTAACAGACGTTGTCGTTGTTGCCGTTTGGCCATCATTTTCGATTGATGTTGCCGTGACATCGACATCAAAATCTTCAGAGCCAGCCGGAACAGAAACCGTTAAGCCATCCAGATCGTCTGCTGAAACGGTCCATGTGCCATTGCCATTGTCCGTACCTGCGGACAATGCAGCAGCATCCGGTGCATCGGTGAGATCGATAATAACCGTATCACCCAACGTTTCGCTGCTGTCCGAAAGCGTTACAGAAACATCTAAATCGAACGTGACCGTATCTGGTGCAATATCGACACTGACTGTTTCAGAGGCAACTTCTGTTGTGTAGTCGTCCCCACCGGTGATTTGGAAATTATCGATGAAATAGCCTTCGTCGTCACCCGTTGCATCGACGTGAAGATCGATATCAACTTGCCCGTCTTCTCCAACGACCACGTCGAATGAATACGTTCCCGCGTCGCCTTCCGATGTGTTCAGAACCTGCTGTCCATCAACAGTAACTTGGAAGTAATCAGTATACGAACCGCTCTCTTCCCACCCACCAAAGGATTGCGCGTCAAAAGTAATCGTAATGGTTTCACCTTCGTGGCCACTGAAATCAAAGGTATTTGTCGCGCTATCATCTTGACCAATACCCAGCTTACCACCAGAGGCGAAGCCATCGCCACCCCAGCTACCTGTTCCGCTGCTGAAATCTTCTGAAACAACAACCTCACCGCTGCCATCACCAACGACGTCGATATCCAGAGAGACCGTTTCAGCCGATGAGCCATCAGCCGTTGTGATCGTCAAGTCATCAAGATTTCCGCCATCAACGGTCCAAGTGCCGTCACCGTTGTTCGTGCCTGCGCTTAAGGTGGCACCAGTCGGAACATTGGAAATGGTCGCCACATCACCGGGCGAGGTCGCATCCAATATTGATTGCGAAATACCCACATCTGACGCGCCGCCAGTTGATTCGGCATTACCCAGTTCTACCGTCACAACAGGGCCGTCGGCTACCGATGCAACCTCAATGGTCGCGGTTGCCGTATCTGTACCGCCTTCTCCGTCAGATACCGTATAGGTAAACGACGTGTCACCCGACCAATTAGCATCTGGCGTGAATGTGAAGGAGCCATCACTGTTCTCAACCAATGTACCATTTTCTGGCGCTGTGATGTCCGTAATGGTTAACGCATCGCCATCAATGTCGCTGTCGTTACCAATTAGATCACTTGCAGAGAAAGTGAACGCACCACCGTCTTCTGTGGCCCCAGTGATCGTATCATTCGTTGCGACTGGACCATCATTCGCCCCTTCGACTGTTACCGTCGCTGTCGCTGTACTGGTGCCGCCTTCGCCGTCACTGATCGTGTACTCAACCTCAACAGTGGCCGTCTCGCCAACGCCCAAGTCTTGGAACCCCGCACCTGGATCAAAGCTAACCGTACCGTCCTCGTTGATAGAGACCGTACCGTCGGCACCATCTAGAATACTGGCATCCGTCACACTCAGGCTATCGCCGTCCAGGTCCGTATCGTTACCAAGCACGTCGATGCTGATGGCACCGCCGTCTTCCGTCGCCGTCGCCGTATCATCCGTTGCAACCGGGCCATCG
>Ga0222663_1000174_pt1 | contig 40465 bp, 35 predicted proteins | sample AntAcemetagen602_FD_179852 | JGI IMG/M metagenome (GOLD analysis project Ga0222663, IMG submission 179852) | Saline water microbial communities from Ace Lake, Antarctica - #602 | ecosystem: Environmental > Aquatic > Non-marine Saline and Alkaline > Saline | place: Antarctica: Ace Lake... | reverse complement strand
GCCGTTTGCGTCTATCTGCCATCGTTAAGTGCCCACTTAGGTTAAGTGGGCACCTATTGCCCGCTTAGGAGCCATAAAATCACAGATCAAGGAGTCAGATGGAAGGTGTATGAGCCCGGACGCTTACGATAAGGCGAAAGAGAACGACGGACAGTTGGGGGCCGTGGCTTATATGCCGGGCGGCGCGTTCGACCTTGTGCTATCGTCCTTGTTCATCAATATCCTCGCTTTGGCCATGCCGTTGGTCTTATTGCAGGTCTATGATCGCATCATTCCAAACACGGCCGAAGGCACCTTGGTTTTGCTGGTTGCCGGTGTTGGCACAGCCTTGTTCCTTGAAGGCTGCTTGCGGATGGGCCGTTCTTACGTTTCCGGTTGGATGGGTTCACGCTTCGAACATCTCGCAGGGTGTGCCGCCATGGAGCGCATGCTCAGTGCCAACATCATTGATTTCGAACGCCAGGGTGCGGGTGTTCATCTTGAACGTATGAACGCGCTTGGAACCTTGAAAGATTTTTATGCGGGCCAAGCCATTTTGGCGGTTTGCGATTTACCCTTCGCTTTCGTGTTTTTGGGCGCGATGGCCTATTTGGCTGGGTGGCTGGTTTTTGTCCCAATCATTTTGATTGTTGCGTTTGCGGCCTCGGCTTTGTTGGTCGGTAGCAAGCTAAAGCAAGCACTAGAAGACCGGATGATGGCCGATGATCGGCGTTACAACTTCATCATCGAAGTTTTGGGTGGCATCCACACCGTCAAAGGTTTGGCGATGGAAGAGCAAATGCTCCGCCGCTATGAGCGCTTGCAAGAAACCTGTGCCGAAGCCGACTACAAAGTTGCACTGACCAGTTCGAACGCCCAATCAACGGGTGCAGTTTTCTCGCAAATGACCATGTTTGCTGTTGTTGGATTTGGATCAACCTTGGTGATTGACGGCATCCTTACCGTTGGTGGTTTGGCCGCGTGTACCATGTTGGCGGGCCGCGCGATGCAACCATTACAAAAAGCGGTTGGCATTTGGACGCGTTTTCAGTCAATCCAACTGGCGCGGGATCGGTTGCGTGAAATGTTTGCCATGCAGCCAGAGGCACCGCGCGGTATGCCAGCGCTGCCACCCGTTGTCGGTGAACTTGAGCTTCAAAACATCCGCTTTAATTATGGCAAAACACGCGACGGTGACGAATACCCGCCGTTGTTCCAAAATGTGTCTATTCATGTAAAACCCGGCGAAACGATCGGCATAAAAGGGGCCAACGCCAGCGGCAAGTCGACTTTGTTGTACATGATGAACGGATCGTTGGTTCCAACAATGGGAACAGTGTTGGTTGATGGTCAAAACATTCGTGATTTTGATCCGGTCAGCGTTCGCCGCCAAGTTGCCTATTTGCCGCAGCAAGGCGTTCTGTTCAACGGAACGATCTTGGAAAACCTAACCATGTTCCGCGATGAGATGGACCAAGATGCCATTGATATCGCGCGCCTGTTGGGCCTGGACGGTGTCGTTTCGCATATGCCATTGGGATATGACACCAAGGTTGGTGATGGTGCGGGCGAAGCCATTCCTCGCGGTATCAAACAGCGGATCGCCATTGGTCGTGCCTTGGTTGATAAACCTCGTATCTTGCTGTTTGACGAGGCTAACACATCCATGGATAGCGCCGGGGATGCGATGCTAAAGACGCTGCTGGAGCGCCTAAAAGGCCGCGTAACTTTGGTGCTGGTCACGCCCCGCCCATCGATGCTGAGCCTTGCTGATCGCATCTACGAAATTGACGAGACCGCCTTACGAATACAGGGCGGAGACGGTCCTCAGGCCGCGCCGACCCTTCAGCTCCAGCCACAGATCTAGGGGAGGCGAATGGACGGTCTACCCAAAATTGAAGCGATTGATTTTCCAGATGATGAGCCACCCGGGTCTGTCGGTACGCATGCCCGTGTTGAACAGGCCCGACCGCGCCCCCAAGAGCGCCCCTACGAGCGTTCATCTAAAGGCACGACACCCGAAAAAGAATTGCGACCACGACTGCCGTTTGATCCTGATCGACCGCGCAAGACGACGGCGGCTCAGCAACTAAGGGAGCAACGTAGAGCCGCCTCAGCGCAACGCGAACAGTCTGCACCGGTTGCACCAGCGCCCGAAGGCATCCCCATGCCTGTCCTGACACCGCGTGCAGAACCGGTACTGGAAGCTGCCGCGACAGCGCCACGGGGTGAGGCTACCAGACGCCAAACACCGGGCGAGGCGGAACAGTCTACTAGGAAACCTCGAGACCAGGTGCCAAAACGCCGCCCGAGTGGTGATGACGACCGGGCTGTCGGTAAGCCCCGGGATCGGGTTCCGAAGCGTTCGCGCCGACAAGAGTCAGGTGGCGATCAGGCACAGCCAACGGCACCTCAGCAACGCCCTCAACCACAGAGGCCAGAGCAACCACAACCGCAAAAACCGGATCAACAACCGCAGCAACGAAGGCAAGTAAGCGCCCAACGTCGCCCCGCTGTTCGGTTGCCCGAAAATCCACCTCGGTTGCCGCCAGGGCCGCCCCCTGTTCGCCGACGGTTGCGGCCTGATGTACCGCGTCTGCCCTCTGCACCAGCGCCAAGCCCAGATGGCGGCATTGGAAGAATTGAGCCGAAGCAGGTTCCTGCCGATCAAGCTGGTCCGCAAAACGCAAGGCCAATGGCACCACCCGGGGTGCCCCAACTTTTGCCGCAGGCTGGAACAGCGGGCGGTCCACCCAGTGGGCCACCCCAGGGGCCGACTTCTGGAGGCAACGGGGCTCTGGCTGTGGATCCAGAAGCAGGCCGAGAGTTTTTGCCTCCGCCACCAGACAACTACACCGCGTTGTCTTCTCTGCGCGAAACAACGGATCTCGCGAACTGCTTGATCCCGCTGCTAGAGGCCCTGGCCTGGCGGGGTGATCCGCGGCACATCGCTGAGTCGGTTCCGCATTTTATCAACAATCTGGATGTTACGTCTTTTCGAAATGTTTTGGCCAATCTGCATTATGAAAGCAGACCGGTTGAAATTGAGATGTCAGAAATCGATGCCCGATTAATGCCGTGCTTGTTTTTGCCGGAAGGCAAAGATGCGTTAATTTTGTTGGGTGCAGAGCGTATGCATTTTCGTGCCTGCAATGGTGGTTTGAATGACTATGTTGAAATTCCAAAAGAGCCCGTTAAAGGTCTCGCCTATTTTTTCACCCGGCTTGAAACGGATGAGTTAATCCCCGCCCAGCAAAAAGTTGGTTGGTTCCGCGCGGTCACTGAAAGGTTCCGTAGCCTCGTTTATCAAACATTGGGCCTAACGTTCTTATTGAATATTTTGGCATTAGCAACGCCGTTATTCGTGATGGCAGTGTACGACAAAGTTGTTGCAACGGGCTCAATGAAAACGCTTGCCTACTTTGCTGTTGGGGTCGGCATCGCAATTGTGTGCGACATGATTTTGCGTGGCATTCGAAGTCGGATCATGGCTTTTATTGGGGCACGGTTGGACACCATTGTCGGCAATGCGGTCTTCCATCGTATCTTGTTTTTGCCGCCACAATTTACAGAGCGTGCAACCGTTGGTGCGCAAGTAGCCCGGATCAAAGATTTTGAAACCATTCGAGACTTCTTTACCGGGCCAATGGCGCTGACATTCTTTGAATTACCGTTCACCTTGATATTCGTGATCGTGATTGCTGTGATTGCTGGTCCCTTGGCCGTGGTGCCGATGGTTATGTTTGTCTTGTTCCTCTTGGTGGGGGCGGTCATCCAACCCCTGTTGCGGCAAAGCGTTGCCAAGGCTGCACGCGGATCGTCGCGGCGCCAGGAGTTAGTCGTTGAGACCTTAGGCAACATGCGAGCCGTTAAATACTCTGGGGCTGAAGCCACATGGTTGCAGAGGTTTCGTGACAACTCGGCTAAAGCGTCTTTGAATAGTTTTTATACGGCGCAATATTCATCACTGATTCAAACCATTTCAACAGTTTTGATGACCGCTTCGGGGTTGGCAACCATCGTCTTTGGTGTGTTTCGAGTGCTGTCTGGCGACATGACCATCGGCGCGTTGGTTGCGTCGATGATTTTGGTTTGGCGGATACTGTCGCCGCTCCAAAGCGCCTTTATATCGATGACCCGTGTGACGCAAGTTCGATCATCCATTCAGCAAATTAACGCGTTGATGAACCTGCGGGCAGAGCGCGAGCCGCATGCGTTGGTTAATCCGATTAGACGGTTAAAAGGTTATATTTCGTTCGCGCGGGTTTCATTGCGGTATTCGCCAGACGCGGATCCTGCGTTGGTCGGCGTCCAGTTCGATATTGAACCCGGTGAGATCGTCTGTGTGGTTGGCGGGAACGGCTCTGGCAAATCAACCATCCTTAAGCTGTTGGCCGGAATGTATGCGCCGCAAGCAGGCAGCATTCGTATGGATAACCAAGATATTCGACAAATGGATACGGTTGAACTACGCCACGCCGTTAGCTACGTGCCGCAGACGTTCCAATTCTTTTATGGCACGATTGCACAGAACCTCAGGTTGGCGCATCCCACGGCGACAGAAGCTGATCTACGTTGGGCGGCAGAAAAAGCGAGTGTGTTGGAAGACATCGAAGCGCTTGAGCAGGGATCAGGAAAGTGGAAGCGTAAAGGGTTCGAGGTGCGCATTGGTGATCAGGGTTCAGGGTCGATGCCAACCAGCCTGTTACAAAAACTTAACCTTGCACGTGGCTTCCTAAAGCGGGCACCGATTATGTTGTTTGATGAGCCGGGGAATGGACTGGATTTTGAAGGCGACCAAGCCTTTATGAAGCAAGTCAATGCGATGCGCGGTTATGTCACGGTCTTAATTGTGACACACAGGCCAAGTCATCTGAAATTGGCGGATAAGATTATTTGGCTGGAAGAGGGGCACTTGCGGGCCGCTGGCCCCGCCGCTGAAGTGCGTAAACAGTTACCAAAAGACTTCTTGTAAGGAATAATAATGAGCAGTCAGGCAGTGGCAACTCAGGATGGTGACGCCGAAGCGCGGTCTGTAAAACGCGGCGACCGGCAAACGCGCTTCCTTGCTCAATCGGTGATCTTGGAAGAGGCCGGCAGTTCCGGGCTCGTCCGGCTTGCCATGATTACCATCTGCGTTGTTATTGTTGCCTTTCTTGTCTGGGCCGCTGTTACGTCTGTTGACGAAATTGCCGTCACATCTGGTGAAGTGGTGCCAAGCGGCAGCGTCCAGGTCTTGCAACATTTGGAAGGTGGTATTGTACAAGACGTCTTGGTCCGTGAAGGTGACTTGGTTGACGCCAATCAAATCGTTATGCGGCTCAATCCGGCGGCGGCTCTGGCTGAATTGGATCAAGCGCGCGCACGGTTCGCTGGATTGCAACTACAGGCAGAACGGTTACGCGCCTTAGGTACGGGCCGTGAGCCAGATTTCACGATTGCCGGACCGGGGTATGAATCCTTTGCCGATGACCAACAGCAAATCTACGAAAGTGTACTCGAAGCGGGTGATAACAGCCGTGACGTCTTTGCCCAACAAGTCGGTCAAAGGCGCAACGAATTAGAAGCGTTTGAGGAAGAAGAGCAAACGCTGGTTCAGAACCTAGAAATTCTAGAAGAGCAACTTGCGATGCGCGAGGCGCTGTTCAAAAAGGGCCTGTCATCGAAAGTCGTTTACTTAGATGTCCAGCGCGAAGTCAACCAAGCCCGTGGTGATCTTGCGAAGTTAGTCAGCGAACGCGATGGGACCGCAAAAGCGCTGGAAGAAGCACTCAGCAGATTGGCAGAGTTGGGCACTAATAATCGTGAACAAGCACTCAGCGAAATGGGGCAGATCACGGCAGAAATGGCGCAAGTGCGTGAAAGCCTTTTGCGGTTAGAAGACCGCGTGCGCCGTTTGAACATTCGTGCGCCTGTTCGCGGCGTTGTCAAAGGTTTGCAAGTAAAGACGGTTGGCGGCGTTATCTCGCCCGGTGGTGCGGTCATGGAAATTGTGCCGATGGATCAAGGCATGAAGGTTGAGACAAAAATCACGACGCGCGACATTGGCCATGTTCGAATCGGCCATCCTGTTAGCGTTAAAGTCACAACCTATGACTTCGCGCGCTACGGCGGCATCACGGGTGAACTGCGCGAGATTTCTGCCTCGACATTCTTGGATGAAGAAAGCGGCGAGCCATATTACCAAGGCATCGTTGCCTTGGATCGGACCTATGTTGGTTATGATCCGGAACGCAATCGTGTGTTGCCCGGTATGACGGTCCAGGCCGACATCAACACAGGCGAGAAAACCTTGCTGGAGTATCTGCTAAAGCCGGTTGTGTCCTCGGTCTCGCAAAGCTTCCGCGAACGTTAATCGCGTTGTATGCCGCTGCGGGCGGCAAGAAAAATTCCAAGAGCAATCAACGTTGCACCAATGGCGAGAGACCTTCGGGTAGGGCGGTTAAATCCAGCGTCATTTTCCCACTTCGCAAACCCATAAAGAGTCCTGTCGCTAACAAACAGAGAAATGGAATAAGGTTCATGGCTGGCCTGTACTGGCACGCACAAGCTTTAGGCCCTCATCAATGATGCGTTGTGTTTCAGACCACAACTCCAATTCCATTAATTGGTGGGGTTGAAAAAATCGTGCATCAGAGGCGTCATCACCTGCAACAGGATCTCCGGATACCCAACGAAGGGCAAAATCGATCAGCGTATAATGATGCTCAATGGTATCCGTATCATCACGTCGGATAAGATCAACCACATCAATAAGGCCAACGGCTTCAGCCTCAATCGCTGTTTCTTCTCGAACTTCGCGCAACGTTGCTGCGAGCACGGTTTCGCCGAGCTCTTGGGCACCGCCGGGTAATGACCATTCGCCCACGCGCGGCGGTTTGCTGCGGCGGATCAAAAGAATGGCACCCTCTTTCACAACAACCGCACCAACCCCGACAACAGGATGTTTCGGATAATCATAAGAAGTCATCAAAAGGTTCCATAGGTTGTCCAAGGTTGGTTACGATGTTTAACGGTTCAGCGCTTGCGACAGCAAGCGGCATTGCGTTTAATTGGGTGAGACGATCAACCTTGGAGATTAATTGTGGCAGATAATTTTGTTGAACGGCGAACCCTGAATAAGGGCGATCACGTTTTTCGCGAAGGCGAAGAAGGCTCAACCGCCTTTATTCTGCAATCGGGCGCGGTTGAAATTTATAAGAACATCGATGGCGTTGATACGGTTTTGGCTGAAATCGGTGCGGGTGCCATTTTTGGTGAAATGGCCCTCATAGATGCGCAACCGCGCATGGCATCAGCGCGTATGAGTGAGGCTGGTACCATTATCGTGGTCACGACGTTTATGTTTGAAGCAAAAATGAAAAAAACCGACCCGTTCATTCGCGGGTTATTGAATATTTTGGTTGAAAACTTGCGTCGGGTTCAGAAATAAGAGCAGGTTAAGTTTATCGAGACGGGCAGGCGGACCGTGCGCGTGCGCTTGATATAGGATAGCCGCGCAAGGAGACAATACATCGCCATGAGTGATCAAGACGATCAGGGTGAGCCTGATGGACCGATGCGGGAATACGGCCCATATCGCAAGGATTTCAAGAAACAACCGGCCCTAACAGTCGGCCAGCGGCTGCGGGCTTATATGTTCGCAGGTATTTTGGTCACGGCCCCCTTAGCCATCACGTTCTATCTTGCTTACATCTTTATAAATTTTGTCGATAACAACGTCACTTCCCTGATTCCGGAAAAATACAATCCGGAAACATATTTGCCGTTCGCGGTGCCAGGATTTGGACTTCTGATCTTACTGATCGCGCTCATTTTGATTGGCATGATTGCCGCGGGTTTCTTGGGCCGCATCATGGTGAAGATGAGCGAACAAATGTTGGCACGTATGCCTGTTGTTCGAAATATTTACAGTGCTGTTAAACAAATTCTGGAGACGGTTCTGGCGCAACAATCGAACGCTTTTCGCGAAGCAGTGCTGGTTGAATATCCCCGACGGGGCATGTGGGCGGTTGCGTTTATTACCGGTCAAACAACAGGCGAAGTCCAAAACCTGACGGCAGAAGAAACCGTCAATATCTTCTTACCGACAACGCCAAACCCGACATCAGGATTTTTACTGTTTGTCCCAAGAACTGAGTTGGTACCGCTTACGATGACAGTGGAAGAGGCCATTAAAATGGTCATTTCAGGGGGTATTGTAACCCCACCTGATCGCCGCCCAGTGGAGCAACAAGCCATACCTCTGACGTCGGCTAAAACTTACGAAGAGGTTGATATTGAGCGCGAGAAGAATGGCGCAACCGTTCTTATTTCTAAATCTACAAAAACTGAAGCGCCTAGCCCGACCGAAGCGTCTTAACGGCAACGTCCCGTTCGAAAAGATAAAGCAGTACCCTCAAGGCATCGCCGCGGGGACCTTTTAGGTCGGCATTCGTTTCAATAATCATCGCCGCATCATCGCGCGCTGTTTGCAGTAAATCTGCATGATGCGCCAAATCAGCAAAGTGAAACTCTGGCAACCCACTTTGGCGCGTACCAAGCACTTCGCCAGCGCCGCGAAGTTTTAGGTCTTGTTCGGCAATGAGAAAACCATCTTCGGTCTCACGCATGGTTTTCAACCGTGCCGTCGCAATCTCGCCCAGAGGGGCTTGATACAGCATGAGGCAGACGCCCGGCTTATCGCCGCGTCCAATACGCCCCCGCAGTTGATGGAGCTGAGCAAGGCCAAAGCGTTCCGCGTGCTCAATCACCATAACGGTTGCATCGGCAACGTTGACGCCAACTTCGATAACCGTTGTTGCAACCAAAACCGCAACGGGGCCATCAATGAAAGCGGCCATGGCAGCGTCTTTTTCTCGGGCCTTTAACCGGCCATGGATCAGGCCAACGCGATCACCAAAGATGCGGGCAAGATCGGCATGGCGCTTCTCTGCGGCGGTGACATTCAGCACCTCTGAGTCTTCGACCAGGGGGCACACCCAGTAAACCTTGCCCCCGGCATCAACAGCGCGCCGCACGGCAGCGGTAACGTCGTCCAACCGGTCCACAGGCATGACGCGGGTATCAACGGGTTTTCGCCCCGGTGGCTTTTCGCGCAGTTGCGATACCTCCATATCGCCATAGGCTGTCATCATCAGGGTGCGGGGAATAGGTGTCGCGGTTGTCACCAAAATGTCTGTCGCGACCCCTTTGGCGGCAAGAGAAAGGCGTTGTTCCACGCCAAACCGATGTTGTTCATCAATCACAGCAAGCATCAAATCTTTGAAGGCGACATCCTCTTGGAACAGGGCGTGGGTGCCAACGCACAAAGATAAACCGCCAGATTTTAGATCATCCAGCAGCGCTTTACGCGGCGCTCCTTTCTCCCGTCCCGTTAACAATCCCACCCGGATATTGGCGACTTCACACAACTTTGAAACTTCGTCATAGTGTTGCCGGGCCAAAATTTCTGTTGGTGCCATGATGACAGCTTGGCCGCCCGCTTCGACAGCGGTGAGCATGGCAATAACGGCAACAACAGTCTTGCCGCTGCCAACATCACCTTGCAGCAACCGCATCATACGGTCGGGCAAAGCCATATCGGCCAGTATTTCGCGTGCGGCAACGGTCTGCGCCTCTGTCAGAGTATAGGGCAGGGCATTGATGACTTTTTCTTTCAAGATCCCTGTACCTGTAACCGCGCGGCCTTTGGCCTTTCGCCGGGAGCGCCGCACCAAGCTGATTGCTAACTGATTGGCCAGCAGTTCATCGTAAGCCAGCCGCATGCGGGTAGGGGCATCGGGGTCAAGATCAGTGGCTTTGGTTGGTGCGTGCGCGGCCAGAACGGCCTCTTGCCAGGGTGGCCACTGTGTTTGGGCGTGATGGTGTCGATCAAGCCACTCCGGCAATTCAGGGGCGACACGCAACGCTTCATGGATGATTTTCGAAAGAACCCGCTGTGAAACGCCTGTGGTTAGCGGATAGATCGGTTCGACAGCCGGAATTGTATCGCGCGCTGCTGGACTGACGATAAAGTCCGGGTGTGTCATTTGCAGACTGCCATCATAGCTTTCTGTGCGGCCACTGATGATACGTGTTTCGCCCTCTGGCAGTTGTTTCCGCAGGTAATCTTCGCGCGCATGGAAAAAAATCAAGCTCATACTGGCGGAATCGTCAGACACACTCACCCGATAGGGCTGTCGCTTGGTGCGTCCCGGTTTATGGTCATCAACGTGAACCGTCAGGGTCGCGATGGTGCCAGGGCGTGCTTCCTTTATGGGGGGTGAATAGCGGCGGTCTATGATACTTGCTGGTAGATGCATCACCAGATTGACGACCTTTGGCCCTGCCAACTGGGTCAACAGGCCCGCCATACGCGCGCCAACACCTTTTAGGTTTTCAATCGACTCAAACAGGCGAAATAGAATTTCGGGGCGCATGGGGCTACGGACTCAAAAAGTAATTCGGATTGTTGGGCCTTGGCGGGCTGACATCGCCACGGTAAGCCCCTATAACACAGCGCTCAAACTCAACCGAGCATTTCATTGATAGAATAGCGAGACCAAAGACAGTGGACGACAGACGCAAACGCTTGATTTATCGATGGAACCATCGGGGAATGAAAGAGATTGATACCATTGTTGGTGGATTTGTTGAAGATAACATCGCGTCCCTTTCGGATGCAGATATGGATGCTCTCGAAATCTTGTTGGATGAGCCAGATAACGACGTTCTGACGTGGGTATTGGGCCGTGAAGACGCGCCTGTCGACCATCAGTCACTTGTGATGCGGCGCCTTGTTGCCGTTGGTACTGGCATTCCCAGTGAATCCTCTAATGACTGAGCAGAAATCTGTGGTGGCGTTAAAGGCGGCACTGAAAGGCTTTGGCGGAATTCTAGGTGGTGTCGCCGAAAGTGCGACCGGTCGCGTTGTCGCTCAAATCGGCGATCTTGGCCGGTCTTGTATTCATATCGCGCGTGATGATGTTCGCCTGGAACAAATCGCGTCGACGGTTCGCTTTTTCTCTCCAGATCTAAACGTCATGACTTTTCCGGCCTGGGATTGCCTGCCCTATGATCGTGTGTCGCCGCGCCCGGAGATCGTTGCCCAAAGGTTGGCGACCTTGTCGGCCTTGGCAGCGCGCAAAAAAGATGCGCCACCTGTCATCGTAATCACCACGGTATCAGCCGCGCTGCAACGATGCCCACCTGCCGATGTTTTTGTCACTCGCGCCCGGCACGTAAAATCAGGAGATCGCATTGATCCAGCTGATTTGATCTCGGTTTTGGATATCAATGGCTTTCGGCGTTCAGAAACGGTCATGACACCGGGCGAATACGCGGTTCGGGGCGGCATCATGGATGTTTTTGCGCCGGCGTCCGAAAATCCGGTGCGGATTGATTTTTTTGGCGATGAGGTTGAAACCATCCGCTCCTTTGATCCGTCGTCCCAGCGGACACTTCGCAAAATTAAATCATTCGAAATCGGCCCGACCAGCGAAATCCTTTTGGATGATGCTTCGATCACCCGGTTCCGTGAAGGGTATCGCACGGCATTCGAAGTGAGCGGTACAGATGATGCGCTCTATGAAGATGTGACCGCCGCGCAGCGAACGGCGGGCATTGAACATTGGTTGCCGTTGTTTCACGACCACCTCGTGCAAATTTTTGACTACGTTCCGGATGCGATCGTCACCGAAGATTTCGAAGGTGACGCGGCGCGGGCGTCCCGGTTGGATGTGATTGCGGATCATTATTCAGCCCGCGTCGAAGTGCTGATGAGCAACAAGCGAACGGGTGCCCATGAAGGCGCACCTACTTATCGGCCAATTCCACCAGAGCGGCTTTACCTAGGTCCCAATGATTGGTCGGACCTCGTTGCCGACAGAGTGGTGTTGGGTATGACACCATTTTCAGCGACCGACAGTGATGCTGATGGCCTCGGTATTCAGCGCGGCAAAGATTTTGCCGATGTTCGCGCCCAAAAAGATGCCAATGTTTTCGATTCCGTTGTCGTCTATGCGGATGAGCGGATGAAAGCGGGGGGGCGTGTTGTTTTCGCTGCCACCAGTGACGGCGCAGCCGACCGCATTAAATCCTTGTTGAACGAACACGGGCTTGATGCCGTTGAACCGGTCAAGAATGGCAAAGATTTGCAAAGCTTGGACAAAGCTCTTTGTGCGATTGCTGTTTTGCCGTTGGACGGTGGTTTCGACGATGGCGACCTAAGCGTCATTTCTGAAACCGATATTCTTGGCGAGCGCATGATTAGGGCTGGGCGCCGCAAAGTCAGGCCGGATAACTTTATCGTCGAAGTCTCATCACTTGGTCCGGGTGACTTAGTCGTTCATGCGGAGCATGGCATCGCCCGATTTGAAGGATTGGAAACCATTCAGGTGCAAGGCGCGCCGCATGATTGCCTGCGCCTGATTTATGCAGGCGATGACAAGCTTTTCCTGCCGGTAGAAAATTTAGACATTCTCAGCCGGTTTGGCTCGGAAAGTGGTGCGCCGCTGCTGGATCGCTTGGGCGGAGCAGGGTGGCAAGCGCGCAAAGCGAAGATGAAAGACCGCATCCGAGAGATGGCGGGAGAGCTGATCAAGATTGCAGCCGCACGCGCCCTGCGCCGGGCTCCCGAAATGATCACCCCACCGGGCGTGTTTGAAGAATTTTGTGCCGCGTTTCCGTACACAGAAACTGACGATCAGCTGCAGGCGATTGATTCCGTCGTGAGTGACCTTGCGTCTGGTCGACCAACAGATCGTTTGGTTTGCGGTGATGTTGGTTTTGGTAAAACAGAGGTCGCGTTACGAGCCGCTTTCGTTGCGGCCTTATCCGGTCGGCAAGTCGCCGTTGTTGTTCCAACAACGTTGCTCTGTCGCCAGCATTACCAAAGCTTTTTTGAACGGTTTAAGAATTTTCCCGTGCGCATTGAACAGATTTCTCGGCTGGTGCCAGCGAAGCGAGTTAAAGACGTCAAAGAAGAAATGGCCCGAGGCACCGTTGATATTGTTATCGGCACGCATGCCTTGCTGGCCAAGGATGTGCGTTTCGCCGATTTAGGCTTGCTGATTGTCGATGAAGAACAGCACTTTGGCGTGAGCCACAAAGAGCGCCTGAAGGCCATGAAGTCAGATGTGCACGTGCTCACCCTGACGGCGACGCCGATACCGCGCACGTTGCAGATGGCCCTGACCGGCTTGAAAGAGATGTCATTAATTGGCACGCCGCCTGTCGATCGGTTAGCCATTCGCACGTTTGTTTTACCGTTTGATCCCGTTGTCGTGCGTGACGCCCTCATGCGTGAACGGTTTCGCGGTGGTCAGGCCTTTTATGTTTGCCCGCGCATCGAAGATTTACCGGGTGTTGAAAAGCGTTTGAAAGACATGGTGCCGGATGCGCGCATCATTGTGGCACACGGACGCCTGTCACCAACGGCTTTGGAAGAAGCCATCGAGGCGTTCGCTGATGGCAGCTATGATATCTTGCTATCGACTAACATCATCGAGAGCGGCATTGATATGCCCAACGTGAATACGTTGATCATTCACCGGGCTGACCGCTTTGGCCTTGCACAGTTGTATCAGTTGCGGGGGCGCGTTGGCCGCGCCAAAGTGCGGGCCTATGCTTATATGACGTTGCCGCCTGGCAAAAAGCTAACGGCGGGGGCCAAGCGCCGCCTAGATGTCATGCAGACCCTCGATACGTTGGGTGCTGGGTTCTCATTGGCCAGTCACGATCTTGATATTCGCGGCGCAGGCAACTTGTTGGGTGAAGAACAATCTGGGCATATCCGAGAAGTGGGTATTGAACTGTACCAGCAGATGCTGGAAGAAGCTGTTGCCGAAGCCCGTGGGACCGAAGATGGCGTGACGGTTGATGATGACTGGAGTCCGCAAATTTCAACCGGCCTGCCAATCCTTATTCCAGAAGGCTACGTTCCCGATCTCACGCTTCGCATGGGGCTGTATCGGCGGTTGGCAGATTTGCGGTCGCGGCCAGAAATTGATGCCTTCGGTGCCGAGATGATTGATCGGTTCGGCGCGTTGCCGGATGAGGTTCAAAACCTCTTGAAAACGATTGAACTGAAAGCCGCATGCCGCGAAGCGGGTGTTGCCAAAATTGATACCGGCCCGAAGGGGGCTGTGATTGCCTTTCGGCACGATATGTTCGCCAATCCGGGCGGGTTGGTTGACTATCTAACCCGTCAGCGTGGGACCGCTAAACTGCGACCAGATCATCGCATGGTGTTAACGCGTGACTGGCAACGACCATCTGAGCGACTCGACGGTGCGCGTAAGGTTGTGAACGATCTTCGAAAGATTGTTGCTGCGGCGTGATTACTCTGCCCTGGGGGGCAGGTCGCGTTTCCCGACTAACGACCGACTAACAGCGACATAAATAGCCCGCGTACCGCCAGCAAACATCATGATCGCGCAGGCGTGGATCAGAACATCTAAAACGGTCCAGCCCGTTGGAAAGGTTGCCAACGCATCCAGCCCTAACAGTTGCAAATCAAAAAACCAGATCATGGCCGTGGCCATCAACAGGCCGCCCAGCACAGAGCCAACAGCCAATAAGATTTGTGTGATCGGGGACACGGCGCGCCTTCCTTATTCTGCTGCTTCGGCGGTTGCTTGGGCGGCATCCAGCATGCGGGCAATCACCTGCGGCTCTTGCGCGCCCGCAATTACAAGCGTGCTGTTGAACACAAACGACGGCACGCCGTTAACGCCCAATCGATGGGCGTTTGCGTTTTCAGATAACACCGCATCAACGCCATCAGTTTGGTCCAAAAAGGTGCGCACAGCACCTGGATCTAGGCCATGTGTTTCAGCAATACGAACGAGAACATCAATCTCGCCAATATTTTGGCCATCACGGAAAAATGCGACATAAATGGCTTCGACGATGGCTACTGCGATTCCGTGTTCGGCTGCATAGAAAATCAGCCGGTGCGAATTGACCGCATTCGGGGTTCGGGTGATGCGATCAAAGGCAAAATCGATCTGCACCGAAAGCCCAGCCTCATTGATGGCGCCAAAAATGCGCTCCACTCTGGCTTGGCTGCCAAATTTTCTGATCAAATCCGTTTGCCTGTCTATTCCCGCAATCGGCATTTCGGGATTGATTAAGAAAGGCCGCCAATTCAGACGCGCGTCAATGTGCGGTCGAAGAGCAAGAGCTTGCTCCAGACGGCGCTTACCAATGAAACACCAGGGGCAAACCGTATCGTAAACCACATCAATCTGGATCGGGCGAGGCGAGGGGCGCATGGCAATCATGGTTGTAGTATACCGCCACCAAGCATGGGCGTCACCCTGTGAGGTTCGGAGTCAGAATTCACGGTAGCCTTTTGCTTAGGTTGCCAAAAATCCAGGACCTGCCTCAGCCAGCACCTGCTCGCCTGCCTCGCGGCCCATAGATTCGGCATCGGCAGCAGCGCCACTTCGTTTGGCACCGTGGACGACGCTGCCATCAGGTTTCAAGATTTCACCATCGAAGATGATTTCACCGTCAGAAAACCGAGCGTGCGCAGCAATTGGGGTGCGGCAACTGCCATCTAGAACGGTTAGAAAGGCGCGCTCTGCCATCACGCGCACCGCGCTATCCGCATGATTGAGAGGGACAATGGCTGCGCGGGTGGCGTCATCACCTTCGCGAATTTCCAGGCCGATCGCCCCTTGGGCGACAGCAGGTAGCATTTCATCGATGTCAAGCGCCGCCGTGATTTCGTGCGCCAGTCCCATCCTATTGAGGCCGGCAACGGCCAGAAATGTCGCGTCGCAAACGCCCTCGGACAGCTTCCTCATCCGGGTTTGCAAATTGCCGCGGATGGGTTCAACGCGCAGGTGCGGATGTTTGGCCAGAACCTGTGCTTGTCGGCGCAGGGATGCGGTGCCAATGACACTGCCTTCTGGGAGGTCGGCCAGGGATTTTGCCTTTGAGGTAATAAGGGCGTCGCGCGGGTCTTCGCGCTCTAGGATCGCATCAATCATCAAGCCATCGGGCAGCCACGTTGGGACGTCTTTCATGGAATGGACCGCAATGTCGATGGACTTATCGAGCAGCGCTTCTTCGATTTCCTTGGTAAACAAACCTTTGCCACCTGCTTCAGATAACGTTCGATCTTGAATCGCATCACCTGTCGTTTTGATAACCACGATTTCAACGGCGTCTTCGGCGAGTTCTGGATGCGCTGCGGTTAGTTTGGCCCGAACTTCGTAGGCTTGAGCAAGGGCAAGGGGGCTGCCTCGGGTGCCGAGACGAAGACGAGAAGGCATGATCGGCACATTCCTGTTCTGTAGCTGATTTTAGGGCCTGTTTGTGGGTTTGTTGTTCTACGTGCCAGTATCAAGGGAACGGTCGATTGATCAAGGCTTTAGCCCGTTTTCCTGGTCAGCATCAGCACAATGCGTTTGTCGGCCTTCTTGATGAAGGACAAGACAGGGGTCAAAAGCGATGACAGCCAGTATGATCCTGTCATGTCAATTAAACGGTCATAGGGAATTATATGTTGCGTCAGTGCTAATCCGTTTTCGTGGCAATAGGCTTTAAGGGCAGGCAGATTTGCGAGGATCGTGATTTCCGGGTGGCGGATCGCTAGCTGGATTAAGGCAACACCCCCAGAGCGCAAATTGGTGCGGATGAAGTCTAAAAACTCACGATGGAGTGCGAAATCGCTGGTTCGCGTGAATGGATAAAATTCTTGAAAAATCATGACGTCAAAAGGCGTGGGTAGCTTTAGCTCGGCACCGATGGTTAGCGCTTGGTAATTGATGTCTAGCGTGTCGGTCTTCTTGGCGTATGCGATTGCGCTTTCACTGGCATCACACCCAAAGACATGGGCTGTTGGAAATGCCCGTTTGCATGCGGCGGTGGTTAACCCGATTCCACACCCAATATCGGCAATCGCCTGAGGGTCAAAGGGTATCAGTTCGCGGTAGATTCGAACCCGTGCATCACCGCGCAGCATATTATGGCCGCCAATGTCCTCTGGCAGGGATTTTTTGGGATCATTTTCGAGCCGATCATAGCACTCATCGGGTGACATGGCGCGAAGATGATCAACATTGGTATCGGTCATAAATTAAAATTGCTCTGCAAGAAGGGTGATGATGGATAAAACCATAAACGAGTTGCGTGTCGAAGAAAGCAATCTGTAACGGTCGCTCGCATGGAATTTGACCCAGATAGGGGAATAACGGCAGAATAACAAACAGTCGCGGATGACTTCTATGCCGCAACGGATGGTGTTCCATTTTAATAGCTTCGAGTGAACCTGATACGCTCCATGGTCATATTGAGGTTTGTATCAAGCATGATCTGAGGATGTCTCAAATGTCTGGTTCTTGTTCTTGACGTCAGTGTGTCTGAGATTTTGACCCGAAGCATCTGCCGTTGCCCATTTTTTCATGACGACAAACCACAGGTGTACAAAGTGCGGCACGCGCTTCTGGCATTGGGTAGTGGTAAACGCGCTGGCGGATGGGGTGGGATTCGAACCCACGAAGAGCTTTCACCCTTGCCGGTTTTCAAGACCGGTTCCTTCAACCACTCGGACACCCATCCATCGCGCCTTAAGCAGCGTTTGGCACGCTACGGGGCCTGATATGTCGAAATTTTTCAGCGAATGCAACCATCCAATGGGTGTTTTGTACTTTGTTTGTTGTCGCACTGTCATTTTCTGGTGATTTCGGCTGTTGGACGTTGTTATTCCATAGGGGGTTCTGGTTCAGAGAGACGGCTAAGCCAAAGTCAGTTAGGCCAAAAGGCACTTAACCTGTCCACCCCAGCGCGGCACTGACAGCATTCATCGATACCAACAACGGCTGCAAGTGTTCCGACTGGCCCTCGCCATCAACGGCAGCGCGGTGATGCTTTAACAAATCTGCCTGGGCCAACCCAACCGACCGCAATACCTGACGCCGACGGCCGGTATGCTGCTGATAGTTTGGGAACCGTTCAACCAAGGTGGTTTCTCGCGTAATGGCGAGAATTTCCCGCTCTGTTAAGGTGCGTTCGTCGCAAATGATATCAAACACCTGGTAGGCATCGGGATCGTGTGCGGCCAATCCGGCGTAGGCATCAGCAACCTCGCCATCAAACTGAGCGAGCGCTTTCTCGGCTTCGTCAATCATCAACCGAAACAAGCGAAATTGCTGGAACATGTCCACCAGCAAGGCATCAGAGTCTGGCCCCCGCACGGTCCGAAAAGAAGACAATGCAGACCCCAGGCCGAACCATCCCGGCACCATCATGCGGTTTTGGCTCCAGCCAAACATCCATGGAATGGCCCGCAGACTTTCTAGGCCACCATCGGCAACCCGTTTGGCGGGGCGCGATCCAATTTTGAGATGCGCAAGTTCGGTCAGCGGGCTGGCCGATTGGTAAAACGAAACGAAGTGCGGATGGTCAACCAGCTTGCGGTAGGTGACGAACGAAAGGCTAGAGAGGGCTTCCATGGCTTCGCGCATTTCTGGCGAGCCGTCTCTCTCTGCGCCGTCATCCAAGCCCAGAGCATTTTCGAGGACGCCAGCGGTTAGGGCTTCCAGGTGGGCTGTTGCAGCTTCACGGGTGCCATAGTGCGTGCTGACAACTTCGCCTTGTTCCGTTAGGCGCATACTGCGCCCCAAACTGTCTTGGGGTTGGGCCGCGAGGGCGCGTCCGGTTGGCACGCCACCCCGGCCAACAGAGCCGCCACGACCGTGGAAAAAAGAAATGGGATACCCGTTTTTCCGGCCAATCTGGGTAAGGGTGAGCTGTGCTTTGTAAATTTCCCAGTTGGACGGCAAAAACCCACCGTCTTTGTTTGAGTCGGAATACCCAATCATGACTTCATGACCGCCCCCGTTGGCGCGCAAACTGCGGCGAACGACGGGTGTCGTCAGAATTGTTTTCATAATCTCGGGTGCCCGGCGCAGATCTTCGATGGTCTCAAACAACGGCACGATGGGCAGGCGCACGTGTTCTATGCCATCTGCGTCGACAAAAAGGCCACCGTACTTGGCCAATAAGTAGGCCCCCAAAATATCGGCGACACTTTCCGTATTTGATAGAATGATGCAGCCAACCACGCGATTGGCCTGCGCTGGGTTTAGCCCGGCCAGCAACTTCATCAGGCCCAATGTTTCGAGGGCTCCATCCTTCAAAAGGGGTTCGGCATCAAATCCATCAAGCGGCGTGGTGAGCGCGTCTTGTATCCACGATTGCCAGGCTGCACTGCCGCGCGCGGGGGCAGCATCTTCTGGCTTGCCAGCAAGATGTGACCAAATGGGACACAGGGCTTCATAGATGCGGGCGCTGTTCTCGCGAATATCCAGCGTCAGGCCATGCGCGCCAAAACAGGCAGCGGCCCGCCATAAGGGCCGTGTATACAATCGGGCGAGATCAACGGCTCCCGCTTGCACCAAACCGTCATCAAGGGCTGATAAATCAAGTACCAGTTCCTGACCGTCAACATACCCGCCGTTTTCGCCGGGTTCGGCTTCATCAATGGAGAGATCGATGCGCGCAATCATGGCCGCGAGATACTGGCGAACGACCTCGTTGTGGTTCCGCTGCGCAATCCGGTCTTTGTTGCCGGATGCCAATAGGACGCGCTCTAACGATTCCATAAACTCCGGCTGAAAGGACAGGGACGTTGCGCCAATGCTTAATATTTTGGCAGCAGCAAACAAACGGTCTTTTAGGGCGGAAAGGGCGGCGATGCGATGTGTTTTGAACGTGCCAGCCGTCACTGTATTCGTGACGTTCGGGTTGCCGTCGCGATCACCGCCCATCCAAGATCCAAACCTAATCATGTTTGGCGCATCTGTAACCGCTCCGGAAAAGGTTCGGGCAAAGGCACGTTCCATCATTTCCATCACATCGGGGACCGCATCGATCAGTGCCGATTCAACGTGGTGCAGGCCCCACGAAATTTCCTGATCGACGGTCGGCCTTGCGAGGCGCAATTCACCTGTCAGCCAAAGCAGGTCAATGTCCGCGCGAAGGGCCGCAATCATCTTGACCCGCTCGCCTTGTGTTAATGATCCGGCATCAAGCCGACGCAGTCGATCACTAATTCTGCGGTGGATCTCCAGAACCGTGACCCGTTTCGCCTCGGTCGGATGGGCCGTAAGCACCGGCGTAACAATGGGGGCAGTTGCCAGTGCCTTTGCCAGGTTCTCAGCGTGCCAGCCCAGCTCTGCTGCCCGCGCAAAAACCTGATCGAATGTACCGGGAATGCGGTGACGGGCACCATCGCCTTCCATGTCTCGGCGTGACTGGGTTTGCGCGACATCTTCTGCGATGGCGGTTAGCTGAAACCAAATACCGGCGGCTTGGAGCCAACTGACCGGAACGGTTCCCAGCCGTTGGCTGAGATCTGGCGTGCGGTCTGCTGTTTCCAATGTTGCGGCAAAATCTGGAATCCGTTGGCGCGCAACCTCGATATACAAGGATCGCAGCAATTTCAGGTGACGCTCGACAAGCGCCACGTTAAGCGGTGGATCAAGCGGAATACGCTCTGACGGATTGAACAGCCCGACCGCTGGCCGACCTTCTTTCAACGCCGCAGCAGGTGAGGCAGACGGCGTCTTTGCGTCCTGATCTGGTCCCACGGCCATGTGACCGATGCCTTTCTTTGGCCCTTAAGCCGCCTTTGGTGAAATGCCGAGGACACTCGCAATTGTGGAGCCCAGTTCCGACGGATTAGGGGCAACGGTAACGCCGGCATCTTGAAGGATTTCAACTTTTTCTTGGGCTGACTCACCGAATGCAGAGATGATTGCACCCGCGTGCCCCATTTTACGGCCCTTTGGCGCTGATAAGCCCGCAACAAACGCAATCACAGGCTTTGACATATGATCGCGGATGTACTCGGCTGCCTCAGCTTCTTGGGGGCCACCGATCTCGCCGATCATCATAACCGCATCCGTATCCGGGTCGGCTTCAAACAACTTTAAAATATCTGTGAATGAGCTACCGTTGACCGGGTCGCCGCCAATTCCAACACTGGTGGAAACACCAATGTTGTAGGCTTGCATTTGCGCTGCGGCTTCGTAACCCAACGTGCCGGAACGACCCACAATACCCACGCGGCCCGGCAGGTAAATATGGCCCGGCATGATACCCATCATCGCCTGACCGGGAGAAATAACCCCGGCGCAATTCGGACCAATCAGTTGCATCCGGTCTTCTTTCTTATAACGCCGCATGTAGCGCTTAACGCGGATCATGTCTTGAGCCGGTATGCCGTCTGTAATGCACACGCACAGCTTCACACCGGCATCAGCCGCTTCCATGATCGCATCGGCTGCGAAGGGCGGCGGTACAAAGATGATAGACGCATCGGCTTGGGTTTCGGCCACGGCACCCTTCATCGTGTTGAACACGGGCAGGCCCATGTGCTTTGAGCCGCCTTTGCCGGGCGTGACGCCACCAATAACTGTGGTGCCGTAGGTTGCCATTTCGTCGGCATGGAACGAGCCGATCCGGCCTGTAAAGCCTTGGATCAGAACCCGGGTTTTTTTCGTTAATAGGACGGCCATCGTTTAGATTCCCTTAGGTTTGGGATGGATTACGATTGGGTGCTGGTCTGAGCCTATGCCGCTTTCGCCGTGCTGCGCCACAGCTCGACGGCTTTTGCAGCGGCGTCTGCCAAGGTATCGGCAACGGCCAAATCGAGGCCACTATCTGCCAGAATTTTTCGGCCTTCTTCGACGTTCGTACCCGCCAAGCGAACAACAATGGGGATGGACGGTGCCAGTTGCTCAATGGCTTTTACGACGCCTTCGGCAACCCAGTCGCACCGGTTGATGCCAGCAAAAATATTGACCAAGACAACATGAACATTTTCATCCGCCAGAACGGCCTTGAAGGCTTTCACAACGCGATCTGGAGAGGCTCCACCACCGATATCTAAGAAGTTTGCCGGTTCGCCGCCTTGCACTTTAATCATGTCCATTGTTGCCATGGCGAGGCCGGCACCGTTAATGATACAGCCAATTTCACCATCCAACCCGACGTACGAAAGACCGCGGTCCTGGGCGTATGTCTCGCGTGGGTCTTCTTGGCTTTTGTCGCGCAATTCCGATATGTGCGGGCGACGGAACATGGCGTTGTCGTCAAAGCTCATTTTCGCGTCGAGAGCAACCAAGTGGTTGTCTTCCGTGATGACGAGGGGGTTAATCTCGACCATCGTCGCATCCAAATCGCGGAAGGCACGATAACAGCCCAGCAATGTTGTTGTTGCCTGACCAATTAACATGGGATCAAGGCCCAAGCCGAAAGCAATTTCGCGTGCTTGAAATTCTTGCATGCCAACGGCGGGTTCTATGCTGACTCGAATGATCGTCGAAGGCTCGTCACGAGAGATATCTTCAATTTCAATGCCCCCAGATGCCGATGCGACAAGCATGACGCGCTCTGATTTTCGATCCAGCACAAAGCCAATATAAAGTTGCTGCGTAAAGGCCGTCGCTTCTTCAACATAAAGCCGGTAAATGGCTTTGCCGCGGGGGCCTGTTTGTTCGGTAATCAGGCGCTTTCCAAGCAGCGCTTCGGATGCGTCCAAAATTTCGCGGTCACTGCCACAAATCTTGATGCCGCCAGCTTTACCGCGGGCACCGGAATGGACCTGGGCTTTAACGGCCCAACTATTGCCACCAATTTCGCGCGCACGATAGGCTGCTTGTTCCGGGCTATAGGCGAGTCCGCCGCGCGGTACTTGTACGCCAAATGGAGCTAGCAGTTCTTTGGCTTGATACTCATGAATATCCATACCGGGTGTCACCTTCTATCAGTGAATCGTCGCGACAACGTAGCCATTATAAGGACGAACCAAAGGTAATAAAATGCCCCAGTGCCTTGCCTTCACCCCCATGAAGACGTAACGGCGGCACCGGGGCGGGAGACCCATTTAACGTCAGCCCGTTGCTGCACCGCGCTGGGCGACGACAATTGGTTTGGCTGTAGAGCGAAGATATTCTTGTGCGGCACCGACACCGCATCCTGGTTGAACATCAATACCAATATCGCGCATCGCCATTTCGGCACCGGATAACGCCGTGCATATCATCAAATCATCCAGGCTGCCCAGATGACCAATACGGAAAACCTTGCCCGCGACTTTGCTGAGGCCCGCGCCCATAGACATGTTATAACGATTGTAGGCGACTTTGATCACTTCAGCGGCATCAAAGCCTTCGGGAACAACAATGGCACTGACTGTGTCAGAATGCCATTCAGGCCCTTGGGCGCATAGCTTCAGGCCCCAGGCATCAATGCCCCTGCGACAGGCTTCGGCCAACCGATGGTGGCGGGCGAAGACATTGTCTAGGCCTTCTTCAAAAAGCATATCTAACGATTCACGAAGGCCGCGGATCAATGTGGTTGCTGGTGTGTATGGGAAATACCCGTCGTCGTTCAGCTTAACCATATCGTCGAATGAGAAGAAGCAGCGAGGGTTTGTTGAACTCTTTGCCGCCTCAAGAGCCTTTTCACTCACACCCAATAAGCCCAAACCAGCCGGCAACATAAATCCTTTTTGAGAGCCGCTGACTGCCAGATCGACGCCCCATTCATCCATGCGAAAATCAATGGATCCGACAGAGCTAACACCATCAACAAACAACATGGCCGGGTGATCATTGGCATCCATGACTTTACGCACACCCGCAACATCACTGGTAACGCCAGTCGCGGTTTCATTCTGTGTGGCAAAAACGGCTTTGATTTCGTGGCCTTTGTCGGCTTTCAGGCGGGCTGCGTAATCATCAAGCGGAACGCCCTTGCCCCATTCAACATCAATGACGTCAACATCCAGACCCAATCGCGTGCACATGTCGACCCACAAATGTGAGAACTGGCCGAAGCGTGACATGAGAACTTTGTCGCCGGGCGATAGCGTGTTCATAATCGCCGCTTCCCACGCACCCGTACCGGAAGATGGGAAAATGAAGACGCGACCTGTTGTGGTTTTGAAGACTTTCTTGAGGTCACGGAAGATCGGCAGCGTCAGAGCCGGAAAGTCCGGCGAGCGCTGATCTTCCATTGGGATTGCCATGGCGCGCTGAACGCGATTCGGAACGTTTGTTGGCCCAGGGATGAATAGGTGAGTATCAATACCGGTCATAAAATGTCTCCTCAGATCGGTTTGTTAAGCACCCAGCGACGTGCAATCGGGAGAGCCAGGCGATTTGTCAATTTTGAAAGATCGGTAGCGGCGTTTGCGTTTGCCTTACGCAGCGCCGTATTCGGTTTTTTCAACCAAGGCCATGGCCAACTGAAACGCCAGCGGATGGTGGGGGTTTGGCCAAGTCCGACCCGAACCCGTCGTCACGTCTGCATTTGATTCTGTGCTTCGATCAAAGGCGACGATATTACTTTCGATGCGTGCAACGACAGATTTTGGCTCGAACATTTTTGGCTTCCTCAAAGTTTGTTAAATTGCCTATCGATCATTGTCGAGGGCAACGGCGTGAACCGTTGAAGCATAATGTCTGCACTCGCCTTGCAGCAGAACACCCCTGCGGGTTGGTGGTGAACTCTTATGGGCGGGTAGAGGTAGGGAAGGGGGTTGGTGTTTGACTGCCCTTTTGGGTAGGCAGGTGCCCAAGAAGCTAATCGTGAGCGTGTTGCGCCGATACAAACAACGCAACAGCCATGGCCCGATTTTTTACTGATAGTTTATCGTATAAGTTTTTGAGATGGAATTTGACGGTGTTGGCAGAAATACCAAAACGGTTCGCAATCTGCTGATTGCTCCACCCCTCTGCAAGCGCACCAAGAAGCTCTGTTTCACGCGGCGTTAGCTGCGAAAGGGGGTCAGCACCCAATCGTGCAACATCAATATACGGAAAACTCATTCGGCCCCCGGCGACGGCGTGCAATGTCGCCATGAGTTCTTCTGGAGGCGCACTCTTAGAGCAGAACCCCCAGCCGCCCAACTTCATCACTGTTGCGGGGATGTGTTGTGCGCGGGCACCGGTGTAAATAATGAGCCGGGGTGTTTCAGGAAGCGTTGGAAAGGCCCGCATGATATCAGTCGCATCCATGTCCGAGAGCATCCAGCCAGAGATCGCAATATCGCAGGTGTTTTTTTGAACCGCCTGAAGAAAGCTCTCTCCATCGGCCAGAATATCGATCACCGTGAAACGGGCATCAGCATCGATCAACGCTTTCAGGCCTGCCCGAACAATTGGATTCTTATCGACAATCAGGACGGATAAAATATCGGACATATGCTTCCTGCGCGGCCTTGTTTTGCGTCACTTACGTAGCGATGGGCTTTTTGTATCGCATAGGCAAATGACAGGTGGCGTGTGTTCCTTTGCCTATGGTGATAGTCATATCAGCCTATTCCATGCAAATGATTTTGCGTATTTTTATCGGGGCGTGGTGTCTCTGAATGGCGGAACTGAATGACGTGGTAATCTTGTTGGAGGCTGGAATTGTTTGAAGTTTCATATGTTGCAACGTTCTATAACAAGGCGGAATTCGTTGCTGACGTGGTCGGTTCGATTTTGGATCAGCAGGGTATAGGTACCGCTGAAATCATCTTGGTGGATGATGGCTCGACTGACGACACAGTCGAAAGATTAGCGATAGCAGCGGCTTCTGCATCTGACGTTAAAATCATTCAAACAGAGAACAAAGGCCCATCGTCCGCGATCAACACGGGCATATTTGCCGCATCCGGGCGTTATGTAAAATTTTTGGATGGTGATGATGTTCTGAGGCCCGGCGCGACCCGAGCGTTGATTGATGCTTTAGAGGATCATGATGCCGTTTGTGCTTATGGTGATATTATTGGCGCGCCCGCAGATCAAAGGTTGGCCAAAATGGCTGATTTGGATCCCCGTTTCGATAAGGGTGTCAAGTTTACGGATGGTTTGCAGCGTCTTGTTCGCGATTGGCAAATCAACCCATCCATGCTGCTGGCGCGCGGTGAGACGCTGAAACAGAGTGGCGGCGCTGATACCCGCGTGTTTATTCAAGATTATGCTGCTGCGTTGCGCCTAACGCATCTTGGCCCGATTGTCCGATTAGAGTCCCCCGTTGCTGTGTTCCCTGAAGCCGTCGAAACGCGATTAACGGCCAATGAAGCGCAAGTTTTGCACGACCTTAACTTGGCAACGGCGCTGTTCTTGGCCGATGTTCCGGACTTGCCGAGGGGCCTGCGCAAAGCATTTGTGAACCGTATTTGGGAGCGGGCATGGAAGTGGGCGTCGCGGAATGGTGGGCAGGGACTTGGCTCGCGCGTGTTTCGTAAGCGTACAATGACGCGGATGGGGCTTGGTGGCTTTGATACAATAAATATGTTGGAAGCGTGTCTTCCGTTTGCTGAAACACATCCCATTCGACTCACTGACCAGGGGAAAACATTGTTTGATGCCGCAGGTCTCTCTCATTCAGGATTAGTGTATTCTTGATAATTCATTGAAATATATATATAATGCATGTGCTTGATAAGCGAATCACTGTTTTTTGTAAATATCGCTTGGTTCGTTACTTTTTTATTGATCTCACAAAAAAAATCGCTTACTGTTCCCACTAGTAATGTAGAAATTGGTATATTTAGATTTCGGGGTGGTCTCGAATCAAAGAGCCAGTTTCAAGTCCGGCAGAAAGCTGGGGTAATGAAATGTTGATCGACGCCTCAAAAGGCAACGGCAACGCGTCTGTCGCGAAAAATACTGGGCTGGCCGCCTTCGAAGCTGCTATCGTCCAGCAACACGCGTTTGAAGAAACGCTTGTTAAGCTCGCCGAGCGTCAAGCAGTGGCGAAAGCTGAAGCTGAACGTCAGAAAGTTGAAGCAGAACAATCATCGTCTGTACAGGCGACGGACGATTCTGTTGCGGTTGTTCTGGGTGGAAAATCTGTTGAAGCCGAACTGCAAGCTGCGCCGGTAGAGACAGCGGAAGCCCCTCAACCCGTTCGCGGTAATGCGGTAAACATCAGCGTTTAACGCTTCAACAACCTGTCTGATGTGCCCAGCACGCCCATCTGAAGATGTGGCGATTTTTTTTGCCTTTTTGCTCCCCCAGAAAATATTCTGAATTTTAAGATCACATGGTTGTTAACCGGTGCGGTCTGCGTTAGGCACGACCATGTTCTTTTGGCTGTCAAAAATTGGCTGGATGCTGATCTCACCAATCACGGTGATCTTGATCTTGCTGTCCCTTGGCGGGTTTTTCGCATTGGTGCGATGGCGGCGAACTGGGTTCGTGTTCATTGCAACAGGATTTTTAATCTTTGCTGTCAGCGGTTTAACGCCAATTGGCCATATAGCGGTTACCCATCTTGAAAATAGATTTCCACAACCCCGTGTCTTGCCGGACCAAGTCGCTGGAATTGTTGTTTTAGGTGGATTGATTGATCCCCGTGTGAGTGCTGCGCGTCGTTCCGTTTCGGTTAATGGCGCCATCGAGCGTTTAATTGCTGCTGGTGAGTTAGCCGAGGCCTTTCCTGGGGTGCCGATCATTTATACCGGGGGATCGGGGGCCTTGCTGGCGACAGAGGATAGAGAGGCCGATCACGTTATCGGATTAGCCGGACGCCTTGGTATTAGCGAATCGCGATTGATTTTAGAAAGAAATTCACGAAATACCTTTGAGAATGCCGTCTTTTCGAAAGCAATTATTAATCCCGGTGCGGAAAAATCAAGCAACGCAAAGCCCTGGGTTTTGGTTACTTCTGCGGCGCACATGAGCCGCGCCGTCGGCGTTTTCCGGAAACAGGGCTGGACCGTCTTGGCTTATCCCGTCGACTATGCGACCGAAGGGGATCGTCGTGGGGCCTTTTCACCAGGAATGGAGGCCGTCGGTTGGATGACAAGAGGCCTATATGAAGGTGTGGGCCTAATTGCTTATTATTTTACAGGTAAGACAGACACCATTTACCCCGGTCCGGAGCATCTTGAATGAATTCTTTAGCGAATAAACGCATCAATACGTTTTCGCAGTCACGCGCAAAACTTCTAACCTCATCCTTGGCGATCATGGCCGTTGTTGGTTTCGTTTTTGCGCCTGTTCCTGCAACCGCTGCCGAAGGCTTTGCGGCGTGGTTGCAAGGCCTGCGTATGGAGGCCAGCGAAAAAGGCATTCGCGATGATATCTTGGATGCTGCCCTGAACGGTATTGAACCAATCCCCCGCGTCATTGAGTTGGACCGCAAACAGCCGGAATTCACCCTGACATTTCAGCAATATATGGACCGGGTCGTTCCCGATTCTCGGGTTAAGAAGGGCCGTGCCAAACTCGCAGAGAATCGAGCGTTACTAGAAGAGGCGGCCAAGAAACACGGTGTTCAGGCCCGCTTTTTGGTGGCGTTCTGGGGTGTCGAAACCGATTTTGGCCGCGTAACGGGTGGTTTTAAGGTTGTGCCAGCGTTGGCGACATTGGCGCACGATGGACGGCGCAGTGCTTATTTTCGAAAAGAACTCTTGAACGCGCTAACCATTCTCAATGAAGGCCATATTGCGCCAAAGGACATGGTTGGATCATGGGCCGGCGCGATGGGCCAGCCGCAGTTCATGCCATCTTCGTTTTTGAATTTTGCGGTCGATGGCGATGGCGATGGCCACAAAGATATCTGGACGACCAAGACAGATGTTTTCGCTTCGGCTGCGAACTACCTCTCTCGATCCGGCTGGAAAGCCGATGAAACGTGGGGGCGGGCGGTTAAGGTACCCGCTGATTTCGATGAAGCCCTGGTCGATCTAAAGGTTATAAAACCAATTTCAGAATGGCAGGCCCTCGGTGTGCGCCGCACGGATGGGGCGGATTTGCCGACCCGAGACCTCAAGGCATCTATCGTGCGCGCCGGAAAAAATGGACCGCCGTACATGGTTTACAATAATTTTCGAACAATTTTGAAATGGAATCGCTCGACCTATTTTGCGGTGGCAATAGGAACGCTGGCAGACAAAATTGGGGCTGGGTCGTGACGATCCATCTGTTAGCCCGTCCTTTCGAAAACTTGTTTAAGAGGCACGGTGTAGCCTCGCTCGTTTTGCTGTGTGTTTTGTTCTTAGCCGCGTGTGCTGAGACACAGTTTCTGGTCTCGACAGCAAAGCGGGTTGCGGCGCCTGATAATGCCGCATCAGTTGGGTATTACAAAGTTGGAAACCCTTATCAAATTAAAGGTGTATGGTATTATCCTGCGGTTGATTATCAGTATGATGAAACCGGGATCGCATCGTGGTACGGGCCTGGCTTCAACGGTAAAGATACAGCAAACGGCGAAACCTACGATCAGTATGCTCTGACAGCAGCGCACCGCACATTACCAATGCCGAGCCGTGTACGGGTGACAAATCTGGAGAATGGTCGGTCATTAGTCTTAACCGTGAATGATCGGGGCCCCTTCGCTCATGGCCGGATCATTGATTTGTCCAAACGCGCCGCGCAGCTCTTGGACGTTATTCAAAAAGGGACGGCCAAAGTGCGCGTGACAATTATTGAAGACGAGAGCCGCACCATTGCTGGACGTTATCAGAACGCAACGTCTTTAGCCGAAGCAGGCACACCGATTACCGTTGATAAACTACCCAAGGCACAAGTCAGTGCCGCTGCTTTGCCGCCGCCCGGCTCGTCAGAAACAGTTCAGTTGCCCGCCATCCAACCGGAATCGCAGGACATTCAAACGGCAAGCCTTCCAGCAAACCGAGCGACAGAAGCATCTGTGGATTTGGTGCCGGTTGGTGAATCCAACATGTATGTCCAAGCTGGTGCATTTGGTGTCTATCAAAATGCCGATGCGGCCCGTGCTCAATTAGCGCCCTTAGGATCGGTTCATATGACTCAAGCCTTGGTTAACGGAGCAGATTACTATCGTATTCGACTGGGGCCATTTGCATCTGTCGCCGATGCAGATCGGTCATTGGAGTCTGTCATTTCTAGCGGATTTCCCGACGCACGCATCATCGTTGATTGAGGTCAGGGGGAATGATCCGCTAAAACAGGGTCATGAAAAATATGAAAAGACGATACAGTAACCGTACCGCCGTTGCGCTCGTGGGTGCCATCTTCGCGTTATTCGCGCCATTTTCGGCCGTTGCTTTTGAGACGTCAGCCAAGCAAGCGGTCTTGATTGATGCGGCGACAGGGGCGGTCCTGTTCGAAAAAGACGCTTCGTTGCCCATGGCACCGGCGTCGATGACAAAGATGATGACGGCTTATTTGATCTTTGAGAGAATCAAAGCGGGCGAGTTATCGTTGGATGAAACCTTTACCGTGTCGGTCGATGCCTGGAAACGGGGCGGCGCAGCAAGCGGCAGTTCGACGATGTTTTTAGAGCCGAACTCGCAGGTGAGTCTTGAAGATCTTATTCGGGGGATCGTCGTTCAATCCGGCAATGATGCCTGCATCGTTATCGCTGAAGGCTTGGCTGGAACGGAAGAAGCCTTCGCAGTAAAGATGACGGAAAAGGCCATCGAACTGGGTATGACCAACACCCAGTTTAGAAATTCGACGGGCTGGCCAGACCCTGATCACTACTCATCGGCGGCGGATTTAGCCATGTTGGCCCAACGTATGGTGCAAGATTTTCCTAATCTTTATCGATACTATTCAGAAACGTCGTTTACCTATAACGGCATTGCGCAGAGTAACCGAAACCCACTCTTGTACCGAAACATAGGTGCAGATGGCGTGAAAACTGGGCACACTTCTGTTTCTGGTTACGGCCTGACGGGCAGTGCAAAGCGCGGCGACCAACGGCTTATCTTGGTCGTGAATGGATTGACGTCGCGGAAGCTAAGGTCGTCTGAATCTCTCAAATTTATGGAATGGGGATTCCGTGAATTTGGTACCTATGCTCTGTTTCAGCCAGGCGAAACAGTCGGTGAGGCCGATGTTTGGCTTGGAACGGCGCGCACAGTGCCCCTCGTGATTGAACGACCCGTTCTGTTAAGTCTCCGCAAAGAAGCCCGCCGGGATATGGTCGTCAAAACAGTTTACACATCACCGGTCGAAGCCCCGATTGCCGTTGGTGATCCGATTGGGGAGGTTGTCGTCACAGTGCCTGGCGAGCCAGAGAGACGCTACCCACTCAGTGCCGGTGCAGCGACGGAACGGCTTGGTCTGTTCGGTCGACTGCAAGCCGCCATTGATTACATTCTTTGGGGCAGTTCGGGTTAGCGGATGTGGCCTCAGACTCCCTAAAATTCATCACGTTCGAAGGTGGCGACGGGTCTGGAAAGACCACCCAGGTGCGCCAGTTGGCAGATGCTTTATCGGCTGTGGGTGGAACCGTCGTCACAACACGCGAGCCCGGTGGTACACCTGCGGCAGAAGACCTGCGTGCGCTGCTGGTTTCCGGCGACGTTGATCGATGGGATCCACGCACCGAAGCGTTGCTGCACCAAGCGGCCCGTATTGAGCATATTCGAAAAACCATTAAGCCTGCATTGGATAATGGAAGTTGGGTCCTATGCGACCGCTTCGTGGATTCAACGCTGGCGTATCAGGGCTACGGTCACGGCGTACCCCTTGAGGATCTTGCTGCATTACAGGCATTTGCTGTTGGGTCGCTCTTGCCGGAACTAACGCTGATGTTGGACGTTCCGTTAAGTTTGGGCGAGTCCCGGACAGATGCCAGGGATGGTGTCGGCCAAACTGAAGACCGTTATGAGCGCATGAACCACGGTTTTCGTGAGCGGGTTCATGCGGGGTTCGGGGCCATCGCAAAAGCTAATCCGAACCGGATCACCGTTGTTGATGCAACAGCCGATCCCAATACGGTTCACGCAGCTTGTGTTGCTGCGGTCTTGGCGACGTGGCCAGAGTGTGGCCTGGGGACCTCACTGTGAACGCGAAAAAAGCCTCAACAGTCGCGGATGAGAATGAAGAGGAGGCATATCCGCATCCCCGAAAGAATGCGGCGATCATTGGTCATGCTGATGCAGAGGCGAGCTTGCTTTCGGCGTGGCATAGCGGGCGTATGCCCCATGCATGGTTAATCACGGGGACCCCCGGCTTGGGCAAAGCGACATTGGCTTATCGATTGGCCCGCTTCGTTTTGAAGCAAGGTGCCGATGCCGAGGCGGCTGGACCGGGGTCTGGTTTGTTCGGAGACGCAGAGCCGACGGCGACTGATGGGGATAAGACATCGTTAGCCATTCGCGAAGACGCGCCAATCTTTCGCCGTGTCGCCCAAGCCAGCCATTCTGATTTGCTATCCATTGAACGGTTGTATGATGACAAACGTAAGAAGCTAAAAACTGATATCAGCGTCGATAGCATTCGAAATGTTGGACACTTCCTGGCACTCACGCCGGGCGAAGGGACGTGGCGGGTTGTGATCGTTGATACGGCAGATGACATGAATGCCAATGCAGCGAACGCTTTATTGAAGGTATTAGAAGAGCCGCCATCGAACTCGCTGATCGTGCTGACGTCCAGCATGCCGGGGCGGTTGCTGCCTACCTTACGATCTCGGTGTCGGCGCCTTGATTTAAAGCCGGTTGCTGATTCTGATTTGGTGACAGCCCTAGATCAGATGGCACCTGATGCATCACCGGATGAACGATCCGCTGCCATCGCGCTGGCAGCGGGCAGTCCTGGTAAGGCCTTAGAACTGCTTGAAGCAGGGGGCTTGCAGGTCTTTAACGACCTCATGGCGGCCCTTGGTGCCATCGCACAAGGGCGACCCGATTCCACTTTGATATCGAAGGTCATGGCGGTTGCGGCGAAGGCAGACAATGATGCAGCACTCCGGGTGTTCTTTGATACCCTAGAGACCACTCTACATGGTGTCTGCGCAATAGCCTCTGGCGTGCGCGAGCCAACAGTTGGCACGGGGTGGGGGCACCCATTGTGTCTGCCGGTTTGCGAACGTTTGGCCGCGCAGGGTTCGCTTGATAGCTGGTTGGCAGTATGGGACAACCTGAAGCGCGCACGAGGCCAGTTATTCGGGCTTAACCTCGATCGCCGCCAAGTCGGCCTTTCGGTTCTTTGGTCGATCGAGCAGGCGGCCACCCAAGACAGAGTTGCTTAACCACGATGACCGAACAGAAGCGGTATTACGTCACCACACCGATCTACTACGTGAACGACAAGCCCCACATTGGGCACGCGTACACCACGCTGGCGTGCGATGTGCTGGCCCGCTTTAAGCGCTTGGATGGGTTTGACGTTCACTTTCTAACCGGCACGGATGAGCACGGCCAAAAGGTTGAAAAATCCGCTGAAGCAGCCGGTATTGATCCACAAACATTTACCGATGGTGTCTCGCAGAACTTTAGAGATTTAGCCACGGCAATGGGGTTCTCGATTGATGACTTTATTCGCACAACCGAACACCGCCATCATGTTGCCTGCCAAGATATTTGGAACCGTTTGATTGAACGGGGTGAAATTTATGAAGGCACCTACGGCGGTTGGTACGCAATCCGCGACGAAGCCTTTTATACGGAAACCGAGCTAACCAAAGACGCTGATGGCGTTCACCGTGCGCCCAGTGGTGCCGAGGTCGAGTGGGTCGAAGAGCCGAGCTACTTCTTCAAACTATCGGCGTGGCAAGATCGTCTGTTGGCTTTCTATGACGCGAATCCAGATTTCATTTTGCCAGCAACCCGGCGCAACGAAGTTGTCTCGTTCGTCTCGGGTGGTCTGCTAGATTTATCGGTGTCACGGACCACGGTGAAGTGGGGCATTCCGGTGCCGAACGACGAAGACCACGTAATGTATGTGTGGCTCGATGCCCTCACAAACTACATGACTGCCGTTGGGTATCCGAACCAAGATGATCCGATGTATCAGACCTATTGGCCAGCCGACTTACATATGGTTGGTAAAGATATTCTGCGTTTTCACGCCGTTTACTGGCCAGCATTTTTGATGGCTGCCGACCTTCTACCGCCAAAGCGCGTTTTTGCCCATGGGTGGTGGACCAATGAAGGTCAGAAGATTTCGAAATCATTAGGTAACGTGATTGACCCCTTAGAGCTGATCGAAACCTTTGGTCTGGATGCCGTGCGGTATTTTCTGCTGCGCGAAGTTCCCTTCGGCAATGACGGGGACTTCTCACGGACTGCGATGATTCAGCGTATGAACGGCGAACTTGCCAACGATTTTGGTAATCTGTCGCAACGGTCGCTGTCGATGATTGCTAAAAATTGCGACGCCCACGTGCCTCAGCCCGGGCCGTTCAGTGATGAAGACTTGGTGCTTCTGGCCGCAGCGGATGCCTTATTAGACAAAACCCGCGTCCATATCGACCGGCAAGCTTTCCATGAGGTGCTTGAGACAATCTGGTTGGTTGTTCGCGCTGCCAATGCCTACGTTGACCATCAAGCGCCTTGGGCGCTGAAGAAGACCGATCCCCCGCGTATGGCTACGGTTCTTTATGTGTTGGCCGAAGTGACCCGCCAATTGGCGTTGGTGATGCAGCCGTTTGTGCCGACAGCCAGTGCAACGATGTTAGATCAGCTGAGCATTCCCATTGATGCGCGATCCTTTGCATCAATGGGTGAAAACGGCAGATTGCAGGCCGGAACGCCCTTACCAAAACCGGTTCCTGTTTTCCCACGTTACCATGAGGAAAACGCAGACTAAACCCTAGAAAAACGGTAATCTTCCCTCGTTCAGCACTTTAAGAGTATCGTTCTCAGGTTGGGCTGCGATACAGAGGGTGAAACCATGCGGATCGCGCAGGTCTTAAAAAAAGCCGTTTTATTGATTGCTGGGCCGACTGTCATCGCCGCTGGCGGGTTGTATTGGTACGTGAACAGCGGTCGCTACATCACCACAGAGAACGCCTATGTGCGGGCAGAGACCATTCGCATCAGTACCAATGTCGATGGGCAAGTCGCCAAGGTCTTCGTCGATGATAATCAGCCCGTCTCTCAAGGCGAAGTGCTATTTACCTTGGACACCCGACCGTTTCGCTTGGCCTTGGATGGGGCAACGGCAGAGGTGGAAACCGTCGCTCAGCGGGTTGCGGCCCTGCGGGCTCAGTTCAAAGAGGGCGAAGACCGCATTGCCGCCGCCCGCGAACGCATTCGCTTTCTTGAAAAGCGGTATGAGCGTCAAAAAACACTTCAACAAAAAGGCGTTAGCTCGCAGAAAGCGTTTGATGATGTTGAGCACGACCTGATTACAGCGCGTCAAATGTTGGGTGTGGCCCGGCAAACGAATGAGATGGTGCGCGCAGAATTAAACGGCGGTCCTGACGTGCCGTTGGAACAGCACCCGGCTTACCTCACGGCTGAATCAAAACGCCAACGCGCCGCGCTTGATTTGGAGTACGCCAGCATTGTTGCGCCTGTCGATGGACGTATCGGGCGGGTTACTTTGCAAAAAGGGGAGTATGTCGAGGCTGGTGATGCGCTGTTTGCTCTGGTCGAAGATCATGAACCGTGGATCGAAGCGAACCTGAAAGAGGTCCAACTGACCCACATAAGCGAGGGGCAGGCGGCGCGCGTGGTGATTGATGCCTACCCAGACATTACCTTTCAGGCGACGGTCGAGAGCATAAGCCCAGCCACGGGCGCGGAATTCACAATTTTGCCGCCGCAAAACGCCTCGGGCAACTGGGTGAAGGTGGTTCAGCGTGTCCCCGTTCGGCTGCGCATACTACCCATTCTCGATGGGCCGATCTTGCGGGCGGGAATGACGGCAGAGATTAGCATTGATACGGAGCGCGAACGCGATCTTGCTGGTGTAATCTCACAAGTTTTGCCAAAACCCCGTCCTTAAAGCCAGACGTCGACGCTGAATGAGCGCGCCTTCCACTTCGGTTCGAGAGCCCATATCGGCCCGCGCGTGGCTTGTCTTGGCGTGCAGTACCCTCAGCGCGTCAGCCTATGCCTACACCTGGAATTCTGTGACCGTCGCATTGCCGTTTATGAAGGGAACCTTCGCGGCGACCTCTGACCAGATTAGCTGGATAATGGTCGCCTTTGTTGTTGGTAGCGCCGTTTCAAGTGCGTCAATCGGTTGGTTCGCCAACCGCTATGGCCGACGGTCGATGTTCATTATGGCCATTATCGGATTTGCTGCGTCGTTGGTTGGCTGTGCCTTGTCACCATCGCTGGAAGCCGCCGTCTTCTGGCGGTTCGTGCAGGGATTATCAGGCGCTGCGTTGCTTCCACTTGGTCAAACGATTGCCCTCAATGCGATGCCGGATGATCGATTTTCGTTAGCAACGTCGGTGTGGGCGCTTGGTTTTGTCAGCATGGGGATTATTTCGCCTACTTTCGCGGGATACATCATTGAGGCCGATGGTTGGCCCCTGATGTTTGGTGCGGCTGTTCCCGTCGTTTTGGTTTTACTGGTCATTAGCATTGCGGTCATTGAACCGGACGAGCCGGACCCGCAGCCGATGGATTGGCTTGGGTTTAGCACGTTGCTGTTGGCTCTGGGGTGCCTGCAATTGGGCTTATCGCGCGGTGAACGTCTGGGATGGATGGACTCGACCGAGGTCATGGCATCCTTGCTGGCGGCTGCCGCGTTTTTTTGGATGTTCATCGTCCAATCCAAAACCAGCAAAACACCGTTTATTTCGCCTGAACTGTTCAAAAACCGCAATTACGTGATGGGGTCGTTCTTCGTGTTCATGATCGGTGCCGTAATGTTCTTGCCGTTGCTGTTTATGCCGTTGGTGCTCGAACGGGTCGCCGATTTCCCCGCCAATGAAATCGGCCTCGCTTTCGCCCCTCGGGGCGTTGGTTCGGTTTTGGGATTCCTTTTTATGGCGCGGTATGGCGATAACGTTGATCCTCGGTTTGTTTTGGCTTTTGGGCTTATCAGTTTGATGACAGCCGCATGGATGATGAGCCTGTGGTCGGTTAATGTGACCTTTTATCATGTTGTCATGGCGAACTTGGTTTACGGCTTATCGGCGGCGTCTATCTGGGCACCGCTCAATCGAATCACCCTATCCAGTTTGCCAAAACATCTGCGGAATGTTGGTTTTCCGCTTTTTTACCTGAATTTCGAAATGGGCAGCGCTATCGGGACGGCACTCTTTGTTTCGCTGTATAGCCGGATGGTGCAAAGTAGCTATACCCTGATTGGTTATTCAGTTACCCCATACCGCGAGTCGTTTAGTTTTTTGGACCGGACTGGTGGTTGGGATCGCAAAGAGACCACTGACATGGCGGCTTTGGCCTCTGAAATTGGCCGTCAGGCCGAGATGATCGCCTTTACCAATACGAGTTTGGCCATGGTTGCTGTGTTCGCTGCCATGATTCCAGTCGTTTTGATGTTGCAACGCCGTTAATCATTGACCAGCGGAAGAGGGGTTTCGTTTTGTCCCAGGGCAACCCACATGGTAAAGCGTCGCAACGTTTCATTAACCATGATTGAAAAGACGCACTGCTCATGTTGGTCGATAGCCATTGCCATTTAGATTTCCCCGATTTTGATGAAGACAGAGACGCCCTGATCGAACGCGCCGCAGAGGCGGGGGTTGATCTCATGGTCACGATCTCGACGCGAATTTCCAAGTTTCCCGGCGTTCGCGCCATCGCTGAACGGTATGACAATGTCTACTGTTCTGTTGGCGTCCATCCGCATGAGGCGGGCGATGAGCAGGTCACAGCCGATCAGTTGATTGATCTCGCGCAGCATCCGCGTGTCGTTGCGATCGGCGAGACAGGTTTGGATTACTATTATGAACACGCCCCAAGGACCGAGCAGGCGTCTAACTTAGAGGCCCATATCATTGCTGCCCGCGAAACCGGGCTGCCGCTGATTGTTCACACCCGCGATGCCGATGACGACACAGTGACCATCTTGAAAGACGCCTATCACCGCGATGGGCCGTATCCGGGGCTCATTCACTGCTTTTCTGCCGGACAAGATCTGGCCGACGCCATGGTCGAGATGGGGTTTTATATCTCTTATTCTGGCATTGTGACGTTCAAGAAGGCGGAAGCGGTGCGCAATACGGTTCAACACGTACCATTGAGCCGAATATTGGTCGAGACAGACTCGCCTTACTTGGCCCCGGTACCCAAACGCGGAAAGCGCAATGAACCGGCCTTTACGGCCCATACAGCGGCCGTTGTTGCTGATTTAAAGGGCATCGAAGCAGTTGCGATGGCCAAGGCCACCACAGATAACTTCTTTCGTTTGTTCACCAAGGTTCCAGACCCACGGCCAAGCCACCGGACAACCGCATGACCCTGACCGTCACCGTTCTGGGCTCGGGCAGTTCTAGCGGCACGCCTATGGCTGGCCTGGGGTGGGGGAAATGCGACCCCAATGAGCCCCGAAATAGACGCCTCAGGGCCTCCATCTTGCTCCGGACAAACAACACCACGGCCCTGGTTGATACGTCACCAGACCTACGTCAGCAGCTATTGAATGCCGATGTCAGCCACTTGGACGCTGTTCTGTACACCCACGCCCATGCAGACCACTTACACGGCATAGATGATCTTAGATCAATTAATCGGGCGATGGATGCGCCGATCAAAGGGTATGCGGATGCGGCAACCCTGAAACAGATTGATCAGCGCTTTGGCTACGTCATTCAGCCCTTATCTGAGTGCGCGACACACTACTATAAACCGACCCTTGATATGACGGTTATCGAGGCCGGTGAGACCTTTGCGGTCGGTGATATTCCCGTCGCGACGTTCGATCAAGACCATGGTTTTTCCCGAACCCTGGGGTATCGGTTTGGCGCTTTTGCCTACACGACAGATGTCTGTGAGATGCCCGAGGTTGGGTTCGATGTCTTGGCCAGAGTCGATACCTGGTACATCGGCGTCTTTACAGACACGCCTCATGCGACCCATGTGCATGTCGATAAGGCCCTTGGATGGATCGAGCGGGTGCGACCCAGAAGGGCGATCTTGGGGCACTTGGGACCGGATCTTTGCTACCGCGATCTCTCTGCCTCTTTGCCCGATGGTGTCGAGGCGGCGTTCGATGGCATGTGCTTTGACGTTGCGATGGCCGCAGTTACAGCGGTGTGACGCCATCTGATTTTGCCTGATTTTGGCGCGTGATTGCTGCGGGGAAGGGTTGCGGTTATTTGGATCTTTTGATTTTGACGTGGACGCTGAGCGCGAATTTGCATTTCAATGTAAGCTCGAATTCAATTATCATAATGCCTATAAACTATTGTTATTAAATTAAACAATGCAATTTTCCATAATATACATTATGCGATATTTATAGAGCAATATACAAAGCGATATCACGAAGCATGAACCCCTGTGACTCCTCCATTTCAGAATTAGAACCTGCGCCATTGGTTCGTGTGGCCTCACGAAGCATGAACCCCTGTGACTCCTCCATTTCAGAATTAGAACCTGCGCCATTGGTTCGTGTGGCCTGGGGCCAACGGCTTCGTTAGCATGTCGTCAGACACTGCGCAGAAGGATGATGCTAGATGACAGGTGCTGATGATGCGGCATTGATAGATGACGCCAAGGCCGCTGAAGTTGGGCGGTCGTTTCTTCGACTGGTCGATATTATGGCGAAGCTACGCGATCCGGTTTCTGGGTGCCCGTGGGATGTTAAGCAGACGTTTGCCACCATTGCGCCCTACACCATCGAAGAAGCCTATGAGGTTGCTGACGCGATCCAGCAAGATGACATGCCTGCTTTGGTCGATGAGTTGGGAGACCTTTTGTTGCAGGTGGTGTTTCATTCTCGGATTGCCGAAGAAATGAATGCCTTTGATATTGGGTCTGTGTGCAACGCCATTTCGGACAAAATGGTTCGGCGGCATCCCCATGTATTTGGCGATGAGGATGGCATTATCAATGCTGAGGCTCAGACCGTTGCTTGGGAAGAATTAAAGGCGTTGGAACGGGCGGCATCAGCAGCGGTTTCAGGTAAGGATATGGGTGTTTTGGATGGTGTCGCAAAAGGCCTCCCTGCCCTTATGCGCAGTTTAAAGTTGCAAAAAAGAGCTGCGCGCGTGGGCTTTGACTGGCCGGATATTGGGCAGATTTTGGCCAAGGTTCATGAAGAATTGGGAGAGTTTGAAGCTGAAGTGCAGTCTGGAGTTAAGGGACTTGGTTCGAAGACCCGGATGACCGATGAATTGGGCGATGTCCTGTTTACCTTGGTGAATGTTGCGCGAAAGCTTGATTTGGATGCGGACGCCGCCTTACGCTCGACCATTGCGAAGTTTGAGCGACGTTTTCAGGCGGTTGAGGCTTCGTACCGGGTTGACGGATTAGAGATGTCGGATGCTGCGTTAGAAGATATGGAGTGCCGTTGGCAGGACGCGAAAAGGACCGATCCAGAGCTTTAGGGTGAGGACTTTAGTGTCCCGAATCTGAAGTTCGTATCATTTGGGACATCCGCTTTTCGAACGTCAGATTCGATCCAGACACTAGCAACATAGGGATCTCGTGTGGTTTTGGATTCGACGTTCCCTAAAGTGGTCGCCTCGAAAAATGCGGTGAACTTCGAATCCACCACACTAGGTTGTAGCGAACAATTAACGAATAGGCTTTCATAATTGGTTTGATGTTTAATTATGGAGTTACGGTGATGCCAGATTATCAAGAGTTAACGGAAGACCAATGGGTTCGATTGAAGCCGCT
>Ga0222663_1000171_pt1 | contig 41443 bp, 53 predicted proteins | sample AntAcemetagen602_FD_179852 | JGI IMG/M metagenome (GOLD analysis project Ga0222663, IMG submission 179852) | Saline water microbial communities from Ace Lake, Antarctica - #602 | ecosystem: Environmental > Aquatic > Non-marine Saline and Alkaline > Saline | place: Antarctica: Ace Lake... | reverse complement strand
GGTCTGGCGATAAGGGGGGGGTGGTTTCCCTCTTAATGGGTCCAGGCTCCGAAGAATTATTTACAAAGGGGGCTCTATCATGACGACCTACCCTGAGCCGATGGTCGCGAGAGTGATCGGGATCCCGAAGACACGGATTGCCAAGCTGAGAAAGGAAACCCTCACGAGGCCCGGCGATTGGGATCTGATCAAGCACGTGGTGCACTATCAGAAAGAGGGTCTGGAAAAATTGCTCGAGGGGCTGGGCTTAGATGCGGAGGTGTTCGGCTGGGCAGAGCCCGGCGAGGCCAAGGCAAAGGCCGCTCCGAAAGCGGAGCCCGCGGAAGCTACCCCAGCGGCTCCGAATGAGGCCCCGGCGCCAGAGAAAAATTTTACGGGTGCGGATGCGGTGGCGAAACAGGTCGAGGCGGCGGATCGGCCGATGATCGAGCTCACGGTCGCGAAGCTCTCGCGCAATCCGCTCGTGCTGCACGCGACGACGCCGGGCGGCGCCGAGGTGCTGGTGAAGGTGAAGGTGAATCGCAATTTCCGCGCTGGGATGAAGCTCAAGGCGAAGGAGCCGAAGCGCCCGGGCGTTTGGTTTCATGTGGGCAACTGCCCGCGGCGCCCCGGCCACTACTGAAAAACTACTCTTATGAAAACCCTAACTAATAACCCCAATCCCGCGATCGTGCCGCACCCGCAAGGGGGCTGGACGATTGCGCGGCCGGTCAATTCCGGCACGGCCCGCGTTTATGATGGCCAGTATCTGACCCGCACCGCGGCGCAGGCTGCCCTCATTCCTTCAACCAAGGCGGCAGCATGAAGCGCTCGACCATTCGGCATATTGACCCGGCAGCGGCTCAGTGGGGGCTGCGGGATCGCTATATCATGACGCTCGTGGATATCGCGATCGCGGGGATCGTGGAGTGCTTGGCGGTGCTCTTTCTCTTGATCGTGGATCAACCGGCGCAGGTGGGTATCTTTATTGGGATCCTCTGCTTTGCGATGGTGGTGGGGATCGTGAAGTGCCGGAAGGCTTGGCGGTTGTGGGTGGAGATCCAGGAACTCGAGGAGCTCGTGCCGTGACTCTCTGGACGCGAGACGCATCGATGCGTTACCTCAACGACAATCCTTTGCCGGGCGGCTTCGTGTGGCCTCATCGGGATGGCGGCGAGCGCAGCGTGCACCCCTCGCACACGGAGGTGATCGCTTACGGCAAGTGGTTACGGGAGACGCCGTATTTCGCGGGGCTCTTCGAGCTCTGCCACGATCTACTCGACCAGGAGACCGAGCTGGGCAATGGCGCCTGGCTCGCGGATCTGCTGAGCGCTCTGCGCACCAAACATCAGGATTTGAAACCCGAGCCCGGCCGCGAGTCGTTGGCTCATCGGCTCCGGCCTCTCGTGCGGAGCCGCGATCAACAAGAGCTCCCGATCAAAATTTAAGGACACAGAACTATGCCAAACAGAATTATCAGAGCCGGGATCCTCACTTCGGAGAAAATAAACGAGCTTTCCGTTGAGGGTGAGGTGTTTTTCCGGCGCTTGTTGTCCATTGTGGACGATTACGGGCGCACGGAAGCGCATGCGGGGCTCCTGCGCGCGGCGCTCTATCCCTTGCGCATCGACCGCGTGAAAGAGCCGATGATCAAGCGGATGCTGGCCGAGGTGGCCAAGGCGAAGCTGATAAAGCTCTACGAATCAAAAGGTAAACACTATTTGGAAGTGGTTAATTTCGGCCAACAAAGGCGCTCTGCCAGCAAGTTTCCCTCATGTGATGCGCCAATGATCGCAGATGCTACGCAAGAAATATCAGGCGATACGCAGAAGAAAGCAGATGCGCACTCAGTCGTAGTCGTATCCGAAGACGTAGTCGAAGGCGTAGTCGCGACCGCAAAGCGGCCGAGAGATCTTGCAGAAGTCATCTCCTATGCAGAGACAATCAGCTTATCGAAACTCGAAGCAGAGAAGTTTCACGATCACTTCTCAGCCAATGGCTGGAAGCAAGGCGGCAAGACCACGATCAAAGACTGGCGCGCCGCGTGCCGGAATTGGCAGCGCCGCACGACCGAGTTCGGGCCTTCGGGAAATTCTGGTTCCGACAAAAAATTTATCGGCGGGGCGCCCGCGGTGCCGTTTGATCCGAAGTTGGTCAATGCGCACACCGGCGGGGTGGAGGTGGTATCATGAGCGCCGAGAAACGAGTCGAGCATATCGTCGGGCCTGCGGGGCAGGAGATCGAGGTGATCGGCGGGCAGGCGCCGCCGCACTCGATCGAGGCTGAGCACCGGCTGATCTCGAGCGTGATCGCCGATGATACCGGCGAAGCCTGGGCGATCGCGGTGAATTGCGGGGTGAAGGCGAAGGCATTTTACGAGCCCGCGAGTGGCCTCGTATGGGGGCTGATCCACGAGCTGCGCCAGGCGGGGCAGTCGGGGGTCGATGTGGCGGTGCTGGCGGAAGAGCTGCAGCTGCGCGGCGATCTTGAGAAGATCGGCGGTGTGCAGGCCCTATCGGAAATGACGGCCAGCGCGAGCACCTCGGCCAATACGCGCTATTATGCCGAGCTTGTGGTGCTGCTTTGGGAGATGCGCCACACGGTGAAGCTCGCGGCGAGTCTGCGTGAATCGGCCCTTGATTTCTCGACCCGCGATAAGTTTGCCGAGAGCGCGGCGGATATTGGCCGCAAGCTGATCGGGCTCGGGCGCAAGGCGGCGAAGCAATCCCTCGAGGAAAAGATCGATTCGGCCAAGGATGAAGTGCTCGCGCTGGCCTCGGGCAAAGTGGATCGCAGTCGCTGGGTGCCGAGTGGGCTTGAGCGCTTCGATGCGCAGTGTAAACCTTTTGGCGCCGGTGGGGCCGATGATAAATTTATCGTGATCGGGGGCGGCTCCGGGCACGGCAAGAGTGTGGCACTGCGCCAGATCGCGCGGGCCTCGCTCCACCAGGGGCAGCGTGTCCTGGCTTATGTGCGGGAAACGGGGGTAAAAGGATTTTGCAAGATGATGGCGAGCGCCGAGGTGGGGTATGATCTCGATATCGAGGATCAGCCGGTGGATCGCCAGAAAGCCTTTTCCGACGAGATGGAACGCATGATCGAGGAGTGGGCGAATAAGCGCCTCTTCTGTATCGAAAACGAAGCGGCCTCGCCACTGGCGACGATCGAGGATCTCTGCTCGCATGCCCGCGCCTGGTGTCACCTGCACGGCACGCCCGATGTGATCCTGGTCGATTACCTGCAAATCTTCGATACCGATCGGAAGGGCCTGAGTAATAGCGAGGCCCGCGTGGCCTTTGTCTCGCACCAGCTCCAAGCCCTGCAGCGCGAGCTCGATTGTGTGATGGTGGTCGCCGCGCAGCTCAATGAGAGCGGCCTCTCCGAATCTCGACAGGCCAAGCACGACGAAGATGGCAAGCTGATCCACCGCATGCCGCACCGCGGCGATCTGCGCGAGAGCCAGGCCATCTATCACGATGCCGATCGCATGATCTTTCTCTACATGCCGCCCGAAGATACGGCGGGCAATTCGCAAGTGCAGCCCGGCCTCGTGCGGATCGAGGTCTGGTGGTATCAGGAGAAGCGCCGCACCGGTCGCACGAGTGCGGTCAAAGCCGTCTTCGAGAAATGCTACACCCGATTTGTGCCGCATGGCGACAAGCGCCCGGCGGGAACAGCGCCCGCGCCGCGCGCGCCCTCGGTGGCCGATGGCGTGAAATTCGATAAATCGAAATACCTCGGAGGTGGCTCGTGAAGATCTGCCCCGACTGCGGCAAGGCCAGCGATCCGCGCACGCTGAGCGGAGTGCATGGATTTATCGAGTGCCCGCATTGCGCGATCGGCTCGCTCTGGTGGCAGTGGAGCAATCCCGGCCCAGGTGAAATCAACCGCGCCGTGATCGATGCCTCGAAGCTCAATCTCTCAAAACCTCAAACCTCAGAATCTTAACCACGGATTACACAGATGAATACCGGATTAAATACCCCGACTCTCTGCCTCACGGCTCCGTGAAATCCAAAATCTGCAATCTAAACTCCAAAATCAAATGAGCACACGACACGATAGAAACTACCGATCATGGGATGGCGGCGGCGATGATCCACCGCATACCGATGTGGTGCTGGATCCGTTGAGCGATCCGGCCACGGATGAGTTTGGCCGGCGGCTTTGGCTGCGCGGCACCTGGCAAGATACGGCCAAGTTTTACCGGCGCCTGTCGGAAGTGTTTGCGCGGATCACAGTGGTCAATGGGGGCACGGAGGATGGGGTGGATATCTCCTCGGAGGATCATGATTGCTTGTTTGCGGATTTCGATGTGACGACCGGCGAAGCCCGGCACCTCACGCTCAAGGGGGGCAGCACCGGCAATGTGTTGCGCGATTGGATCTATCGCGGCCGGCCGCCGCTCCTCGATGCCGAGTTTGGCGTATGGTCTTCGAGTAGCACCGCGCGCTCGAAAAATAATCTGTGCTTGCGCCATCACCACGAGGACGGCGAGCCGATCCGTTATGCCTATGTGCTGGGCTCGCGGCCGATCTGGCAGGCGAGCTACGTCACGCATGTGTGGTGGTGGTCGGTGTGTCTGACCGCGCATTTCTGTGCCAAGTATTTTTGGCATAAAATCCTGGGATTCAAAGATGATTGATCCCGCCGAACATGCCGAGCTTTCGGCTCTCTTTCTCTCTTCCACGAAGCGCCTGGGCTGCGTGACTTCGGAGCTTAATCTCCGCGGCGATGAGCCGGCGGAAAAGCTGCAGCTCTCGGCGCGGCGCCTCATGACAACGCGGCGCGAACTCCTGGCGGTGGCGATGGCGATCGCGGCCGACAAGCAAGAATCTCTCAACGGCTACTACGTGAGCCCGATCTTAATAAACCGCTTGCAAGCCGCGATCACCGCGGCGGGCGACTGAACTCCAAAACCCGAAATCTAAGCTCCAAAATCGAACCATGATTACCTCCTACGCTCACTCCGATGATTACAGCACGGCGACCCGGTGCCAGTCGCTGATTGCTCGCTACTGTCCGGGCCTCATGCGCACCGGCGGCGGCGCGTTGCACGAGGAGCCCGGCATTTACTCGAAGCGGCTCGATCCCGATGAGCGGGCGCAGATCCAATCCCGCCTGCGGGCCACTGCGGGCTCGCTCGAAGAGCGCAAGTGCCTGGCATTGGAGTTTGGGGTGGGTCAAACCGCGATCCGGCGGATCTGGCAGCGCATGGAATCACAGAACGCTCAAGCTCTGCCACAGACGGAGCGCCCAAGACTATGAATACAAAAGAAAACTCCACCGCTCCGGCGGTTGCTCAGCAGCGACTTGTTCTCTCCTTGCGGCATTACGGTGCGCGTCAATACGACCCGTCGAAGTTCAAACCGATTACGGACGATCATTTAGTGAAACCTCGTGGGGGATTCTGGGCATCCCCCGTGGGGTGCAATTACGGATGGCGTGAGTGGTGCGATGCTGAATCGTTCGGTGATCTATCAACCCATTTCGATATTGAATTTGAGGGGGTGGCGCTTGTCATCGACTCGCTGGAAGACGCGAGGGATCAACTCCCGTGGGTCGAACTGATGCCTAATTGGAGTTTCCCGTTGTTCCAACCGTTAGAGATGAGCGGAATCGACGCCGTGTATCTGACCGAGAGAGGCCAACAGGAAACCCGCTTCGCTCGCCCACACAGCCTCTATGGATGGGACTGCGAGTCAGTCCTCGTGATGAACCCCAAATCTCTTAGAGAGAACAGTTCGTGTGAGACGCCGAGCGAAGCGAGGTTGTCTCGAAACGATGGTTCTACCTCCGAATTTTAACCCGTAATAATACAATGAATACAACAACAACAACTCCCGAAACTTGGATGGAAGAAGCGCGTCAAATGGCCGCTCAATGTTGGTGCGACGAAGAGACGAAGCACATAGAAATGGATACCGTGCTCGCGGAATCAGTAGCACGTCGAATCGCAAACTGGATGGACACCGCCGCACAGAATCAACGAAACACGGACTACTACCGTGGACTGCTTGAGAAGTGCGGGAAGGAAATTGGCAAGAGGGCGTATCAACAAGACGACGGCAACTATTGCGATGAGGTGCTATGCGCCAAGATTCCTGAGATAATCGCCAACGACTACAGCAACGGCGGTGGGTAGAACGACCGAGATGTGGGACGCGACGAGAACGCGCTCACGAAACAATCAACCTCCTAAAATAATATGCCTACTCAAACACAGGGCGAGCAATCGCGTTCCACACCAGCGACTGGTTCTGCTCCCGGATATACGATCAACCATGTAATGGACCTCCTGGAAGTCCCCAAGGATAGACTGCCTATATGCTTAGAGGAACTCGCAGACTATCTAGAACTAGCCCGAGTAACAGTCTCGGGAGTGAACACACTAGGCCGACTCATGGGCGTGAAGGACGCCTGCAAGCTCGACGGATTCACATGGATCGACGACGGCGCAAGGGATCAAACCCTCACGATAACCCCGATGGCCGAATCATCGCAGAACCAGCTCAGATGAGCAACGAGGCCCGAAAAACTAAGAACATGAATACACCAAATGAAACACCCGAAAAAGGACAGTCGGCCTCGTGGGCTCTGGCTGTTGGTTCTGCTCTTTATCATCGCGTCATGGCCTATGACTCAACGGACGATCTCACGCATAAAGTGTGGGATGGAACGCCTTGGATGGTGGAGGCATACACGGACAGCATAAACTCTCAACGCTGGCAGAACGTCATGGAGTGGTGTCGTGAATACTGCGGCCCCGAAGCGTGGCCAATCCACGGCAAGGCGGGGAAATGGCATAGCGGAGGCGCAACCGTGAATGGTGAAACATGGATGGGATTTGCCGATGAACAGATGATGAACGACTTCAATGCGAAGTGGCAGAACAATAGAGATGTGGGACGCGACGAGTGCGCGGCCACGAAGCAATCAACCGATTAAAATAACATGAGTGATAAAATCCAAAGCGAGCAATCGCGTTCCACACCAGCGACTGGTTCGGAAATTCCGGTTTGCCCAACCTGTAAACAACACGAGTTCGCGGAACTTTATCCAAGTAAGATAGAGCCTCGTGGATACACTCTCTATTGCCGCAGATGCGAAGAGGGGTGCATCACTCCGCTATTTCTTCCGAACATGAAAGACTAGCGATTGAGCGGAGCGAAATTGCTAGCTCTGACTCGTTCGACCCTAACTGACATAACGAAAACACTATGACACAAGTAACCGAAACAGATATAGAAAACACGATAACATCTTTGGCTCAATCGCTCGATGATGACTTAGCTAAGCAAAGCCAAGAAGACCTGGAGCAGTATTGGTTTTTTAAGTGGGACGCTGAAGCTTCCGACGAAATCAATCTCTACAATTTTCACGACCTGCTAGACCTATACGGGAGCCACTGCCGCCGATGGGAGGAAAAGCACCACGGGCACATCTGTGTGGTCGAAAGAGTGCGCGATAAATATCTAAGGCCAAAGATTCGGGAGTTCCTAGAAATTCTTTCGTCGAACATCAAGAGCAGCCAACCCGACCAATGACTACCGACGACCTTAAATCTCCCGCGAGTAACCAGCAGCGCCCAATCGGGTTGGCTGTCTCGCCTCGTTCGCGTCTTGCCTCCGAACTGCATCGGGTAAGATGTGCATTAAACTACTACGATAAAGGTGCTGGCGTGAGGAGTAAAAATGCTGCGCGTAAAATTTCAGAACTCAAATCGGAACTCAAACGACTACTAGATTTACGCCCGGCGAGAAAGTCTAAACAGCGCCTATACTCTACAAAGGGGCGTTACCGGCGTGGCTGCATGACGCGCATGACTGGCGGAATCTCGAAGCGTCTTGACCGACCAGGGACAGGCCAGGTGTGCGTAAGATGGAAAGCGTCGCTGACCGTGAATGGCTACACCAGAAAGAAATCATTCTCAGAGGGGAAATACGGCAAGGACGGCGCTCGAATGCTGTGCGCACTCTATCGCATGGCATGGATGATCGAGGAAGGAATCTGGAATCCGAATGATGGCGACCCCTTCTCAATACTTGGCGCGGGACAATTCTTCTCGGGGCGATCGGACATGGAAAACACAGGATGCGACTATGAAACTATGCAACAAATGTCCGGCGCTCTCGAATAGCGCGAACCCTGACATGAGCCACGCCACTACAACGCCGCCCCTCAAGGAAAACGCCAACGGCGTTGGCTCTGTGGATTTGTTAGCGGAGCTTCGCGCCCGCTTCCCTGAAGACCGACTGCATTACCCGCCAACTCCCGATTGCAAACGGTGCTCTGGAACTGGTGTCCAACCACCGAAGAAACTCCCGAGCGGCACCATGCTTAATGAGGGCGCGTGCGCCTGCCTTTGGTTCGGGGAGAATACGACATGGCTCGCCGGGCTGCTCGAAAACTGCGCCCGCGATGCTCTTTCCGCGAACAACCCGAGTGAGACAGCCAACCAATAATCTTTAAACAACACCAAGCTCTCGCGCAAACCAGCGGCGTGAGGCGGCTTGTCTCGAATCGCTGGTAGGATAAATACTATGGGAACATACGATCAGACAACTGCGACCGCGACTAGCAGGGATTACTTAATATCATACTGCACGGACACGAACTGCACCACGGCTGGAACTAATGACGGCACGGTAAGATACACGATTATCGTGCCGCCTCCGCGCCAATTGTTGGTGAAGCCACCGCGTCACTGGAAGCAAAGTAAAATCGACGGATTCGCAGGACTGGTGAACGAGGAAACGCATACGGGATGGCGAGTGACCGCTCTCGTGCGTGTGCAAAAAATATACGATAAAAATGTAGAAAAGCTGAGTATGGCGAAATTCAAAGCCCTCATGCTGCAAACCTCTTCGCCGGAAGATGCAGAGAAAATCAAGAGGTTCTTTGCCCGAAAATCCTACGTTAAAGCTGAGCCACGCGGGCCAAAGGAGGAGAGATCATGATTGCGGTGATGCTTGCGAATATCGGACAGCTGCCCGCGTTGCGCTGTGGCGTCTAGTTAGGCTCTCCTTCGTGCTCCGCAGAGGTGTGGCCAACTCCGTGGAAGGCCCCACTATCGCGCCACCAATCGATCAGCCAACGATGCGCGATCTCACGCTCCGAAATGTCGGCTGGATATGGCAGCGCATCAGCCAATAAACGGAATGACATCAGTAAAGAACCGACAACCTGAAATCGTAATGAAAAGAAAAACATGGGCTCTTCTTCTAATACGGGTGGCTTCTGGTCTCGAAGCCACTGCTCAACGGCTGCTTCGATGCGCGCGACGTGGGGCCGTTCGATCAGCTCAAACGCCTGAACGCGCGCTGGCAAATCGGCATCAGTTGTCGCTGGCCGTAGCCAGGGAGCTGCTGTCCAAGGGAGATATGGGATGGCAAGAGCGACTGACTCGCCGAGCGAATACCAACGATTCTCTTCTTCCTTTGAATACTCGCTGCGCATCGGATCTTTCTTTGCCTAACGGTTCTGATGAGCAACGAGGCCCGAAGTAATACCTGATATGAATACACCAAATCAATCACCCGAAAAAGGACAGTCGGCCTCGTTGGCTCTGGCTGTGGGTTCGACTCTAGTTGAGCGACTACGCGAGGGCGCAATTCAAACTCCGCGACGCTGGTCTGGCGACTGTGGAGAAATGTCCACTGTGGACGAAATCGCGACCGATGAACTCATGGTAAAAGCCGCAGACGAAATTGAACAATTGGAGGCAAAATACTATGATTTGATTTATGCCGTATCTCAAAAATGGCCGAATGAAACACGGCACGAAACAGCTTTTCGATACATTCGACAGGCCGAAACGATTACCAATGAACCCGCACAGTCGAACGACCGAGATGTGGGACGCGACGAGATCGCGGCCTCGAAACCCTCAACCGAATAAAATACCATGCCCGATAAAACACACTGCGAGCAATCGCGTTCCACACTAGCGACTGGTTCTGTATCCGATTATCGAAGAGGATACGCAGCAGGACATGCTGCCGCGATGCGTAGCAAGCGACCTATCAAGCCACCTCCCACCTATAAATATAAAATTATGCCCAACGCGATAGTCTGTGATCTAGCCGATCCCGTGCAGCGCGAAGGATACGAGACAGGGAAGTGTAAGGATGGCTCATTCAGCGATAATCCATACGAACAAGGCTCCGATAAATACTACCGATTTAATCGAGGTGTCCAAGCGGCATGTGAAATCATCGAACTCAAGAGACAGAACGCTTCAGGTCTGCCACCTGCGACGAACAACCAAACAGGGTTAAACGAATGAATAAACAGGGTATAATCGAAAACGAAACGCCGACACCTAGCGCCAAGCAGGTTGGTCAGCACCGTCTTGTTCTGCTTGATCTGTTTTGCGGGGCTGGTTGTGCAGGGGAAGGCTACCGCCGAGCCGGATTCGACATTGTAGGGGTGGACATCAACCCTCAGCCAAACAATCCCCACACGTTCATTCAAGGTGATGCGTTGGAATATCTGCGAGCTCACGGGCACGAATACGACGTGATTCACGCAAGTCCGCCGTGCCAGACATTCACAGTCTATCGGAATTGCCGACCGGGGCACAAACCGAAATGGCCGGATATGATCGAGCCGACCCGGCAAGCACTGGTTGCGAGCGGCAAGCATTGGGTTATGGAGAACGTCCCAGGAGCTCCGCTGAAAGATCCCGTCCAACTGTGCGGGACATCGTTCGGAATTAGGGTGCGGCGACATCGACTGTTTGAGGCGAGTTTCCTGATTGATCCAGTGCCGTGCGATCACAAGCGATTCACTGCCCGAATCTTCCCCGGATCGACGAACCGCCCCAACGGTCGGACGGTGTGCAACGTGGGAGAGTATCGCGTCCCGCTCGCGGTGCAAAAGGAACACATGCAGGTCGATTGGAATTTAACACTCAGCGAACTCTCGCTAGGAATACCGCCCGCTTACACGGAATACGTGGGCCGTGAATTTTTGAAGCAGAACAGTTCGTGTGAGACGCCGAGCGAAGCGAGGTTGTCTCGAAACGATGGTTCTACCTCCGAAATTTAACCCGTAATCAAACCCTCAACTATATAATAATGCACGTTCCATCAGGACAATTAACTCAAGAAGAAATGACACAGTCATCAGCCTTTATACGCAACTTCGTTCCCGTCGACATGAAAGACGCGACCCCAAAGCAGAAAACAGGCATGCAGGTCAGCCCTCACGATCACCGCAGCAAACTAGGTAAGGTGCTAACGAAGCAGACTCGATCACGTCACGTTCCACACGTAGGGGCCAAGCAACGCGCAAAACTGGCCGCAATCGGGCAGTAGAACATCTAACTCACCCGACGACGAACCACCGAAAGGATCAAAATGAAACAAGAAACTATCGAGACATTACCCGCCGAAGTGCCAGCCCGCCGTGAGGAGTTGGGTGAAGTGTCTGGTTCGTCTAAATGGGTTATGGTTTCAGATCACCCGTATTATCCAAATGTTTCATATTTTGACACTGAGGCCGAGGCGCTAAAGGAGGCGAGTGATGAGGTCACGCAGCTACATGAAGCCGACGGAAGGCACGATGAAAGCAAAGTATTTGTAGGGCGCGTGACGATGCTGAAGAACATAAAGACCCACTACTGAGACGAACAACTGAATATGCCACACCTAAACACACAGGTAAGACGCAAATCTTTGCACCGGAGTAAGAACTGCTGCCGCGCGGCTCGGTTTGCTAAGATGCGCGCCGCCAAGGAGCGCAAGCGCATAGAGCGGCTCGCGCTCCCGGATGTGCTGCCCGATACTTCGCATTGCAAGATGCCCGCGGCGAAGCCTTCCGGTTTCGAGCTCACGATCCGGTGTCTCGATGATGGAGTTAAGGTCAAGCTGCGCACGGTGCGCGATCCGTGGGGTGGGCTCACGGTCTCGCCTACGCTGGCGGGCCGCAAGGTCGCGGCGGTGCTGGCTAACTATCTGCCCGATAATTCCTTTCGGATCGTTTCCTGATTTTCCTGATTTCCATATAAATCCTATTCCGAATTTTCGAGCATGAATCTCTCTGATCAAACAGCTCCTTTGTTGGCCCCGGGTGAAGCCTGGTCCTCGGACGTTTGGGCCTTGCTGGGCGTGACTCCGCACCCGGTGGCACCGTTGCCGGATGAGGCTTGGCTGCGCGCGAATAGCGTGGGGGCTTTGCTCGAGTTTTTGAATGAGCGCGAGGAGACGATTCACCGGATGCAGGCCGATCCGGCGCGGTATGGTTTCGAGCCCGGATCGTGGAAGGTGCTCGATGCGTTGTGCGGTTTCCCCTGGGAGGATCCGTCGCGGGAAATGATTCTCACCGCGAAGTCGATCACCGAGCGCGAGGAGCTCCAGGCCAAGCAGGATTGGGCGCTGGCGGTGCGGCGCCGGTTGCTCAAGCGCGATGCGCCGATCAAGATCCTGCTGCTTAATGGCGGCAATCGGGGCGGCAAGAGCGAGTGGGCCGCAAGTCGGGTAAACAAGCTCTTGCAGTTTAAGGCCGGGGCGCGCGCCTGGGCTTTTCACCAGGATGCGAGCATGAGTCGCGACTATCAGCAGCCGCTGATTTATAAATATATTCCGGCCGAGCTGCGCACGGAGAAGGGTATCCGCCTCAACCCGGCCTACATTGCCTACAAGCAGCAGACGGGTTTCTCGGAGGAGAAGCTCGTGTGGCCGAATCGCAGTGATTTATCGTTTCGCTACTACGAGCAGGATGCGGCCAAGATCGAGGGCGGCGAGTTGGATGTGGTCTGGTGCGATGAGCTGGTGCCGGCCTCCTGGATCGAAACGCTCAAGGCTCGCGTGGCGACTCGTGCGGGCTGGTTGTTGATTACCTTTACCCCGGTCGGCGAGCTCGGCACCGCGGCCGGTGGCTACTCGCCCACGGTTAAAATGTTTCTCGACCGCGCGACCACGACCGCCGAGGGCACGGCGTATATGTGCCCGGCCGATGGTGGGGAGCCCGATCTCGAGCTCACGCTCGCCGGGCAGGATTTGATCGCGCTTGCGGAGGGGCGCCCGAGCCAACCCGCGCCGGCGCCAGGCCGTGAATTTCGCAAGGTGCCGCGGGTGATGGCGATCGATGATGAGAGATCCGGCGTGTTCTTCTTTCACAGTTTCGACAATGCGTATGGCAATGCGCCCGAGCTCGTGGCGCTCTATAAAGATTCACCTACGGCGGATAAGCTCATGCGGTTTTACGGGCTCGCGGAGAAATCGATCTCGGGGAAATTTCCGCGATTCAATCCCGCCGTGCACGCCGCGATGGCCGGCGAGCAGATGCCGCGCGCGGGCACGGCTTATATGGTGGTCGATCCGTGCAGCGGTCGTAATTGGGCGATGCTCTGGTGCCGCGTGCTCGATACGCCGCGCGGGAAAACGTATTACATTTATCGCGAGAGCCCTTGCCCCGGCCGCTACGTGCCGGGCGTGGGCGATATGGGCGAGTGGGCGGTGCCGGGCGAAAAGCACGATGGCGCCAAAGGCCCCGCGCAAACGGCGCTCGGCTGGGGCCTGAATCGCTACCTGCGCGAGATCTACCGGCTCGAAGGTCGCACCGATTGGGAGGAGGTCGTGCTCGATGATAAACCTTTCCAGTGGGATAAGGATGATACCCCCGAATATACGCCGATCAGGAAGCGCAAGCGCCGCCCTGAGCAGGGGGAGGATGTGTATTCACGGATCTTAGACAGCCGCGCGGCCGCGCATCCCACGCAGCAGCGCGAGGGCTCGACCACCCTGCTCGAGGAGCTCGATGAGCTCGGCATGGAGTTTGTGCCCGCGAGCGGCGGCGCCTATGCCGATGATACCAAGGTGCATTGGGTGCACTTGATCAATGATCTCCTGGACTACGATGAGGGGCAGCCGATCGATAGCTTGAATTGCCCGCGGCTCTATATCGCCAAGGAATGCAAAAACTTAATCTTTGCGCTGCAGAACTGGACCGGGGAAGACGGCCAGAAAGGCGCCTGCAAGGATTTTATCGATCTCGTGAAATACCTCATCCTCGCCGAGACCGAAGACTACGGAGAAAACGCCGCATGAAGCCCGGAACCGAGAGGCAACGCGCTTTATGTGGAAAGCTGGAAAATCAGGAAACAAGGCACAAACGGAATTATGAAAATCATTAAAGAAGGAAGTGCGCAGATCGGGAAGTGGTGGGTCGGACTGATATTAACCTGCCCGACCTGCGGCCGAGTGGTCGAGCTCGAAGAGGGCGATGATATGATGGCCGATTGGGAACCTACCGAACCAAATCAAGTGAAGATTTACTGCGACAACTGCCGCGATGTGGGGTTTACCGCCCAGCTCGCCGACCACGATCCTGCCTCACAGTCCGTTCCTTCCGTTTCCTGAATTTCTTTCTGAGTTCCACATAACTGCTCTGCCTCCCAGCAATCCACATTCCGCAATCCAAAATCCAAAATCGAAATGATCACAATCAATCCAGAGCCCGAGGGGCATTTATTACAGCGGGGGGATATCATGGCGTGGTGCGATGGGATCTCCGTGGAGCAGTGGCGCAAGATTCAGCCGCACCTGACCGTCGTTAAATTGCCAGGGTGCGCGAAAAACTATTATGCAAAATCAGACGTGAAGCGAAAGCTCGTCGAACCTTTATCTCAAGAATTATGAAAAACGATGAACTTAACCACGGTGCCGCGATGCGCCTCGATGATGATCAACCCAACCTCTCCTTAATGGAGGAGGAGCTGCAGCAATCGACCGAGCAGGCGAGTGATCGCATCACCGCGATGGCGACCGATGAGGATACCCGCTTTTGCCGGTGGTCGCAGCAAAATGCCAGTGGCCGCAAGGGCCTGATCGGCGCCGATGGGCGCCCGGCCGAGCCGTGGGCGTATAGTGCCGATACCCGGCACCACCTCGTGGATGAGATCGTGCGCGATCAGGTGACGATGATGAAAGTCGCCCAGCGGCGCTCGCGCCTCACGGTGCGCGGCACCGAGGCCGGGGATATGGCGCGAGGCGGCAAGACTCAGATTTACCTGGACCAGCTTCGCGATACCCGGATCCGGGAGAATACGGCGACCGAGAGCGAGCTCGCGGCCAACTGGCGGCAAACGCATGGCTTTGCTTTGATGAGCATTACCTGGGCGCAGGAATACGGTCGCGATTACGAGGTGGTTACCCTCGAGGGGCTGCAACAAGCGGCCCAGCAGGGCGATCAACAGAGTGCGGCGCTGGTGGCCGATCTGTTTTCCGAAGAGCCCGAGGTGCGCGCGGCTTTGGCGGCGCAGTTGATGGCCGTCTACGAGGATCTCACGAAGAAGGAAGCGCTCAGCCAGTTAAAGGCGCTCAAGGATGCGGGCACGATGGAGCTGCCGGTGCGCTACTTGCGGGTAAACGAGCCGCGATGGGAAGCGCTCAAGCCGTGGCGCGATGTGTTTCTCCCGGCCAATACCGAGCAGGTGCAAAACGCGCGGTGGATCGCCTGGCGCGTGACGCTCAATGCCTCGCAGCTCGAGGAGAAAGCGCTCAGCGAGGGCTGGGATCCCGATTTTATCGCCGCGGTGCAGAAAACCGAAGGCACCACGATTTTAGAAAACATCGACGGCGGGCGGGTCGCGACAGATCGCCAGACCGCCGATCGCGCCGAGGCGATGGATGGCCTGCATGAGGTGTTCTATTTTTACTACACCGAGGCCGATGAGCACGGCGTGCCTTGTCGCTACCGCACGGTAATGAGCCCGCATATCGCCAAGGATAGGCTCGATGGCCCGCTCTACGGGATCGATGAGCCGGTGGGCTACGATCACGGCAAGATGCCCTTTGTCGAGCTGCGGGCCGAGCTCGCGGATCGCCAGTTGATCGAGAGCCGCGGGGTGGCACAAATCGCGGGCTCCTGGCAGCAGGAGAAGAAGCACCTCCGCGATGCCGGGCTCAATCAGACGGATCTTTATTTGCAACCGCCGATGATCCGCCCCGAGCGCGAGATCGGCCTGCCGCTCAAGATCCAGCCGCGCGGCGAGATCGGCGAGCGCCGGGGTGGGGGCCAATCCACCCGGCAAATGAGTGTGCCCGATACGGCGCCGGCCGCGAAGCCGCTCGAGCTCGAGGTGATGGGCGATGCCGATCGCTATTACGCCCGCGACCGCGTGGCCAATCCGGTGCGCGCCGGGCTCTACGATCAGGATCTGGCCGATACCTGGTGCGGCGAGCTGGCCGAGTGCTGGGGCATGACGCTGCAGCTCGCGCAACAATTCGAGAGCGATCAGAAGTTCCACCGCATCGTCGGCGGCAAGCCGGTGCCGTTTACCGTTTCCCGCGATGAGATCCAGGGCGAATACGATCTCAAGCTCACGTTTAACACCGATACCTTGGATCCCGAGAAGATGAAGGCCAAGCTCGAGACGCTCCATAAGCTGATCATGCCGATGGACCGGGCTTCGCAGATCAACCCGGCGCCGATCGTGGCCGGGCTCGTCGCGCACTATTTCCCCGAGTTTAGCGATGCGGCGCTCGAGGATGTATCACAGAGCAGCGCGCGCGAGATCGAGGATGAGCAAAAGAATTGGGCCTTGATCATGGCGGGCGAAGAGCCGCCGATGCACGAGGATAACCAGAATTTCCAACTGCGCTTGGAATGGCTGCAAAACAAGATGGAGCAACCCGGCGCGATGGCGCGTTTCGCGCAGCTCCCCGATAGCGATGAGATCAGCCAGAAGCGCTTGCAGCACCTGCAATTTATGGCACAGCAGCCGCAGAACGCACAAACCGGCCGCGTCGGCGTGCAAGCCGGATAAGGAAACAGAAACCACCTAATGAATTTATGTGGAAATCAGGAAAGTCAGGAAACAAGGCAGAAATTCAAAACCCCCACGAAAGGAAAACTAGATCATGAAATTATATAATCCATTTAAGAAGATCCGCGAACTGCGGGCCAATGTCCGCGAGCTCGAGAAGAGGTGCGAATCTGATAAATGCTGGCGCGAGCTGCACGAAAGCCGGATCCACGATCTGCGCCGCGAGCTCCTCGAGGCCGCAGCTCGTGAGAGCGAAGCTCTGCGTCCCGTTGCCTGGCCGAAACCGGCGGATCGGTTGAGCGATCTGCAGATCAGTGAGGAGATCGGGGCCGATCCCGGGCTCGGTGCGCTCAAGGCGCTGCACCAGCTCCTCGATGATGAGATCTCCGATCAGCTCGATAAATCTACGCTCCCACCGCAAGCAGGCTTCACCCCTGCCCAGCGCGAATATGCCGCCGGCGGGGCCGAGGCATTGCGCGAGTTTCAAAGTAAGCTCATGGCGATCCACACCCGGCGCGCTCGTGAGGATGCGCAGGATGATGAGCAAGAGTAAGACCCCTCTCTGCGATGCGGAGCACGATCCATTTCTATCACTCAGTGAATTGATGCGTGGTAAGTGGGTGCCCTTGAAGTTCGCGCAGCAACTCGAGATCGAGCTGCGGAGATTAAACGCGAAGCTCGCGAAGAGCGCGAAGCCGTGAGGCCCCGCACTTTATGTGGAAATCAGGAATCAATCCAGAAACAAGGCAGAAGTCGATCAGTTGCCTCTCAGTCCGTTTCTGCCTTTTTTCCGTTTGCTTCCACATTCTATATTTCGGCGCGGCTCACGGCGTATAAAACTTAAAGAAGGCGGTTAAATGAGGGGGGTAGCGGTGTCTAGGGTGGGGTAGGTAGGGCGATGTTTTGCGACCCTTGGCGGGGGCGTGGTGGGTAGGGGGTATGAATACCCTGCTCAGTCGTTGGCAGATCATACCGGGCTCGCTTTGCGTGCCTGGTTCCCTCAGCGGCGTAACCTTAACGGAAGGTCAAAACCCGTGAGTAATCCAGCCGGCGAAAGCGCCACACCCCAATCAACCGAAGCTACCGAGGTGGATCTTAATACGATCCTCTTTCCGACGGAAGCTCAACCGGATCCCGCAGCCGAGGCTGCCAGTGATGAAGCAATCGAAGGCGAACTAATCGAAGAGGAGGGCGCGGGCGCCGGCCACGATCCCGAATTTGATGATGAGCTCGGCGACGAGGAGGAAAACCCCGCCGCGGGCGATGGCGATGAGCCGGATCCCGAGGCAGCCCAGGATGAAGCGGAGGGCGAGGAAACCGAGGCCGATGAGGCCGCGGACGCTACCGAAGAACTGGATGAGGAAGATGCTAAGGCGCGTGCTAAATTTACGCCCGAACAGCAAAAGCAGTTCGACAAGGCGATGGCTAAGAAGTCGCGCAAGACCGCAGAGATCAAAGCGCAACTGGATGAGCGCGAGCAATCGCTCACCCAACTGCAGACCGAGCTCGAGGAGGCGCGCGCTAATCCGCCCGCCACCGCTGCTCCTACTCCCGACAACCCGCTCCTGGATGTGGCCGATGAGGCCGCGCTCGAGGAGCGACTCACGATCGCGCGCAAGCGCCGTCGCTGGGCTCGCGCCAATCTCAACGGCGCGCTGCTCGATGCTGAGGACGGAAAACAGGTCGAGTTTACCCCGGAACAAGTGGGCGAAATGCTCGCGGAAGCCGAGGAGTTGATCGAGGAGCACGTGCCCGCTCGGCGCGAGTTTCTGCGTGTGCGGCACACGGCCGACCAGGAAGCCGAATCGGCTTACCCCTGGCTTAAAAACAAGGCCACGGCTGGCGCCGTCGAAATCGAGAAAGCCCTGCGGCAATACCCGCAGCTCGGCGGCCTCGTGCCCGATGTGAAGCTGGCTATGGCCGATATGTTTATTGGCCGGAATATGCGCCTGATCAAAGCCCAAGAGGCGGCGAAGAAAGCAGATCCGAAAAGTAAGGCCACCGGCAAATTGCCCGGTGTTCGCAAGGCTCCCGCCTCACCGGCGGGCGGCACCCGGCCCGCGCGCGTCCATGCGCAGGCGATCCAGAAGAAGACCGCTGCCAAGCGCTTCACGGAAACCGGGCACGACCAGGACAACGCGGCGCTCCTCGCGGTATTAAACGAATAACAACCGGCCCGGCGAAGGCGCCGCTGGGCCATCCAAAAACTAAATATCATGCCAGGATTACAAGAACCAAACCAAGTCGGCAAGCGTCAGGATTTGTCCGACTACATCACCAACATCGAGCGCTCGGAAACGCCGCTCTTCACGATGCTCCCCAAGGACACCGTGCACAATACCAAGTTTGAAACGCAAGTGGATGACTATGGCGATACCGACGATATCAACGGCGTCGGCTCCGGCGAGGATGTGACTTCGTTTGATAACATGGCCGAAAACCGTGGGATCATCGAAAACTACGTCATGAAGATGCGGGAAGTGCCGATGGTGGACGATCTCGCGGAAAACGTGAGCGAAAACCCGGCGATCTCCAAAGGCGAATACGCCGAGGCCGTGCGCAAGGCGACGATTCGCATCAAGTTCCGCGTGGAAAAGCGCATACTTTCCCAGGTGGAAGGGACAGCGCAGAGTGGCGCCACTAAATACGGCACCTGCTCGATCGGTGGTTTCCTCAAATCCGGCGCGCCTACTGGTGCGCAGATCGTGCCTGAGCGTTTCCGCCCCGCGGCCGCGCAGGTTTACACCGGCACGCTCGCCGCTCTCGAGGAGTCGGATGTGAATAACATCGCGCAAGAAGTCTTCGAGGCCACGAATGGCATGGGTAAATTCCACGCTCCAGTGGGCTCCGAGCTCAAGCAGAAGATCAGCCTCATGTCGATCTATCAGCCCGACAAGGCGAGCAACACCGTGGTGCGCCGGATCAACCAATCCGCGGGCGAAGTCTTGCAGACTACGGTCGATATCATGGTGGGCGATTTCGGTCGCGTGGTTCTGGTGCCCTGCACCCGGATGCGCTACTTCGATGGCGCCGGTGCGGCTACGACTACGGCCCAGCGCCGCGGCTCGGGCTACATCCTCGATCTCTCCAAGTGGGGCCTCACCTTTAAACGCACTCCCGGCCATCGTAAGCTGGAAGATCAAGGCGGCGGCCCTCGTGGCATCGTCGATACGATCTTTGGCCTGCGCGCCAAGAGCCCGAAGGCCAACGGTGCGATCCTCGTCTCGGCTTAATCACCGCGACCACGAAACCCTTAACTAAGGAAATTACAGATTATGAATATAAGTGAATTAACTCTCCAAGAGCAGGTGCGCACCGGGTGCCGCTATGCTGCCGAAATCGATCACACCGATCTCAGCGATACCGCGGCGACCACGAAAACCCTCACCTTCGATGCCGGTGGCGTCCTGGGCGATGTGGTGGACCGCGTGTTGATCGATCTCGTGACTGAGTTCGACGGCGGCGCTACTTCCGAACTCACCGTGCAGGTGGGCTACGATCTGGCCGCGGGCACGGATGATCCGAATGGATTGGCCGTGGCTCAAAGCCTGCATGCCGATGCGACTCCGATCAATACGGGGGTGAGCACGCTCGCCGTCGCGTTCTTGGAATCGTATTCGCTCACGGCGCTGTTTACGGCGACGGGTGCGAATCTGAGCACGCTCACGGCGGGCCGGGCGCGGATCTACTTCAACAAGATCAGCCTCCCCGAGCTGCGCAATATCAACGCTGAATAAGCGTTTTGTTACATGACTGCTACTATGCCGCCGGATACACTGGTTGAGGATCACCTGGGGATCGATGGGGAGTATCTCGATGATACTGGCCTCGATGCCTCGGATGGCCCGGGAATCGTGATGCCCGGCGGCATGGATGAGCAGGAGCTGCTTGATTTGCTTTGGAAGGATCTGCACCGCGGCGAGGCCGCGAAGGCGATCCTCACGGAAGCGCGCATGCGGCGCGTGATTGAAACCAGCAAGGATCTCGAACACCGCGCCATCGAAGGGCTCGGACGTTGCGCGGCGAGGATCCCGATGGAAATGTATTTAGAATGGACCGCCCGCGAAGGGCCCGAATTTTGGCTGCAGGAGGATACCCTTGATTACTTTGAAAAGCGCGCCGGTGGCGGCGTGGGCAATCCCGGCTTTAAGATCACGACCCCCGGTAAAACGATGGTCACGGTCGAAACTAATTTCCCGAGTGGGGACTCAGGGAAGTCATGCGATAGCTGTGTTACGGCTGGTCCGGTGAAAGCCGGGCCAGCTAAACCGGCCAGCCGTGGGGGGCGGTGGGCGAGCTGATGATACCCGAATACCTCAGAATTTTGAATGTGGAAGCAAACGAAAGAAAGGCAGGAACGATCCCGATGCACTGCCTCTCGGATCTGTGGCCATCTGTGCAATCTGTGGTTAAGAAACTGCGCTGCCTCACGGCTTCCGTTTCTGCCTTGTTTCCAGCTTTCCACATTAAACTGATTGGGGGATCGAGCTGATGCCTAGAGTTACTTTCAAATCTGTCCTCGAGGGGGTGTATCAAATGGGTGGGGGAGATCCCTCGCAATTTAGCGATGCGGATAAACGCGCGGTGATCCAGTTCATCGCCGATCGCACGCGCGATGCCTGGGAGTTTTACCGCTGGCCCGAGCAGATGCTCACCGAGCCCCGCAACTACCGGCTGGCCTACGATGCGGCGACCACTTACGCGATCGGCTCCGAGGTGTTTTACCTCACGGCCTATTACACCTGCACCGCGCCGAGCACCGGCAATCTGCCGACTGATACCGATTATTGGTCGCCGCTTACCACTTTCCGCAAAGGCATCCCCTGGGCGCAAACCGGGCAGACGGCCATCGAGGCCGTGCTGCGCGTGTGGAACCAGGATCCCGATACTTACGAGAGCGCGCGCGAGCTCGACTATAAGCTCGTGGCCGATGGCCTCGTGCTGGATCCCGGCACCGAAGAGGCGACCGTGTGGGTCGAGTTTCGATCCGGTTGCCCCGATTTTGAATGTGCGCTTTACAGCGCGACCGCGGTTTATGCGATCGGCGATTTGGTGTATGCGGAAAACGAGTGCTACCTCGTGGGCGCGACGACGACCGCCGGGGATCTGCCGAGCACGGCGCCCGCGAAATTCACCCTGCAATCCATCCCCTACCGGCTCGCCCGGGCGATCAAGGCCGGCGCTTTCGCCGACTACCTGACCAACAACGACCAGGACTCCAAGGCGAGTAAGTGGGAAGGCAAATTTAACTACCAGCTCGAAGAGCAAGTGTGGCAGCTCACCAAGCTGCAAGGCCAGACCGGCCGCCCGCAAGTGCGCGTGTAATTTTCAAAAACCTATACCGGAGACAATCAATTATGAATACCACCCTAGTCGTGCGCAGCAAGCAGGTGACGGATGCCAATCCGGTGCCCGTATCTTTGGCGCCCCAAGTCGAAACCGCCCCGAGCAACAGCGCGCCGATCACCAGCGCGGCCGATATCACCCTGGCCGCAGGCGAGCGACTCTTTATCCAAAACCTCGATACCGATGCGCTCTTTGTGCGCCGGGCCACCGGGGCCACCACCTCTCTCTTTAACTACGTGCTGCAAGGCGGAGGCGCGGCCGATGATGGCACCGGCGGCGCTCTCGTGATCGACGACTATATCGGCGTGGTGTCCTTCGCGGGCACGACCGTGCGCTACAACGCTTGGAAGGCTTAATGCTATGAATACACCCAGCACCCCTCCTCGGATCATGATCGGCGCCAGCAGTGGCGCCGCAGGCTCTGCCGGATACTTCCCCGCGCCCCAAGCAGGCGACGAAGGTAAACTACCGCGAGGTGATGGCACCTGGGTGACCGCCCTCGGCGACTATTCCGGAGAAGTCGCCGGTGGTAGCGTGGCGGCCACGAGCACGAGCGCCGGCGATTGGTATGTGATCAATGCCGCTGGCACCTCGCAATCGATCACCTGGGCCGTGGGCGATATCGCCATCTACGAAGGCACCTCGGGCAACTGGTCGCAAGTGGCCGGCACCGGCTGGGGCGTGCCCGCCGCGAGTGATGCGGAAGCGATCGCAGGCGTAGAAAACGCCAAGTATATCGCACCGGATACGCTGCACGCTTATGGTGGACCGCGCTTTGCCAACCGCGCCCCCATCGCCCTACCGATCAGCGACGGAGCGACCTCGAATCGCGCAGTCGTGCAGACAGGCACCACTCGCACCAATCTTGCAGGCGCACCAGCGGCGACATGGCGGGGACTGGTCTATGTGCCAGAGAGTGATCCAACCGTTGACATAGTGGTTCACCAGCTCGCTGGAAGCGCGACCGCGGGCACGACATTCTACGCAAACGAACTGGTCGCAGTCATTGGATCAAATGGCAATTTGACTCTTCAGCAGTGGGGCGCAGCTTTCCCAAGCAATAGATATTTCCTCTACACGGATTTTCGGGCGGCATACTCTGGTCAGTATATTTTTTTAGAAGTCGCTTACGCCAATGGCACAACCGCTCCAGTCGTGCGGGTGAATGACATTGATATATCTGCATCGTTCGCCACAGGCTCAGCTGGGACAGTCCCAGATTGGCTAGATGCCACAATGATCGGTTCGTTCTTGGTCGCTGGCTACAACTGGCCCTCCGGCCCCGCACCCCTCGGCCAATGGATCAACGGCGCACTCTCCGATGCAGACCGCACCTACTGGCGCACGACAGGCCAGCCTCCCGAGTGGGTTGTGGCTGGTGGGAGTATGGTCAGCATCACTGCGGGATCATTTGTCTCTGGCACAGAATACACGATCACCACAGTCGGCACTACAGATTTCACCCTTATTGGGGCCGCCTCTAGCACAGTTGGATTGCGTTTCACTTCAACGGGTGTAGGCACCGGCACAGGCACAGCAGTCAAAGCAGGAGCACTCTCAATCCCCGTCCAAGGGCCAGATGGTATCGTGCTCGACGGCACGCGCTCTAATGCTCCGGTGATCGGCACGATGACGGGGATGCGGTGGAGCAAGACCTCGCCCGTTGGCACACGCTACGGTGTTCCGAAGACATACGACTTTGGTGATATTTCCACGACCGCCGCGACGACTGCCCACGCGATCCTCCCGGCTGGTTGGGTGGTGCGAGAAACGCAGCTCAATGTGATCACGGCCTTCGATGCTTCCCGCGTGCTGGATGTAGGCATCTCGGGCACACCCGAAGCCTTCGCCTCCGACATGGCACTCGATGCCATTGCCTACGTGCTTGAAGCCAGCGCATTGCAAACGCCAAGCGCATCCGTCCGCACAATCTACCTGCAACTCTCTGCCTCCGTAACCGTGGGCAAGGTCGCAGTCGATACCATCCTCGAACGCATATTTTAATCCTATGAAGACCGCCAAAATAGTAACGATCAAACCGCAATTCGGCCAAGTCGAGTATGACATCTATGAAGACGATGTTCTGATCTCACACGGCCACCTCGTGAGCGTGGTGCTCACTGCCGAACGGACCGGCGCAGAGCTGCAAGCTCTCGTGGATGCCGATGCGATTGAGCAGGGATTGCTGCCCGAACCCATCTAAGATGATCATCCACGCCGACAATTCACTACTCAAAGCCGCCGTGATGGCTGGGCTGGTGGCCGTGCTTTGTCTGGCTGGTTTGATGTTCTCAGGGTGTGGCTACGCGAAGCACAAAGATCCCGATCTTTACCGTGAATCAAGCCCAGCCGCTGCGCAAGAAGCCGCCCGCCTGCACGCTCGGGATATCGCTGGTGACTACCACCAGAACAAGTGCTGCGGTTCGATGGAGCCCCTGATCTACGCTGGCGACTGGATCGTGACGAAGCGCGAAGTATTCACCGATGCTCTGCTCGGCAAGGCCGGAGTCTATCGCCGTGAGAACGGCCAGCATCTCCTGCACCGATTCGTGAGTGGCAATGCACGCGATGGGTATATCGCCAGTGGCGACAACAACGCCCGCAGCGAGCCCGACGAACGAGTAACGAGCGCCAACTACATTTCAACTGCCGTCGCCATTTACCGCGTGGCACCAGACCAATGAAGCGCGCCTTTACCACCATCGAAGTGCTGATTGCTCTGGCGTTGCTCGGGCTCGCCTTTCCAGCGCTCAAGCCAAAGTTTTTGGATGGCGATAGTAAGCGCGCGACCGCGAGCCAAGAGGCGACTGCTGCCGTGAGCCAAGCGACCGCCGAGGCCGAAGCTGCCGCGATCAAACGCTCCGCGACCGCTGCCGCGAGTGTGGCACAAATCGGAGTGGCCGCGAGCACGCTGGAAGATTCTCCCGAGAAACAATTTATCACGCGCGAGGTGCCAGTGGCCCAGGCCAATCTGCCCGCCCCCGATGCGCTGGCGATGCAAGCCGCGTATGAGCGCAGGCTGGCAATCATGGAGGGCAAGCTCTCCGAATCCAACCGGCTCTACGGCGATGCCTTTACCCGGGCCGATGAACTCGCCAGCGATCTTATCGTGGCCAACAGCGCCCGCGCCAAAGCCCAAGCCGAGCGCACCGCCATCGACCGCGAGCTGGCCGAAGTCGCCGCCGCGAGACTGGCCGCGAGCAAAACCATGTGGCGCGTGATCATCATCGGCGGGCTGATCGCCGGTTTATACATTTACACAAAGCTCACTCACCTTTCACCCGACGCCTTATCGAATGTGGTGCGGGATATCCGAGGCAGTGAGTCACCCCTTTCCGCGCTGGATAATGCGACCACCCCCCTGCAACAGCGCATGATCCGACGCCTGACCAAACTGAAAACGGAGCCCACAAACTAATGGCAATTACCCTGGAAAAGAAGATAGGGGCGGGATTTGTGCTTACCATTGTGATCAACCTTCTCGCGGTCGGTGCGCTTTGGGGCACCTTTACCGAGCGCGTGGAAACTCAGGGCTTGGCGATCCTCAAGCACGACAATCGAATTTTGAAAATCGAGACCACCCGATTCACCGCGGATAATGCCACGATCCTACGTAGCCAAGCCGTAGCCGAGGCCGTAGCGATATCCACCCGCCAAAACGAAAAGATCGCTGCCGAGATGAAAATCCAAACCTCACAGATCAACGAGATGAAACTCATGCTCGCCGATCTCATCGCCACCCAGCGCGCTAATAAATCCTACGAAAACCGCAACTAATCCCAAACCTCAGAATTTTTAACCACAGATTACACAGATACAAACCGGATAATACCCCGATCCCTGCCTGCCCTTCGTAGCCTTGGCGAAGTAGGGCCTCCCGGCTCCGATTCCCTCCCTTTCCTGACTTTCCAGCTTTCCACATAAAATCGCAATGCGCTCCGAACAACTAGGCCCTTTAGATACGCCACTCGTGCCCGATGGGGATGGGGCGTTTGTGGGGTTTCGTTCGCGGGTGCAGGGCGCGGCGCTGCCTCCGGGCGTGGCTCAGTATTTGCAGAACATGCGTTGCGATCGCGGCACGGCCCGCCCGCGCAAGGGCCTGGAGCCCCTTTCCACGGATATCGATCCGGGATCCGCGGCGGCGCTCGAAATCGAATTTGAAACCTACGAAGAGCTCTCGATCAACAGCATGACGCGCTCGAGCTCCACGGTGACTTGCACGCGCTCCGATCCTCACAGCATGACGACCGGCGATTGGGTGGTGATCGCTGGCGCAGTCGAGACGGATTACAATGGCGATTGGCAAATCACCGTGACGGGGGTTAATACTTTTACTTTTGATATCGGCGCCGCTACGCCCACGACCCCGGCCACCGGCACGATCACTTCCACCCAGGGCGAGCTGATTTTAGATATTTACGACAGCGAGGTGCGCGCTTCCTGCCCGTATGCGACGGCGGCCAATGTCGAGGGCATCGTGCTTTGCCTGGGCGCGACGGCTTATATTTATATCGAGGGCGTGGCCAGCGCGGAGATCGCTTATCCGAGCGGCGAGGTGATTGCGGCCGGGCAAAAGTGCGCGGTGCTGCAGTTTCTCTCGAAGGTGTATCTTTTCCGCGATGGCGATAATGGGCTCGAGTGGGATCTCGATCCGGCCAGCGATTTCGTGGCGGTGCCCAGCGGGGCGCACGCGAGCGGCGGCACGTTTATCAAGATGCCCGATGCGGCCTGGGGGGCGCATGCGACCCGGCGGATGGTGCTGCCTTACGGCCGCGATGAGTTGATCCTTTCCAGTTTCGGCGATGCCGATACCTACGATACGCAATATGGGCAGTTGCGCATCATGCCTGGCACGCGCGACTGGCTGGTGGGGGCAGATAACTACGAGCGCACGCGGATCCTCGTGCTCTACCGCTACTCCCTGCACCTGGTCTCGCTTTCGGAGACGGCGCTCGAGCCGACCGCGATCGATGTGGTGACCCGGCAATTTGGCTGCGCCGCTCGCCGCAGTGTGCAGCTCTGCGATGATCGCATCTTGCTGCTTTCGGACAATGGCGTGAAGGCCCTCGAGTTTACCGGCGAGCTGAACCTCAAACCGGCCGCGACTACTTTCTCGGACAATGTGCAGGATCTGCTCGAGCGGATCAACTGGACCGAGCGCGAGCGCATTTGCTCGATCTACTGGCAAAACCGCTACTACCTGGCGCTGCCCCTCGATGGCGCCGATCGCTGCCGCCACGTGCTGGTGTTTAACTTTCTCAACCGCGAATGGGAATCGCTCGACACCTTCCCCGGCGATATGGATGTGCAGGATCTGCATGTGATCGATAAGGCCGGCGCCAAGCGCCTGCATGTGACGACTTCCTACGGTTTCGTTTTCCTCTACGAGGAGAACAGCGCCGACTCCTGGGCAAGTGCCAATGCTACCCCGGCGGATTACCCGATCGCGGGCCAGCTCCTTACGCGCCGCTACCTGGCGCAGGTGGGCTACGATCGCAAGGCGTTTAAGAGCATCGAGGTGCAGCTCACCGAGACGCTCGGCGATGCCCTCACAATCACGCTCGAGGCGCACAATCCCGATCTCACTCAAGCGGTGCTCAGCCATACGGCGCAAGCCACCGGCGGCTCCACGCTGCGCGCCCGGCCTCGCGCTCGCGGCGTATCCGCGGCCGTGCAGATCGATACCACGGCGGGCCGACCCGAGATCCGCGCGCTCACCCTCGCGGCCACGGTGCCCGGCTCCGATCAACGCGAAAAATCTTAATCAAATTATCTCATGCCTACTCTCTCCAAAGGATTCACCTTCTCAACCTCCGTCAAAACCGTCACCCAAGCGCGCCTGCACAGCTTGGTCGATGATGGCAAGATCACCTTTGCCGGCACCGATGTGCTGGTGGGTCGCAAGACGGCCGGCGCGGGCGATTGGGAGGAGATCACTTGCGGCGCCTTCGGCCGCTCGCTGATCGATGATACCGATGCCGCGACGGCGCGAGGCACGCTGGGCGTGGGCGCTACCGATACGCCTACGATGGCGGGCCTCACCGCGAGCTCCGCGGCGGGTGGGTTTCTCGATGTGATCGATAGCGATTACACGGCCGATTTGCAACGCTTCCGGTTTTCGATGGTGACCGGGCAGATGAATGCGCAGCTCCTCAATGATGATGGCACCTCGCGCATCGACTGCTTCCGTGTCGATACGAATGGCAATTTTATCATGATCCCCAATCGCACCTTTCGCCTGGGCTCGAGCTATAATAGCGGCGCGCCAACCGCGACCGGCTACCTGGTGATCTATGACTCCAATGGCACCGCTTACCGGATCCCCGCCCTGGCCGACTAATCCCGATGCAAATCACCCGAGACATTTTAATCGAGCAGCGCAAAGCCGAGGGCGAGGCGCGCGATGAAGCGATAGCCAAGGTCAATGCGGCGCTCGGGCGCATCCAACTGCTCACCCAACTGATCGACCACCTGGACCAACCGGAGGTGAGCGATGATGAATAACCACTCCGGCCTATCGACTGGCTCAGCCCCTTCGGCGATCTACCAAGCCAAGGAGCTTTATCACACCCACGGTCTCAACCTGGCGAAGGATATCGGCGCGTATCTCGAGCATGGCGTGGTGATTAAATTTGAGGACCGCATGATGCTGGCTCGCCCGATCAACCTCGGCCGCCCGCGCGAGTGGCTCGCGGCCACCGGCGATGAGGCCGATGCCTGGTATGTGCACCTCGCCATCGGCACCGGGCTCGTGCGCTGGTTTATCGCGCAGATGCCTTACTTCCTGCCGAGCATCGCCTGGCGCCGGGAGTTCACCGGCTCGCCGCACTTACATATTTACGACACGAAACAACTTAAAAGGAGGATCGGATAATGGGTGGATCAACTACAGTAGAAGCGCCAACGCCAATCAATCCGGCCCAGGTAGGCCGCGAATCATTGGAGACTCAACTCGAGCTCGCCCCGCAGCAATTCGCCGCCGAGCAACAATTTCGCCCGCAATACGCGGGGCTCGATACGCAGATCGCCCAGGAGCAACTGCCCGGCCAGCTCGATCTCTACCAACAGGCCACGGAGCGCCTCGGCGGGATGCAGCGCGATGCCAATTCGCAACAGCGCGGCGCCGATATCGCCGATGTGCAGCAATACGGCGCCCAAGCCGTCGATGCCTTTAAGGCCGCCAATCCGCAACTGCAGGAGCAGACCGCGCAAATGGCGCAGCAAGTAGCCGCCGGTCGCAAGTCGCCCGAGCTCCTCAGCCGTTTAACCAGCGATGCCAATACCAATCTCGGGCAAGTGAGCCCGCTACAATACCGCCTGCAGGAAGAGGCGATGAAGCAGCTCGGCACGATGGGCAATCTCACTCCCCAGGAAGAGCAGCAAGTCGAGCAGGATACCCGCAAGGGCTTCGCCGCGCGGGGCCTCTACGATGGCAACCGGGCGATCGGTGCGGAGATTCTTAATAAGGATAGCGCCCGCCGCCAGCGCCTGAGCGAATCGCTCAACTTTGCCCAGGGCGTCGATGCCACCGGCCAGCAGCAGATCAACCAATCGCGCACCTATGCCACCGGCATCTCCGAGCTGGGCCGCACGGCGCAGGCCGATCAATACGGCCGCGAATACAGCCTCGCCGGGCTCTACCAGAGCCAAGCGCAAGACCCTTACCAGCTCGTGCTCGGCCGCAGTGGCGCCGTAAACCAAGGCATGAACGCCGGGCAAAACGCGCAAGGAGCGGCGAACGCTGGCCCTCAAATGTTTAATCCTTTTAACTCCTCGATCATGGATATCTACGCGGGAAATCAGGCCAACGAGATGGCCGCCCGCGTGGCCACCGCCAACAACCGCAGCGCGGTTACAGGGGCGATCATCGGCGCCGCCGGTAGTGCGGTAGGCGGCATGTGCTGGGTAGCGCGCGAGATCTACGGCGAGGCCAATCCTCGCTGGCTGCTCTTCCGCCAGCACCTCCTCCGCTTCGCCCCGCGCGAGCTCTTCGCGGCGTATTACGCCAAGGCTCCCGCCCTGGCTGAGCGCATCCGGCATTCCACCACGCTGCGCGAGCACGTGCACGGCCTGCTCGAATCGATCCTTCGCACTTCACCACTTCAAACCCTGGAGGCTTAAACTATGTCACGCGGAAACAGATGGGATAAAAGTTCAATCCTCCTCAACAGCAAGGCCGGCGAGAATTTCGCCGCCGGGCTGGGCGAGGCGGGCCGGGGTATCGCCAAGGCGCTCGAGAAGCATCGCAAGGCCAAGCAAAAGAAGGAAGAGGATGAGGCCGCCGCGGAATGGATCACCGAAAACGCGGATAAATACGGCATGAAGATGGACGCCGACAAGGCCAAGGTCGCCGTAAAAGCGGCCGGTGGGGCCAAGTATGCGATGCCGATGATCATTAGCCTGATCTCCAATTTCAAACAGCGCCAATATACCGACGAACAGATCGCCGCCGCGCAGTGGCAAAACCAGCGCGCGCCAACCGTGGCCGGGCAGAACGATGCCCTTCACGAGCAGAAACTCACGATGAACGATCTCAATATCAAGGATCTTGAAACGCCTTTCAAACCCGAGATGCTCACCGATAAAGACGGCAACAAATTCTTTACGCAGAGCAAGAACAGCGCCCAATACGTGCGCCCGGATGAGGCCACGACAAAGCCCAATTCCTCGATAGGTAAACTTTGGGCCGATGCCGATCGCTTAGAAAAGCTGGGCGATCACGAAGGCGCCAAGCTCTTCCGCAAGATGGCGCGCCAAGATGCCGCCGGTGCCCAAGCTCGCCCGATGAGTGCCACCGATTGGCTGATCACCGGGAATGATCCGAAGCAATACCAGCAGTATCTCCGCGATTTGCAGATCGCCAACCAGGAGCCCGCGCAAGAGACGCCGCCGAAGAAGCCGAGCGGTAAACTTAATTTGGGGTCGCTGACTCCCGCGCAGATCGAAGAGGCGCTGAAAGGCCGCGAGGATTACAACAATGGTTCCTGGCGCCAACGGGGATAAACGATGCCCCGCGATCTATCTCAATACACGACCGCGCAACTCGTGGCGATGCGCGAAGAGTTGCAGAACTCTCCACCGCCCCAAGATGATCCGCCGGATCTGAGCCGTTTCTCTACGGCTGAGCTCGTGGCGATGCGCGATGAGCTCAACGGTGGGCCGCCCAAACCTGAGACCGGCACCGACTTAATCGAAGCGGGCGCCGATGTGGCGATGAATTTCGGCAAGGGCTCCAATGCGCTGCTCAAGATGGCGGGCGATTTCTACGGCCTGGCCACCGGCAATATGGACAACGCGCTGCGCGACTATGGCGAGCACGGTATCGAGTATTTCCAGGAGCGGCTGAGCGATGAATTTAAGGCCAGCGATGCCACGCGCCGCCAGGCGATCGATGGCGCCGATGATGAGCTCGGCAAAGCCTGGGCTTATGTGCGCGAGACCGTCAAAGATCCGCGCCTGCTTTCCGCTGCGCTGGCGGAACAGGCTCCGAATCTCGTGGCGCTCGGCGCCGGTGGTAAGATCGCCCAGGGCGGCGCCAAGGTGCTGCTCAAGAAACTCACGACTCAAACCGCCGAACAGGTGGCCAAGCGCTCGGCCCAGGTGGGCGTGGCGTCGGCCGTGGGTGCCGGCGCAGGCATGCAGGGCAGCGATGTGGGCGGCGATGTTTACCAGCAGATGATCGATGAGCTCGAGGCGATGCCCGAGAAGGAAGCGCGCGCGATCCCGCAGATCAAAACTTTACTCGACCAGGGCGCGGATCTCGATGAGGCCAAGCTCGCGCTTGCTCTCACTGCCGCGCGCAAGACCGGGGCCGGAGCCGCCGCGATCAGCGTGGGCTCGCAGCTTATCCCCGGTGGTCGCTCGATTGAAAAGGCTCTCGTCGGCGGGCCCGCGGCCGGCAAGGCGCGCGGCTTGCTCGCTCGCATGGCTATCGGTGGCGCCGGTGAAGGTGCCCAAGAGATGCTCGAAGAGGGCGGCGGCAAGGTGGCAGCCAATGCGGCGCTGCGCACCGTCGATCCCGAGCGCAAGCTCTCGGAAGGGCTGGGCGAAACGATCGGCCAGGCGGGCCTCGTGGCCATGCTGCCCGGTGGGGCTTCCGGTTTAGCCAATGGCGCGGGCAATGTGCGCGACCGCTCGAAGCTGCAAAAGCTCAACGAGCAAATGGCCGAAGATCTCGCCCGCTTGGATGCGGAGCGCGAAGCGGTGTTTGGCGCCGGGCCGGATCCCACCGAGAATGCCGCCAGCTCTACGGATCCCGAAGCTTCACCTATCACGGAAGAGTGGGGCGATCTCGCTCCCGATTCCGCATTGCCCGAAGTCGAAACAGTCGCACCGACTCTGGGCCAACCGGCCCCCGAGGTGGAGACCGGTCCGGCACCAGTGGCCGCAGATTTGATCCCGGTCGAAACCCAACCTTTGGAAGCGCAAGCCTCCGAAGTTACGGAGCAATCTGGTGAGCAACCTATACCGGAAACTATCGTTAAAACCAAGCGAAAAGGCCGCAGTTTTCGACTCGGATCGCGTGAGGATGGGGTGACTGATCTCCTCGATCAAATCCAAGATAATGGCGGTATCGCCGGGCCTTCCACCGTTAAGGACCCCGGCGGCGAATATGATGGATTCAAGGAAACCTTTGGTGCCGGGCCCGCTCGCGTGCTCGTGCGCAAGGGTGGCAGTAAGGTGGATCAACTCATCGCCGACTTAAATGAATCAGGAGAGTTTCAATTCGAGACCACCGATGATTTTTACAACGCCGTCGCCCGCGCCGTCGAAGAGCGCCAGACCGTGCGCGAAAATGTCAAAGCCGAGATCGACCAAGGTAAATTTGAAACTGCTATCTATGACAACGAAGGCCGGCGCAAGGCCGATGCGCCGGTGCGATCCGTCAATTCGGATACTCTCAACGTCGGCACTACATTCCGCGTAAAAGGCGAGCCCTTCACCGTCACCGATATTGATCCCGATACCGGCGCTCTCATCATCCGCGATGGCCCCCGCTACGGCACTCAATCCGTGCCCGCCGATACTCCAATTTACCCCGATAAGAAAACCCTCCGGCGGGAAAAGCAAACCGCACCTACTGAGGACGTGCCCTTTGCCCGCCGCACTCCCGAGCAGCGCCAGGCTCACCGGGCCGCGCTCGAAGCGAAGCGCGCCGAATGGAAGGCCAAGCTCGAGCAGATCGCGCCGGGCTTGATCGGGCGTTTCGGGCTCAAGTTTGGCAATCCCGAGCAGTTGATCCGCCGGGGCAAGCTGGATACCCGCACGCTCACCGGCTACGAACAGGCCGCTTACGATGCCACGGAGCGGATGCTCTACCTCTTCGATCAATCGCTCCAGGCTTCGACCGATGCCCCCACGATGCTTAATCTGGTGCACGAGCTGGGGCATGCGCACTACGATACTTTAACTCCTTCCCGCCAGGCCGAGCTGCTCACGATTTGGCGCCGCGAAGTAGGCGAGAAGTCGGGCCCGCTCTATACCGGCAAGGGCTTGCGCACCGGCGTGGCCGAGGGCGTGGAAAGCAGCGTGAAAGAATGGTATGCCGAGCGCCTCGCCTGGGCTAATCGCGGCTGGGCCATCGCTCACAGCGGCGCCGGGCAAGGCATCTTCGGGCGCCTCTCCCAACAATTTCGCCAGCTCCTCGCCCAACTGCAGGGCTGGATCCAAGAAGCGCGCGGCGAATCGATCAACGTCGATTTCCGCCAGTTTCTCACGACCCCCGCGCCGCTCGAGGCCAAGTCGGGATCGGGCCCGGTGCAGACTCGGCGCGCCAAGCTCACCCCCGATGCGCAAACGGATATCTTTAGCGATGGCGCGCTGGCTGGCGGCACCGCCATCGATGCCGAGGGCTTCATGGATGAGCGCGAGCTCGTGCTCGACGCCAAGAAGAAGCAAGAGCAAGCCCAGGGCGGATTCGATTTTGCGCGGCGCCGCACGGAGCCCGGGCTTTCGATCTCGGAGCGGCTGGCCGGGGCGAAGGATGCGTTTAAGCATTGGATCGTGCGCAATTTTACCAGCGCGGGCGGGATGCCGATCGAGGCGTTTCGCGCCAAGGTAGCGCGCGAGGGTCGGCTGGCGTCGATCTCTAAGCAGATGGAATTTGCCTTGAAGGATCTCGATCTCGCGATCCACGGCGTGTATGGCGGCTATGCGGAAATGACTGAGGCCCAGCTCGAACAGCTCAATGAGGTGCTCGGGGGCAGGCAGCCGCTCGAATCTTTGGATGCCCGCATCCAGCGCCCGCTCGGCACGATGCGCTCGCAGATCGATGCGATGAGCTCGCGCTTGATCAAAGAGGGAGCGATCGAGGGCACGATGGCCGCGAAGATCGACGGCAATATTGGCTTCTATCTCAACCGTTCTTATCGGAAATTCGATGATCCCAAGTGGGCTAAGAAGGTGCCCCAGGAGATCCGCAACCGGGCGGCGACCACGATCCGCGCGCAGTTGCGCAACAAGCTGGTGCAGGATCTCGCCGATGCGGAATATCTGCGCCTGGGTAAACCGCGCGGCTCCGAACTCCTCGCGGGCGCTCAACCGGAACAGCAGGGCGAGCTGATCGAGGGCGAACAGGCCGAGCCGCAAATCAATTTCCAGGACCGCAAGCGCGCCGAGTATCAACTGGTGCGCGATGAGATCGCCGGCCGCGACGATGTGCAGGTGCCCGAGGAGCAGGTGCAGGGCATGATCGAGTATCTGCTCGGCAAGGATGTGACGGGCCCTGGGCAACTCTTTAGTGCGCCCAACTCTGGCCAGAAGGATCTGCGCGTGCTCACGAAGCGCAAACAGATCCCCCCCGAGATCCGCGCGCTCCTGGGTGAATACAAGGATCCCCGCGTGAACTACCTGCGCAGCGTGGGCAAGACGGCGCAGATCGTGGAGAGCCACGCCTACCTGGTGAAGCTGCGCGAGCTGGGCCTGGGCGATTGGTTGCACGATCGCCCGATCAGCAATGCGACCGGCAACTATACCGTGCCGCTCGCGGGCGAGGGCAGCGATGCCTGGGCTCCCCTTAATGGACTTTACACCACGCCGGAAATCGCCGCGGCGCTCAAGAGCCAGCTCGCCGCGACCGATCCCGCCTGGGCTTGGTGGCTGCGCCTCAATGGCTGGGCCAAGACCGCCAAGACCGTATTTTCTCCCATGACTCAGACCCGCAATCTCGCGGGTAATCTCGGTTTCCTCGTGGCCAATGGCCACTGGCGCGGGCATAAGGTGGCCGAGGTCTGGCGCGCGATGCGCACCGAACTTTTCAACGACCGCAAGGGCCGCGCTTATGTGGCCAAGCTCTCGCGCCTGGGGATCCTGGGCGAGAGCGTGAGTGCGGGCGAGCTCAAGGAAGCGCTCGGCGATGCGGGCATGAAACTGCAGGGCTTCGAGGAGTGGACCGAGCACCGGCTCACTCGGGCGGCGAAATCGCCGTTCAAATTGGCCGCTCGTCTCTACCGGCTCAATGATGAGATTTTCAAGGTGTATGCGTTTGAGAACGAGCGCGCCGCTTGGGCGAGTGCCGAGCCGGGCCTCACGGCCGAGCAGCTCGATACGATCGCGGCCGAGCGGGTGCGTAATACGCTGCCCACTTATAGCCTGATCCCCAACGCCGCGCAAAAGGTGCGCCGGGTCGCGCTTACCGGATCGTTTCTCTCCTTTCCGGCCGAGGTGGTGCGCACCACTTGGCACGCGCTTAATTACATGCAGCAGGATCTGCGCAGCGCGAATCCTCGGATCAAAGCGATGGGCGCGAAGCGAGCCGCCGGGCTGATCACCGTGGCTACGCTCCCGGCCGCGATCTCGATGATGAGCAAATGGCTGACCGGGATGGATGATGATGAAGAGCGCAAGCTGCGCCGCTTCCTCCCGGAGTGGAATCGCAATGCCGATCTCTATCACCTGGGCAATGATGGCAAGGGCGCTTACAAGATGATCGATGCGAGCTACCTCGATCCGTGGAACTATCTCAAGAAACCGCTCACGGCGATGCTCAACGGGGAGAATTGGGAGCAGGGGATCACCGAGGCGATGCTCGAGGCTTCCGCACCGTTTGCGGGCGAGGGTATTCTCACGAAATCAATCTTCGACCTGGCGCGCAACCAGGACGCGCGCGGGTATCAAATCTTCAATCCCGAGCTGCCCTTTATCGATCGCTCGATCGAGCAGCTCAATCATGTGTGGCGCACTTTCGAGCCGGGCTTTATCAACCAGGGCCGGCGCATCGTGAAGGCCGCGAAGGGCGAAAAGAGCGATAGCGGGCGACTCTACGATCTCAAGGGTGAGGTGGGCGCCGTGCTCACTGGTGCCCGCGCGCAATCGCTCGATGCACACCAGGGGTATCTGAGCAAGGCGAAGGAATTTTCGGCGCGCAAGAGCGCGATCGAGCAGATCTATCTGCGTGTGAAGCACAACCGGGGCGAGGTGACACCCGAACAGAAAGAGGCCGCGCGCGAGACGATGGAAACCGCCCGGCGCGAGCTCTACCGGATCGGCTCACTCGATAGCCAAGCGGCGCGGGGCCTCGGCGTAAGCCAGGGCGAGATCGCGATCGCGCAACTCGGCGCCGGCCTGAGCAAGCTCGATGTGGCGCTCCTGATCAGCGGCCAATACATTCCCTACTTCGACCGCCCGGATAGCCGCAACCGGATCCTGCAAAACATGATCCGGGGGAAGTGAGGGAGCGTTTTAGCAAGCATCGGGTGGGGGAATTCAAACACTAAGCGCCGTGAAGCTCGGCGATCGATGTAAGCGATTCGATCCATTGCTGGTAATCGGCCTCGTTGTCACCGGTGGCCGGAACAAACTCTTTGCCCTTCGCTGGGTAGTGGGTCAGTTGAATTTTCGCTGCCTTGATTTTAAAATGCCTTACACAATCCTTAAATTGTAAATTTAATGTAAAAATGACAAGAACATGCGAATTTGCTATTCCATTGTGATCAAGACACGTTGTTACATCGTCGCTGATATTATTATATCTCTATCTATCCATACCCATGAAATACGAACGCTTCAGTGAAATTTGGACCACATTGGTCACCAATCGCACGCCCGCAGGAAATGTTGAGCATGAACCTGTGCTTAATAATGGTGTTTCTGAACATACTGTCTCCGCTCTGGTTGCGGCCGCCGATGGGGATCATTCCCAATTCGACGATATCGCTAAGACCCTTATTGAACGCGATATCTAATGGCCGATCCAGCCGAGCGAGCGCCGGGCGGATATTGCCCGCAAGGCTGCGGCGGCAAGATGGAACCTTCCAACCGCAACCCACGCCGGTGATGTCACGATAGGGTCGTGGCAAATCCCGTGTTACAATTTGGCTGATGGTCGTCGCCTAATCTCACAACGCGGATTTATGGAGATTATCGAAATGCGGGGGAGAAAAGAGATTGGACACCGCATCGGGGCTATTATCACCAATGCAGGGCTTAAGAGCCCTAAGCTCAGCAAGTTAGCATTGGACACCCAAACCCCCATAAAATTTATCACGCCCAACGGGGTTATGGCGTTTGGATTTGAAGGCCAGCTAGTCATCGACTATTGCAAGGCACTCTTAGAATTGCGCCGGTCAAAAGCACTCGCGCCTTCATCGTTCGTATCGGTAACTCGCTTCGCTCGCACCTCATCTGAGTTGTTAAGCAATGAATTATTTTTGCGTTTTTCTAAACGGCATCGGTGAATTTTGCGGTGCCGTGTTCCACGTAGCTATCTCGGGTGGTGCGTTGGTCGCGGTGGCCGAGCCCTTCCGAGGCGGCTTGCAGGCCGTGCTCTTTCGCGGCGGTGTTACCATAGAGCCCGCGCAGCTCGTGCACCGGGCAACGGTTTTCTTGATAGCCGATCTCTCGGAGCCAGATCTTGAGCTCCTCGAGCACTTCGTCGCGCTCGGCGAGATCTCCGGGCAAAATGTATTCGGAAGGGCTGAGCCGGTGCTCCTTCATCGCGGCCCAGGTGCGGGGCGAGATCCCGGTGGTGTAGGTGCCGCGCTTGGCGACCGCTACCCGCATGATCGCGGAGCCATCGGCCGCGCCGTTGTTGAACCAATCCCACTTGGCGTATTTCGCGGAGCCGCGGCGCAGGCCGCCGTTGGCTGTGAGGACCAGCGCAAACCAGAGCGGCGGATTCGAGGTGAGAAACTCCTCGGCGCCTGCCTTGAGCGCCGCGATCACCTCGGGCTTTGGCATGATAAACTCTCTCGTGGTGCCACCGCCGGCCTGGAAGGCCATAAACTCGGAGATCTCCGGGATCGATAGATCGCGATAGGCCCGCTCTTGGCGGACTACCTGGGCGAAGAGGGATCGAGCGTGGCCAATCGTGCTCTTGATCGTCACCCTGGCGCTGCGCAGCTTTGCTTTGTAGATCTCGGGATCCCAGCCGGCCGCATCGGCCTTGGCCTTGAACTCCTCGGTGCGCTTGGCGCGGAAATCGATCAGCAGATCCAGCGTGCAGAGCGAGAGACGCGCGGTATCAACCGAGAAGTTTTTGCCGTGGATCGCCCGGATGATCAGCCGCATATCCTTAATATTGCGCTCCATCGTGATCGGATTGATCGATCGCCCGGCACAAACCTGCCGATAAGCCGCGAAGAGCTCGGCAAAGGTCGAGCAATCGTCGCGGGTCCTGGTAAGTTGCAGGATCGCATAAGTATCGCGGGCCAGCTCGACCTTGAACGCCCGCAGCGCTTCGATGACAAAGGGGGCATTTAATCCCTCCTCATCGGCCTGGATCTTGAGTGCGCGCCAGTGTTCCTTGCCGTCCATCTCGATCCGAGCATGACACCATTTACCTTTTCCGCGCACGACTAAGTGCGATATTTTAGACCAGTTATATGCTTTCATGTGGGGAATGTTTCGCGTAGTTGCTACGGAATCTGCACGTAAATTGCTACGGCAATACCACGAAAGCAAGCGAAATCTTGCGAACTTATTATTTCAAAACAGCGCATGAAAAAGGCCCTCCCACCAGTGGTGAAGAGGGCCTTTTAAGAGTGGCTGCCCGGGTAGGGGTCGAACCTACGACCAAGTGATTAACAGTCACGTCTTGTTGTTTTGCTAAGTGCTGCAAATCAAGTGCTTACGATTCTATTATTTGACTGCTACGGGTTCCGCTACGGAGGATTAATGGGGGCCGCTGAGGGCGGAAAGGGTGTTGGCAAAGTAGCCGCGGGAATGAGTGCTCCCGGAGAGATGCTCGGTGATGTGGATGAGGTCATCGCCTTTAACGAGAATTTCAAAGGTGGGGGTAGAAATCGTCGAGCTCGAGGTGATGCGGAATCGATTGTAATCGTCGGTATTGGATATTGTTTCGATCGAGTAGGCTATTTTCGTGCCATTCCGGTCTAGCACGAGTGACTCGGCGGTTATATACAGGACTTCACGCGTGGAGAATGAGGTTGATACATTGATCCACATGCCGCGCAAGTAGGGTGGTGGTTCGTTAATGGAGTTCCACCTCGTCTCCCGGGGCTGCCAGATTGATAATATAATAAACAGTCCTAGCGCGATAATGCAGCCGATCTCTGTTGTTGTTGTGTTTTTCACGGATACGGACCGACCGAATGGATCTTCTGCGCGTCGGAGTATTTGCACGGCGCTAAAATGCGGACGATGCGGTGCTAATCAAGAATAGAAGCGAGGTTTTTAATTAGCTGAGCCACATCGGAGTTGCTGGTGGCATGTTCTTCGAGTTTGGCGAGTTGGTGCTTGAGGGTGTCGGTAAATTCTTTGTCTTCGCGGAGCTGGCCGAAGTGGATCACGATCTCATCGCGATAATCAGCCGGACATTCATCGAGCAAGAAATTCTGCAAGCAATGCTCTTGATCTTCCCGGTGCCTTAATACTGGCAGCAGTCCGCGCACGTGGTCGCTCGTGACCGGCCGCTCGTTGTTGAGGATCCGAGATAGCACGCTTTGGGCGATCCCGGCCCGCACGGCTGCGTGGGTGCGCAGGGTGCCATCGGCTTGTAGGGCTGCGTTAAATGTTCGTGTGAATCGGCTCACATGTATGCCAAAACAGCAAATATTGGGATTTGGCAAACATTTTTGTTGCCAATTCCAGTTACGGCATATTTCCCTATTTGGCATGTCAGCCAGTGTCGCACAATTTTGGGAGAGTATTCGGGATATTTCCCGGCTCACTCGCCGCGCTTCTAAAGTCGATATCGATGCCGCTATGGCGGCGATGGAAGTCGAGCGGATGGCGGATGAAAAGCTGCAGGGCCTCAATGAGGCCCAATCGCTACCAATGGCTGCGAGCTTTTCGCGCCGCAAAGAGGACCCTTTTCCAGTCAAATAATGGCGCGATCTTCTGCACAGCTCGAAGCTACTTTTTCCACGGCCGAGGTCATGGAACATTTCGGGATTAAGAAGACCAAGCTGCACGAGCTGCTCTATTGGGGGCGCCGCATGAAGGGCCCGCACCCGCTGCTCGGTGGCCTTTGGCCAGTGTTCCGGGTGAGTCACAAGTGCACGCGGATAACTCAAACGGCGATCGATCGTCACCTGCGCCACATGGATCGCCTCGAGGATGATCCAATGTATGCCGCCCAACAGAAGGCGAAAGCCCGGCCGCTCGAGGGAGTGCGCTACGGAGTCGCCGCTTAAATTTTTTGAGGATGGAAAACAATACCGAGATAACAGAACCTCTCCTGCCTGGCATCGAAGGCGATGCTTCGTTTGGATCAGAACTGCTCGCGACACCGGAAAGCCAGTCAGCGCTCTACTCGGGCAAGATCGTCGAGAAGAATAAAGAGCGCGTGGATCAGATCATCCAGGCCCGGGCAATGGGATTTCCTATCAGGCAGATCTGCACGGCGTTCAAGGTGAGCAGTCACACGATCGCCGAGCTCGAGCAGCGCCACGCCACGAAGTTAGCTACACTAAAAGGAAGGTTAGCGCGCAAGTTCGGGATCTTCGTTGAGCTCGGTCTCGATCGAGCGATCAACGAAGTGGATAAGATCGATATCGATAAGCTCATGGTCTCCCTGGGTATCGCGACCGACAAGATGCAGGTCCTCAGCGATTCGCCGTCGATCATCGTCGGTCAGTCAGGCGAAGGCCCCAAGCGTTTCAGCGTGGACACACTCAATGCACGGCTCCGCAACGTCACAGGAACCGGTTCCGATGGCGAAGAAAGCGCCCAAACGCGCGAGGCGTCGATCGTGGGCAGCTGGTCGAGATCGAGGCCGGAAGTGACAACCAATCACCTTAAAATATGCGTAACTCATTGATAATCAACACCACTAATAAATTGCTACGGCATTTGCCCCGGAATCGGTCGATAAAAGGGGTGGATCCGGTCGCTGATCGGTTCGGTTTCCGGGCGGATCGGGATGGATGCCGCGACCCTCGATTG